>Ga0335074_10001835_pt1 | contig 28797 bp, 25 predicted proteins | sample Lox_Sample_23_FD_206715 | JGI IMG/M metagenome (GOLD analysis project Ga0335074, IMG submission 206715) | Soil microbial communities from Loxahatchee National Wildlife Refuge, Florida, United States - Lox_Sample_2.3 | ecosystem: Environmental > Terrestrial > Soil > Wetlands | place: USA... | reverse complement strand
GTTTGGCATCGCACCGAGCGGAAAGCAAGCTTCCTAGTAGCCTTACCAGCAGTATTTCGACCCTCGATTTACCTTAAGTTGTTGAAAATAGTGGCGCTATCGTCTAGGGGTTAGGACGTGAGATTCAGCCGTTTCCTGCCATTGCAACTCCTCTAAATTCAGTCAATCCTCTCAAAATAGAATACTTATCTCTGAATTTCGGTTTAGGCTATTTTTGCCAAAATTGCACCGAAAGTGTCGCTTTTGGCCCGATTTTGCGAGTATGGATAGTAAAAATGGATAGTAAGCTTGGGGCGAGAATGTTACGTTTTAACCCCTAGGATCGTCGCCCAATTTCTCTGTGGATTCCACAGATTCGCAGGGCCGGCTATGCACCCTGTCCCAGATGCTTCCGTAGGCCACCGCTGTTCTCTATGAATGCGATAAAGTCGGTGATTGCTTGGTTCAAATACTCTCGGAATTCAGGGATGTTTTCTTCTGAGACGTGCCGTGCGAAAAAGAGATTCCACGGTCCGACAGATGCTGTTGCGAATGCTCCCTCCTTGAAACACCCCCAAAGGCTGGCGGCGAGACTTTTGTTTCTTCGATATAGAAAAGCAACCGCATGACAGAGTTTGTTTTCTCCTTCGCGAGAAAGCTTTAGGCAAAAGTAAAGTCCGCCCAATTCTTCCACTGGTAGCTGCTGGCCGAACTGGCAACAATCGTAACCAGCCGGTCTCTCAGAGTAGAGCCCAAGGTCGTCCGTGGACCAATTCGCACCGCACACGCGATTGATCTCGGCAAGCCTGTCACACACAACAGTTCGCGACTGTTCCTGAATCAGACGGCGGAACTCCTTCATCGCATCGTCAGCGTCGAGGTAGGTCCTTGCACCGGTTATCAGGAACTCTCGTTCAGCGTCCGGTCTGTGATCATTCACGTTTGGCCTCCCCACGACCGAAGATATTCAAGTGTAGCTGCGGCGCGAAAGCGCTTCGGCTCACTTGAGAATCCTAGGAGATTCTGCTCGGCGGCGCCGCAAAAAACCAGGATGGCTGCAACACGTAGCATGTTAGGATTCGTCGTTTCGAGCTGCCCTCCCCGAGCCCCCTCTTTCAGTGCTCGGTCTGCATGGTTCCGCAGGCGCTGGCAAAGAGCATCCCAGCGAACAAATCTGAATCCACACTGCTCCACGTCCGGCTCGGGTGCTTCCGTGCCCAGCAACACAAGAAGAAGATTATGCTGACCAGTGAGTTTGTTCGCGTATCGTCGAAGCTGGCTCGAGATTTCTGTGCCCACATCCTTTACCTTTACCTCGATGAGCAAAAAGCCCTGACTGCCGAAGGACACTTCAATATCGGTTCTGTCTTCGCCTCTCCAAACTTCACGACGAACATATTCGGCCGGTGCAGACGGATCCCCTGCGCATTTATCACTGAGCGAGAACAGAGTCAGGATTTCGGACCAAGACATTCCTTGGAGAATCCAGGCTAACCAGTCGCTATAAGATTCCTCTCGGTCCGCAGAGAGCCATCGGTGCGCGCCGAGGTTAAGTTTTAGCGGTTCCCCTAGCGGGGAGAGTTTTTTCCCCGATTGGTCCAAGGCATCTTTCAAGAGCCATCGAGCGGAATAGTCCAGACGCTCTGCGCTCTCCACCAGAAGCATCGCCGAACTCCATAGCGGAAAGCTGCGCTGGGCGCGAATATTGAATCCGCTCCAAGTCCGTAGTACTTCGGTGAATCGGGCGTAATTTGGCGAAACTTCCATATCTGCTATGCGGTCGGCACAATGAAGCCCGAAACTCTCGAGGAGCTTGACGAAGGCAGTGTGAGAATCAGCACGAAATGAGGGGATTCTTTCATGCCCGCATTATAGGCTTTATCCTTGTTGGCTCATTCCGGGTATAGACAGATTACACGCGGTCATTTGAGGTTTGGGATGCGTCATCCGGGTGTCATGCCGCTTTGACGCGTCTTGCGGCTGCGGCGAGCGAAGGGTCTTTTTTTGAAAGCCACAGCGCGAGCACAGATGGATCGAAGCATCGCGAGCCGCCGATTAGCAGCGAAGGAATCTTTCGTTGCTCTGCGAGCCGATAGATGCACCAGGAGGATTTCCGAAGAAGCGTCGCTACATCGCGGACAGAGAGCAAGCCACGGGCCGATTCCAGCGCCAACAGAATGTTGAACATCTCCGGTGGTCCAGGTCGGGGGTTTTGAGAAGCATCGACACTCTTCGGCGGGATCTTTGTTGCGGGGGAGATGGCTTGGCGGTTGGGACGGGGCTTGCTCGTGTTCCGCATGGGGACCTCCATACGGCTCGGTGGGCGAGCCGTGACACAACTTTGCCCATGCGTGCGGAAATTGTCTAATGACGATTACGCTCGATGTGATGACAAGAGCGCATCACGGCGCGGTTGCCTCGAAACATTGCGACGGGAACCAACCTTGACAATTCATTGCGCAGTTCGGAGAATTGTGGAAAACGGGGGCGTTTTGTGTAAATCCTGCACGTAATTGGAAGAGTTGTAAGCCTTGGCGAATCCACCTTCTGTCAAGGAGGTCTTCCATGCGTCGCCGTTCTTCCCCAGGGGTAGACGACTTTCGGGTCATCGTTGCTGTCGCTGAAGAGCGCAGCTTTCATCGTGCAGGTAAAAAAGTCGGATTGAGCGAGTCCGGCGTTTCGCGTGCCGTGTCGAGAGTCGAGCGGTATGTCGGCGCGCGCATCTTTGAACGCAGCCACAACCGCTATCACCCTGTTTCGACCACGGAGCCGGGTAGCCGGTACATTGAACGGATCAGGCCGGCGATTGCGCACTCCGAAAGCGCAGCTTCTGTTGCTCGCGAAACGCAAAACGGCTTTCTTCATCACATCTCTGTTGGACGGTCCGTCTATACGGACGAGCGCCTCATTGCGATCTTTCATTCCATGCAGACTCCGCTCTTCCCCAAGCTGAAAGTTGAGCTGGTCACGAAACAGCCCGCGGAACTACCGGCATGCGTGCGTACGGGCGCTCTCGACCTGGCGGTTGTAAGCAATTCACCCGAAGACCGCGACCTCAATCCGACGACGGTTCGCTGCGTTCCCTTCATTGTGATGCTGCCCCAGGAGCAGCGGTGGACGGATAAACAGGCGGTAACGCTGGCAGATCTTGCGTTCATGCCGTGGGTGCTATTCGAGCGGCAAATTCATCCCCACCTCTACGACATGTTCGTCAATCGCGCGCGTCAACGCGGGATTCGGGTCAAACGCCACTTCCACATCTCGAATGCGGTAGAGGCGCGGGAGTTAGTGCGCATGTTTGGCGGGGCTGCTTTTCTGTCTCCTCACGGCGCTGAGCACGCGGCGACAAACGAAGTTATGCTCCGTCCCCTCGACGAGAAAGGCATCTTCTTAAAGACGCAACTCGTTGTCCGGAGTGACAACACCTCCACACTCGTTGACGAGTTCGTCCGCTCGTTTATCAAACGGTTGACGCATGACGGCCTCTACCAGCCCGAGGTGCCGCATCCAGTGACTGGGGCAGTTCGCGCCGCCTGATGAAGCGATTGTTGTTGCTGCGCGTGTTGGGCAATTCGCTGAAGTTGAATTTGCCTGGGCCGATGGCTGTTTCTCATTACCTGTCCATTATTGCGCGCCTTTACCTTTCAGCAATCAGATCCTTCTCGTGAGGATTCCCCTAGAAGTTGGTCATAGTCGTCGCTGTTTGTCCCGGGCCAAACGGGACCCTCCGACAATACCTAAATCCCGTCGTTGACTGTCGGTCTCGCAGTGGCGGTTGCATCGGAGAATTGATTATCGAAATGAGCCAGGACCATCTCAATGAAACGGCCGTGATAGACGGCATAGGCCTCAGTTGTAACGTGGGAATCCTTTGGCGGAATCGTGGTCAAAACCAACGCCCCAATTCCAACTTTCGGATGGAGCCAGGCCTCGCCCTCCCACTGACCATCCGAGGTAACATGGGAGAAATCGCCATCGTCGTCATACGCCCACGTTTCGATGTCGCCATCATCGATTGCGGCATAAATTGCGTCCAACAGCTTCTGCGGGGCGCTTGTCTTGATCATGACCGCCATTGGTGGTTCCTCCTGTGAACTCGACATTTCGGGCAGTTCGATAAGGTTGTGTCGAAAAAAGAGATCATTCGGGCGACTGGCTCGATCTCTTGCTCGCGGGCGGCCTTCGCACCGCATTGATAACGACTATTTGAATGGGAAGCGCGTAGCGCTTTACCGCCTCCGTTAACTTGTTCAAGTGAGAATCGTCTTCGCTGATCCGGACAACCAGCAAGATCATGCGCGTGATGTTTTCCGCCTTGGCATAGGCCGGAAGCTGCTCGTAATATCCATCTTGCAATCGCTTATGGGTTGACAATTTGACTTCCACGAGGAGTCGCGCGTCACGGCCCACCGTAAATCGAAAGTCCACTGCCCCGGGCCCGGCATTGGCTTCTCGTGAGAGATCAACACCATAGATCTTGGCAAATATATCGGCAATAGCATAAATCAGCCGTTGCGAAGCGATCTCTCTTCGCGGTCGCCCAGCGTCGTCGTACAGCAAATCAGCGAGACGATTATGCTCGATGCTCTTTTGAAGTTGGGTGATAGTGTCGAACACGCAACGTTCGACCAGCTCGATGGCACTTAACCCAGTTGGTTTCTTGGGTAGTTCTCCGACGATTTCGCGTGCTATCGGATTGAAGCCAGCAACCTGATTCGGGTCTTGATCGTAGTCGTAGGGAACCGGCGGGGCTTTCCTATAGCCCTCAATGATCCCTCTGGCGATCGCGGGGTTCCGGCGAACAATGCCTCGAAGATAGGGCTTGGGCGATACCCGTGCTCTCGATGCCTCGGCATAGATGCGGTTGACTTCATTACGAGCCTCGTCATTGAGGTCGGCGATATCCAGCGCATCTTCGATGTTCGCGGCAATGGGCAAAGGCTTGAGAAGATGTTGGGGAACCAAAATGAGGGGCTTTCGCGTTTTGCCCATGGAGGGGCAGGTGTATTTCACTCCCCTATAAGACACCTCAATCGTCTGCCTAATGCCGAGGGCCTTCGTTGCCCGGCAGGTATAGGCGAGAAACCGCGGCTTCAAGATCGCCACGATCATGTCGCTTAGCCGATCGCATCCGATCCGTTCGGCGAAGACGCCGATTAGCTCAAACAGATCGGGCGCAAATTCGACCTGCGGTAATATCTCCAAGGCGCGCGCGATGATCTGCTTCGAAAGAGTCTCCCCAATGCCATTACCGTCAATGCCTTCTTTGGCAAAGCCCAGGGCCGTATTGGCGGTTTCCTTGAATTGCATCCGCTTACAGGCAGCTGCCCACACCAAATCTCCCTGTTTCTTAATCAGCCTGACCAGATTGGCAACCACCTCAAAGTAGGCAATCAGCTCCGCGTGGGCCGCCGCGAATTCTTCTTGCGCATCTTCGAGCAGTTTGGGATCAACAAACATCCTGTTATCAACGCCGATTTCGGCATTGAAGACCCCGAGCCTTTGCATTTCGATTGCGCTCACGCCGAATTGTTCATTGAAATGTCTTGTTGTACGGGAAGGGGCCATCGATATCCTCGTCATTTCATAACACAATGCACCGATCAGTCCTTCAGGCCGCAGGCCAAATAGAGAGCACTTCCTGGCAGGTCTGATTAAGAACAGACTTTGCGGGGAATCCGCTCTTGGGGCCGACTATCCGGCTACCGGTTGACGATTGGATACATTCGACACTCGTTGACCGGATCTGGACGCCGCTTGCTAAAGCAGCTTCATACATCATGTGCAGCAGCAGCGCGCACACTCCGCCGCCCAACGCATCCTTGCCAAGATGCAGCTTGATCAGCACAAGCGCGCCGTTCTCGTCGGCGACAAGATCGGGGTGCGCGCCGACAATGAGGTTCTTGTAAATGTAATAGAGATACTTGCCAGGCCGAATGGTCAGAGGCCGATTCCCAAAGACCCTGAGATAATCGACGGCCGCTTGATGATTGTTGAGCAGCTTGGCCTTCTGGCGGGGATTTTTTTCAACCGACGCCTGCGCCAACAGGTCTTGCAGCCGCGCCCGCACGACCGCCGAATCGCCCTTATGGTGCCGCCTGATGATGCCGAGAGCCTTGACGTAGTAGTTCGAGCGGCCAACACTCTCTTCAGAATCCGGGAACTTGTAGCGCTTCAGAATGGCCTGCTTGCGATTTGGCTTGGCGGATCCGACTTCGGCAAATCCGCGCACAGAAATTCTGCGAGGCTCCATCTGCATCCTCCAACGTGACACGAATCTGGAAAATGCCGACCGCCGCGAGACGCGAGGGGCCACATCTTCCGCTGTTCAAAAAAATTTCGCGTCGTCCAGGGGATGCTGCTAGGATAGGCCCAGTCAGTTTTCCACTGGCCAACCGAGCGGAACGGATCGCTTCGCTTACCAGGGCATCGGCGATCTGTTCCGCTTTTTGCCTGAGGCCATCGTCCTCACCTAAGGCAAGACACCGGCAGACGTTCCCTACGACAAGTGAAAGCTCAAAGGGCAGAATCTGCTTTATATAGTTTAGCGCGTCCCATGTTCTAGGAAAAACTCGGCCTCTGTGGAAAAACGGGCGAATTCTGGTGACGCAAGTGCGTAGAGTCGATAGGGCGAATGGTCTTGAGTCGACGCTGCTCAAATAACATACTGTCGCAGTCGCTACTCCATGTGGTCACCTACTCTCGCTTCCATTCGTAAACCTCGGCATGACGCTCAACCGACGGCCACACCCACTCCCACCTCGCGATGGGATGGCCGCTCAAAGCGACGGATACGGTTCAATAGAGTTCGGCTTCTTCGCCCGTCAGCGATGCGCTGACGGGGCTGCCCGTTGGGTGGGCGTGAATGTCGCCCCGGCGCTCGTTCGGGGCATCTGACGAGGGTGGGCATACGGGCAGGCTGACATAGAAATGCGGAGCCGTGGTTGCGGCTCCGCTGTTGTTGCGTTCGGAAACTCTAGGTTTGGATGGAGAGAGCGGCCCGCTGAATCGCGGGTATACCGTACTCTTTGAGTTTGCGATAAATGGTCGTCTTGCCGATGCCGAGCATGTGCGCTGCTTTCTGGCGGTCCCCTCTGCTTCTATCGAGCGCGGCGCGGATAAGCGTCCTTTCCATTTCTGCCAACGAAGGTAAATTGTCGGCGGCCTCGATTTGCTGAGGACTCAGCGATGCCGAGAGAGACAATCCCGCGCATTTCAGGCACGGTTGCTCGACAGGCACCAAGACCTCGCGGATGACTGGAACTTCGACCAATTCCTTTTGAATGACCGGCATGGGCTTTTCGATTTCAACGAACTCAACGATGGGAGCAGGCAGCACATGACGGCAGCGCCGGCACGTATCTGCTTTCCACTGCGTCAGATCGCAGTGCCCGCATCGGACGCGCTTGCGATGCTCGATTGGGGACACTGGTGGATGGTTGTTTGGTTCCGCGAGTTGCTGGAGCGCGGAAGGCTGATATGTTAGCGGAAGATCGGCGGTGTGCATTTGGGTTCTCCTGAATCTGGGCTGTGCATCGTTGATACGGGGGCGGTGTTCTGAGCACCGCCCCAAGAACAGGCAATGAACGGGAAACCTGCGGAGCAAGTGCGCGACTCCGCAAGGCTTTGGCTACGCTGCTGCCCTCGTCTTTGCTGATTTGGCGTGCGACTTGGCTGTTGGTTTCGGCGCGGGCTTCTCCTCGGCCCTTGCCTTGTCCTTAGCCGCGAACTCCTGCTTAACCTTCGCGGCGATAGCGTCCGTGTCCACTTTGTAAACGGCGGCGGCATCTTTCAATGCCTGCGCGGTCTGCTGGCGGGCGGCGGTCAACACGATGGTCAGTTCAACCAAGACGCGGCACAAGACGCCTTCCTCGGCTCGGCGCAGGTACGCGCCGAATAGCTTGCCGGTGGAGTCGCTGTCTCTTTCGCGCTTGATGCTGTGTTGCCGTGCGACCATCTCAAGCCGGGAGTCGTCCACGAGTGCTGCCAGCCGTTCGGTGACAAAGAGCAGGTCGCGCTTCATCAGCCGCACAGGCACGGCGGCGGCGATAGCAGTAAGAACGCGGACACCGGTCGCGTTGGCAATCGCTGCCTCCCGGCGCTGCTTTTCTTGCTGTGCTTTCATCGACGCATCGACGTTCACCTGCCGACGCTGCTTCTTCGGGTGATGCACCGGGCAATCGGGATTAGCGCACACTTTGCGAATTTCGCCCTTGTCTGCGCCATCCGCAACGATGGCCTCCGACATGAACTTGCATGTTTTGAACTCCGGCGCATCTTGCTGATACTTGTTTTTGGGTTTCTCCTGCCGGATTTCGACGTAGTGATCGCGGGCGACAACCGGACTGCCCTCGGCAGGTTTGGCGAAGGCGGTGCTGATCTGTACCAGTTTTGGTTTGGCCGCGACCGTCTTTTTTACGTGCGCTTCCAGCTTCGCATTCCAGCAGGCCGGGTCTGAGCAGGCATCGGCGTGGTCGCTGATTCCGGCAAAGAGCAGCTTGTTGTGTCCGGTGCGCTTTGGACAGTCAACGCAGCTTCCCGCTGACTTCACAAGTCCAGCGTCCTTGCGATCGAACGGCGCGTCTTTCAGAATGAGCATGACGTTCTGCTCAATCCACTGTTGGAGATGGCGGACAGGTAGCAGAACCCGCTTCGGCTTGCTGCTGCCGTAGGTTTCCTGATAACAGGCGGCGAGAGCCTGTTCCTGTTGGGTTGGCTGCAACCGCGCGAGCAAAAGTGCATGGCCCACGCCGATTTCATCGCGGTAGAATGCTTCGACCCCAGCCGGGATGAGGTCAACCAACTTGAGGCGAGTCGCGACGAACACGGCGGATTTTCCCGTTTTCGCGGCGATCTGCTCGATGCTGTACTTCGGCTCTTCCAGATTGAGAAGCGCCCGGAAACCCTCTGCCTCTTCCATCGGGTGCACGTCCTTGCGCTGAACGTTCTCGATAAGTTGTGCCTCTAACGCCTGTGCATCCGTCATTTCGCGGATGCGGACGGGTACGGTTTCGGACTCGGCAATCTGCGCGGCACGATAACGCTGCGCCCCAAAGACGATTTCCAAATGCTCGTTCTTTGGCCGGACCAGCAACGGCTGCAAGAGGCCGTTGCTGCGGATGCTCTGGGCAAGCTCTTTCAGAAATGTCTCGTCAAAATGGCGGCGAGGGTTGGTGGGGGATTCTTGAAGCACCGCGAGAGGCACGTTGCTATATTCGCTGGCGTCGGTAACATGCATCGTCATAATCGAAAGCTCCTTTCGAGCGGTTGGGAAGAAAGGCACGGAGCGGACGGACCTGCCGTGTCCGCCCCACAGCGAGGGCGGACTAGCCGCGTACCGATTTATCCGTGAAGGTTTCGAGAAAACCCTGAGCGCGGAGATTCCTGTCCCACGTTCGGGCGAACTGACGGTGCTCCTCGAAGAGATCGGGCACAACAATATAGTTGTCCCCGTCTCGATAGCGCGAATACTGCTCGATGCCCATGTAGTCGTTGCGAAAGTAATACGCTACAAGCTCTAAGCGCGATAGCGGCACCTTCGACAACTCGAAACACATCTCCGGGTCGCGCATGAGGTCGCCGTTCTGTTCGCCGTAGTGCGCGACAGAAATCGCGAGCAATTTCAGCGGGCCGGGTTCCGGCGTGGCCTCGATGACCAGCGCCATATAAGGCGGGTTCTCGATCTTGATAGAGAGCGTGGGCCAGTAGCCTCCGGCCCGCTCAAGAATGCGGAGGACGGTTTTCATTACGCCACCTCCGCGACTGCTTCGACTGACTGCTGACGGGATCGCCGCGCCCGCCTTGATTCGGCGGGCGGTTCACTGGCTGGAGGCTCCGCTACTTCCGGTGAAATCTCCGTGGAATCCTGCGTTGCGGATTCCTCGACGCTGATAGCGCCAAGGATCACGCCAGCCGTGCGCTGGATGAACTCAAGGCTTTCTGCCAAGAGGTTGGTGTTGCCGTTGTACATCTGGATGTAGTCGCTCGATGCGCGGCCCATCTCCAAGCCGATAGCTTGGCCGACTACAAAAGCCACGGCCTCGGCTTCGGTCTCGCGCACAGTGGGCGTGGTGAACGTGCGCCGCTCGGCCTTGTGCAAAAGCTCGTGCGCCGACTCATGAACCAGCGTCACGAATTCCTCGGCCTTCGATTGACCCGGCAGCAACGCAATCTTTCCGCCGTAGCTAACACCCAAGGAAGGAGCAATGCGTTCATTGAATTCGAGGGCGATGTTCTGCGCTGCGAGAAAGTCAATCAGCCGGTCGCGGCACGCGCCGACTTCGCCAGTGATTGTGTGGCCGAATTCTGGCAGTTCCTGGCCTTCGGTCTGCGAAACGTCGAAGACATGTACGACCCGGAAGCCGATCAACGTCGGCGTGGGTTTGGTGTTGCTGTCCGTTTCTGTTTCCCGCGCGGTGTCGGTTCTCCTGCGCCGGTATCCGACCATCGGCGCAAGAATCTGGATTCCCTTCTCGCCGCGCATCACGAACCGGCCAAGTTCCCTCCATGTGCCATACCCCGCGACGTGCGTTGCCGTGGGCTTCTGTCGCGCAATAGCGAGAATGTTGCCAAAGCTGTAATTGTGGAATCGGGCCATCGCCGCAAGGTAGGCGGTCAGAGTCTCGCTCTTGCCTGCCCGAACCTGCTCAATCAGGAATTCGACGGCCTGCTTGATGATGATTTGGGTTGGGTTGTCGCGCTGTGCTGTCCGCCCCTGATAGGGCGAATCGCTTGGGTTACGCTGCGCCGCATTTTTACTGTGCGGCGCGGCGTTATGGCCGCGGGTTGCGCCGTTACTGTTGGCGTTGGATGCTGTGGTTGCTGTAATGGGGAATGGCATGTTGTGCTCCTGATGTCGCCCCGGAGGGCCGATTGGCTTCCATGTGCGGAAAGCTCTCGAATGAAAACCAAATTTCTTTTGTTGAGTGCTCCCGCTTCATGGCTTGTGCAGCCCGCAGGGCCATGAGGAGGTTCTGTCAAGACCGCCGCAGGCGCCGCCGTGCGGTCGAAGCGGAGCGAAGAGCCTTTACAGAACCTCCGGCCCTGCGATAAGGCGCACTGAAGCGGGTGCACTCAATGGAAGGAAGGAATTGGGAGATCTTTGTGTCGAGCGTTATAAGAATGAACCGTGATCGAGGGGAATTCTGAGGCTCAGGCCTTAGGTCCCTGCCTAGGTCCATGTCGCAACCTTAAATGTCGATTCGTTTGTTATATTTGGAGAGCCACTCCACGTGTGCTTGCCGGGTTTCCCGAGCGCGAGAATGCGGTCGGTGTGACGCGCTAAGGCTTTTGTTCGCCCGAGGATACGGCAATGACTCTGGACCAGCTAAAACCTAATGTCGTGGTTCGCGGTCCCATCTTTCCGGAGCCGGTCCAGGTCATTACCACGAGCGCCGTTGGAGCTTCTGTCAAGCTGGTGGGAAGGGGCTTGAATAGCAACCAGGTCCACGCGTCCATCCTGAGTCCCGAACAGCTTGCCCAACTTGAAGCCACGCCAGACCGGGAGCCGTTTGATGGCGATCCTACACGATTCCGGATTGGCGTAGAGGCTGCACGACTCGGATTGGCATATGAATATGATCCGTATTTTTCTCTCTCGATAGCGCGCGTAGACCCTTTGCCGCACCAGCTCGAAGCGGTATACGACTATTTCCTCGCAATGCCGCGGATCCGTTTTCTGCTTGCTGATGATCCGGGTGCCGGCAAGACGATCATGGCGGGCCTTCTGCTGAAGGAATTGAAAGTCCGTGGGCTCGCGAAACGAACGCTGATCATCACGCCTGCCAGCTTGTCTTTCCAATGGCAGCGTGAAATGAAGGAAAAGTTCCGGGAGCAATTTGAAGTGATTCGCAGCGACGTGCTTCGCGCGAATTACGGCATGAACCCGTGGCAGGAGCGAAATCAAGTCATCACGTCGATCTCGTGGGTTTCCCGGATTGAAGACGCGAGGGACAGCCTGCTGCGAAGCCGATGGGATCTGATCATCGTTGACGAGGCTCACAAAATGGCCGCGTACAGCGAAGACAAGAAGACCTTGGCCTATCGCCTGGGTGAGTCGCTCTCTTCGATGACGGATCACTTTTTAATGATGACTGCGACGCCTCACAAGGGTGATCCCGAGAATTTTTGCCTATTTCTCGAACTCCTGGATCGCGATGTCTACGGAAACGTGAAAAGTCTTCAAGAAGCTATGAGGCGTAATTATGCGCCATTTTATCTTCGACGGACGAAAGAGGCGCTAATCTCCTTTCCCGATCCTGAAACCGGACACGTTAAAAAACTTTTCACCAATCGCACGGTGAATACCGCATCTTTTGACCTCGATGGAGATGAGTACGACTTTTACGACGCTCTCACCCGATACGTTGAAGATCAATCGATCAAGGCGGCGCAGGAAGATTCGCCGCGCAGTCGCGCTCTGACCTTTACGATGGCAATGCTTCAACGGCGATTCGCGTCCAGCATCTATGCGGTTCATCGCAGTTTGGAACGTATGCGTGACAAGCGGAAGAAAATCCTCGACGATCCACGCGAGTTCCTGCGTAAGCAGATGGAGATTCCCGAAGACTTGGACGATTTGCCGGAAGAGGAGCGGGAAGAATACATCGAGCAGATTGAGAACGCTGCAATCAATTTCGACCCGGCGGCGCTGAAGCAGGACATTCAGGAGATTACGCGACTGATTGATCAGGCTCGCACCTTGGAACAGCGAGAGGTTGAATCGAAACTTGTGAAACTTCGGAAGGTGCTGCACGAGCTGAACATTTTTGCCGATCCGAAGATGAAAATTCTCATTTTCACCGAGCACAAAGACACGTTGGATTATTTGGCGGCCGATGGGAAAGACGGGCGCCCATTGGGGAAACTGCGTGATTGGGGCCTGCGAGTCACGCAGATTCACGGCGGAATGAAGGTTGGAGATCGCGATACACCGGGCACACGCATCTATGCGGAGCGAGATTTCCGGGAAGAAGCTCAGGTGTTGGTCGCAACTGAGGCGGCTGGCGAGGGCATAAATCTTCAGTTCTGCTGGCTGATGATCAACTACGACATCCCGTGGAACCCGGTGCGTCTGGAACAGCGCATCGGTCGCATTCACCGATACGGCCAAGAACATAACTGCCTCATTTCGAATTTCGCTGCCGTCAACACACGAGAGGGCCGCGTGCTTCAGAAGCTGTTGGAACGCCTGAGCGAAATTCGACGTGAACTGGGCACCGATCAGGTATTCGACGTAGTAGGAGAGGTCTTTCCCTCGAATCTCCTGGAGAGACTGTTCAGGGAAATGTATGCCCGGCGAACCGATCTGCCTAATATTGAGGCCCGGATCGTGCGTGAAGTTGATGCGGATCGATTTCGCCGCATCACCGATTCAACTCTGGAAGGACTTGCCAAGCGCGAGTTGAACCTCGCATCCATCGTTGGCAAGTCGGCAGAAGCGCGCGAGCGCAGATTGATCCCGGAGGTAGTCGAAGAGTTTTTCACGACAGCCGGTCCAATTGCCGGTGTCAATCCACGCTCGGTGCAGAAAGATGGGCACGTATATCGAGTGGGCAGGGTTCCACGCACTCTTGCGCCCATCGGAGAGCGGCTGGAAGGCCGATTCGGAAGACTTGGGCGCGATTATCAGAAGATCGTATTCGATAAGGCCCTCTTGTCGTCTGATCCGACGCTCGAATGGATCACACCCGGCCATCCATTATTTGAAGCCGTCCGAGAGGACGTGATGGCGCGCGTCACAGATGATCTGCGCCGTGGCGCGGTTTTCTACGACATCCATGCCAAGGCGCCCTACCGGCTCGATGTATTTGGGGCTTCCATCAAAGATGGCCGGGCCAACACCCTGCATCGCCGTTTATTTGTTGTCGAAAGCGCCGCGGACGGCCAAAAGGCGATTCGGCAACCGACCTTGTTCCTCGACGTTTCACCAGCTGCTGCCGGGGCGATCGTTCCGGGCAATGACGCTTTGCCGGATACAGAGGCCATCGAACAGGCCCTTGTCGAGTCGGCATTGAAGCCCTTTCTCGTTGAAGTTACCGCACAGCGCGAAAAGGAAGTGGACACGATCTCCCGGCACATGGAGATCTCACTGGGCGAGCTAATTCACAGGCAGAATCTTCAGTTGGCCGAACTGGTTGGCCGCCAGCAAGAGGGCGTGACCATCCCCGGCCTGGAGGGCAATATCGCTCTCGCGGAAGCGCATTTGGACGAATTGAACAATCGTCTCGAAAACCGTCGCGCCGAGTTGCGGAATGAAAAACAATGCACAATCGGTGACATTCATCTCTTAGGCCGCGCCTGGGTGTTGCCCCACCCCGAACGAAACGCGCCCGGAATTGCCCCGATGGTCAGGGATGACGAAATCGAGCATTTAGCAGTTCAGGAGGCAATTCGGCACGAAACGGAGCGAGGCTGGATCGTGGAAAGTGTCGAATCCGAGAATCGCGGGTTTGATTTGATCTCCCGGAAGCCTCATCCCCACGATGACAAGACATTTATGGATGTCCGGTTTATCGAAGTCAAAGGACGCGTAGCCGTCGGCGAGGTCGCTTTGAGTGCAAATGAATATAAGACAGCGGAGCGTCTGAAGCGTGACTACTGGCTCTATGTGGTTTTCAATTGTGGATTAAAGCCTGAAGTTCATGTTGTTCAGGACCCAGCAAGATTAGGATGGGAACCTTTGGTGAAGATTGAGCATTACCACACGTCTCCCGAAGCCATTTTTAGAGGGGAGACGCAAGCATGAGTGATTTGCCGAAGAGGCTAATTGAAGTCGATCTTCCGATCAAGAGGATATCCGAACACGCTCGACGCGAAAAGAGCATCCGGCACGGTCACATCTCCACTCTGCATATTTGGTGGGCACGCCGGCCACTTGCCGCATGCAGAGCGGTGATTTGTGCTGCGTTGTGGCCCGATCCGGGAGACCCACACTGTCCCCAAATCTTTCGGGAACGCGCAACACAGATCATTACGAAGTTTGCCGGCCAGGCCGTCAGAAACAACGAACTTGGCAAGAGCTGCGCGCCGGCGACATTTGCTAAGTGGGTCAGTTTGTCAAAGGGTGAGAGCCAGCTTGATCCGACAAACGAATCTCACATGAATCTGCTGCGTTTTGCGTTGCTCGATTTCATCGCCGACTTTGCAAACTGGGACAATTCGACAGTTAGTGAATATCTTGAAGCAAGTCGCTCCCTGACGCGGGCTGCAAATGAGGCGCTCGGGGGCGTTCTCGGCAGTCGTCCTCTTGTATTTGACCCTTTTGCTGGCGGTGGCTCAATTCCCCTTGAGGCGTTGCGAGTTGGCGCCGATGCCTTTGCAAGTGACCTAAACCCAATTGCAGTACTGCTAAACAAGATCGTTCTTGAGTACATCCCGAAACATGGACAACACCTGGCTGATGAAGTGCGCAAATGGAGCGAATGGATTAAATGCGAGGTTGAAAGGGAGTTAGGACAACTCTACGCGCCGGGTCCTGATGGTGCAACTCCGATCGCGTACCTTTGGGCACGCACGATTCGATGTGAAGGTCCGAACTGCGGGGCTGATTTGCCGTTGATTCGGAATATGCAGATCACTCGCGAGGGGAAACTCTGGCACTTTACTCTGAACGATCTTGAAAGCAACAAAATTGGGGTGAATCTCGGCAAAGGCTCACTTGCCCAAGCTCGTCCTACAGTTGCGGCTGGAAGTGCAACGTGTCCACGAAAAACCTGCAGTTACTCAACTCCTGCAAAAGCGGTGCGCCTGCAACTCGCTTCGAAACGCGGCGGAGCGAACGACGCGCGGCTCTTGGCTGTTTATGTCGATGGCCCTGGTGGACGAGAATTCCGGGAGCCCAATGATTACGACTTACGCGCCGTAGAATTAGCATCTCGTATCTTGGATCAAAATTTCTTGCCTCAAGATAATCTGAATGCGACCCGTCCATATAAGAACACCCGTGGATTAAGTGCTGTGACTCGAATCGGCATAAATCGATTCTCTGATCTGTATACCAATCGTCAAGCGACTGTGATTCAGTGCTTTCAGCAAACACTTCTCCGACTGCCTTCATCGGAGATTCCAGCTGAGTTGCGACGGGCTGTTGCTGCTATCTTGAACTGCGCCGTCAGCCGATTTGTATTTCAAAACACCTCGCTCTCAAGATGGAACGCAGCTAGGTCGACGATTGAAGGAGCGTTTGGAAAGCAGGCCCTCCAGGTTGTTTGGGACTTCGCGGAAGTGAATCCATTGTCTGATGGGCCGGCAAATTGGTCCGGAGCAATTGATTGGGTTCTGAAAGTGCTAGATGCAAATCAGTGCCTGAAAGAGCCAGGCACAGCCGTCATGGCGAAAGCACAAGATGAAATTCTACCGGCGGATTCTGTAGACGCGGTTATAACAGATCCCCCCTATTTTGCGGCGATTCCTTACGGTGATCTTTCAAACGTCTTTTTCGTATGGGAGCGGAACTTCTTTCAATCCGAGTTTCCAGAGCTCTTTCGCGCCAGTCTCGTTGATCAAGCTGAAGAGATCGTTGTAACCAACGCAAACTTTGGCGCTTCGGGCGAGACGAAGGACGCGGGCTTTTATCGTAGGGAGATGATTCGCGCTTTAGAATCCGCTAGATCAACGGTGAAACACGACGGTATAGGGGTCGTCGTTTTTGCTGATAGCAACACGGCATCCTGGGAGGCCATACTTGGCGCAGTAATCGATTCGGGATGGACCGTTACCGGCTCATGGCCGATAGACACAGAATTACAAACAAGAACTCAAGCCGCGGGCGCGGCTTCGCTGCAATCGTCAATTCACATTGTCTGCCGTCCCCGAAGCAGGCAGTTAGGCAGTGAACAAGAGAATAAAGTCGGCGACTGGCGCGACATCTTGCAGGAATTGCCAAATCGCCTTAGCGAATGGATGCCTCGTTTGGCACATGAGGGCGTGGTCGGCGCGGATGCAATTTTTGCTTGTCTTGGGCCAGCGCTCGAAATCTTTTCGCGCTATGAGCGAGTCGAGAAGGCAAGCGGCGAAATCGTCACACTGAGAGAATATCTGGAGCAGGTATGGGCCGCTGTCTCGAAAGAGGCTCTCAATATGGTGTTCGCGGGAGCGGACGCTAGTGGGTTCGAGGAAGATGCCCGCCTGACTGCGATGTGGCTGTGGACGCTATCGGCAGCTCGCAATGGAAAAACTGAACCGACCGATGACGAAGGCGAAGAGGACGAGAAATCGGAAACTACCTCGAAGGCTCCAAAGGGTTACGTCTTGGAATTCGATGCGGCCCGCAAGATTGCACAGGGGCTCGGCGCTCGGCTGGAATCGCTTTCCTCCCTCGTCGAGGTCAAAGGCGAGACGGCGCGCCTGTTGCCAGTGGCAGAGCGCACGCGGAAGCTGTTTGGCAAGGACGAAGCCGAATCGCCCGCAGCGGGACGAAAGAAGAAATCGCCGCAGCTTCAGCTTGGCTTTGTTGCCGAGTTGGAGGAGGTTGAGGAGGCCGGTTCCTGGGGTGCAAAGAGCACTCCTGCGTTGGGCACAACCGTTCTCGACCGTGTGCACCAAAGCATGATTCTCTTTGCGGCAGGTCGCAGTGAGGCTCTTCGGCGTTTTCTGGTTGATGAGGGTGTGGGCCGTGACGAGCGGTTCTGGCGCCTGGCCCAGGTGCTTTCCTACTTGTATCCACCCGCCAGTGAAGAAAAGCGTTGGGTTGACGGCGTTTTGGCTCGCAAGAAAGGGCTGGGATTCGGATGAACGAAGGATTGGCAGCGGCGTGGTACGGACGGTTTGTAGATACCGTGCAAAAGCACGAAGCGTCGCCCGCTTTGCGCGAAGCCGCGATGGACGGCCACTTGGGGAAGTGGACTGAGGCGCTCACATCCGTTGTTTGTGATACCTGCGGCGGCCTGGGATGGGCGGCGGCAGCAAAGGGGCATGTGTCAAGATTATTGCCGGTGTCCCGTTCGGAATATTTGGCATTGGATGTAGTTGCATTCGAGTCTGCCGGCGATAGGCGCTGGCGCTTTCCGGTGGCGGCGTTCGAGCTTGAAAACAGCACGGACGATGATCGAGTCGCTTATTCGCTCTGGAAGGTCCTATGCGTCCGCGCCAATCTGCGGGCTGTGTTTTGTTACCGTCGTAGCTCGGACGAGGGGAATGAACTGGTGCGGCATCTTGCGGAGCAGGTGGTGCGGGCGATGGAGTTGCAGGATCGCGCTAAGCTGACTGGAGATACGTTGCTGGTGGTTGGCTCGTATAGCGAGGCGGCGACGTTCCCTTACGGTTTTTTCAAAGACTGGCTGTTCGACGCAAATGTCGGGAGATTTGCTCGTTTGGGATGAGGGTACGCATATGTCATTGAAGCCTTGGTATAAGGTCGTAACACCGCGGGAGGATCTACGGGATAATAGGCCGCTCGACGCTTCGGAATTCGCGGTCCATTTGGACCATGTACGCGATCATCGCGCGCCGGCCGACTATCAGGAACCCGCACGCTTTTTCGACCGCACATTTCTGACGAAGAACCTGACCGAGCTGGCAGCGGGTGTGGTGCGGCGGCTTTCGGGGATCAAAGTCGAAACTTCAGCCGTTTACAACCTCACGACACAGTTTGGCGGAGGCAAGACTCACGCTCTCACGCTGCTGTATCACCTGGCTCGTGGCGGACCCGAGGCAAAGAGGTGGCAGGGCGTACCATCCGTTCTTGATTCGGCGGGTGTAAAGGAAGTGCCCAAGGCGTCTGTGGCCGTATTCGTGGGCACGGAATTCGATTCCATCACGGGTCGCGGCGGAGATGATGGCACGCCGCGGCGATTCACTCCCTGGGGCGAGATCGCATTTCAGTTGGGCGGCGAGAGTGCGTTTGAAGTAGTTTCGAAACATGACGAACTGCGAACAGCGCCATCGGCAGAGGTGATTCGGAAATTCTTGCCGAAAGACAAATCGTCTCTGATTCTGTTGGATGAGCTGCTTAACTACATGGGGCGGAATCGCAAGTCGGGGCTGACCAACCAGTTGTATTCCTTTCTGCAAAACCTCTCAGAGGAAGCGCGCGCGCAGGAACAGGTCGTGGTGGCGGCATCATTGCCGTCCCTCCTCGACGAAATGACTCCGGAGGACGAAGCGGACTTCGACCGCTTTCAGAAGCTTCTGGACCGGCTCGGCAAGGCAATGATCATGTCTGCCGAAACGGAGACCTCCGAGATTATCCGCCGGCGCCTTTTTGAGTGGGGTGGCCTGCCCGACGACGGAAAGAAGACAGCGACCGACTACGGAGAATTTATCCTCAATAATCGTACCCAGATACCAAACTGGTTCCCGGTCGATTCGGCGCGCGACGCATTTGCGGCGAGCTATCCCTTTCATCCGACACTGCTTTCCGTATTCGAGCGAAAGTGGCAGGCTCTTCCGAGATTCCAGCAAACGCGCGGAATTCTGCGTTTGCTTGCACTCTGGGTTGCCAGCGCTTATCAAGCAGGTTTCAAAGGTGCTCACAAGGATCCTTTAATCGGAATGGGGACCGCTCCCCTCGACGATCCGATTTTTCGATCCGCAATTTTCGAGCAACTTGGCGGCGCCAAGCTCGAAGGAGCGGTGACCACGGACATCAGCGGCAGAAAAGATTCGCACGCAATTCGGCTGGACAAGGAAGCTGTGGAGACGATCAAGAAGGCTCGGCTTCATCAAAAAGTCGCAACTGCCGTGTTCTTCGAGTCAAATGGAGGGCAGTCCAAGACGGAGGCAACTCTGCCTGAAATCCGCCTGGCGGTTGCAGAGCCGGAAATTGAAATTGGCAACGTCGAGACAGTGCTCGAAACCCTATCAGCCACGTGTTATTACCTTTCCGCAGATAAAAATCGATATCGCTTCAGCCTCACCCCAAACCTGAACAAGATCCTGGCTGACCGGCGCGCGAGCATTCAGCCTAAAAGAATTGAAGAGAGAGTGCGTGCAGAAGTGCAGAACGTCTTCAGGGAAGGGACTGGCGCAGAACGGTTCTATTTTCCCGAGAAAAGCGTCCAGATTCCTGATCGAGCAGCACTTTCTTTAATTGTGATTTCGCCGAGCCAGCCTATTACCGAGAAGGCTACGCGAGATTTTATCGATGCCTCAACAAAAGAACATGGAGGTTCTGCTCGAACATTCAAGAGCGGGTTGGTCTGGATCGTACCGGATGCGCTTGATGCGCTCCGTGACGAGGCAAGGAAAGTGCTCGCGTGGGAAGATATCAACGACGAGAAAAGTGATTTGCGCCTGGACGACGTGCAGCAACGACAGCTTGACGAAAACCTGAAGAAGGCGCGCCGCGATGTGCGAGAGACTGTTTGGCGCGCGTACAAGAATCTGATGCTGCTCGGCAAAGACGGCGGCTGGAAAACTATTGATCTCGGGCTGGTTCATTCGAGCGCTGCACCATCGTTCACGAATCTGATCCTGGAGCGCCTGCGACAGGACGGCGATATTGAAGCCAGCGTTAGCCCTAATTTTCTAGTACGCAATTGGCCTCCGGCATTCAAGGAATGGAGTACCAAAGCTGCTCGCGATGCGTTCTTTGCGTCGCCACAGTTCCCACGGTTAATGGACCCGGAGAGCATCAAAGACACCATTGCTCGTGGCGTCGAGAACGGAATGTTGGGCTATGTCGGCAAGAGTGCCGATGGAAGCTACCATCCTTTTCATTGGAATTCTTCACTGTCAATCCTGGACGTGGAATTGACGGAGGAAATGTACATCATTCAGCGCGAAACGGCCGAAGCGTATCTCGCCGGACGAAAGCCCTCAGCTTCGTCCCCGATAACAGAGGCGACGGAGACAATGACAGCCTCAACTGGCCCTGCTACTGGCGGCTCAGCCGCTGCCTCGACTCCGCAGGCTCCGACGCTTGGTCCCACCGCGCCTAACAGTTTCTCTCGCCTCACCTGGAAAGGAGATGTCCCTCCCCAAAAGTGGATGAACTTCTATACCAAGATACTTGCGAAATTCGCGACACAAGCGGGGCTGCGAATTGGTCTCAATGTCGAAATCGCTCCTCCTGAAGGGGTGTCAGCCCAAAGGGCCGATGAGATCAAGGTGGCTCTTCGTGAACTCGGATTGAATGACACGATAAACGATTAAGCGGTGCTCGGACGGGCGGGGTCATGCGGGCTGCGCGCAGATCACGTTCATATAGCAGCGGCGCGGGCCCTGACACCGCGTTCGGGCTTCCGTGCCACGAGGGCCATACTCTTCTCGGATTTAACGCTCTTTTTCTGCGGTGCTTTCGGAAGTGGACGGAGTTTCGCTGCTGACCCAGGAATCGGCCGTGACATCTCCTCCGTTTTTTCTTCGATTTGCTTTCTGAATTCTCCGAGGATATCCAGGTGATGCTTGGTCAGATATTTTTCAATCTTTGCATTTGACAAAAGATGTTCGACGTATCCAAGGCTTAAGGTGAGGTCAAGCGCCTGCGCAGCATACGTCTCCTCGACTTGTTTCACGTCAACCAACAACGTATCGGCTTCCTGGCGGAGCAAAGCGAGCTTCGCCGAAGTTCCTGGGCTGGCGCGATTCGGTTTTGCTGGATGGACTATAAGCTCAGGTTTTGTAATGGTAAAAAGTGCCTTGGCCATCTTTCCTGAATAAGAATTTGCATGAATCATCCGTTCGGCGGCTTCAATCTGGCCGAGAGGCTTCATTCGGCGCAAATATCCGTAAGCATGAGTGGAAACGCGACGAGTCAAAAGCAGTTGAACTGCTTCAGGACAGATTCCATCCAAGAGCGACCTCTTTTTTCGGATCGTCTCAATATTCACGTTGAGCGCAGAGGAAATCATTTGTTCACTGACTCCATTAGTCAAGGCCTTCAAGATCATGTAGTGCTCACCGATGTTCGAAAGGTGGTTCACGCGTTTGTTGTAGGTATATCCTTCGTCGTCCGTTGAAATGATGCATCGAACTTCCGATTCCTGCCGTCTGACCAAAATATCGAGTCTCAACGCGCCATCCAAGAGCAAGAAGTCTCCGCTCGCTCTTCGCGAGACAACCAAAGGCTCAATCAGGCCTACGTGCTCGATGGATGCAGCAATTTGACGGTACTTCTTCGACTTCCTAGTTTCATCGGTCACAGCGACTCTTGGTACGATCTTCGCGGCCGGGAGAAGCACGGTTCTGAGTTCAAAGGCTAATGTTGCAGTCGCGTCCACAATCAATCTCCCTTCATGCCATACGGTCGGCGAGATGCTTGGGCATGGTTTGCATCGACTCAGCCCGCAGCAATGTGAGAAAGTTCTCGTCCTCGAACAATCGCTTCATTGCTGTGGCAATAATCATCAATCGATGAGTGACTGAGTTCGCTCGTGCAATGGCGGCTCGTTGACGCTGGACATATTGTTCGTATTCTTCAATCAAATTCTCTGCCGTTGGAAGTTTTTTTCTTTCGTTGACTTTTCCTGCGTCGCGCTCTCTTGCCAGGCGCATGGCAATGATGCGCCGTGCCGCCACAAGCTTTGCTCCCCTAAGATCCCCCTTTTCGTATGCCTCAATGAGCGCCGCCTGAACTTCCTCATTTGTTCCGGTCGCAACGATGGTTGCGATGCGAAGCGGTATTCGTCCGGCGTCAACAGCCTGGAGCAACACAGTTTCCCCGTGTTCCAGGAGGTGCACCACACCATATGCGAAGGTTCTATCCATGCCGAGTTTCAGGGCGATTTCGTCTCCTTTGTAGCCACGATCGATCAAACTCCGGACTTCGAATAGCAATGCACGGTATGAGGGAGGCCGGCGCGCGATATTCTCCACAAGACTCATTAAATATTGTTGCTCGCGCGTTGCATCAACGAAAATGGCCGCGATCTTGGTTTTTCCCAACAACTGGCAGGCTTCAAGACGCCCCTGGCCACAGACCAATTCGTATCTGAAATTGTGGGTGAGATTGTCACGTGGGCATACGGTGATTGGCCTCTTGAGTCCGAGCGTCTTAATGCTTTCCACAAGAGCCTGAAACTTCACTTGATTGCGCGGCCGCGGATTCGCAATGAATACTTCTGCGATCTCAATTAGGTGGATCTGTTCATCTGTCATGCAATCCTCTCAATCGGGGTGCGCTCCGACATCCCAACTACAAACCGTAGATCGTCAAATCGATATAGGTCGAGAAAAAATCCATTCTCAGCCCGCAGGCGCATTCTTTGGGCATAGAGATCTGACCCCGGGAAGACGTAATAGTCGAGTGCCTTATCGTTTTCTTTATTAAGCCGCACCGCAACCGTTACGTCGGGTCTCAAAGAGGAATCGAAGCGAAGGTTCCACCTTACGCTTCCGGTGATCGTTGGTTTGCATCGAGCCACGATTACGGAGAGCGCAATTTCTTCGTTGATTACATAGAGGTCGGTGACTGCGTCGTGGCGGGCGGTAGCTCCTGCGTGGCGAATCGCCTCAATGAGCGATTCGACCTGGGCGGCATGAACCTTGCGCAGCTGGCGGTTGGCTTCGATGTAGGCATAGTCCCGCGACGGCGTGAAGCCGACTAGCGTGTATGCGCGAACCAAGCTACTGAACCGATGACGATAGGCGGTGCTCGACGGCATGCCTTCTGACTCATCGATGAGGATCCCAGAAAGTGTGTTGTAGCGCTTCAGCAAATCACGCAGTTTTTCCAGCATCTCATCATCCGTAAGGTGCCTGGATCGCGCCTGGATGATTTCCTGTGCTTGCAAGAACTTGTCGAACGTGATGATTGGCACAAATGCGTCGTTCTTCCGAATCCACATCTCTGGTGGATTCTTAAGATGCTTTTGTTTGAGCTTGAAGGACTGTCGATTGTAAACATTGGCGCCCATGTACTTCGGATTCGTTAACAGTTGATGAACGACGCCCCGAGTCCAGTTTCTTGATAGGTCTGTCCGCAGTCCCCGCGCGTTTAGCATCTCCGCAATCTGCCCCTCGTTGTACTCGCCGGACGTAAAGGCATCAAAGATTTCTCGGACTACAGCAACCTCCTCTTCCGGCCCAGGTACCAAGATCACGCGGTCCGTTTGGAGACTCTTGTGTTCTCCTCGTAAAAGCGTGCCCTTGTCCTTCCCATCCATGGCGATTAGTCGCCGACGCAGACCGTATCCTGCCACTCCGCCTTGACGATATCCGAGTTCAATCAAACGGCATTGCCCCGCAAATACTTTCACGGAAAGTTCTCTGCTGTACTCGGCGGCCATTGTTCGCTTTACCGCCTTGATCAGCGTCGATATCGGACTTCCATCGTTCTTGAATTGTTCGGCGGCGTAGTGGACGTTTTTCCCAGCCCTGCGGCAGATGTACTCGTGGTAGGCACTTTCGTCGGCGTCGAGAAAGCGCCCCCATCGGCTAACGTCATAAACCAATACGACGCTAAAATCCGCGTCTCCCGATTCCACGTCGGCCAACAGCTTTTGAAGTTCATCTCGTCCTGCGAGCGTGAGGCCGCTCTTTCCGGCATCTGCATAGGTGGCGACGATTTCCATGCCGTTTTCGGCGGCATATCGAGCAATCACATCGGCTTGATTCTCAGTCGAGTATTGTTGATGATCGGTGGACATGCGCACATATTGAGCAGCCCTTAGAAGAATCCGTGACGGCTTGGGGGCAGGCGCATCCATAAAGGCTCTTTTATGTGGCGTATCGGGCGGATAGGGAGGCACAGAACGCAAAAGCCTCCCTTAGGCGCGGATAATACACGAGAAATGTGAAAACTAGGTTTTCAAGCGGAGAATGGGCGCGTAAATCAATAACAGTACGAATGTTGCGGTAAAAGGCGTATGCCGAGTTTAGAAAAATGGCGAGCTCACGACCATCGGCGTTTGGCACTGCACTTGGTGGATGCTTATGAGGGAGTATCGGGTGCTTCTTCTGGATCGTGCCTGCGGAGCAGGGACACGAACTCAGGAACGGTTCTACTGTGGATGCTCATCAATCGTTCCCATCCGCCATGCTGTTCCGCTTGTTCGCGAATGACCGCAAAAACTGCATTCGGGTCCAAATGGTATTGATGGATCAGGAATTCATCAGGGTTTTGCACCTCGACGTTCCAAGGCGCGAGAGCGTCCTCTGGAAAATCCTTGAGATTAAACGTGACGATGGTCTGCGCTCCGCAGACCACGGCGGCGGCAAGAACATGCCTATCTTTGGGATGATTGGCCATCGCAGAGATGAAACGGTCGTACCCCTCGACCCACGCATCCGCGAAGTGAATTTGCAACTGATGAAATAGATGGGCTGTTTGGGCCGAAGTCAAATTCAGTTTCTCTTCGAGAGTCCGTTTGGTTTCCTCGATGATGTCCTTCGACCAGCGCGGCAGGTAGAGAGAACAGGGCGGCTCCGCGAGGCGCAATAGCGTATCGCGGAGAGCCGCATTGACCAAAACGCACGCGTCGAGGATGACCTGAAAATCGGAGCTCATTCGCCTGGCAGCAACACCTTATCGTACAGCCCTAGATCCTCGGCTTCCTTAGCCATTTGTTCGAGAGCCTCACGCCGCTCCCGGTCGCGGTGTTCCTTGTAGGCCAACAGGTCTTTGAGATAAACGCGGCGGTGCGTACCGGTGAGGTGGAAAGGCAGAGCGCCAGATTCGAGCAGCTTAACGAAGAAGGGCCGTGACACCCCAAGAAGGGCTGCGGCCTGCTGTGTGGTCAAGTCTTGCATCACCGGAACGATGGAGATGGCTTTCCCCTGCTGCATTCCGTCCAGAATGCGCAATAGTAATTCATAGACGGTATCCGGCAACTCGATTGCCGGCTCTCCTCCCCTCCCAATAAGGCGAGCTCTGCCTTCACGCCGCAGCAGTTCATGGAGGGCGTGCACCTGCTTCTCCTGCGAGGCGGGAAGAGAAACGGGGTCAAATGTGGAAGTTGCCATAGAATCTCCCAGTTCGAGCTAAAGGAATTATACGAAATAAACAAAATAAGCGCAACACTCGCTCGCTCACGTTGCGGCTGGCAGTGACAGAGCTGCGACGAAATTCGGCGAGCCGCGCATTCGCTTATTTGGGCTTAAATGCAAATCTCCTTTATATTCAATGCCTTATCATGCAAAGATGCTCCGTTTTGGTTTTGGGCTTTAATAAACAGGGGCTCCATGAAGCACCGAGATTGTTTCAGCCCTGCTGAACCATTCACCAGACATTGTCTGGCGAATCTCCCCACGTGGATTTTACAGACGGTGTTTGCAAGAACTCGTAGTTGGTATTAGGCGGGCGGCACCCGCTGCCACGAAGAGCAGCTTCCGCGTTTCCTCCCAAATCGTGCCCTCGGAAACTGATTCACTATTTGGCCTCTCTGCGCTGGACGGGATTTTCGGGAAATCGGTTTGCGAACTGATTGATTTGGCGTTTAAGACGTGCAGCTTCGGAGGCATTGATGTAGCCGGTTCGCTTGGCATCATTTACAGCTTGCGTGGCCAAGCTGATGCGGCTTGTCGCATTGAGGACGTCGGTAATGGTTCTTGCGATCGTTGTTACGGTTAACCCTTCGTGGATTGTCACGTCGAGAGGGCCGAGGTCGCCGCGGTGAACAGCAATCCATTTCGGCCGTTCCCGCCGGAGCCGGGCAGTTTTCGGAACAGTGATGTGTACGAGTGAGGGGTTGGCGTCCGAGAATCCAAAGACAGCGAGCGCGGTTTCGTAGGAGAGCGCCACATCTGGTTCTTCCGGCCCATGATTGGCTTCGGCCCATAGAAGGGCTTCCCGGTATTGCGAGAACCTGGACTGCGGAAAATGCGCGATCCGGTAGACTCCGCGCGCAGCTCTCTCCAGGCGGCCGCGCTGCGCCAGACGCGCGAGTACGGAATCGCGGATGCCAGCATTTCGGGCCTGTTTTGAAGTCAGCAGACCATCGTTCTCCTCGGCGATGGCAACCAGTTCGTTCATTCGTGACCGTGGCATAGAGCGAGTATGGGCCAGCTTTGTGGTTATGTCAATATAGTTCCATAATGGAACTATATTGACATATCCAGTGAGTGCAGGTTTAGCGCATATTTATTTGATTTATAATAGCTTACTAGTATTTTTCCGGATTCTCACGACACTGTCGAGAGAATTCGCCGGACGCTGTCTGACCAAACTGCGAACCGGGATTTTTCAGACGGTGTACGAAAAATGACGGCTGGATGCGCCGCTTTCGTTACTCAAGACCGACACCGGCAGCCGGATAGTCGAGGAACTGCTCGTCCAGATTGACGAAGGCATGTTTGTCTGATGGTCCTCTGGAGGATCAGCCGTCACCGCGACTTGAGCGGAATCGGCGGCCTCAAGGCTGCAGGGCGCTGGCACCCCGCTGGCCGTCCGATTGTCTATCTCGCCGAAACGCCGGCGGCAGCGCTTCTCGAAGTGTACGTTCACACCAGTGCGAACGATGTCCCTCCGAAATTCACGCTGATCAAAATTGAAGGGCCGAATATCGATGTGCTATCAATCGATGTTGGCGTTCTGCCCGAGGACTGGCCCACGCGGCTAGAGGTGACACGAGACCTTGGAACTGCCTGGCTGGAGAAAAACGAAGGCGTACTATTGCGAGTTCCGAGTGCAATTGTTCCCGAGACGAGGAATTATCTCTTCAATCCGGCCAATCGGCATAAGCCAGAGTTTCGCATCGTCGAGGCCAATGGGTACCCATTCGATCCGAGACTCATGTTATAGTGGCGAGTTCAGCCCCGTTTACTGGGCGCGGGACTGCTGCCCCAAGTCGGCGCGGAGCAGCTCGGAAGGCAGACAAACGCTCTCACGCCCTCCGGCATGGAATAGAGCCATTAAAGCTCTACGCGGGTTTGAAGTGGACGAAAAAATCCGCCACTTTTGCATCACACCCCTCAAAGTCACTCTGTCGCCGAAGACCGCAACCGCCTCGACGAGCTGTGACCGTGAGTGTTCCTGGTTCCGTCCAACTCGGTTGAAACCGGAGAGCCCATGTTGACCAATTTCGTCTATACTTCCCATCAAGTCCCCCGTGGTCCGAACTCCGCCCCCCCGTATTCTGAGTGGCATGGTCCGGTCTTGCGCGCGTTTCTATCACTTCATATTGCTTTAATACGTTTACGCCAATTGCCCGTCAGTTGCGAATCCGTGCCGGCAACTTGATTCGTGAGCAAAGGTGGCGTCGAGCAACGATGGGGGTTCCAGAGTATGAAAAGTCGTTGGATAGCGATTCCATTTACCGCCGGCCTCTTGCCTTCCTGTCTTCATGCTCTAGCTCAAAGTGGTCCTCCATCCAACCCCCCTCCCCTTACAACCACAGATAAAGCCGTAGCTGTCCCCTTGCTCTCGAACCAGGAATTAATTCTGTCGATCGTCGTGCTTTTGTTTGGCGTATACGTAGTAACTCTCGAGTACAAGCTCCTTATAGCGGCAAAGAGCCGCGCCGATGAGGCACTACGAGCTCTCACAGTTACGCTCATTGTGGTTATTTCACTTGCCCTTGTTTCTTCGGGATATGGAAAAGAGCAAATCGTTCCTGTCCTTGGGCTATTCGGGACAATTGTAGGCTACCTGCTTGGGGCAGGACGCGCGGCTCCGGCGCCCGGCGTGAAAGAGAAAGAAAAAGAAACGGCTTCTCAAGATGGGGAAAAGGAAGATGCGAATTAGGTTATCAGCGCACTTCTTCCTAGCGGTGATGGTGCTATATCGACTTTCTTCCCACGCGCAGCAGGTCACTATCGCCAACAATTCATCTCAAGACATCAAGTTCTCGCTGAACCCGATTGATGGCCTTTGGCCTGACCTGCCCCCGAAAAACTCGGCCAGGGAAAACTGGAGTTCTCTCGTAATCTGAACGGGAGGACTGGGATGAAGAAGAGCCGTTACACGGAAGAGCAGATCATTGCGATCCTGAAGCAGCATGA
>Ga0335074_10001834_pt1 | contig 28798 bp, 24 predicted proteins | sample Lox_Sample_23_FD_206715 | JGI IMG/M metagenome (GOLD analysis project Ga0335074, IMG submission 206715) | Soil microbial communities from Loxahatchee National Wildlife Refuge, Florida, United States - Lox_Sample_2.3 | ecosystem: Environmental > Terrestrial > Soil > Wetlands | place: USA... | reverse complement strand
CACCGCCCGCGCCTCCCGCGCGCACACCGCCGCCCAGCCGGCCCCCGCCCCCAGCCCCGCCCTGGCCTGGCTCGACTCGGCCGGCGGGCAGGCCCAGGTGACCTTCAACCAGGACGTCGACACCCTGGCCTCCGCGCTGGTCATCGAGAACCAGGCCACCACCACCGCCAACCACGCCGCGTTCGAGGCCGCCGCCCGGACCGTCCGCACCCAGGCCCGCGCCATCCTGGCCGACCCGGCCCTGCTCCCCGGCACCGGCCGGGCCGCCTACCAGCACATGCTCCACGACTTCATCACCGTCGCGGACCTGCTCCAGCCCGGCGCCGGCTACGGCACCACCGCCCAGGACTACACCGCCTGGTACACCGCCCTCCGCGCCACCAACATCACCATCGCATAGCCAGCCATCAGACGGCCTGAGCGGCGATGCCGAGACACGCACCAGGCAATGGCGGGCGAGCACGGCGGGCTCGCCTAACTTCGGCGGTTTACCGCCCCCCGGGATCGTCCGGCCTGAACGGCCCAGCCGGATCCGCCGACCTCGGGTGCTGGGATGCATGACCACCCTCGCCAGATCCGGGCCGCGTCGGGAACCGTCCGTGGGAGCGCTTCTAACGACGGGACTCGATAATCAGGACAGCGCCGATCATCCAGCCAACCAATGCGGAAGCCACCGCCGCGAGGATCACGATGAATACCACTCCCGCGATCCAGCTTTCGACCGTCATTGTCCTGGGCGGCACAATCCTGCCAGATCACACGATCAAAGTCGGGCTACTTGTGAACTCCTTAGTAAAGCGGTCAGCTAGCCTCAGGGCGAGAACAATGACCATGAATGTTGGATTAGCCTGACTCGAAGTCAGCAATACTGAACTGCTTGCCACGAATAGATTGGTCATTCCGTGGACAGCTAGATGTTCGTTAACCACTCCATCCTCAGCCCTAGCCGCCATCCGCGTCGTGCCCAGTTGATGCGACCCGCCGCCCATCATGCTCCATACGACTGACCCGGGATCCGGCGACACATACTCTAGTCGACCGCAACTATTCTTCCGCAAGTACTCATCCCACACCTCGTGACACCGGAGAACGCCGTCGACGTCGGCCTGCGAGAACCGTAGATCGATGTTTAGTTTAGGCATCCCAATCGAATCTCGGTCATTAGCCAAGCTTACCCGGCTCTGGCGATTGGGTATCTGTTCACCATTATACTGAAGAGGGTAACAATTTTCACCGCTATATGCGGCAAAGAAGCCAGGAACTTTACGTCCCCCGGCGAGAAAACGCCGGATACCGAATCCGATGACGAAGCGAGCCACCGATGGGCAGTCTCTTGTCACATTCATAAGGTGTGCACGTAGTGATGCCGTAGCAGCGCTGTCAGCCGTCCGGCCCGGAACTCCGCCACCCGCCGCCGAGAAACGCTGCGCGGCCGGTGTAACTAGCTCAGACAGGGGCGACCGAAGGGTAAGATAAGCAAATGACAGAATCCCATTTCGGTGCCGGTGGTTAGCGAGATCAGGATTAGCGAGGTAGGCAATCGTGTTTGGTAGCTCGTGCGTGCGCTGTGCCTCGGTGGCGATCGAGAATCTACGGCGTACGTATATGCCATCGGTATCACGCTCGTAACCAAAGACAGTAGATCGCGGCGGGGTAGTGAATCGTACGTTTGCAATTACGCCGCCGACATGCCCCATGTACCATGATCCTAGGTGACCAGAATGATCACCTAGTGATCCGCCATGTGGTCCACGGGATGCTAGCAGAAGACGAGTCGTCTCCAAGCCACCGCATGCGAGGACGTAACCACGGGCCTCGATCGACACTCGCTTGCCTTCCAAAGTGCGGCAATCCAGGCTCTCGATACGCGTGCCGCCAAGGCCAGAAATGACTTCAGTGCAGGTAAGGCCCGTTACAACACGGATGATCCGCGAGCGCTTGAGCGCGTCACCATATTCACGCGCAAAATTTGTCGACAGTGACCACCGTTCAAACGTCGCGCTCCTCCCGATACCCTCTGGAAGCCCAGGAACCACGGAGGGAGGCAGATGTGTCATCTGCGTTGTATCGAATGCCGCCCTGCCACACTTAAGCCAGCTGCATGCCCGTTGGTAATATGGCAACAACTCATCATAGGTGACGGGCCAGGTCACATTACTAATATGATCACGCCGGTCAAAGTCGATGCGATCATAGGGAACACAACGGCCTCCCCAGATGGTAGAAGTGCCACCAAGCTGGCGCCGCACGGACATGGACATCGGCGCATGTACTGAAGTGTCCCAATCCGCCGCCTCGGCGAGCTGCTGGGTGTTCAAGTCGAACTCCTCATAGCCGCTCTCGACCAGCACCACATCGAAGCCCTTGCTGGCTACTTCAATCGCGATCGTGATGCCAGCCGGGCCAGCTCCAACTACAGCTAGATCCGCCGACAGCGCGGAACCATCCGGAAGAGTATCAGCTGAGGTAATCAAATTCCTCGCCTCTCGGCAGCGGTCGGCCCGCACAGTTCAGCATTGACGAGAGACATGAATGAACCTATATCAGACTTGTCAGATGCGGGTGAAAGATGCTTTTCAAGAGCTACCACAGCGGTTCCTATGTGAGACAGTCGAGTGGCGCCGAACAGGACCACCCCAGAGCTGTTAGCTTGGAGTGCTGACCGTAGAAGAAAAGACGAAGTAGTGTCGGGATCGCCGCAATCCGCGCCGATTATGCTTTCCCATCTGAAGCGCGTCGACTCATCCGCCCTCACATGTTGCACGATGCGACCAAGCGCTCGACTTATGACTCCGAACGTAATGAACGCAGATCCGACTGGTGCGTGCCGGAGTGATCGTACGAAGACGTCGTCCTGGAGTTGCAGTACCGGAACCCAAGCGAAGGACTGAGCGACTTCAATCGTAGTCTCGGGCGCTCCAGCTATCCCCCAGGAGCGAATCAGGCCGGCAGCACGAGCATCTTCGAGGAACGAGGACACCTCTTCTGAACGGACAGACCCTGGATGCGGATCATGTAGGAGCAGCAGATCGACGTAGTCAGTCTTGAGTGTCCTCAGGCTGCGATGCAGGCTGCGCCTAGCTCCGCCGACATCGTATCCACTCTTGTCGTAGAGAAGGCGACTCGGAGCAGCCGCATGAGTGCGCGCTTGGTCGCGGATCGTGGGCTTAGACTCGAACGCGCGGCGCACGGGCCGCTGCGCATATGCCAGACCTCGCGCGGCCAATGTCGGCCTTATGCCAAATTTTGTAGCAATCGTGACGTCTGACCGATGCCGCCGAGTGAAACTACCCAATTCAGGCTCCGCCCGGCCGAGGCCGTACATCGGCGCGACGTCGAAGTGGCGTATACCTGCATCGTAGGCTGCCTGAAGAAGGCGTGAACGTTGCGCAGGATCCGAAGCACGGGAAAGAGTTGCGCAGCCGAATCCAAGAGGCGTGGCCTGGATCCCGCTGTTACCGAGATCCAGTCTATTTAGGGACATGAACTTCCAATGGACAGGAACATACCCATGACTGCGTCACGTCAGACGCGAGGTAAGCATACTCCTGGCTTGCCGTTAAGTGAATGAGACACGGTCACACTACCGATGCGCATATATTCCGCAATTATCACGAAACGGAAATTCTACCGCTGGGCGACAAAATGGGATACGTCGGTCCATCTAACCGTAAAATTATGCGATTCGGCCAGGCGGACGAGTCTTGTGGGTTCATGGGGCTTTCCTCGCTCATTGAGCACGCGGAAATGGACTTCAACACATATCGCCCTCAGCGAGGGAAGACCGAGCACGGCAGTCATGCCGTCGAAGATCTCACCTTCGAAACCCTCGACATCAATCTTGATGACTGCAGGAACCGTATGGCCCGCCGAAACGATGGAGTCTGCTCGGTACTTCCGCACTGCGACAGTGGAAGCTCCAGCACGGTTCGCAAGATGATTTGCTGGGGCCGTGCCGCCGTCTGCCACCGATAGCCACCCGTCGCCATCTTCGTCAGAGAGAGCCCCGGCAATCACCTCCCACGTGGTGCCAATAGAATTATTTCGAAGTCTTTCTTCGATGATTGCAACGCAATCCGGAGAGGGCTCAAAGGAGATGACCTTCCCGTCGGGTCCCACAGCTGCGGCGAACAACTCGCTATAAAGGCCTACGTTTGCCCCCACGTCCCATACACAATCACCAGGACGAATGCACGCGATCATTGCCGCTCTGAAACTCTCCTCGTATCCCAGGCTGTGCCGCCCAAGCGACAGGGCGCGTACTAGGGCACCATGCACGCGGGGATGCTCACGGAGCTTCGAACGGACAGCAATGGCGGGGCCAGACGAGATCAGTCTATTCACCCCTAAAGGCTACTGGCTTTTGCCAGCTCACACAAGGAATCTTAGTTTAGGCCTTAACATGGATTCGAGGCTTATCGGGTATATCGGTTTATACATTCCCTGATCTGGCCGTGAGGCCGTAACCGGGATATCTGGGCTGTTCTGCGTATCCGGATTGATTGTGGTGGTGGCCTCGCGATCCTCACCTGGACGGACCTGGGTTCGTGGGGTCCGGCAGTACAGATCATTCGGATGAGCCGCCGTCTCACAGTGTCTCGACGTTCGCGCCAGCCAGGACACGCCGACAGTCGAGTACGTAACGCGCGTGGCAGCCGACGTCTGCTGCCGTGAAGGCATCATGGTCGGTGAGCAGCACCACCGCGTCGGCGGCGGCGATCCCCTCGGGCGTGGCGTCGACGCGGGCGACGGCCGAGGAGATGATGGTCGGCTCCGTCACCAGCGGGTCGGCCGCCCGGACCTCCGCTCCCATGCGAAGCAGAAGCTCGGCGACGCGGATGGCGGGCGAACTGCGCGCGTCGCCGGTGTTCTTCTTGTAGGCGAGCCCCAGTAGCAGTATCCGGGACCCGATCATGGGCCGCCCGTGCTTGTTCAGGGCCAAGAGCAGCCGGCGGACGACGTAGTCCGGCATGTGGCTGTTGATGTCGTTGGCCAGCTCGATAATCCGGAAGTTCCGGCCGAGAGCCCGCTGCACCCGCCAGGACAGGTACGACGGGTCTACTGGCAGGCTGTGGCCGCCTACTCCCGGCCGGGAGTGAACGGCATGAACCCGAACGGCTTGGTGGATGCGGCGTTTATAGCCTCCCACACGTCGACGCCGAGCTCGTTCCCGAACATCGCCAGCTCGTTCGCCAGCGCGATATTCACGTGCCGGAAGGTGCTCTCGATCAGCTCGGCCAGTTCCGCCACGCACGGCGAAGACACCGGTACCGTCCGGTCCACGATTCCCCGGTAAAAGCTCTCCACCGCGGCCAGCGAGTCATCACCAATGCCCGAAACGATCTTCGACGTCGCGGCCAGGGTCCAGGACCCGTTTCCCGGGTCGATGCGCTCGGGGCTGTAGCCGAGGCGGAAGTCGGTGCCGGCCGCCAGCCCGGACCCCTCTTCCAGTCACGTGAGCACCTGCGCCTGGGTGGTTTCGGGGAACGATGTGGACTCCACGATCAACGTCGAGCCCGGGCGCAGGTAACGGGACAGCGTTCGGCTGGCCGCCTCGACGTAGGCCAGGTCGGGCAGGCCGTCCCGAAGCGGCGCGGGGACGGTGATCACGGCGACGTCGAAGCCAGTGCAGACGTCGGCATTCGCCGACAGCCGTCTTCCCTAATGGCCGGTAAGTAAGCCTGGTTCAGAGCGGCCGACACGCCACGATGGTCAGGTACCCGGGCCCGGCAGCGTATTCAACCCGGACCTGATCACGCAAGTGTTGGGGACGCGCTGGGGCGCACCATCGGCTCACCCCGCTGCACGTCCAGATCCGGCAACCTTGACCCAGCCACCGGCAAACCATTCCTCCAGTACGTGCGGGCTGCGGCTCGCTGGTTCTGCCGCGCCCGGCAGGCCTGGTCAGCTGGCCCGCAGGTACTCGCCGATGGCCCGGCGGATGACCTCCGAGACACTGACGTGCTCCTTGGCCGCGCGAATCAGCAGGGCACGTTTGAGTTCCGGGTCCAGCCGCACGGATTCGACACTGGCTGCCGCTGTACCCAGAGGCGGCCGCCCGCCCGGCCGACGGCGCAGGAGTGCCTCCACGTCGTAGCCGCGCTCGGCCTCATCGGCCATCGCCTCGACGTCGGCGTCGGTGATCGGCGTCCCGTCCTTGCGGTGTCCGTGGTTGTTCATGCCTGGTCTCGCCTGCCCTTCGGGAGCAGCCGCCGGTATTGGGTTTGCATCGGCAAGGCGTGGATGACCGCCGGGCCGACCGGGCGGTCCATCACCACCAGTTCCAGCAGGTTTCCGGCCCGGTCCGGGCCGAGCACCAGCCAGCGCACAGGGTCCTCGCCCACCTCATCGACAGTGATCGCGTGGTTGACGGCGTGGAGGATGTCCTCGCCCCGCGGTGCCATGGCGCAGCGCCGAGCGGAGAACCTCCACCCAGGAATCGTACTACGAAACTACCGGCATCCGCCGTGCGCGCCTTCGGCCGGAAGCTGTACATGGCCCGGAAGGGCAGCGGTAGCGACCAGCGCATCTACTGGTCTAGGTTCGACGGCAGCAGCTGGACCAGCCAGGCCAACGTGACCGGGGTCGGCCCGACTCAGGCAGCCATCGCCGAACTGGCCGTCATGGTCTACTCACTGACCGGCTGCCCTGGCCGTCCGGCGTGACCGGCGCAGGCCGGCGAACCCGGCCATCGTCAGCAGTACGCCGACGGTGATGGTCAGCAGCCACGGCGCGGGATTCCCGGGCAGGCGCGCCGCGGTGGACATCTTCTTCGCCGCAGCGGTTGCAGTACATGTTTCTTTATGTGAAGAAGGAGAGCTGACCTAGCAACTGGTCAGCTCCGGCGATGAGGCGTTCGGCAACGCTAACAGCCTCACGGGCTTCGTCAGCTGTAGCTGTATCGGCTGGCAAGCGTGGGTACTCGAGCTCGTTCCGGCGTCGCCGAAGGTCCGCAAATGGCCGGAAGCCGTCGCCGAACTGGGCCCTGACCACACGCTCTACCGCGTAATGACCTCCGTCGGTAGTAGCGCGCAAACCTTGCTGAGCCAGAAGGGCGACGCAGGCAAACCGTGCAGCGTCGTAGGCAAGCACGTAGGCACTGTAGGCATCGGCCTGGACCAGGCTTGCGGCCGTTGCGGCAGTCTTCCGCGCCTGCGCAAGCAAAGGGGTGCCGTCCGCGGCCGCGCCTATCACATACTCGAGTTTCCCGTCACGTTCGAGTTGCTCGACCTCGGCCTCACCTCTTTGCCACCTAGCCATTTCCTGGCTCCGCCGGTTCCCGAGAAAGCTCTGATATGCAGGCATCATCAGGGACGAGGACGACTACCACGGGTCCAGATTGAATCTGCTGGATCAGGGGGTCTCTTGCCTGGCGCCATGCATCTGCCGTCCGGATCACCGGATTGACCGGCATCCCTAGTCGCTGCTGAGTACGGTCGGCTGCGTCATATACGTCTCCACGTGAGGGCTGCCCCACCACCAGCACGTCCAGATCATTTGGCGGCGGGCCAGGCCGCTGGAGGTAACGGGCGGCCCATGAACCAAAGATCAGTACCCGCTCTGCCCCATTTAGCCCTCCGAACTCATCGGCTACCACCTGCATGGGCCCCCAGGAAAGGAACAACAGCTCGGTGAGCGGCTCGACGAGGCGGTTCCGTGGGTTCGCCTGAACCATCGCCGATCGTCCGACGTTACGCCTGCGCAGCAAACCGGCCTGCGTCAGACGCTTAACGTCACCGTGAACGGTGCTGAGAGGCGCTTTGAAGCGGTCAGCTAGCTCAGTCAGGCTGTACTCCTGGCTAGGGTTGAGCAGCAGCAGGGCGAGAATGTCGGCTTGCAGCTGGGACCGGAAGATAGGGAGCAACGCCGGGGCCTTGCTTCGCATAACATGAAGATAACTGCGGATTATGCGAACTGTCAAAGCACAGGTCGCAGCCGAGCCACGCGAACACTCCCCCGTCAGACTAGGGCCAGAAGGGTTTTACACCGCGGGTGATGAGGCGCTGGGCGGCCATGCCGAGGGCTGCCCGCAGGCCCGCTTCGACGCGGCGCATGACTCTGCGCAGTGACCGCGCCCGCATCCGCCCGCACTTCTTCGTCGGAGCGGGTTTCGATGTCGTCGCAGGAGATCCCCGCGACGCGGGAACCTGACTGTCGTGGTCGGCTCAGTGGCCGGCGGCGGTGGCCGTCCGGCGTGACCGGCGCAGGCTGGCGAACCCGGCCATCGTCAGCAGTACGCCGACGGTGATGGTCAGCAGCCACGGCGCGGGACTCCCGGGCAGGCGTGCCGCGGTCCCGCCGAAGCCGGTGTCGGCTCCGCCCCTCGGCATCCTCACGCTGCCCACCGCGTCGGTGAGGGTATCGATCCTCAGCCCCGACGAGTCGTCCAGCACCACGATGGTGTGAATCGTGTTAGCGGCGAGGTCGACCGGCATGGCGGCGTGCTCACCCTGCGCCGTGAACTGCACGGTCCGGGTGCCCGGTGAGACAGCCGTGTACGAGGTCGCCGAGCCGAACGGAAGTTGCCGCGCCAGGACGTCCGGCCCGTAGCTGACCGTCACCCGAGGCTCCTGGAGCGAGGCCTGGAGCACCCGGACCAGCGCCTGTCCGGCCGGCGCGGTCATCTGGTCCTGGAGCACCTCCACCCGCAGGCCCGGGTCGGGGCCGAGGGCAGCTACCGTGTAGGCCGCCCCCGCGCTCACCATGAAACTCGTGCTCAGCGCGGGAGCGCTGGACGCCGGCGCGCCGAAGCCCCGCATCGCCACCGTGTACTGGCCTGGGCTGAGCGCCATGTACGGGGAGACATCCCCGTAGCTGACGTCCCTCAGCACGGTCGCGTGGGCAGGGTTGCTGAACGTATACAGGTACATGTCCATCGGCGGCGCCTTGGGGGACAGATGGGCAATCCGGACCCAGCCCTCCTGCGACGCCGCCGGTGCGGCGGAAGCCGTTGACGAGGCGTACGCGGCGGCCGACGGGGCCACCACCAGGGCAGCGGTGCCCGCGAGCAGCGCCGCGACCGAAGCCAGCCGGGCACAAGGCGAGAGCATCCTCATCGTTCCTTACCTCTCAGTCGATTAGCGTCGTGCGAGCACGGACCGGCCCGGCGATCGCCAAGGCGCTCGCCGCGGCGGGCTGCCGGTCGACGGTAAGGACCGCCGTCAGCAGCCCCAGCGGGCTCGGTGCCGCGAACTCGATGCTCAGCGCGGCCTGGCCGGCCGCCGGGTGGATGATCACCGCCTGAGCGGGCTGGTACGGCGGGTCCTGCGCGTTCACCAGGGCGAGGGCGGCCGCGAGCTCGGCCGCTCCACCGCGGCCGCCGGTCGTCACGGTCATTTCCCTGTACAGCGCCTGAACGCCGGGGGCGGCGTCGCCGAACGCGGTCACCCGCAAGGAGTACTGGGACGACAGGGCCGCGAGCGTCGCCAGCAGCCGGGAATCCACCTCACCGGCCCGCAGCTCCACGGCATCCTGCCTGGTGAACTGGATACGCCAGTTCCGCAGCAGCTGAGCGCCCGCGCTCTGGCGGGCGGCGAGATCGGCCCGCAGCGCGGAGTCGTAGGCGGCCGCTCCGCCGGGCTCGGTCGCGCGGACGTCCACCCGGGTCGCGCCCGAACCGAAGCTCGCGATCACCGCGGGCGCGTACTCGTCGGCGAGCTGGCTGCGCACCGGCGATGAGGTTACGACCACGCTGGCGCCGAGCGGATTGTCCGACCCGGCCCCCATCGGCAGCAGGCGGCTCGCGATGACGCCCTGCGCCTGCAGCGCAGCGCACATGACAGGATCACACGCGATAATCGCCCCGCTGGTCACCTGGCTGACGATCCAGGCCGCCGCCTGCGCCGCGGCCATACCAGCCGGGGAGGATGCACCGGCGGTGCCACCGGAAGCGGACGACGCCCGCCCGGCCGATCGCGCGGCCGGGCTGAGCTCGGCGAACCCCACCGCAGCCGCCGCGATGACCGCCAGCACCAGCACCGCGACGGCCAGGTTCCGGCGCCTGGCGGCCACGTGACCCAGACGCCCGAGGGGCCGCACCCGCCGCAACGTCCAGATCTTGACGGTGGTGGCCAGGATCCGGGGCCACGATGCCTGCGCCGCGTGTCCGCGCGAGTCCGGCGGAGGCGACGTCGCGGGCTCAGGCACGGTCGGCGTCATGGAGCTAAGGGCCGTTCCGGGCAGGGCCGGGTAGCGATCGTCATCACCCACATCCGCCACCTCCGCCCACCCCCACGGCTCTGCAGGTTATGTGCGACAGGACAGCACAAGAGCCCGCCGACCACAACCGACATCACCAATTGGTTATAAAGGTCTGCGACCGGGCCAAACCTTCGCCAGGCGCGCAGGTCCGCGACGGCCCCGGATCCGACTGGCTGAGCTGCTCACGACGCGCCGGCCTCTGGCATAGACTCCGTGCCTCAGCGGGGTCGGCCTCCCCTGGTGACACCGCAGGCGCCTATACCCGTATCGATCGCGCAGCGTGCCTGCTGGGCTGGCAGCCGCGGTACGACATCACCGCAGGTATCCGCCACTCACGTCAATGGGCCGCGATCCGCGATGAGATCCTCGCCAGCGACGCCGCCCCGGCAAGCCACCGCATCAGCTCCCCCGAGCCCCGACCAGGCTTTCCGCCCCACCACCGTCGGGCGGGTTGACAGCCACGCAGCGAAGTGCACCGGACTCAACCGCCCATACCGGTTGAGAGCTGCCTGACTCATGTACTCTGCTGTGCCAGACGGGTCGCGAATCCGCGGCGACGGGAGCAACATGGGCGAGAAGAGCCGTCGTGGCATGCCGTCCGGGAACGTCCTTCCCGGCGGCCAAGCCGCGCCCGCGCCCGCCCCGAAGATATCGACCGACGCCACAGGGAATCCTTCGTGGGGCCAGGTCCTGGCTACCACCATCCGCCTGTGGCTGTCCCGGCGGATGCCGCGGGTCAGCATCGAATGGCCGGACATGTCGGCCAGCTCAGCGGCAGCCGGCCACCCGGTTTTCGTGCCCGTCCTGAGCACGGCGCCGGATCCGTCGTGGGGACAGGTGCTCGTTACGACCATCCGCCTGTGGCTGGCCCGGCGGATGCCGCGCATCGCCATCGAATGGCGGGTTTCGTTCGGGCGGCTGCTGGCCGCTTCGATGCTCAGCCTCGGGCTGCTGGCGGTCGGGGTCGGGACGGCTGGCGTGGCCGTGGCCAGCAGTTCGGCCGGGCCAGCGGTGCGCTGGCCCGCGCGGCCGAGGCCGGTCCCTGCTCCATCCGGCCGGACGGTGGTGCCGGTCTGGCTGACGACCGTTCAGCAGACCGCGCCGCCGGTGTCGCTGACCATCCCGGCCATCGGGGTCCGGACTACGCTGGTGGACCTCGGCCTCAACTCCAACGGCACGCTCCAGGTACCAGCCAGCACCGCGGTGGCCGGCTGGTACAGCGGCAGCCCGCCACCCGGCGCGGTCGGGGCGGCGGTCATCGCCGGCCACGTTGACTCCCGCGCCGGGCTGGGTATCTTCTTCTGGCTGCGCACGCTCCATCCCGGCGACCGTGTGTACATCGGCCGCTCGGACGGGACCGTGGTCGTCTTCACGGTCACGCGCGTCCAGATGTACGCGAAGGACCAGTTTCCGACGGCCTCGGTGTACGGTCCCGTTCCAGACGCCGAACTTCGCCTGATCACGTGTGGCGGCACTTTCGACCGATCCCTCGGCAGCTACCTCAGCAACATCGTGGTGTTCGCGCGACTGACCGGTTGACGCTGCCCCGCGAGCCGATCGGCAGGGCCTCCGGCTCACCGGCCACCATCCGCCCTTGTACGGGATAAGCGACCAGGCCACTACGTACCGCAGTATGTCGTGTCCAATCGTCTATATCGGTTGATATGGGCCAGGCGCTGTGCTCTTCTGTCACAGACAGTCGCGCTGGGTCGAGGGGCAGGGTTGAGTGGGGTGAGGTCAACCGAGGCCGCAGAATCCGCACCGATTACTGCCGATCCGCGCGCCACGGTTAGCTCGATAGGACCAGAGATGCGCGCTTCGGCAGAGCCATCATGGGGCCAGGTCCTGACGACGACGGTCAGCCTCTGGCTGTCGAGGAGACGGCAGCGGGGCGTCCCTCGGCCCGCCCGGCACCTTTCGCGCCGAGCTGCCCGCGGCCTGCGACTTGCGGTCCTCCTCCTGGCCCTGACCGGGGTGACCGTGACCGCTCTCCGGCTGACCGGTGCCTCCGCTCGGGCCGCTCGCTCGTCCTCCGCGGGCCGTGCGCACCCGGCCCGAGCCCGCCAGGCCGCGTCCGGCCGCGCCGCCGCGACGGTTCGGGCTCGGGCCGCGGCCTGGATCGCAGGCCAGGTAAGCAACGACGAGACCATCGCGTGCGATCCCGTCATGTGCGCCGCGTTGCAGGCGCAAGGCGTGGCCGCAGGGCGCCTGCTCGCCATTGGACCGACCGCCAGCTTGTCCAGCGCTGACGTCATCGTGGCCTCCCTGGCCATCCGCAGGCAGTTCGGCGGCCAGCTCAGCTACGACTACGCGCCGAGGCTGCTCGCGAGCTTCGGGTCCGGTGCCGACCTGATCGATGTTCGCGCTGCCTTCCCGGGTGGGGTAGCGGCCTACAACGCCGCACTCCAAGCCGATAGCGCCGCGCGCATGAGCGCCGGCGAACAATTGCTCCGCAGTCGGCGCCTCATGGTGAGCCCTCAGGGCGCCGCAGAGCTCAAGGCCGGCGCTGTGGACACACGCCTGCTGGTCATGATCGCAGCGCTGGCGTCGCTGCAACCGCTACGGGTAGTCGCCTTCGGTGACGCTTCCCCCGGCGTGACGATGACGGCCACGGACCTGCCGCTCCGGGAAGTCACCATCACCAGTGCGGACGGCCGAGGTGGTCCGGCAGGCCTGGCACCGGTTCTGGCCATGGTGCGCGCGCAGCGCGTGCCGTACCAGCCCGCTTACGCCGCGATCGTCAATTCACCGGCCGGGCCGGCCGAACTGCTCATCGAGTTCGCCGCGCCGAGCCCGCTCGGGCTACTTACAGGTGGGACCTGACCATGATGCTACGCAGGTGGTTCGCCCGGCTCGCCGTGGCCACGACGCTGCTCGGCAGCGCCGTGGCCTGCCTCGCGACCTCACCGCTCACGGCGTCCGCCACCACGACGAGTACGGCTGGGACCAGCGACGGGTGGGTCCGGTGCGCCAACCTGTCCCCGGGCGCGCCGGGCGTCGATATCTACCTCTACCCATTCGGCAACCCCGGACATCCGACCATCCTGCGGCACGCCATGTACGGCGACGTGTCGAGCTACATGGCCGTCAGCGCGGGCGAGTACACGGTCGCGATGCGCCCCGCGGGCGCGACGGCCTCGAGCCCTCCGGTGGTTTCCACCAACTTCATGGTGGGCGCCGGGTCGGCCTACACCGTGGCCAGCATCGGATCCCCCGGAGCGCAACGGGCGCTGGTCCTGACGGACCGGATGGCCGCGCCGAAAGGCAAGGCGCTGGTGCGGGTCATCCAGGCGTCAGTGAAGCAGCAGCAGGTCACCGTCGACGACGGGCCTGACGTCCTCGCCCAGCAATTGGCGTTCGGCTCGGCGACCCCGTACGCGGCCGTCCAGCCCGGCACGCAGACCGTGCAGTTCATGGCGTCAGGCGAGAAGGTATCCATGTCCGTCACCTTCGCGGACGGCTCGGTGCACACGATTGTCGTGCTCGACACCTCCTCCGGGCTCAAGGTCGACATCCTGACCGACGCCGCGGGCAGCCAGGTCATGCCGACCGGAGGTGCCGCCACCGGCCTGGGCGGGACAGCACCACGCGACACCGTTCCCGGCCTGATCCCCTGGGCCGGGACGCTGGCGGCCGGGCTGCTGCTTGTTACCGCGGGTGTCATCGGGCTGCGCAGGTCTCGCCAAGCCGCAACCGCAGGGCACCAGTAGGAAAGTCCCCGGGCTAGCCGCCTGACGCCGCACTGCGCGGGGCCGTCCTGTCCGTATCCCGGGCCCGCGATGCCGCTGCTGACAATCGTTTGCATTGTAACCAGCCTGCAACTTTCCGGCGAACGTTGCCGCTACCCCCGCCACCCAGGCTGAACTCACCAGCCCGAAAGCGGGCAGCCACAGCCCAGAGGACACGATGAAGCTCGCCCGCCTCGCCGGCGCCCTCGCCACCGTCGCCCTGCTCGCCGGCTGCGGCCTCAGCACCCACGACAGCGACGCCCCCGCCGCCCGGGACTACACCGCCTGGTACACCGCCCTCCGCGCCTCCAACGGCACCGTCGCCTGACGAGAGAATCGGCGGGGACGACGGATTGGCGTAGCTTCCGCGGTGTACTGCTCACCGGGATCGCGCGACGGGAACCGACCGGCCGACGGCGGGCGCTGGGACGCCTGACCACCACTTGCGCCAGATCCCGGCCCGGTCGCGGACTGTCCACGGGAGCGCCTCCGGCGCCGGCGCGACTCAAGCATCAGGGTGGCGCCCACCAGCGATCCCACGAGCGCGGAAGCGACGGCCGCAAGCATCACGACAAATACCGCCACGATCACTCCCACCACGGGATTGCCAAGAACCACCCCCGTGACGCCGACCGCCACCGCGATGCCCCCGATCACCGCTGCACCCGACTTGACGGCCCGGTGCGCCATCCAGTGCGTCGACTGCGGCGCCGGCGCGCGATCCGGCCGGGGGTGGCGGGCCAGTTTCGTGCCCGTAGGGATGTCGGCGGTGAGCGCAGCCAGCTCGGCGTAGGTCCGCGCCGCCAGCGTCTGGCTCAGTCGCGCATCCAGCTCGTCCTTGGTCAGCCGACCCTCGATGAAGGCGGCCTTGAGCACGTCGACCACCCGGTTGCGGTCGGCGTGCGACGCCCGCAGGTGGCCTCGATCGGCCGCGCGTGCCGCCCTCTCGCCTTCCGGCCCTGAAATCATCGACGCCTCCTCACCACGACCCTGCAGGCACAGAGTAGATCGCCGCGATCTGGTTTGCGACCGTCTTGGGCGCGATCGACATCCGCCGGGCGTTCTCAGCGTTGCAGACCCCGGCGGCAATGAGGTCGAGCACCCGGCGCGCAGTGCCCGGCCCGAAGATGACCTCGCCCGCGGCGAGCGCCTGGACCGCACGGACGATCTCGTCCTGCTGGGCGCCTTTGAGTAATCTCCCCGGCCAGCGCCGGCCTTCCTGCGAGCCCCGTCACGGATTCGAACCGTGCACCTTTCCCTTACGAGGGGAATGCTCTGCCGAATGAGCTAACGGGGCGTGGTGCCTAGCGGCGTGCCGCCCGGAGGGGCGACCCGATGAGTCTATCGGAAGCTGCGCTCGCACCCAGACCGGTCGGGGAGCACACCGATCGTAGTATGCACACCGTGAGGCTTGCCGAACGCGAAGCGCGGACCCGGTTCGCCACTGAGTCGGTAGCGCGCCTGGGCACCGCCGACGCCGGGGGGCGGCCGCACGTCGTGGTCGTCACCTTCGCGGTGGAGGGTGACACGATCTACACCGCCGTCGACCAGAAGCCGAAGTCCGGCACCAACCTCAAGCGGCTACGCAACGTAGCCGAGAACCCGTGGGTCACCCTGCTCGCCGACCACTACTCGGACGACTGGGCCACGCTGTGGTGGGTCCGCGCCGACGGCCGGGCGAAGGTACTGGCCGATCAGGCGCTGATGGCCGGGCCGCTGAAACTGCTGGTGAACCGTTACTGGCAGTACCGCCAGGCGCCGCCCGCGGGACCCGTCATAGCGATCACCGTCGAACGGTGGTCGGGCTGGGTCGCAGCACCCTAGCGAAAACTACTGGTGACAATAAGTGATGATCTCCTTACGATGGGTATAACCGCACTGCCTCAGTGTGATCTTCGGGGGAAGAGGGAGCGATGGCGGTTGAAACCCGGGAGGACGTGTCGGCGGGACTGCTGGCCGAGTTTCCAGACGCGCTGCGGAGCGGGCAGCTGGTGGCCTATTTCCAGCCTCAGTTCCACCTGTCGTCCGGCCGGGTCGTAGCGGCAGAAGCGCTGGCCCGGTGGGTGCACCCCGAGCTCGGCATCCTGTCACCGGACGTGTTCATCCCGGTCGCCGAGCAGTTGGCTCTGACCAGCGAGCTCACCCGCCTGATGCTCAGGCTGTCGCTTGCGCAGCACCGGGCCTGGGCCGCCGATGGGTGGAACATCCCGGTTGCCGTCAACGTCGGACCGGGCTGCGTGAGCGACCCCGGATTCCCTGCGGTCGTCGGCGGGCTGCTGCGGAGCGAGCGGGTACCCGGCCGCATGCTCATCATCGAGGTGAGCGAGCAGACCGGGACCACCGCCGTGAGCCCGAGCTTTTTCGCGCAGCTCACCGAGTTCGGCGTCCGCGTCGCGCTGGACGACTTCGGCACGGGCTTCGCGTCGCTGGAGAGCCTCGGCGGCTGGCCGATCGATGAGCTCAAGCTCGACACGTCCCTGGTCCGACCGATAGCGAGCAGCTCGAGCTTCCGGACCATCGTCGGAACCACCATCGATCTGGCTCATCAGCTCGGAGTCATGGTAGTGGCCGAGGGTGTCGAGTCCGAGGCCGTCCGGTCCGAACTGCAGGTCCTCGGCTGCGACGTCGCCCAGGGCTACCTGCTCGGACGGCCGATGCCAGCCGACGTGTTCGCGGAATGGCTGCGGCACCGGGAACGGCTCGCGCACCGGCGGCACGTACCGTGGGCGCCGACCAGACGGCCAGCCCCTGACCCGTCGGTCACCGAACGCGCCGACGGACCGCCGGCCGGCGCCGGCCGGCGGCTGGCCCGCGGGTGCCGCAGCGTCGTGGACCGGGTCGGAGGTCCCACGCTGGCCGCCGCGGCCACGATGCTCGTCGCCTACGGGCTATGGCAGGTATTCCGCTGGGGCGGTCGTCAGCACCAGGCCCTGATCGGAGACCTCTCCTTCTTCCCGGTGAACGGGGCGGCGGCCCTGTGGGCCTGGCGGGTATCCCTGCGCAGGGATTTCGGGGCGCCGACCTGCCGGGCATGGCGCCTGCTGTCCGTCGCCCTCTGGCTGTTCCTGCTCGGCGACGGGCTGCAGCTCGTCTACGAGTGCGTGCTCCACGAAAGGGCGTACCCGACCTGGGCCGACGCCGCGTACCTGAGCTTCTACGTCGTCGCCCTGGCCGGCATCCTGTCCTTCCCGTCCCGGCGCCGGACCCGGCGGGAGCGAATCCGGGCCCTGCTCGACATGGGAACCGTGTTCACCGGCGGGAGCACGCTCATCTGGTACGTGGCGCTCGGGCCCGCGGTGGCGTCGGCGACCGGCGGCTTCGGCCTGGCCAACCTGGTGACCTTCGCCTACCCCGTCGGCGACCTGCTGCTGTTGTTCGGGGTGCTGTCGCTGCTGTGGCGCGGAGTCCCGCGCCTGGGCGCGGGGTCGCTGCGGATCTTCGCGGGCGGCCTGGTGGTGTTCATCGCGGCCGACGTCACCTACGACTACATCACGGTGAACTCGACCTACCTGGGCGGCGACCCGGTCGACACGTTGTGGATCGTGGCGCTGATCATCCTGTTCGTCGCGGCCGGCTACCAGCTGCGAGTCAAGCCCGCCGGGGAGTTCGCGCTGTCGGCGAGCCCTCCGCTGCCGCGTCCCAGCATCCTGCCTTTCCTCGCGGTCGCGGCCAGCTACCTGCTGCTCATCGTCGTGGGCCTGCAGAAGGTCAGCTTCAACCCCCTGGGAGGGGTCCTGCTCGGCGCGGTGGTGCTGACGATCCTGGTCAGCGTGCGGCAGTTCGCCGCCTTGCGCGACTACAACCGGCTCGCGGTCCGGTACCAGGAACTCGCGTCGATCGACGGGATGACCGGCCTGTACAACCGGCGCTACTTCATGGACGTGGCCGAGGGCGCCTTCGCGCATGCGCAGTGGTTCGGCCAGCCGCTCGTCGCGCTGATGATCGACGTGGATGAGTTCAAGGAAATCAACGACGTATACGGCCATGCCGTGGGCGACCGGGTGCTCGCTGACCTGGCCCAGTCCTGCCGCGAGCAGGTCCGGACCGACGATATCGCCGGGCGCTACGGCGGCGACGAGTTCATCATCATCATCGCGGGGACCACCAGCCAGCGGGCGGCTCAGATCGCGGACAGGCTGATCGTGGCGTGCGTGACCGCCAGCGACGGGACGCCCGTGCCCGTCACGGCCAGCATCGGCGTCGCCGAATCCGGCGACTGCCGTGACCTGCAGAGCCTGCTAGCCCGCGCCGACCTGGCCATGTACGAGGCGAAGCGAGCGGGCGGAGGCTGCTGGCGCGTCTTCGACGGCACCGGGCGAAAGGAGCCGGCTCCCCTTCTCCCGCCCCCCCGGTCACGCTGAGCTCGAGTCCCCTCCTGCCGATCTCGCCGTGCCGTGCATCTCCTCGTAGGCCTTCCGCGACCCGCACACGCTGGCCCGCGAGCACACGGCGGCCCGCCCGTCCGCGGCCAGCTTCACCACCACCGTGTCCGAGGGAACGTTGTGCCCGACGACCGTCCCCGGCCCGGCCGGGGAGGTGACCGCCGAACCGATCGGCGGCGCGTCCTTGCGGAATTCCTGGTACAGCGGGTGCTCGTACTTCAGGCAGCACATGAGCCGCCCGCACGCCCCGGCGATCCGCAGCGGGTTCACCGGCAGCTCCTGGTCCTTGGCCATCCGGACCGACACCGGCTCGAAGTCCTTCAGGAACGTGGCGCAGCACAGGTCGCGCCCGCAGGGCCCGATCCCGCCCTGCAGCCGCGCCTCGTCCCGCGGGCCGATCTGCCGCAGTTCCACCCGGGCCCGCAGCCGCCCGCCCAGGTCCCGGACCAGGGCTCGGAAGTCCACCCGCTGCGGCGCGCTGAAGTAGACGATGAACACGTTCTCGGACCCGACGTAGTCCACCGCGGTGACCTTCATCGGCAGCCGGTGCTCCCGGATCAGCCTGCGCGCGGCCAGCCGCCCCTCGGCCCGGCGACGGCGGTTCTCCTCGTCCCGGGCCAGGTCGTCCTCGCCCGCCAGCCCCTCGCATACCGGCAGCCCGCCGATGTCCTCCGGCACCCATTGCGGCGCCCACACGCACTCGGCCACCTCGGGCCCGGAGTCGGTGGGCACCAGCACCTTGTCGCCGATCGCCGGCGAGTGATCCCCCGGGTCGAGGTAGTACAGCCGCCCGTACCGCTCAAAGCTGACCGCCATCATCATGCCCACAAGCCCAGACTACGGTCCAAGCCGGAACCTCACCAGGCGACGATCATGCCGTCCGTCGCTCACCAGCCGAACCCGCAAGCTTGTCGGACCCACGTGTCATGCTCTGGGCCATGCCACGCATAGCACGATCAGACGGCCTGGACGAGCTCCTAGGCCAGCAGTTCTCGGTGGTCAGCCGCCGGCAGCTGCTGGTCCTGGGCATGAAGGACAACGCTATGCAGTGGCGCGTCCGGGCCGGCGGCCCATGGCAGGTTATGTTGCCCGGCGTCTACCTGGGCCTGACCGGTGCACCTAACCTGCTGCAGAAGGAGGTGGCGGCGCTGCTCTACGCCGGTCCGGGCAGTCTCCTCACCGGGCCGGTGGCCCTGATGCACCACGGCCTGCGCAACCCGGGGTTGCTGGAGATCGTCGACGTCCTGGTACCGGCCGGGCGGCAGCGCCGCAGCATCAGTTTCGTCCGGCTGCACCGGACGAAGCGCTTGCCGTCGCGGTTCGCCGAGAGCGGTCCCGTGCGTCTTGTTCCGGCGGCCCGCGCCGTGGCGGACACCGCATGGCTGCTCACTGACGTGCGGGACGTACGGGCCGTGGTGGCGGACGCGGTGCAGCGAGGCCGGTGCAAGGTTTCCGAGCTGGCCGGGGAGCTCCGCGACGGGCCGATCCGGGAGTCGGCGAAGTTCCGCTCGGTCCTGGCCGAGGTGGCCGAGGGCATCAGGTCGACCGCCGAGGGCGACCTGCGCCACCTGATCCGTGCCGCCCGGCTGCCGATGCCGCTGTTCAACGCGTCGCTCTACGTCGGCGATACCTTCATCGCCAAGCCAGATGCGTGGTGGCCGGAGGCCGGCGTTGTCGCGGAGGTCGACTCATACGAATGGCACCTGTCACCCGCGGATGCCGACCGTACCCGTAAGCGCCATGACCTGATGTGCGCGGCGGGCATCCTTCCGCTGCACTTCTCACCCAGCCAGATCCGCCGCGAGCCCGCCGAAGTGGTCCGGATGATCAGGGACGCCCTCGACCGCGGCCTCCAGCGCCACCCTCTCCCCATCCGCACCATCCCTTGCCCCGGCAGCCCGGCCGCGAGCCAGTGAGAGTGGCACCGTACCGACTCTTCCAGGTAGAGAGCAGCACCCATTGGTTCCGCCGCCCCCGCCTGAGCAGGACATCAGCCTAGAGTGCAAGACCCGGGGGGCGCGAGGGGCCACAGAGGTGCAGGGGACGTGTGGGACTCAGTGCTGAGGGCCGTAGGCCGGGCTCGCAAGCCGTGGGCCAGGGCGGGAGCCGCAGGCCGGGCCGGGGGCTCAGCCTGGAATGGAGCCGCCACGCGCCGGGCTGCCTAAGCCCTCAGCCCTCTAGCAGGGAGAGGGTCATCTCCTCTACGGCCAGCAGGGGCGCCACGTTCAGGCCCAGGCGCTCGCGGCAGCGCATGATCGCCTGCATGCGCCGCAGGGTCGACTCCGGAGACGACGACGAGCCGACCTGGCGCAGGTCACCGGAACGGTCGGAGTTCGCGAGCTCCACGTCGGCACCTAGCTGCACCATCAGGACGTCCCGGTAGAACACCGCCAGGTCGAGCAGTGCCTGGTCGAGCGTGTCCCGCTTGACCCGGGTGGCGCGCGACTTCTGCCGGTCCTCGAGGTCCTTCATGGCGCCGGCCATGCCGCGCATCGCCTTGGTCACGCCCTTGCCGGTCGACCCCTCGCCGAACGCTACGCGCAGCGCGTCCCGCTCAGGCTCGTCCAGCTCGTCGGTGACCGCCCGGGCCTCCTCCTCGGCCGTCCGGACCAGGGCAGCCGCCAGGGACAGCGCCGAACCGAGCGAGGTAGCCGACTGCGGCACGCGCAGCACCTCGGCGCGACGCGCCGCCGCCGAGGCGTCCGAGGCCAGGCGCCGGGCGCGGCCCACGTGTCCCTGCGTCGCGCGGGCCGCGGCCAGCGCGGCCGCGGGATCGATGCCGTCCCGCGTCACAAGTACCTTAGCCACTGCCTCGGAGGCCGGCACGACAAGCGGGACAACCCGGCACCGCGACCGGATCGTCGGCACCAGGTCCTGCGCCGACGGCGCGCACAGCAGCCAGACGGTCCGCGGCGTCGGCTCTTCGATCGCCTTCAGCAGCGCATTCGCCGCCTGCTCGGTACACCGGTCGGCGTCCTCGAACAGCACCACATGCCAGCGGCCCCCGGTCGGCGCCCCGGCCGCGCGGAGCACCAGCTCCCTGGTCTGCCGAACCCCGTACGACAGCCCCTCGGGCCGGACGAGCAGCAGGTCGGCGTGCGTCCCCGCGCGCACCTGACGGCAGCAGGGGCACTCCCCGCACCCGCCGGACGGGCACAAGAGCGCGGCCGCGAACGCGCGCGCGGCCACCGAACGCCCGGACCCTGGAGGCCCGGTGAACAGCCACGAGTGCGACATCGCGCCCGGCTCAGGCCGGCCGCCGGCCAGCATCAGGGCGGCCCCCGCCGCGGCGCGTTCCAGCTGCGCGACCACGGCGTCCTGGCCCGCGAGCTCGTCGAACATCCCGCTCAAACGATCTCTTCCGTGATAGCAGGAAAGGTGCTGGTCGCCGCCTCCGTGGCGGCGGGCACCGGGTCGGGGAGCAGGCCGCGGATCCGGTCCTGTATCGCCCGGGTGATCTCGTCCTGCGGTCGGTCCGCGTCGAGCACCAGGTAACGCGCGGGCTCCGCGCGGGCCAGCTCGAGGAACCCCGCGCGGACCCGGTAGTGGAAGGCCGCGGGCTCGGCCTCCAGCCGGTCCGCCGAACGCGTGCGGCGCGTCAGCCCGGAAACGGGGTCCATGTCCAGCAGGACGGTGAGGTCCGGGACCCGCCCGCCCGTCGCCCACAGGTTGAACCGGGCGATCTCCTCCACCGGCAGCTTCCGCCCCGCGCCCTGGTAGGCCAGCGAGGAGTCGACGTACCGGTCGGTGATGACGACCGCGCCGCGGTCGAGCGCGGGCCCGATGACCGAGGCGACGTGCTCGGCGCGGTCGGCCGCGTACATCAGCGCCTCCGCCCGCGGTGACATGCCGGTGTGGGTGGTGTCGAGCAGCAGCGCCCGCAGCCGCATCCCGATCTTCGTCGCACCGGGCTCGTGCGTGGTCACCACGTCGTAGCCGAGCTCGCGCAGCCAGATCGCGATCAGCCTGGCCTGCGTAGTCTTGCCCGTACCCTCCCCGCCCTCGAACGCGATCAGCAGCCCGGTCGGAGCCGGCGGCGGCGCGTGCCCGTTGACGTGCGCCGCCTCAGGCACGGGCGCGAACGGCGCGCCCCTGACGGCCGACAGCAGGTCCTCCCGCAGCGGCACGCCCTTGCGGTCGTCTATGTGCCGGTAGGAACTCACCCCGAGCACGGCCGCCACGGCCGCGGCGAGCAGGATAACCACGTTCTGCCCGACCGAGGTGTAGACCACGTGCGCGAACCGCACGTCGCCGGACCCCGTGATCCCGGCGATCAGCTTGGTCAGGGCGGCGGACAGGAACCCCACCGCGGCGATGACCGCGAGCAGGATGACCTGGATGGACGACTGGAAGAAGGCGAAGACCCGGCCGCGGGTGTCGTCGTCGACCTCGAGCCCCACGATCGTGAACCCGGTCGCGTAGGCGATGCCGGACAGCGCGCCGAGGACGATGACGAACACCGTGATCATGATGAGGTTCGGCACCAGGCCGATCAGGGCGAGCGGCACCGCGGCGGCCGTGATGGACAGCCCGAACAGCCGGCGCAGGCTGAATCCGCCGAGCAGGCGGGGGCCGACGAGCATGCCGAGCGCGATGCCGATGAAGATCGCGGCGAACACCAGACCGAACCCGGCGTTGCCGCCCTTGAGCGTGAACTTGATGTACGGGTAGGCGAGCCCGACCACCACGCCGGCCGCGCAGAACGCGCCGATCATCCCGATCACCAGGCCGCGCACCACCGGGGTCTGGCCGATGAACCGCCAGCCCTCCCAGATGGCCTTGGCGGTGGACCCGACCGAGATCTTCCCGCTCGCGCTCCGCTTGGGGATCTCGCGCAGGAAGTAGACGGTGATCGCCGAGACGAAGTACGACGCGGCGTTGATGTACAGCGCCAGCGTGACGGGATCGGTCTTGAAGAACGGGAGCACGTGGCCAAGCGCCTGGCTGACCAGGGAGAGCACGCTGAACAGGCCCGCCGCGAGCGGCGCGGTGCCGTACGTGCCCAGCAGGCTGTACTGGTTGGCCCGCTCCAGCTGGTCCTTCGGCACCAGGTTCGGCATCGACGCCGCAGTCGCCGGGTTCCAGAACAGCGAGGCGATCCCGGCGAGGAACTTCGCCGCGTACAGCCACGTCAGGTTGGGGAACAGCGGGATCGACAAGAACAGCAGCCCGCGGATGACGTCCCCGATGATCATCGTCCGCCGCCGGTCCAGCCGGTCGGCGATCGCCCCGGCCAGCGGGCCGAGCAGCAGCGCGGGCAGCAGGGTCGCGACCCAGACCCCGCTGACCGCCGCCGTCTGCGCCGCGGCCGCCCCCGTGATGGACTGCCCGGCGCTGTGCTTCTGGGTCAGGTCCGCGGCGAGCGCGAGCAGCGCGAAGATGCTCAGCCAGTCGCCGAGGCTGGACAGGGACAGGGCGATCCATAGCCGCCGGAACGGCTTGATGGCCAGCACGCTGGTTCCGCGCGCATGATTATGCCGCGTGGCGCCGTCCCCGGGCTTCCCCCGGGAGGCGCCGCGTTGCGGGTCTGCGGCGCGGAAGTTCACGGCGTAAAGAGTATCGGCACAGCGTGCCGCATATCGGGTGAGTCCTTGATCGTGATTCTAGCTCCGCCGGCCGCCGCGACCGGCCACGGTGTATTTGAAAGATCAAGATCTCTTAGAGGCCGAACGGGCCGTGGTACCAGTCTTGCGCCGTGTCGGCGCGGCCCGGCGGCGCGGCGCCGGCGGCGCGGCCCGGCGGTCGGCGAGCAGCTCAGCAGCCCGGACCGCGGTGATCGCGGCCACGTCATCGCCCTTGCGCAGCGAGGCGTTGGTCTCCCCGTCGGTGACGTAGGGGCCGAACCGGCCCTCCTTGATGACCATCGGCTTGCCCGTCGCGGGATCCTCGCCGAGCTCACGCAGCGGCGGTGCCGCCGCCCCGGAGCGACGGCCGCGGGTCTTCGGCTGGGAGAACAGCTCCTTGGCCTCGGCCAGGGTCAGCGTGAACAGCTGGTCCTCAGCGGCCAGCGAACGGCTGTCCGAGCCCTTCTTCGCGTAGGGCCCGTACCTGCCGTTCTGCACGGTGACCTGCTCGCCGTCCAGTTCGCCGAGCACCCGTGGCAGGCTGAGCAGCCGCAGCGCGTCCTCCAGCGTGACCGTGTCCAGCGACATGGACTTCAGCAGGGACGCGGACCTGGGCTTGGCCAGGGCGGGGCCGTCGTCGGCGGGCTGCTCGGTCACGTACGGCCCGAACCGCCCGGCCTTGGCGGCGACCACGTGACCGGAGCCCGGGTCCGTGCCGAGGATGACCTCTCCGTTCGGCTTATTGAAGAGCTCTTCTGCTTTTTCTACGGTCAGCTCGTCCGGCGCGATGTCTTCGGGGACGTTGACGCGCTGCCCGTCGCGCTCCAGGTAGGGGCCGTACCGGCCGACCCTGACCACGATGTCGGTGCCGGCCAGCGGGAAGGAGCTGACCTCCCGCGCGTCGATGCCGCCGATGTCGCCGACCAGCGACTTCAGCCCCCGCTCCCGGCCCGCTTCGTCGCCTTCGGCGCCGAAGTAGAACCTGCGCAGCCACGGCACCCGCTCGGCCTCGCCCCTGGCGATCTCGTCCAGGACGTCTTCCATCTCGGCGGTGAACTCGTAGTCGACGAGCTGGCCGAAGTGCCGTTCCAGGAGGGTGACGACGGCGAAGGCGAGGAACGAGGGGACGAGCGCCGGACCCCGCTTGAACACGTAGCCGCGGTCCAGGATGGTGCCGATGATCGTCGCGTAGGTGGACGGCCGGCCGATCTCCCGGTCCTCGAGCTCCTTGACCAGCGACGCCTCGGTGTAGCGGGCCGGCGGCTTGGTCGAGTGGTCGGCGGGGGCGAGCCTGAGCACGTCGAGCGGGTCGTTCTGGGCCAGCGCCGGCAGCCTGCGCTCCCGGTCATCGAGGTCGGCGGTGGGGTCGTCGGCGCCCTCGACGTAAGCCTTGAGGAACCCGTAGAAGCTGATCACCTTGCCGGTGGCGCCGAACTCGGCCCGCTCGCCCGCGCTGGAGCTGCCCGCCACGCGGACCGAAATCGACTCGCCTGTCGCGTCCTTCATCTGGGAGGCGACGGTGCGCTGCCAGATCAGCTCGTACAGGCGGCGCTCGTCAGAGCTCAGCCCGTCCCTTGACACCTGGGCCGGCGTGCGGAAGCTGTCGCCGGCCGGGCGGATGGCCTCGTGCGCCTCCTGGGCGTTCTTGACCTTGCTCTGGTAGAGCCGGGGGGCGTCGGGCACGTAGGAGGAGCCGTAGAGCTCGGCCGCCTGCCGCCGGGCCGCGCTGATCGCCTCGCGGGACAGCGTGACCGAGTCGGTGCGCATATAGGTGATGTAGCCGTTCTCGTACAGCCGCTGCGCCGTGGACATCGTGTGCTTGGCGGAGAACCCGAGCTTGCGCGACGCTTCCTGCTGCAGGGTGGTGGTGCGGAACGGCGCGTACGGCGAGCGCCGGTAGGGCTTGCGCTCGACGCTGGCGACCGAGAAGCTCGCCCCGTCGAGCCGCTCCGCCAGGGCGGCCGCGGCCGCCGCGTCCAGGTGCAGGACGCTGGCGGTGCGCAGTTTGCCGGTGGCGGTGAAGTCGCGGCCCTGGGCGACCCGGCGGCCGTCGACGGCGACCAGGCTGGCGGTGAACGAGGTCGGCTCGCCGTCCTGGCGCTTGCCGTGGTCGCGGACGGCGAACTCGGCTTCGAGGTCGGAGTAGCCGGCCGCGCGGAACGCGATCCGCTCGCGTTCCCGGTCGACGATCAGCCTCGTGGCGACCGACTGGACGCGCCCGGCCGACAGCTTGGGCATGACCTTCTTCCACAGCACGGGCGAGACCTCGTACCCGTACAGCCGGTCGAGCACGCGGCGCGCCTGGTAGGCGTCGACCAGGCCCTGGTCGACCTCGCGCGGGCTGGCGATGGCCCGGGAGATCGCCTCCGGCGTGATCTCGTGGAAGACCATCCGGTGGGTCGGCACCTTGGGCTTGAGCTCCTCCACCAGGTGCCAGGCGATGGCCTCGCCCTCGCGGTCCTCATCCGTCGCGAGGAGCAGTTGGTCCGCGTCCTTCAGCAGGCTCTTCAGCTTGGAGACCTGCTGCCGCTTGCCGGTCTGGACGACGTACAGCGCCTCGAAGTTGTCGTCCACGTTGACGCCGAGCCTGGCCCACGGCTCGCCGCGGTACTTGGCCGGTATCTCCGCCGCGCTGTCGGGCATGTCGCGGATGTGGCCAACGCTTGACTCGACCACGTAGCCCCGGCCCAGGTATCCGGCAATGGTCCTGGCCTTGGACGGGGACTCGACGATGACCAGCGTGGTGCCGTGGCCGTCAGCCGATCCGGCTCTCGCCTTCGCACCACCGGTCTTCGCCCCCGCGGCCCGGGGGCCGGCCCCCGTCTTGGCCTTTGCCGTCGTTGTCCTTGCTGGCACGCTCTTCCCGTCCTCGCCTTCGCGCCTTGACCGTCTCACGGAACGCTGGTCAGGCGCCACCCTTCAGCTGTAACCTTCGGCCCCGTTCCGCGTGTTCCCTCCCGTTTGGCGGAACAAGCCGGAGATTCTGCCATCACAGGTTGAACCAGTGGTGAACTCAAGCAGAATAGGACCAATGGCCGAGTATGCCTACCTCGTCGTCTACCTGCCGCGCGGAAGATCCCGAGACGCTCGCGACACCGCGCAGCGGATCCTAGCCGCACACGCCGAGTACGGGGACTGGGAACTGTCCAGGCTCCGGCTCAACGCGGACGGCAGCAGGAAGGCTACCCTACGAAGGCGGATCATACGCCCAGTCCGCACGCTGTGAACTCATCCGGCGACATGTCGGATCGGGCACGGCTCTCACTTGCGTCGATTTTGTTAACACAGGTCGAGGAACCTGTCCAGGACTCCGACCCCGAAGTGCAGGCCGTCGACGGGGACCCTCTCGTCGATGCTGTGGAACATGCCCCAGAAATCCAGTTCCGGCCCGAGCCGCAGCGGGGTGAACCCGAAGCAGCGCATGCCCAGCCTGCTGAACGACTTGGCGTCGGTGCCTCCGGACATGCAGTAGGGAAGCACCCGGGCTCCCGGATCCTCCCCGAGCAGCGCGCCGGTCATCGCGTCGTAGAGATCCCCGTCCGGCGTCGTCTCCAGGGCGATGTCGGTGTGGATGAACTCGCGGGTCACGCCGGGGCCGAGGACGCGGTCCAGTTCGGCGAAGAACTCGTCCTCATGGCCGGGCAGGAAGCGGCCGTCGATTTCCGCGACCGCGGTCTGCGGCACCACGTTCACCTTGTAACCGGCGCGCAGCCCGGTCGGATTTGCCGTGTTCCGCAGGGTCGCGCCGCTCATCCGGGAGATGGCGCCGATCTTGCCGAGCGCCTGCCCGGCGTCGTCCGGGGCGAATTCGATGCCGAGCGCGTCGCAGACTCCCTCGAGGAAAGCCCGGACCGAAGGGATCAGCCGGGTCGGCCACTCGTGCCGCCCCAGCCTCGCGATCGCCTCGGCCATCGTGGTCACCGCGTTGTCCGGCTGGATCAGCGAGCCGTGGCCGGCCGTGCCGTGCGCGGTCAGGCGCATCCACGCCATTCCCTTCTCCGCGGTCTGCAGCAGGTAGAGCCGCTGGTCGCCGAGGGTCACGCTGAACCCGCCGACCTCGCCCACGGCCTCGGTGACCCCGTCGAAGAGGCCCGCGTGGTTATCCACCAGCCAGCGGGCCCCCCAGGTGCCGCCCGCCTCCTCATCCGCGGTGAACGCCAGCACGACGTCGCGGGCCGGCGGGCGGCCCTCGCGCTGCCGCTGCCGCACCACCGCGAGGATCATCGCGTCCATGTCCTTCATGTCGACCGCGCCGCGTCCCCACACGCACCCGTCCGCGATGTCCGCGGCGAACGGATCGTGCCGCCAGTCCGGCGCACTGGCCGGGACCACGTCGAGGTGACCGTGGACGAGCAACCCCGGGCGTTCGGGGTCGCGGCCGCGGATCCGCGCCACAACACTCGCGCGCTTCGGGTGCGACTCCAGGATCACCGGATCGAGCCCGGCCTCGGACAGCAGCCCGGCCACGTGCTCAGCGGCCAGTCGCTCCCCTGGACCGCTATGGTCCCCGGGGTTGGACGTGTCGATCCTGATGAGGTCACGGCATATGCCCACGACCTCGTCCCGCGCGGTCACCTGGTTCGCTTGGTTCGCTGTCACCGCTCCATCGTCCCACCCCGGCGGCCCGCGCGCCCCGGGCGGATCGCCGCCTGGCCCCCAGATTCGCCGTCCCGGCCCCTTCGCCTGACGCCCCTCGGTTTGCTAAGGTAAGCCAGCCGGCGTATCACGCGTCGAGCGTCCGGGTGGCGGAATAGGCAGACGCGCTAGCTTGAGGTGCTAGTGCCCGTAAAGGGCATGGGGGTTCAAGTCCCCCCTCGGACACGTTGGGTTACCGACAGTACTGGCGGTGTCGTGCCGACAGAATTGTGCTGGTGACCGGTTCCTGATTATGCCGCTGGGGTCTGACGTTAGGTGGTGGCCTGCT
>Ga0335074_10001833_pt1 | contig 28798 bp, 28 predicted proteins | sample Lox_Sample_23_FD_206715 | JGI IMG/M metagenome (GOLD analysis project Ga0335074, IMG submission 206715) | Soil microbial communities from Loxahatchee National Wildlife Refuge, Florida, United States - Lox_Sample_2.3 | ecosystem: Environmental > Terrestrial > Soil > Wetlands | place: USA... | reverse complement strand
CGACTCCGGCCGGGGCGGTCCCTTCCCGCCGAGGTGCGTGCGGAACGGCCCTGGCGCGATGGCGTTCACCCGGACCTGCCAGCGCGGCAGGTCCAGCGCTGCCTGCCGGACCAGGTTCACCACGCCGGCCTTCGCCACCACGTAGGAGTACGAGACGTACGGGTCCTGCCGCAGCCCAGCGGTCGACGCGGTCACCACGATGCTGCCGCTCCGCTGGCGTTTCATCGGCGGCGCCACTGCGCGCATCGTGTGCAGGACCCCGAGCAAGTTCACATCAAGCACCCGCTGCCAGTCGGCCAGGTCGAACTCCTCCAGCAGCCCGGACGACTGACGCGGACCGCTACCGCGACCGATCCCGGCATTGGCGAACGCCACGTCGAGACGGCCGTACCTCGACACGATCCCGGCGGTGAGCCGGGCGACCGCATCAGCGTCACTCACATCGACGACGGCCGGATCGACCCTCCCCGACTGCTCTCCGTCAATGGCTCCGGCGCGCTGCGCTGTGGCCTCATCGAGCGCATCGGCGTCCTGGTCAGCAATCACTACGGTCGCGCCGCATTCGGCCAGCACGCCGGCGATCGCGAGGCCGAGACCAGAGGCGCCGCCGGTCACGAGCACGACCAGCCCGCGCACGTCGAACAGCCGGGCCAGCACCTCGCTCATGAGCGGACCGTAGAAGCCGCTCACTGCCTTGTCCACAAGCTTGCTGCCAGACGGAAACGCCTGCTGCGTCTTCACCTTCCTCCCGGTCATGATGCGGACAGGACTGTGCACCTGGCGCCGCCAGCACGGCCTCTGCCCGCGCGGGGTCGTACCTGGGCCGCACAAGTGCGAGGCGGAGGGCGGCTGGACTTGGCCGGACGAGAGAAACTACTCGATCCCACGGGCTTCGGCGAGCGCGCCACCGATACCACGCTCGCGCCGCGCCCGCCCAGGCTCCGCGGGATGCGAATGGCCCTGGTGGAGAACACCAAGCCGAACGCCGCGGTGCTGCTCACCAGTGTCGGGCGCGAGCTAGAGCGCGAACACGGCGCGCAGACAGCGGTCATGTTCAGCAAGAGCTACTTCGGCACGCCAGTAGAGGAGAGCCTGATCCAGCGGATCATCCACAACAGCGACTTCGTAGTGGCGGGCATCGGTGATTGAGGCTCCTGCAGCGCGGCCAGTTTGGCCGACGGAATCTTGTTCGAGCGGGCGGGAATACCGGCCGTGACCATCTGCACGGACTCGTTCGTGCCAGCGGCGAGGGCGATGGCGAAGGTGTACGGCTTCCCGGCGTACGAGTTCGCCACCATGCCGCACCCGCTGGCCAACCTCGACCAGAAGCAGATTGATACGTGCGCCCTCGAGCTGATGCCGCAGGTGCTGCGGATCCTGGGCGTGGAGTCCTGACGTGACGCTGGTCGACGCACCCGAAGTCGACAGCGCGGCGATCCGCGCCGCGATGGAGTACTACGCCCGCCAGGACTGGACTGACGGGCTGCCAGTCGTGCCTGTCACGGAGTCGTACCTGGCCGCGTTCCTGGCCCAGACGAGCCGGAAACCGGACGATGTCGTACTCGCGATGCCGCACCTGAACCGGGACTGCACCGTCCGGCTGGCCGCCATCAACGCCGCCATGGCCGGGTGCCTGCCCGAATACTTCCCGGTGGTGCTGGCCGCCTGGGACGCACTAGTCGGCGAGGGATACGTCACCAGGGGGATCTGGCAGAGCACCACCGGCACCGCACCGCTGCTCATCGTCAACGGGCCGGTCCGTGACCGGATCGGGATTAATAGCGGAGGAAACGTGTTCGGCTCGGGCTTCCGGCCGAACGCCACAATCGGCCGCGCCATCAGGCTTACTGCGATCAACGTGTTCGGCCTGCACCCGCATCTCCTGGACCAGGCGACGCAGGGCACCCCGGCCAAGTACTCCGCCTGCATCGCGGAGAACGAGGAGGCCAGCCCATGGCCGCCGCTGCACGTGGAGCACGGTTTCGACCCGGCAGACAGCACGGTCACCGCCATGGTGATCAGGTCCTGTGTGCACATCGAGGCGCGGCACACTCAGCGTCCAGAACAACTCGGCCTCGATATCGCCGGCACCATCGCCCGCACCGGCGCGATGGTGCACGAGACCACCAGCGCGACAGTGGTGCTCGGGCCTGAGCACGCCCGGGTGTTCGCGGAGGGTGGCTGGAGCAAGGATGTGGTGCGCCAGTTCCTGTACGAGCACGCCGTCACTTCGCGGGCCGACCTCGCCGCGGTGGGTAAGGACGCGATCTCCAAGAACACTCGCTGGCGCCTTCCGGCGGGCCATCCGGACGCACTGCCGCCCGACGACAGCTTCGACCCGGTGCCCGCTCTCAACTCTCCGGCCGCAGTGCAGATAGTGGTCGCCGGTGCCAGCAACGCCGGAGTGTCCGCCGTGATCGAGACCCTCGGCGCACGCGGCAATCCCCCGTCGACCGCGAAAGTGAGGGACCCGTGAAACTGGGGAACAGAGCATGACGAGCGATGCCACGGCCGGCCCACTCGACACCGCGTTCCAGCGGTTCAAGGACATGCTCGAGTCGGACGGATACACGCTCACCTGGACGGTGACCGGCACCGGAGCCGATCGGGTCGTGGTGCAGATCGAGGCAGGCCCGGACGCCTGCGCCGACTGCCTGGTACCGCTGCCGATCATGGAAGCGATCATGTCGGACGCGCTCGCGCCGACCCCCTACTCGCTCGACCACATCGTGCTGCCGGAGGGAAGCGCGCATTGACTCTGCCGCCCCCGCGCACGCCGCCTGTGACGATCACCGAGCCGAGCCGGGCCACAGCAGTCTTAGGCGAGTTCGACGTCGTCGTAGTCGGCGGTGGCCCGGCCGGGATCATGGCTGCGGCCGCTGCCGCCCGCACCGGTTACTCCGTGCTGCTGCTGGAGCGGTACGGCTTCCTTGGCGGGGCAGGCACGGCCGGCGGCCTCAGTACGTTCTGCGGTCTGCACGCCAAAGTGCACGGCGAGCACCGGCGCGTCATCCACGGACTGGCCGACGAACTTCTGGATCGGCTAGCGAAGCTAGACGCCCTGTCGGCGCCGCACCTGACCATCAACGATGGCATCCAGGCCCAGGCCTTCGACATCTCCAGCTACAAGATCGCCGCGGACGAACTGGTGACCGGCTCGGGTGCCCGCGTGCTGTTCCACGCCCTCGCGGTGGGCGCCGTGCTGTCCGCCGAGGACACCATCGACGCCGTCCTGATCGAGTCCAAGTCAGGCAGGGCGGCGGTGCGCGGCCGGATCTTCATCGACGCATCTGGTGACGGCGACCTGGCCGCCTGGGCTGGCGTGCCGTACGAGAAGTCGCCTGGCCTGCACGGGATGCTCTACCCGTCGCTGATGTTCCGGATCAACGGCGTGGACGTAGCGGCCGCCGGGGATAAGCCCTGGCGCACCGTGGAGCAACTGATGGACGCCGCGGAGCGGGCCGGAACGCACTCGTTCCCCCGGAAAAAGCCAATCGTCCGGCCGCAGCGCAACCCGCTGGAGTGGCGGGCCAACCTGACCCAGCTCAGCAATCCCGACGGCAGCGCGGTGGACGGCACGGACGTGGCACAGCTGAGCTACGGCGAACTACAGGGGCGGCAGCAGGCGCTGGACGCGTTCACGTTCATCCGGGACCACGCGCCCGGCTTCGGCGACTCCTACATCGTCGACCTGGCCCCGCAGATCGGGATCAGGGAAACCCGGCGGATCGTCGGCGCCTACCAGCTGACCGAGGACGACGTGCTCGGCTGCGCCGACTTCCCCGACGCGATCGGCGTGAACGGCTGGCCGGTCGAGTCGCACGTCGCTGGCAGTGTTGAGTTCCGCTGGCAGCGGGGCGAGAACTCGCGCGGATTCAACCAGCTGCCGTTCCGGATGATCCTGCCCGGCAAGATCGCCAACCTGTACGTGATCGGCCGGTGCGCGTCGATGACACACGACGCGCAGTCGGCCGCGCGCGTGACCGGGCCATGCTTCGCGATGGGTGAGGCGGCCGGCACCGCGGCCGGGCTGGCCCTGGACGCCGAGGTGGCCTGTACCCGGATCGATGTGACCGCGCTGCAGCGAACTCTCGAGCGGGGCGGCGCCTACCTGGGCCGGGACGAGCAGTGACCCAGCTGCGAAGCACTTTCGAGCCAGGTACTACCAGGTGGGCGATGCGCCGCGCTCAGTGGACCGCCCTCGGCCTGACCGACGACGACATGGCCAAGCCCAAGATCGCTATCGTCAACAGCTCCTCCGACCTGGCCAGCTGCTTCAGCCACCTGGACGGCATCGTCGGGCCGCTCAAGGAGGCGATCAACTCGGCCGGGGGTATCGGGTTCGAGATCCGCACCGCCGCCCCCAGCGACGCGATCACCAGCGCCGGAGCAGCCGGGCAGTACATCCTGCCCAGCCGGGACCTGATCGCCAGCGACATCGAGGTTGCCGTCGAGGGCGCGCTGCTGGATGGCATGGTGTGCCTGTCGTCCTGCGACAAGACCACGCCCGCGCACCTGATGGCAGCGGCCCGGCTAGATATCCCCACGATCATCGTGGCGTGCGGCTACCAGCCGACCGGGATGTTTCGCGGCGAGTCCGTGGACTTCGAGGACATCTTCCGGTTCGCCGGTCACGTGGCGGCAGGACGGATGACCGTCGACGACCTAGCGGAGATGAGCAGCTGCGCAGTGACCGGCCCCGGCGTCTGCGCTGGCATGGGTACCGCGAACTCGATGCACATCGCCGCTGAGGCGCTCGGGATGGCGATGCCTGGCAGCACCCCGGTCCGGGCTGGCAGCACGAAGATGTGGCAGACCGTCGCGCAGGCTGGTCAGCGCATCGTCGAACTCGTCGGGCTGGACATCCGACCGCGCTCGATCCTGACCGCCGGGGCGTTCCGCAACGCCGTTATGGCGATCCTGGCGGTCAGCGGCTCGGTCAACTGCGTCAAGCACCTGCAGGCGGTCGCTGTCGAGGCCGGCTCCGGCACCGATGTGTACGAGCTGTTCGAGGACCTGGCGCCGCAGGTCCCGTTGCTCGCCGCCGTCAAGCCCAACGGGGACCGGCGAATCGACGAGTTCGAGGCAGCTGGCGGTGCACTCGGGCTGCTGCGCCAGCTGCGGCCGCTGCTCGACCAGAGCCAGCCGACGGTGGCCGGGCGCACAGTCGGCGAGCTGACCGAGGCCGCGGCGGAACCGGACCGGGACGTCATCCGGCCACTGGACGCGCCGCTGGCCCGGCACCCCGGCATCGTGATCCTGCGCGGCTCGCTCGCACCCGACGGCGCGGTGGCCAAGCGCACCGTGACCGACGACGGCGCGCACGCCTTCAGCGGCCCCGCCCGCGTGTTCCGCTCACGTGAGGACGGGCTGGCCGCCATCAGGGCAGGCGAGGTCAGGGCCGGGGAAGCGCTGGTACTGACCGGCCTCGGCCTCCGCGGCGCGCCCGGAATGGGGTTCACGTCAGCCTTCGTATTCGCCCTTGACGGCGCTGGCCTGTCAGACTCGGTCGCCGTCATCACCGACGGGCAGCTGTCCGGGCTGGTGAACAAGGGCATCTCGGTCGCGGAAGTGAGCCCCGAAGGAGCAGCCGGCGGTCCGCTCGGCCTGGTCAGGGACGGTGACATCATCAGCATCGACATCGACGCCCGCACCATCGACCTAGATGTCGCCAGCCCGGAGCTGGCGCGCCGGCGGGCCGGGCTGCCCGACCTGGTGCCGCCGCCCGGCTGCGGCTGGCTCTCCGTCTACGCACGTGTCGTCCGCCCGCTCGGCCACGGCGCCACGCTGGGCGGATGATCCGATGACACTGGAACGAGGCCGTCCGGTGACCGCGGCGCAGCTGTCCTGGCGCGCGGACTGGATCCGGCTGCGCACCGTTGAGCTCATCGCTCAGGCGGGTCTCGGCCATTACACCAGCACGTTCTCCTGCGCCGAGATCCTGGCGACGCTCTACTACCACACGCTGCGCCTGCGACCATGCGAGCCGAGCTGGCCCGATCGCGACCGGTTCCTGCTCGGCAAAGGCCATGTCGCCACCGGTCTGTGGCCCGTCCTGGCGGACCTCGGCTACTTCCCGGCGGACTGGCTCGAGCAGTTCGGAAAGGTCGGCTCGCCGCTGGGCGACCACCCGAACATGCGGCTGGCTCCGGGCATCGATTTCAGCTCCGGTGCGCTCGGCCACAACCTCTCGGTAGCAGTGGGCATGGGGCTGGCGGGCCGGCTGTCCGGCCGCGACTACCGGACATTCGTGCTGACTGGCGACGGCGAGTTGCAGGAAGGCCAGGTCTGGGAGGCGGTCATGGCGGCAAGTCACTACCGGCTCGGCAACCTGGTCGCAATCGTGGACGCTAACGGCTTCTCGGGCAGCGGACCCACCTCCGCCGCGATGAACATCGAGCCACTGGCGGAGCGATTCCGGGCGTTCGGCTGGCTGGCCAGTGAGGTAGACGGACACGACCTGGACGCGCTGATGCGGGTCTTCGACGGTCTGCCATGTTCGAGTTCAGAGCAGCCAGTGTGCGTCATCGCGCGCACCCGCAAAGGTCACGGCGCCGCCCTGCTTGAAGGCGCGCCGCAGGCGTGGCATCTCGGTCTGCTCCCTCCGGAGGCGATGGCTGATGTTGTCGACGAGATCACCGCGAGGATGGACGGTGGGTAAAGAGGGAGAAACCGACGAGCCCGGCATGGTCGACGTCTTCTCGGACGCGGCCATCGAGACTGCCGTGGCCGCCAATCCTGCTGGCTACGCCATCGCCAGGATGGCCGACCACGACTCGCGCATTGTCACGCTCAGTGCCGATCTCAGCTCGCCGCTAGCCGAATTCCGCGAGCGCCACCCCGGCCGCTACATCGAGCTTGGTATCGCGGAGACCAACTCCGTGTCGGTGGCTGCGGGACTGGCCGCATGCGGCCTCGTTCCCTATATCTTCTCGATGGCTCCGTTCGGTGTGCTCAAGTGCGCAGAGCAGCTTCGCACAGACGTGGCCTACAACCATCTGCCGGTGCGGCTTGTGGCCCGCCTCTCCGGCCTGGCCATGGGGTACTTCGGCACGAGTCACCATGCGGTCGAGGACGTCGCGGTCGCGCGCTCGATCACGAACATGACGGTCGTCGCGCCTGCCGACAGCTATGCGGTGCTCAGCCTGATGCAGTCCACCGCTCACCTGGACGGCCCGGTGTACCTGCGGATCAGTGAGCGACCGCCGACCGTGTACGAATCGCAGCCCGCCATCGGTTACGGCCGCTGGCTGCCGCTGCGCAGTGGCGCCGACGTCACGCTAGCGGGGCACGGCATGGGCGTCGGGCTGGCGATGCAGGCTGCGACCGCGCTCGCGGCTGAGGGAATCGAGGCCGACGTTCTCGACGCCGCATACCTCAAGCCGTTCGACGAGGAGGCGCTGGCCGCAAGCGCGGCCCGCACCGGCCGGGTCGTCACGGTCGAGGAGCACACCGCGGTCGGCGGGCTGGCCAGCATTGTGGCCGAGGTGGCAGGCCGGCGGAGGCTCGCGGTCGGTCTGGCGACCGTCGGCCTGCCCGACACTGACCTCGAAGTCGGGATGCCCGCTGACCTGTACGAGTACTACGGGCTCACCGCGGGCGGGGTCGTCACCGCGGCCCGTGCCCTGGTCCAGGGCTGAAAGTAGGAGCTGCAAGCAATCGGAGCTGAGCAGGAGGAATCAATGCGAGCGGTTGTGTGCGTAGCTGAGGGCACTCAGGTCTCCGAGATACCAGATCCAGTCGTGCGACCCGGCGAGGTTGTCGTAGCGGTCGAGGCCTGCGGATTGTGCGGGTCCGACGTGCACGCGATCGAGAACGGCATGACCCAGCCTGGCCAGGTGCTCGGGCACGAATTCGGCGGCCGGATCGCCGAAGTCGGAGCCGACGTGACTGACTGGCAGGCCGGTCAGCCCGTGGCGGTCAACCCGGCAGGCTCATGCCGGACCTGCCGGGCCTGCGCCGCCGGCGTGCCCTTCGCCTGCGCCGGCGTGGCGAACCTTGGCCTGTCCGCGCCGGGCGCATACGCCGAGTACATCGCAGTCCCGGCCGGCCAGCTGGTGGCGCTGCCGGACAGCCTGCCGGTGGAGATGGGCGCGCACGCCGAGCCGCTGGCGGTCGCGCTGCAGGCGGTGTCGCAGGCCGACGTCGGTCCCGGCGATTCGGTCCTCGTGCATGGCGTGGGCACGATCGGCCTGAACGCGATCATGGCGCTGCAGCTCGCCGGGGTGGACGAGATTGTGGGGGCGGGGCGGTCAGCGGGGCGGCGGGCGGCCGCTGTTGCGGTTGGCGCTGACGCGGTCATCGACACCAGGGAGACCAGCCTCGCCGATTTCGTCAAGCAGAGCGGCCGCAAGTTCACCGCCGTGCTGGACTGCTCCGGTGCGATCGGGCTGCTCAGGGAGTCACTCGAGGTACTGGAGCCGGGCGGGGCGTACGTGGAAGTTGCTCTGACCACCGACGTTCCGGCCGTGCCGCTGTTCGACCTCGTGCAGGGCGGGTTGCGGATGTACGGAACGTGCGCCTACAGCTATCAGACCTATGAGGCCGCCGTCAGGCACATCGCGACCGGCCGGGTGGCGGTGGCAGATCTGATCAGCGAGCGGGTGAGCCTGGACGGGACGCCAGACGCGCTGGTCCGGCTGCGCACGCCAGGCGACCTGGTTCGCATCCTGAGCCTGCCGGCCCGCTAGAAGTGGGTGCAGCTCAGGTGCAGGATCTTGCCGGGCGGGTCGCTGTCGTCACCGGCGCGGGCAGCGGAATGGGCCGGGCATTCGCCCTGCGTTTTGCCGCTGCGGGCATGCGGGTGGTGGCTGCCGACATCCAGCGGGACGCGCTGGACCGGACCTTGACGGAGCTCGCGGCGGCCGGGCACGGCGGCGAGGTGGCCGGACTCGCGGTGGACGTGAGCGACCCTGACTCGGTCCGCGGTCTGGCCGACGCGGCGTACGACCGGTTCGGGGCAGTGCACCTGCTGTGCAACAACGCCGGCGTCGAAGGTTACCTGGACGGACCGATCTGGGCGGCAACGGACAAGGACTGGGAGTGGACAGTCGGCGTCAACTTCTGGAGCGTGGTGCACGGGATCAGGGCATTCGTGCCGCGGATGCTGGCGAGCGGCGAACCGGGCCACGTCGTCAATACCTGCTCCATGACTGCGGTCGTCAGCGCGGGCAACATGTACGCGATCACGAAGCACGCCGTACTCGCACTGTCCGAGGTGCTGGCCTCGGACCTGCGCGCCAGGGACGCGGCGATCGGCGTGACGGCGCTGTGCCCTGGCATCATCGCGACCAACCTGTTCCGCGGCAGCCGCAACCGGCCGGCCTCGCTGCGCGAGTCAGACCGGGACGCCGATGCAGGTGGCCGTGACCCGACCGCCGGGCAGGAGCTTCGCGAGCGCATGCACGCCACGCTCGCCGCGGGTATGCCGCCTGTGCAGGTGGCGGACCTGCTGGTGGACGCGATCCGGCGCGGCGCCGGATACCTGCTGACCGACCATGACTGGGACGATCGCATCCGGCAGCGGCACGAGTCGATCCTGGCCGGGGTGGTCGGAGCGAGCCGGGAGGCCGGGTGACCCGCGGCCGGTTCACGGGAAAGGCGGCGGTCGTCACCGGCGCCGGGGCCGGGATCGGCCGCGCGGTAGCGACCAGGCTCGCGGCCGAGGGTGCCAGCGTGGTCCTCGTCGATCGCGCCGTCGACGCGCTGACCGAAGCTGCTGCTGCCATCGATGGCGCGCTCCCGGTGGCCGCGGACGTCAGCCTGGAAGCCGATGTCGACGCCTATGTCGAGGTCGCGCTGCGGGTGCACCAGCGGATCGACCTGTTCGTCAACAACGCCGGGATCGAGGGGCGCCGGGCTCCGATGACCGACCTGTCGGCGGACGACTTCGACCGGGTCATGGCGGTCAATGCCCGCGGCGTCTTCCTCGGCCTGCGCGCGGTCTTGCGGGTGATGAAGGAGCAGGGGTCCGGCGCGATCGTCTGTACCGCATCGATGGCCGGGATCAAGGGCGGAGCGGCGTTCTCTCCGTATGTGGCGTCCAAGCACGCGGTCGTTGGCCTGACCCGCTGCGCGGCGCTGGAGGGTGCGCCGTTCGGTATCAGGGTCAACGCCATCGCGCCCGGTCACATTGACACCCGGATGGCGCGTGATCTGACTGCCCAGGTCAATCCCGACGACCCGGAGAGCGTCTACCAGCGGATCGCCGCCAGCGTGCCGCTGGGCCAGCGCTACGGCACAGCGGACGAGGTCGCCGCGGTGGTGCTGTGGTTGCTCTCCGACGACGCGGCCTATGTGTCCGGCACCACGCAGCTCATCGACGGAGCGCTCAACGCCTGAGCGCGGCCATACGCAGCTAGGCCGCGTCTACCCAGGGAAACCCTGCGGGGTCAGCGGCCATTCGGGCTTGAAGCAACTGGTCGTCATGACCCCGAATCTGCTCCAGGAAGGGAAAGTCGCCCGGACCTACGGTCAGCTGGGCCGCCGGCCTGACCGGGACGGCGCTCGCGGCCTGGGCCGGAAGGATTTGCACATCACCGGCGGCAAGCGGCGGCTGGACCTCGAAGCTATCGCCTGGCAGCAGGTAGACCGAACCGGTCCGCCATGGTCGCTGCCGCAGCGCCGCGTCGCTGATGGAGAAGAAGTAATAGGGGGCGCTCGGCTCACCGTTCTCCTGGCGGACACGGACACAGGAATTGCACAACATCATCGGATGGCGGTCGCGATCCAGGATCGCGTAGTACATCGGCCAGATACCGTCCACCGCGGCGAAGACGGCGCATCGGCTGCTGAACTCGAGCGGGTCATCCGGCTGCCGCGGCTCGAACAGCCCGATGCCGGAATCCCCAGAGCCATGCAGCACCAGGTTCGCCCGCTCGACCGCGTGACACAGGAACTGCCACTTCGGAATGCCCAGCCGGTAGTCGATCGGACGTCCGGGGCCGCCCGCCAGCGACTCGCCTAGGAGCAGATCGAAGGCTGCCACCGTCTCGGCGTCGCTGCGCAGATCGGGTCTGCGCAGCCAGTAGGGGGGCACGTCCACGCCTGCACCGTACCGCGGTTCCGCAGCGCGCGAATTCAGCAGGCACCCACTGCCTGCAGCGGCACTAGGCGGGCCGGGCGGCGACCAGGTAGGTGTCGCAGCCGCGCTGGACTATGGCGCTGTCCTGGTTGACGACCTCGCAGGTCAGCTTCGCGACGCCGCGGCTCGGGTCGGACCGCGACGGCCGGCTCTCGGCGACCGTCCAGCGCGCGGTGATCGTGTCACCGGGGAACACCGGTCCGACCAGACTGCGCTCGAACGCGAGGAACGCGATCACCGCGATGTCGTCCACTACCGGCGTTCGCAGCCCTTGCGAGCACGCGAAGACAAGCGCGCCGTGAGCGATCGTGCCGGGGAACGGCGTGTTCGCCCGGACCCAGGCGTCGTCGGTGTGCAGCGGACTGAAGTCGCCAGACAGCGTCGCGAATGCCGCGATGTCGGCCGCAGTCACGACCCGGCTGGCCGAGCAGTACTCACTGCCCGCCTTCAGATCCTCCAGGTAGACGCTCATGTGCCGACCAGGGCGAAGTTCGGCAGCGTGACGCCATCCTTAGCTGGCGAGAACACTACAGTGACCGGAGCATCACACCGAACCTCGGCGCGGCTCGCGCCGACGATCCGCGCGGTCAGCCGCGGCCCCTCGTCTAGCTCGATGATCGCCAGCACGTACGGGCAGTCTGCGGCGAATTCGGCGTTCGGCGTCTGCCGCACCACGGTGTACGTGTGCACTCGTCCGCGGCCGCTTGCCGGATGCCAGACCGGATCAGGCGCGAAGCAGCCCGTGCAGTGACGGCGCGGATAGAACTGGTACTGCCCGCACCCCGGGCAGCGCTGGATCAGCAGGCGGTCCTCGGCGGCCGCGTCCCAGTACTCTTGCGAGAACTCGTCAGCGAGCGGGGCAAGCCCGGACGCGGTCATCGCTCACACTCCAAGAATCAGTGTCGAGGACGTCGACAGTGACCCGCCCATACCGTGCACGAGCGCGGTGTGCGGATCGTCGAGGCGTACACCGGGCGAGGTGCCGCGAAGCTGGCGCACCGCCTCGATGATGGCGAGAGCGCCGCGGCGACCCGGATGGTTGGACGACAGCCCGCCGCCGTCGGTGTTGATCGGCAGTGCGCCGCCGGGTGCCAGTTCCCCCGCCGAGGCGAACGTGCCGCCTTCCCCCTTGGCGCAGAACCCGAGGTCCTCCAGCGCCAGCAGGACGGTGATGGTGAAACTGTCGTAAAGCTGAGCGCAGTCGATGTCGGCGGGGCGCAGGCCGGCCGACTCGAACGCGCGCGCGCCCGAGGCCGCAGCCGCGGTGGCGGTGAATGGCCACATCTGGCTCATCGACACCTGCCCGAGTGCTTCGCCGAAGCCGATCACGTGCACCGGCTTGCCGCTGAGCCGCTCGGCACGCCTTGCCGAGGTCAGCACGAACGCCCCGCCGGAGTCTGTCACCACGCAGCAGTCCAGCCGGTGCAGCGGGTCCGCGACCAGCGGAGAGGCCAGCACATCCTCGACCGTGATCGGCGTGCGGTACCGGGCATCCGGGTTGGCAGCCGCGTTGGCCCGGCACTGCACGGCGATCGCCGCCAGGTCCTCGGCGGTGGTGCCGTAGTCATGCATGTGGCGGCGGGCGGCCAGCGCATAGGTAGCGACCGTGCTCGGGCCGTACGGCAGCTCCCACTGACCGGGCCCGTGCGCATAGGTCAGATAGTCCGCCGCGCCGTGCGGCCACGACCTCCCGCCTGCCGCATACGTCACGAGCACCACGTCGGCAAGCCCGGCCGCGATAGCGGCAACGGCGTGCCCGGCATGCGAGAGCGGTGCTGCGCCGCCGATGTCTGTGCCGTCGATCCAGCGGGGGTGGATCCCGAGGTACTCGGCGATCTCCGCTACTGCCATCTCACGAGCGCCTTCGGCGGGGAACGAGGCCGCCGTGGCCAGTCCGTCGACGTCGGCAAGCTCTAGTCCGGCGTCGGTCAGGGCGCCGCGTGCGCACTCCGCGTGGATGGCAAACGGATGCAGGCCTGCTGCCACCCGGCGCGGCGACTCATACGCGCCGACGATGGCGACCTGGCCGCTCCAATTCGCTGTCACCGCCCGCGCGCCCTCACTGGCTCGCAGTCGTAAAGCTGAGCAGACCGGACAGGCCGCGCTTGGCCGCCTCGTTGGCGATGACGAGGCGCTGGATCTCCGACGTTCCCTCCCAGATCCGGTCCACCCGCAGCTCCCGCCAGATCCGCTCGACCGGATAGTCGCGCATGTAGCCGCGCCCGCCGAAGATCTGCACGGCGCGGTCGGCGACCCGGTTGCTGGCCTCCGACGCGGCGAGCTTGGCTGTGGCGGCCCGGGCATGCAGCCGCTTGCGCGCCGTGCTGGCGGTGCTGGCAGCGCTCGCGGCGCTCGCGGCGCTCGCGGCGCTCGCGGCGCTCGCGGCGCTCGCGGCGCTCGCGGTGCTCGCGGTGCTTGGTCCTGCGCTGTGCTGACTGACCTGGTCGAACTCCCAGGCCACCTGATGGGTGAAGGCGCGGTTAGTGGCAATGTCGGCCACTGAGTCGGCGATCATCCCGCGGATCAGCTGGCGGTTGATCAGCGGCTCGCCACCGGCGTTCCTGCTACTAGCCCACTCCGTCGCCAGCGCCAGCGCGCGCTCGGCTGCGCCGATGGTGCGGGCAGCGATCATCAGCCGTTCCTCGGTGAACCAGTCGCGGGTCAGCTCGTAGCCCTTGCCGATGCTGCCGAGGATCGCGTCCCCGCTCACCCGGACGTTGTCGAAGGCGAACTCGGGGTGCTCGTAGACGAACGTGTGGGTATAGCGCGGGGTCGCCGCGACGGAGACGCCGGGCGTGTTCTTGTCGACGAGGAACATCGTCGGCGCGTTCTCCGGCTGGACGGCGGCCAGCACCAGCAGGAAGTCGGCCGCGTCGCCGACTGTGACGAACCACTTGCTGCCGTTGATCAGGTAACCCGCACCGTCCCGAACGGCCGTCGTGCCGGGTACACCGGGGTCCGAGCCGGAGGTCTCCTCGGTGATCGCCACCGCGTCGCGCCGCTCCCCGCGGGCTGCCGGGATCAGATAGCGCTCCCGCTGGGCCGGCGTGCAGGCCAGCAGCGGATTGGCCGGCCGCCAGACGGTGTCCCAGAGGGCGTTGGTCAGGCTGCCGAGGACGTCTTGCACCACGACCTGCTCGAGCACGGACAGGCCGGCACCGCCCCATCGCGACGGCACGTTGATGGCCTGCAGCCCGGCCGCAAGCACCGCATCGCGGATGGCGCGATGGGCCTCCGCGGTGAGGCCGTTGTTCTGCTCGCACTCGTCCTCGTACTTGGCGATCACCGCCGCGAGGTCTTGCGCCTGGCAGCGCAGTTCGGAGAGCCGGGGCGGGTAGGAGAACTCCATCAGTCAGCTTCCAATCTCGGTCGACGGGTAAGGACGGAGGCCGGCCAGGTCTGGCTCGCCGGCCGCGTCTGGCTCGCCGGCCGGGTCTGGCTCGTCGGCCAGATCGGCGCGGTCCGTGCGCCCGATCCGGGACAGCGCGGCCGGCCAGTTCAGGCGCAGCGCGGCGTACGTCACGATGCCTGCTGCCACGGTGCCGGCGAAGACCCAGGCGACGACGCCGTAGGCGCCCTGCGGGAACGGATGGAAGCTGAACCAGTAAACGAGCGCGATTCCGGCGACAGCCACGAGGACCGTCAGGATGATCCCGGCTCCCAGCGAGCGGGTCTTCGCGGCGTACACACCGGCCACCACGGTGGTCAGGCCGTAGGCGAGGACCAGCAGGTAGCCGGACAGCGTGCCCAGGTAACCGTAGGAGTTGTCCGGGTTGGTCAGCGCCGCGCCTGCCACGCCGAGGACGAGATACAGCACGGTCAGCGCGAGCACGGCGGCGACCGGCGTGCGGTGGATCGGGTTGACCCGGCCGAGGCGGCCCGGCAGGACCCGGTCCCTCGCCAGGGTGTAGACGGTGCGCGAGGTGCCCGCCATGATGCCCAGGCTGGAGCCGAAGAAGCTGACCGCCACACCGAGGTCGATCAGGTACCCGAGCCAGCCGACGTTGCTGCGGCTGGCAAGCGTGTCCAGCGGTGCGGCGCTGCTCGCGAAGGAGATGCCCTTGAAGCCGAGGACGATCACGTAGCTGGCGAACACGTACAGGATCCCGAGGCCGGCAATCGAGCCGGTCATGGCCAGACCGATCGCGCGCCGCGGGTTGCGCGCCTCGCGGCCCAGGGTGGCCGCGTTCTCGAAGCCGGCCAGCGCGAAGACCGCGAAGCCGCCGGCCTCCAGAATTGACTCCACGTGCATGCCGCGGAAGGTCAGCTGCCGGTGGTCGATGATCCCGCCGGGTGCCTTGGCCAGCACGATGCAGAACAAGACGATGATGACGCCGACGGTGACGAACTCGATCGCCAGCAGCAGTCGCGCGGACAGCTTGACTTCGCGGTAGCAAAGGGCCGCGTTGGCGAGCACAACGAGAACGGTCAGCGTCGCGATCACGGCAGCTGAGTGAGCGGCCGGCATGCCGACCCGCTCAAGCCAGGCGTCGAGGTAGATCGCGCTGCCGAGCGCACACGCGGGCCCGGCGAGTAGCAGCGCAATCACGTGCGCAGTAAGAACGGAGTAGCCGCCGGCGCGCCCGCCCGCATGGGCGGCCAGTCCGTAGAGGCCGCCAGTGGTGGTGAAACGACGCGTCAGCCAGCTGATCCCGAGCGCGAAGCTCAGCACGATGACGCCGGTCACGACCCAGGTCAGCCAGCTGAGGTTGCCGGCTGTCTCGCTGATCAGCCCGGTGGACAGCGCGAGCGTCGAGGATGGCGCCAGGATGCCCAGCGCGATTCCGTAGACAGCCCATAGTGGCAGGACGCCCTTGCGCAGCGTCCCCTGTTGCTCAGTGGCCGCTCGGACCTGATTGGCAGCGGTCATCGTCCACCTCATATCTGACCGACGGATCAGTTATTTATAGGACTGTGAGGCACGTCACGCACAGTTGTCAAGGGGTACGCAGGTTCTTGTTGCGGCAAGCCGACGGCGGTCGGAGCCGGCCGTGCTGCCGCGGAGTGAAGATCACCAGCCCGCCACGGCGGCGCGGTAATCTACCGGCGAACTGCTTCGGCGGTCCTATGTTCGGTCATACCTGGAGGTCCGATGCCCCGCCCGCATGTCGAAGAGGAGCGGCGTGAGCAGATCCTGCGATCGACATGGCACGTGATCTCGGTGAGCGGCTTTCGCAACCTTCGCGTGGCGGACGTGGCAAAGCACGCTGGCGTCAGCTCCGGGATGATCCACTATTACTTCGAGACGAAGCGCGACCTGCTCAGGTCCGCATTCGAGCGGTACTTCGAGTACTCCACCCAGCGCCGGCAGTGGATCATGGAGTCCGGCAAGGAGCCGCTGGAGTTGCTCCGGCTGATCGTCGAGTCGTACCTCCCGGTCGAGGACGAGACTCTCGAAGGCTGGCGAGTCTGGAGCGAGCTATGGGTCGAAGGGCTGCAGGAGCCTGACCTTCAGCAGCTCAATGAGGATTTCTACGGCCAGTGGCGCCGCCTGGTCACGGCGATCATCCGCGCTGGACAGGACGCGGGGACCATCCGCGACGGCAGCGCGATCACCCTGGCCAACATGCTGATTTCGATGCTGGACGGCCTCGCCATCCAGGTGCTGCTCGGCTCAACCAGCATGACCCCCGAGCGAATGCGCGCAACCTGCGGTGCATTCATCGACGAGATGCTCGCGACGCCCGCTCGCTAGCAATCGCGGCCGCAAGCGGCCGGCGCTGATCAGCACGTGATCACGGAGACTGGCCAGCGCTGTATCGCGACCCCGCAGCCTTGGCTCACCCGCCAGCCCGCCGCTGACGCCGAGGCTGGGATGCCGTCTTGTCAGGGCGCCGCTGATCTGTAGATAATAACTGGACCATCAGTCAGAAATTAAGGTGGAGTCGGCATGGTCGCGGTTCCGGAGCGCACGCAGGTTCTCACCATGGCAGGCTCGGCGCTCGGACCGTTGTTCGACCCGGCGTCGATCGCGGTGGTGGGCGCATCGGCGGACCGCCGGAAGTGGGGGTACTGGCTGGCGCGCGGCGCGCTCGCTGGCCAGGACCGCCGACCGGTGTATCTGGTGAACCGGGGTGGCGGTGTCATCCAGGGAGTCCGGGCGTGGCGGTCAGTGGAGGAGCTGCCTGCCACGCCCGAGCTGATCGTCGTGGCCACGCCGCCCGCCGGTGTCCGGCACGAAGTTAGCTGCGGCCTGGCCGTCGGCGCGCGCTGCTTCGTCGTGATCACGACTGGCGTCGGTCACCCGGCGTCCGTCGCGGAGGAGCTCGCGCTGGCCGAACTGGCCGTCACCCGCGGCGCCCGGCTACTCGGGCCGAACTGCATGGGCGTCGTCGACGCCAGCTCAGGTTTGCAGCTGTGCTGGGGCGATGTGCCGGCCGGCCCGGTCGGGCTAGTGTCGCAGAGCGGCAATCTCGGCCTCGAGATCGGCCGCCTGCTCGGCCGCGCGGGCCAGGGCTTGTCCCGCCTCGTGTCGCTTGGCAACCAGCGCGACATCGACGCGGCCGAGGTTCTGGAGAGCCTGATCGAGCACGAGCCGACCCGGGTCATCGCGGCTTATGTCGAGGACTTCAGGGACGGCCGACGGCTGATGCGGGCCGTCGGCGCGGCGCGGGCGGCCGGGAAGCCAGTGCTGCTGCTCACCGTCGGTCGGAGCGACGCATCCGGCCGTGCGGCGCGGTCACACACCGGATCCATGGTGTCGGGGCTGGACGTGGTAGACGCGGCCGCGGCTGCCGCAGGCGCGCTCCGGCTGGACACGGCAGGCCAGCTGGTCGACACCGCGGTCGCGCTGCTCGCGCCGGCGCGAAGCCGCGGACGCAGAGTGGCCGTCGTCGCCGACGGCGGCGGTCAGGGCGCGATTGCCGCCGATACGCTGGCTGCGGCCGGCCTCGTCGTGCCGCCATTGCGGGCCGGCACCGTGGCGCGGCTGCATGAGCTGCTGCCGCCCGCGGCAGGCGTCAGCAACCCGGTCGATCTGGCCGGAGCCGGGGAAGCAGACATCACGAGCTACGTCGCCGTCGCTCGGACGCTGCTTGCCGATCCCGACGCCGATGCGGTCGTGCTGTCTGGCTACTTCGGCGACTACGCGGCCAGCACACCGGAGCTGGCGGCCGCTGAGACTGCCGTTGCGAGTGACCTTGCAGCGGTATCCGAGCGGTCCGGACGAGCTCTCGTCGTGCACAGCATGGCCGCCGACGGCAGCCCGGCTCTGGCCGCGCTTCGCCAGGGCGGCGTACCGGTCTTCGAGCGGATCGAGCACGCCGCCGCCGCGCTCGCCGGCGCGGCGCGCTGGGCCAGCCTGACGCCTGCCGAGCTGCCGGGATTCACCGTCGCTCGGCCGGCCGGGGATGGTGGCTACCAGTCCAGCAGGGAACTGCTGGCGAGCTATGGCCTGACCTTCCCGCACGCGAGGTTCGTCCGGGACGCGGACGGCGCGGCGGCGGCCGCCGAGGAGATCGGCTACCCGGTCGCGCTCAAAGCGATGGGACTAGCGCACAAGACCGAGGCAGGCGGAGTCGCTCTCGGCCTGACCGGGGAGCAGGATCTGCGGTCCGCGTTCCGTGTCATGGTGCACCGGACGCAGGCCGCGAGCTTCGCGGTCGAGGCGATGGCCGCCTGCCGTGACTCGGTCGAGCTGATCATGGGCGTGCGGCAGGATCCCTCCTTCGGGCCGGTGGCGATGACCGGGCTCGGCGGGACCACGGCCGAGCTGCTGGCCGACACCGCGATCGCCCTGGCGCCGCTGACTGCGGAGCGGGCCAGGCAACTGCTCGAGTCGCTGCGGCACGCACCTCTGCTGCACGGCTGGCGTGGTGCCCCGGCAGTCGACCTGGACGCGGCGGCACGCATCCTCGCCGCCGTCTCGCTCGCGGGCGCCCAGCACCCGGAGTTCAGCGAACTCGAGGTGAACCCGGTTCTGGCCCACCCCGGCGGGGCGATCGCACTGGACGCCCACGGTGTACTGCGCTGAAATTCTGCTAACCGGAGAAGGCGGTCCTCTCCGCAGATCCGGGGTGTGGTGTCGGCGCCGTCCGCCACACTGGGTCCCATGCGCCCGCTCCGCCTGCTACTCGACGGTTTCGGCACCTACCGCGCCGAGACCGACATCGACTTCACCGACGTCGACTTCTTCGCCCTGATCGGGCCGACGGGGGCGGGCAAGAGCACCGTGATCGACGCGCTCTGCTTCGCGCTCTACGGCACCGTCCCCCGCTGGGACAACGAGCGCGAGGTTCGCAACGCGCTCGCGCCGTCAGCCAACGCCTGCCGCGTCAGCCTGATCTTCGAGCTGGCGGGCCAGCGCTACGTCGCCGTGCGCTCACTGCAGCGCGGCCGGCAAGGACAGGTCACGACCAGGGCAGCCCGGCTTGAGCGGCTCGATCCTGGCATCCCCGCGGACGCGCCGCTCGCCGAGCTGCTGGCGGCAAGCATCGAGCCGCTTGCCGAGGGCCCTGACAATGTCCGCACGGCCGCGCAGGAGCTGCTCGGCCTGAGCTACGAGCACTTCACCCAGTCGGTCCTGCTGCCTCAGGGCGGCTTCTCCGAGTTCCTCCGTGCCACCCCTGCCAACCGGCAGAAGCTCCTGGTCGAGCTTCTCGCCTTCGGCGTGTACAAGGACATCGGCCAGCGCGCCCGCGTCCGCGCCGAACGGGCGGATATCGAGCGTGGTGCTGCGGAGCGCGCTCGTGACCAGCTCGCGGATGCGACCGAGGAGGCGGAGTCGGCTGCGGCAGCGCGGCTGACCGCCCTCACCGTACTGACCACAGAAGCAGAAAACAGGCTGGCGACGCTGACGCTGCTGCATGACCAGACCGCGGCCGCGACTGAGCAGGTGAACCAGAACCGGAACGTGGCCGCCCAGCTCTCAGCCGTTCGCACGCCCGCTGAGGTTCCCGGACTCGCGCAGCAGATCGCTGCAGCCGATGCGCTCGTCAGCGCCAGTCGCGACCTGCGCGACGAGGCAGCAAAGGCGGCCGAGGCCGCCGACCGCGCGCGCGCCAGCCTGCCGGACAAGGCCGCGACGCAGCGCCAGCTCGACAACCACAAGCTGCGCCGCGACCTGATCGCCGAGGCGGAGCAGCAGGCCGCGGATCTGAGCAGCTGCCAGGAAGCGGAGCACAAGCTCGCCGCGCAGCTGCAGGCCGCCAGCGAGGCGGCGGCAGCAGCACAGGAGTCGGTCGATGCCGCGCAGCGGGCGCATGCCGCTGCCGGACTGGCCGAGGCCCTCCACGTCGGCGACGACTGCCCGGTATGCCGGCAGGTGATCCTCGCGCTGCCGCCGCATGCGCCGCCAGCCGACCTGGAGTCAGCCAGAGCCCGTCTCTCGGCCGCATCGACCGCGCACCGGCAGGCGCAGCGCACCCACCAGGACGCGGCGAAGGCGACAGCCTCGGCCGCAGCAGCGCTCGACGGCACCCGCCGCCGGCTCGACCGGGCAGCCGAGGTCATGGCCGGCACGCCCCCCGAAGCCGAGCTGACCGAGGTGCTCGAATCCATCGTTGCTGCCGACAGCGCGCTCGCTGCGGCGCGGGACGCGGCGAGTGCAAGCCAGTCGGAATGCACCGCCGCCGAAAGGTCACGTGCCGCGCTAGCCGACGCGGAGAAGCGCGCCTGGGCGGTGCTCACCGCTGACCGGGACAAGCTGGTCGCCCTGGGCGCTCCCGCCGTCGCGACTGGTGCCGGTCAGGATCTGGCCGCCGCTTGGGCAACGCTCAGTGGCTGGGCCGCCGCCGAAGCCGGGCGCCGTACGGCCGCGACGGCCGAGCTGGCCGGGGTGGCCGGGAGCCTGCAGCGACAGTTCGACGCCGCGGCGGCCGGCCTGGCCGGACTGCTGGCCGAGCAGGACGTGACCGCGGACCCGCTGACGCGGGCGCCGGCTGCCGTCGCCGACCAGCGCGCCCGTGCTGAGGCGCAGTTGCAGCGCATCCGCACCGACCGCGCGCGGGCGGCTCAACTGGACCTGCAGATCGCGGCGCACCGCGAGGACGGTCAGGTCGCGGCGATGCTCGGCAACCTGCTGCGCGCGAACTCGTTCGAGCGCTGGCTGTGCAGCGAGGCGCTGGACTCGCTGGTGCGGGAGGCATCAGCCACGCTGCTGGAACTCTCCGGCGGCCAGTACGAACTCGACCGGGACGACCGCAACGACCTGGTCGTCATCGACTACTCTGACGCGGGCTCGCGGCGGCCGGTGCATACGCTGTCAGGCGGCGAGACCTTCCAGGCTTCGCTGGCGCTGGCACTGGCGTTGTCCAAGCAGGTCATCGGCCTGTCCTCGGGCATGCGCGAGCTGAACTCGATGTTCCTTGACGAGGGATTCGGCACGCTGGACACCGACACGCTGGAGACGGTTGCGAGCACTCTGGAGCGTCTCGCGGCAGACTCAGATCGCATGGTAGGCGTCATCACTCACGTCGCGGAGCTGGCTGAGCGGGTGCCAGTCAGGTTCGTCGTCAGCCGCAGCGGCACGACCTCGACCGTCGTCAGGGAACGCTCGTGACGTTCTCTGTCGATCCATGGGACCCGAGCTACGGCTTCGCGTACGACGAAGATCTGGCCGGCTCGTCGCCGGAGTCCACTGCTGAGCTCGTGCTCGACCTGGAACTGCCGGCCGACCAGTGGCGCCCGCTGACGCCGGATGCCTCGCTTGCGCTGCCGGATACCGTGCTGTTCCTCGACGGGGTGCGCCGGATCGACGCACGCGTCTGGGTTCACAGTGCTGGCCAGGACCACAGTGCTGGCCAAGACCACAGTGCTGGCCAGGACCACAGTGCTGGCCAAGACCACAGTGCTGACGCGCAGCCCGCTCCCGGCATCGCCGCGTCGTATGCCGCCGGCCTGGTCCGGCTGAACGGCACTGCCAGGATCTTCGACGTCGACGTGCGGCGCGGCCTGTTCACGTCGGCTGCCGACGCCGCCGGCATCGACTGCCGGCACGCCAGTTATCCGGCCTGGACAGCGGCTGGCCCTGGCATCGACAAGCTGTCGCTGGCACTGCAGCAGCGGCTCAGCGATGCCGAGGTCCAGCTCGCGCTGCTCTTCAGAAGCGAGTACCCCGACGTCGGCGACCTGCTGTTCGTCGACGGCCCGCTCCGCGGCCGGACGCACCTGGAACGGACGATCGGCTACATCAAGACGCATCACACCAGCTACCTGCCGCCCGCGCAGGCGGCAGTCGTCGGCGCGCTCCGCCCCGGCCAGCGCACGCCCGCGTTCATGATGGGCACGTCGTGGCGGCGCAACTCCTGGTACCTGCGCCTGGCGGGGACGCCGGACGTACCGTGGTCCGGGGTCGTCCGGCTGGAGTGCTCGGCCGACCTGACCGTGCCCGAGGTCGTCAGGCTCGCTGACTCGAGCGCGCTGCTACTGCCGCCGCTTGCCAGCTCACCGCACAAGGACCCGCGTGCGCCGCAGAACCTAGTGCCGATCGGCGGCTTGGAGCGCGAACTCCGCCGCCGTCTCGGCGACCAGCAGCTGCTCTATCGTTCGCTGCGGGCTGCGGCTGCGAGTGCGACTACCGCTGCCGGGGGCGGCGCTACAGGCGGATCCGGAAGTACATTGTCGGGTGCCAGTACGCGTTCATCCGGTGGAAGCCGATGAACGTCCCGGTGTCCGCGGCGCCGTAGGTCCACGGCCCCCAGTCGTACAGCTCGACGTGACCGGCGCCGAAGAAGGCTAGGTCGCCGCGCCGTGCACGCGACTTCGGGATACGGACGAGGTGCCAGCTAGCCAGCATTTCGTACGTCGTCCGCGGCAGCCGGAGGCCAGCCGCGCGGTAGGCCGCGAAGACCAGGCCGGAGCAGTCGAACCCGGACGGGCCGGTGCCGCCCCATACATACGGCTTGCCGCGCTGCCGCAGCGCCCACCGCCACGCCATCCGTCGCAGCTGCACAGCCGCGGACGCCCGCCCGCCGCCCGGGGGCATGCGGACGGCCGGTGTTGCGGCAGCTGAGGTGGAGACGGTAGCGGCGGCAGCGGACGGTGCCGGCCCTTGCAGAGTAAGGCTCGTGATCGCGATAACCAGAATGACCACCGCAATGGCGGTCCGGACCATACCGCGCAGTCGAGAATGACTCCGTCGTGCGCAGCTATGGTTGCCTTCGCTCACCCACGCCTTTCTGACGCAGTTGTGCCCGGACGTGACACGGGCACCTGACGGAAGTGGATATTCGGATGATTTGCCGATGATCAAACCGGTTTACCTTGATTTTTTACCTCTGCATTACCTGTCCGAACCAATCTCTTGACCATTACGTCACTGAAGCGCCTACTCTGGGCGCATGACTGGTCGCGCGCCGGGTAGCCGACGCTCGTGCCAATCCAGACATCGGGGAGGTGACGCATGGCAAGCGCGTCACTGGCCAACCGCGGCCGGACGACGGGCAGCCTGCTGGTGCTGCTCGGGGCATGGGGCGCCCTCGTTCCGTTCGTCGGACCTTACCTCGGCTTCGCCTACACACCGGATAAAGCCTGGGCGTATACATCTGGCCGCCTGTGGCTGTCTGTCCTGCCGGGCGCCGCGGCTTTTATCGGCGGCTTGCTCATTACCGGAACAGACCGGGGTGCTGGCGCGGGCGCCTACCTGGCGTCGCTTGGCGGCATCTGGTTTGTGGTCGGCCAGCCCGTTACCGCCTTTGCCATCACCAGCGCCAGCAAGCCAATCTCGCCTGGTACGCCGGTCGCTGAACACGGCGCGATCTTCGCGCCCTCAACCATGCACTTCCTGGAACCGCTGGGCTACTTCTACGGCCTTGGCATCGTGATCGTCTTCCTCGGTGCGCTGACCCTGGGCGAGGTGATCGTGGCCAGGCTGGCGGCCCGCCGGTTCGAGGAGCAGATGGCCGCAGCCGACTACGAGCAGACACAGGCCTACGGCCCGGCCTACTAGCCGGTGATCTGGCTGTGGCCGACCTGGCTGTGGCCGACCCGGCTGTGGCCGATCTGACTGTGGCCGATCTGACCCGGCCCGGAGACGATCCGGTCGAGCATGACCTCGCTGTCCGGCCACGGAAAGCCGGGTATCAGCGAATGCAGAGTGGCGTAGCCGTGCAGCGCCGCCCAGATCACCGTGGCGTCGCGTGCAGCGTCATCGCTAGCTGAGATCCCGACGCTGATGCAGTCCTGCAGAGCCGCGACCAGCCAGCCGAAGCTCTCGGTTCGCACGCCCGGCACCGGCGTGCCGGTCGGGTGAGGAGTACCGCGCTCGAACAGTAGCCGGTACCGCTCCGGCCGGTCAGCGGCGAACCGCAGGTACGCCTCGCACCCCGCCCGCAGCCTCCGGAGCGGGTCAGCCGGCCCGACACCCTCAGTCGCGGCATAGATCGCGGCATTGAAGTCGGTGAAGGCACCGTCGATGATCGCGCCGACGATCGCCTCGCGATCCGGAAAGTGCGCATAGATCGACGGGGCCGAGATTCCAACCCGGCGCGCCACCGCCCGGAGGGTGACCGCCTGCTCGCTGCCCGTCTCCTCGATCAAGTCTGTCGCCGCAAGCAGGATCTCGTCCCGCAGCTTGCTGCCATGGCCACGCGGGTTCCGCTCCCGCAGGATTTCACTCATACCCATCACTTTACAATCGTTAGCTGATACTGTAAAACTTACAGATGTAAGCCAACAGTCGTTAGCCTTAGAGGAGACCAGGAGCCATGAACCAGCCGATCGACCTGGGCCACCCGCGTCGCCGCGCGGTCCTTGCCGTCATGTGCCTGTCCCTGCTGGTGGTCGTCATCGACAACACGATCCTCAATACGGCGCTCCCGACGCTGGCCAGAGTGCTCGCGGCATCGACAAGCGGACTGCAATGGATCACCGACGCTTATACGCTCACGTTCGCCGCGCTGCTGGTGATGGCCGGAGCGCTCGGCGACCGGTTCGGCCGCCGCCGCGCGCTGCTGCTGGGGCTGGTCATCTTCGCATCGGGTTCGGCATGGGCGGCGGTCTCCGGCGACGCCTCCACGCTGATCGCGGCCCGCGCCGTCATGGGACTCGGCGCCGCCTTTGTCATGCCCGCGACGCTGTCGATCCTGACCGCGGTGTTCCCCGCGCGGGAGCGCGCCGGCGCGATCAGCGCCTGGTCGGCAATCGCCGGCGTCGGCATCGTCGTCGGCCCGACGCTCGGCGGCCTGCTGCTCGCGCACTTCTACTGGGGCTCGGTGTTCTGGGTCAACGTGCCGCTAGTCGCCGTCGCCATCGTTGCCGTGCTGACCGTCGTCCCTGACCTGCCTGGCATCAGGGCGGCTGGCACCCGGCTCGACGTGCTGGGAGCGGCATTGGCCTCCGCTGCGATGCTCGCCATCGTCGATGCCGTCATCGAGGGCCCGAATCGCGGCTGGACGTCGCCGGTCATCCTCGGCGAGCTGGCGCTCGGCGCACTGCTGGTCGCTGCGTTCATCTACCGGGAGCTGCACGCCGCGAGCCCGCTCATCGACGTGCGGGTCTTCCGGTACCGCGCGTTCTCAGCGGCAAGCTCGGCAATCGGGCTGACATTCCTGGCGCTCTTCGGCTCGCTGTTCGCGCTGACGCAGTACCTGCAGCTTGTGCACGGCTACAGCCCGCTGTCGGCGGGCGTGCGCGCACTGCCGTTCGCGGCCGCCGTCCTGGTGACGGCTCCGCTGAGCAGCATCCTGGTCGCGCGTCTCGGCGTCCGGGTGGTGGTTCCGGCCGGCCTGACCGCGATGGGCGGCGGCCTGGTCCTGCTGACTCGGGCGACGCCGACGACCAGCTATACCTTCCTCGCGATCGGCGTGGCCATCATGGGGGCAGGCATGGGCCTGGTGATGGCGCCGTCCGGCACGTCGATCATGTCGGTGCTCCCGGCCGAGCAGTACGGGGCCGGCAGTGCCGTCAATGACACCGTGCAGGAACTTGGCGCCAGCCTCGGCATCGCCATCATCGGAAGCGTTGTCGCCTCGTCGTTCCGGCACAGCCTGAACGTGAGCCGGCTGCCGGGCACGCTCGTCGCCGCAATGCGGCCGTCGATCGCGGACGCCGACGCGGTCGCTGCCCGCACCGGGTCGCTTGCTCCGCACGTGCTCGGCATCGCGCACCAGAGTTTCACGACAGCGATGACAACCGGCTTCGCTGTCGCCGGGATCGTCGCCTTCGCCGGCGCGATTCTGGCCGCTATCGCGCTGCCAGGCCGGCCAGTCCGCGTCAGCGCCGCTAGTGCACCCGAGGACGCGGTGCACCCCGGGCGCCCGCGGGTCGCCGGGCCGGCCGGGCAGCCGCACGGTGCGGTAGCTGCCGAACGGCTACAGAGCGTGTTGTTGGCTACCCCCGGCACGCGCCCTGCTGAGAATGGCATAGTGTGATCGGCGCGCACGATAACCGCAAGGTTGTGGTGCCTGGTTAGCTGCAATTTCACGCCAATCGAGCCGTCGCCGCTCCGCGGTGCCGGCTCGGTGCTTTGACGCACAAGCGGAATACCTGGACCAACACCCTGGAGCAGTCGTGCATAAGGAGATTCCGGGCGCAGCCGCCCGGCTTACGGCATCACGGCTAGGCAGTGCTGAGGACCTGGCCACCGCGCAGCTGCCTTGGCAGCGCAGCTCGTTCTGCAGCGCGAATTCCTGCGTCGAGGTGGCGAGCCTGCCGCACGGCGGGACTGCCGTCCGGGACAGTAAGCCAGCCGAATCCAGTCCTGTGCTTCTGTTCACCGCCGAGGAGTGGGCCTCGTTCCTCAGCGGCGTGAAGGCCGGCGAGTTCGGCTAATCGGCTGAGCCACCGCCGCGAGGAGCAGGCACTCGATCGAGCCGAGCTGACCGCCTGCTCCCTCGCCTCGCTCGGCTTACTGCGGTTCGGCCCGATTCACGTCGGCAGCTGTCTCCGCAGTCAGCCGCCGGTGAGCTGCCACGAGCAGCGGCATGAGGGCGATGACGTCCTCGCGTCCCTGCCGCGCACCCTTAGACCAGGTTGCGATCTCGTGCCTGAGATGCGTGGCGACTTCGCTGGCTCTGGCGGCCTCACCTTTCCAGTACTCGACGTCCTCCGCCATGCTCCGGCGCAACTGAGCGAACGCCAGGTTCGCCCACCACACGGTGAGCCCGCACGCCACAGTCGCCGCGACAAGCGACCAGCCGATGAGTTCAAGTGCGCCCATGGCGGCACCTCCAGGTCGGCATCCCCGGTCGGCTCGCTTCCATCTGCGCAGCTGAACTGCGTGAACTCTTGCTTTGACCGCTCTGAGTTGTAGTCTTTGTTGAAGCCATGACTCTTTCCGATCTTCTTGCTGCGTTGCTCGGTAGATCTTGGTAGCGACCTGGGCTGGCGGCCATGCCAGCCCAGTGTCATTTCTGGCGCAGTGTTGTTTCTGGCTCGGATACCGCGGCGGCGCCCGGGCGAGAGTAAGAAGGACAGCTACCTGGCTCTCGCGTAGCGCGACCATGGTGCGGCCTCCCGCCCCGGGGGGAAGACCCCCTGAGTTGATTGCACCAGGAGAGCTTTTAATCTGCAAGATGCAGTGCAAGGCGTGGCGAATATTTTCCTGAACCCTTCATCCGGCGGCAACTTGGCGCTACGATCCGCCTGAGTCTCCTGTCGTCATCTGCTACTGCTGCACAGGAATGTGGCGATGCCGGACCCGCCAAGTTCAGCCGTTCGCCGAGCGCTCGCAACGGAACTCCGGCGCCTGCGCGAGGAGACCGGCATGTCCGGCGATGAGATAGCCGAGCGGCTCGGCTGGTCGGGTTCGAAGATCAGCAGGATCGAGACCTACCGGACTGGCGTCAAGACCGCGGACCTGCGACGGCTGCTCGGCTTGTACGAGGTTGACGACGCGCGGAGCAGGCAGCTCTTGGCGCTGGCCACCCGGCCAGAGACCAGGGGCTGGTGGTCCGGCTACGCCAGCACCTTCCCGGCGGAGTACCTGGCGTATATCGCGCTTGAGGACAGCGCCGCCTCACTCCGCACCTGGTCCCCCGAGCTCATTCACGGCCTGCTGCAGACTGAGGACTACGCTGCGGCAGCTCTTGCCGCAGTGTTCGGCACGCCACCGCGGATCCCGCCTGGCGAGATCCAGCGGCGCATCGAGGCACGCCTCCGGCGCCAGGCGCTGCTCACGCGATCGCCGCCCGGCGACTTGAGGTTCATCCTGGACGAGGCCACCCTGCGCCACGGTTTCGGTACCGCCGCCACGATGCGGGCTCAGCTTGCGCAGCTCGATCAGCTTTCGCAGCGGCCGGGCATCTCCATCCGCGTGCTGCCGTTCGCCGGCCCGCATCCGATCGGGCCTGGCGGGTTCGCAATTCTCAGCTTCGAACCCGTGTATGGCATGCGGCTGAACGATGTCGTCTACGTCGAGCACCTGACCGGGCAGAGCCTCCTGGAGGACGAGCAGGACACCTACGAGTACCGGCAAGCCTTCCGCAAGCTCACCGAGGCGGCCCTGGATCCCGGCGAATCGAAGGCGCTCATCGCCGGCGTGGCCAGGTCGCACTGGTCGTGATCGGACCCCGCGGGGCGATCGTGGGCTGAGTTCGCCGCCACGACTCCGCCGGGGAACCCGGCTGAGCGGTCTTCGTCAGGCGGCGGGCTCGGCCAGCAGCCCGCCCTGCTCCAGGATGCGCGCAGCTCCCCTGATGACGCACCGCAGCGGGTCGTCAACGACCACGGCCGCGATGTCCGCGGTGGTCTCGATCCGGTAGGCCAGGCCAGGCAGCAGCGCACCACCGCCGGAGAGCCTGATCTTGCCGCGGACCACCTCCTCGGCCAGGTTCGGCG
>Ga0335074_10001832_pt1 | contig 28815 bp, 28 predicted proteins | sample Lox_Sample_23_FD_206715 | JGI IMG/M metagenome (GOLD analysis project Ga0335074, IMG submission 206715) | Soil microbial communities from Loxahatchee National Wildlife Refuge, Florida, United States - Lox_Sample_2.3 | ecosystem: Environmental > Terrestrial > Soil > Wetlands | place: USA... | reverse complement strand
CGACTTCTCGGCCGAGGAGGTCGCTCGCCGGTACTCCGAGACCGGCGGCAACCCGCTCCTCCTCGAGCAGCTCGAGCGGCGGCTCCTCGACCCGCGGGAGCCGCTGCCGGGGGGCGAACCCGCCCCGACCGCGCCGCCCGGGATCGCGTCCCTCGCGAACCTTCCGGCCGACGAGCAGCGCGTGCTCTCGGTGGCGGCGGTCCTCGGGGCGGAGTCGGCGTTCTCGTCGCTGCTCACGGCGAGCCACGAGGAGGAGGAGCCGCTGACCGAGACGCTGGACCGCCTCGTCGCCGGCGGATGGCTGGTGGAGCGGCCGGGCGAGCTCATCGCCTTTCCCGACGACCGGCTCCGTGCGGAGATCTACGACCACCTGAGCGAGAGCCGGCGACGCCTCCTGCACCGGCACGCTGCCGAGGCGCTCGAGGCCGAGGGGAAGCGCGACGTGCTGACGACGTACGCGCTGGCCCGGCACTACTACCTCGCGCGGGTCGACGAGAAGTCGATCGCCTACAATCGCGAGGCCGCCGACATCGCAGCCCGTTCCTTCTCCCCCGAGGTCGCCCGCGAGCACCTCGAACGGGCGCTCGAGAGCCACCGCCGCCTCCACCCCGACGGCTGGGACGAGGAGACCGAGATCGTCATCGAGCTCGCCCGCCAGATCGATCACCAGGGCGAACTGAAGCAGGCCGAGGCGCTCCTGCGCGAGCACCGCGCGCGCCGCGGACTGCGCCGCCGGCTCTCCCCGCACGTCCTGGCCCTGCTCGACCTGTACCTCGCGCGCATCCTCACGGATCAGGGGGAGTGGCGGGAAGCGGAGCGGACCTCCCGGGCCGTCCTCGACTCCGTGGACCTCGCCGGCCAACCGCGCGCCCAGATGAACGGACGGCGATTGCTCGGGGAGGCGCTCTACTACATGGGGCGCTACGAGGAGGCCCTCAAGGAGAACGACGAGCTCCGGCGCCTGGCCGAAGAGCAGGGCGACGAACGTCAGAGCACCGCGGCCCGGATCTGGCGCGCGAACGTGCTCGCGATGATGGGCCGCAGCGAGGGGGCGTTCGCGGAGGCGCGCGAGGCGGCCCGCACGCTCGAACGGCTCGGGGACGCCCGCGAGGCGGCGCACGCCCACCTGTTCCTCGGGATCCTGATCGCGAGCTCGGGGTCCATCGCGCCGCGGTACGCGGAATCGATCGCCGAATTCCAGGAGGCGATCCGGCTCGCCGAGAAGGCCCACGACGTCCGCCGGGTCGGCTGGGCGCTGTTCAACATGGCCGACATCCTGCGCGAGGCGGGGCAGCTCGACGACGCCGTCGAGCGCAACCAGCGTTCGCGGGAGATCCTCGAGCGAATCGGCGACCGGTTCGGGCTCGTGCAATCGTTGATCGTGCAGGGGAAGATCGGGCTCGACCGCGGCGAGTACGACCGCGCGGAAGCGGACCTCCTCGACGCCTACCGGATCGTCCGCGAGCTCAAGGCACCGGCCGACGAGGTCGACGTCGTCCTGCGGCTGGCCCAGCTGTCGTACGCCCGCGGGGACGAAGCGAGCGCCCGTCGTCGCGTCGCCGAGCTCGAGCGCCAGAACCTGCCCGGCCTCCGTCCCGACATCGCGGCCGACTTCCAGCGCCTGCGCAGCGCGCTCGAGTCGAAGGGGAGCCCGGACCGTGCCGCCTCGCGCTAGGGCGTCGTCCGCGCCGGGCGCGACGGTCGCGCTCGCCCGCCGGGCGCTGGCGGAGGACCGGGCGACGCACGACCGGACGAGTCGCGCGGTGGTGCCGGAAGGGACCCGGGCCGAGGCGTGGGTCGTGGCCCAGGCGTCGGGCGTCCTCTCCGGGGTCCGGGTCGGGGCCGAGGTCGCCCGGGCCGCGGGCGCGACGGTCCGTGTCCTCGCGCGCGACGGCGCGCGACTGCGACCGGGACGTCGGGTCCTCCGGCTGACGGGGCCAGCCCGCTCCCTCCTCGCCGCGGAGCGGACCCTGCTGAACGTCCTGATGCATGCGAGCGGGGTCGCGACCGCGACCGACCGGGCCGTCCGTGCGACCCGCGGCGCCCCGCGCCGGCTCGAGGTCTGGGCGACGCGGAAGACCCTGCCGGGGCTCCGCGATCTCGAGAAGGCGGCCGTTGTCCACGGAGGCGGGCGCCCGCACCGCCGCGACCTCTCCGACGCGCTGCTGGTGAAGAACAATCATCTGGCGCTCGTCCCGCTCGAGCCCGCCCTCCGTCGGGCCCGGGGCGCGGCCCGCTCCGGAGAACGCGTCCAGGTCGAGGTCCGTTCGGCGCCCGAGGCGGTCCGCGCAGCGCGTGCGGGAGCCGACGCGATCCTGATCGACAACGCCTCGCCCGCGAAGGCGCGGTCGATCGTTCGGGCGCTGGAGCGCGCCGGGCTCCGCCGCGGGCGATGGATTGAGCTCTCCGGCGGGGTGACCCCGGAGAACGTGGGCCGGTACCGACGCGCCGGCGCGGACGCGGTCAGCCTGGGGGCGTTGACGCACTCCGCGCGCGCGCTCCCGTTCCACCTCGAGCTGCGGCCGACCCGCTTAAGTCGGCCCCGTTCCTAGAACGGTCCCGGAGGACCATGTCGCTCGAGGCCGAGGTCGGCCAGCTGAAGGAGGAACGGGACGCCGTGCTCCTCGCGCACAACTACCAGCGACCCGAGGTCCAGGACGTGGCCGACTTCGTCGGCGACTCGCTCTACCTCTCCCGCAAGGCCCGCGAGGCGGACCGGTCGGTGATCGTCTTCGCCGGCGTGCGGTTCATGGCCGAGACCGCCAAGATCCTGAACCCGACCCGAACCGTGCTGCTTCCGGACCTGAAGGCCGGCTGCGGACTCGCGGACGCCATCACCGCCGACCAGCTGCGGGCATGGAAGGCCGAGCATCCGGGCGCGGTCGTGGTCGCCTACATCAACACCTCGGCCGAGGTCAAGGCCGAGTCCGACTACTGCTGCACGAGCTCGAACGCGGTCAAGGTGGTGGAGGGGATCCCGGCGGACCGCGAGATCCTGTTCCTTCCGGACATGTTCCTCGGCGACTACGTTCGCAAGCGGACCGGACGCGCCATGCACCTGTGGGTCGGGGACTGCCCCGTCCACGCCCGGATGCGTCCCGAGGACATGGACCGGGCGCGCCGGCAACACCCCGGCGCACCGATCGTGGCGCACCCGGAGTGCGGCTGCGCCTCGCAGGCGCTCCCGCACGTCGACCACGTGCTGTCGACGGACGGGATGGTTCGCTTCGCGGAGGAGACGCGTGCCCCCGAGGTCCTGGTCGCCACCGAGGTCGGCATCCTGCACCGGATGCGGCGACTGAATCCGACCACGAAGTTCACGCCGCTCGACGCGGGGACCGTCTGTCCGTTCATGAAGGAGATCGACCTCGAGGACGTCCGCGACTCCCTCGCGCACCACCAGTTCGAGATCGACGTCCCCGAGGCGACCGCGGCGCGCGCCCGCGGCGTGCTCGAGCGAATGATCGCGGCCTGAACGGGCCGCGGCGCCTACATGTGGGGCGGGAGGAGCGGGCCGCCCTGCGCCGTCCACAGGTAGTACGTCGCGCCGAACAGGATCACGGCCCCGAGGAACACGACCGCGATCGCGAGGAACGACGGCTTCCGCGTGAGATAGAACGTCGGGCTGAGCGGGTTGAGCCGCGTCGACAGCAGCGAGCCGGCGGCGCCGAGCAGCAGCAGGCCGAACACGGCGGTCAGCAGGATCGAGTAGGTGCCCAGGTACAGCCCGATCGCGACGAGGACGACCGCGACCGGGATCGCCGCGTTCGAACGCCGCGTCTCGAGCGGTCGCGCCCGGTGCCGGGACGGCAGGGGAGAGCGTCCGCCGCTCATCGAGCGGCGCTCCCGACCGGACCTACATCAACGTCGGGGTCCAGTGGAACGACCCCCTGTTGAGACGAGCCTCTATGAACCCCCACGCGGTGGTCCACCCCGTGTCCGGGACACGTCGCCGCCCGGGACCCTCCGAGGTCCCCACGCGGGGTCCGACCCCGCCGTCGCCCGCTCCGCCCCCGACCGGGACGGGACGCGCCCGCCATCCCGAGCCCCCGGTCTTCCGTTCGAACCCGCTCTCGGTCCCCCGGGCCTGTGTCAGTTGCGCGACCCCGTTGAGCTACGGCGGGTCGACCCCGCGCTGCTGGGGGTGCGGCCGTGCGCTGTGCCTCGACTGCTACTGGCGCCACGGCATCGAGCCGTCGGCGCATCGCTGCGCCAGCTGCCTCGCCGCGTCCACGTCCGCCGCCGCGGTCTCGGGCGGGCGAACGGTCACGACCCGGAACGGCTACGCGCCGGCCGTCCCGCCGACCAAGCCCTCGTGACGGTCGCGGCGCTCGCCGCGTTGAGCACCGACCGCTTCTCGGCGACGGCCCGACGCGCGAACCCAAGCGCGAGCGGCGCGACCGGGTCGTCGGCCGCCCGCCCGATCCCGCTCGGCACGTGGAGCTGAACCCCGGCCTCGATCGCGGCGCGCGCCCCGATCGAATCGACACGTTCCGGGCCCGGGCCGACCTCGATCGCGCCGTGCGACGGTCGGGCCCACGCGACCCATCGACGCGCGGGCTCCTCGCCTCCGACATGCACCACGAGGGGAGCGTCCGGTGCGGCCCCGGACGGCGGGTCGGGCTCCGCGGAGGTCGGTCGGACCAGGCGCACCTCGTGGGGTGGGAGCTTGCGGCCGACGGGCTCGGAGGATGCGGCGAGCTCGACCGCACGCCCGACGGTGAGCCCCCGCCCCGAGAGGCGCGGCAGATGCTCCACGAGCGGGGACGGAAGGGCGAACGGTTCGCCGTCGCCCCCGACCCCTCCCACGACGACCGCGAGGAAACCGAAGCGGGCGTCGCGGGCTTCGGCGGCGATCCGATCGAGGTCCGCGGGCTTCGCGTCCGGCGGGACGTGGACGTGCAGGTCCCCGGTGAGGTCCGCGCCGGCGACGAGGGTCGGCAAGGCGCCCTTCGCCGCGGCATCCACCTCCCCGTGGTCTTCCCGGATCTCGGGAGGGACCCACGCGAGTCGGAGCGAGGCGTACATCTCCTCCTCCGTGGCGCCCGCGATGCGGTCGTCGCCGCGGTAGGTCCCGTACTCGTTGATCTTGAGCCCGCGCTCCCGCGCGAGCGACCGCAGGTGCACGTTGTGGTCCTTCGAGCCGGTGAAGTAGAGGAGCGCGGCACCGAAGGCGGCGGGTTCGACGACCCGGAGGTCCACCTGGAGGCCGTTGCGGAGGATGACCGTCTCCTTCGTCGGGCCGCGCAGCCGGACCTCGCCGACGTCGGGAAGCCGGGTGAATGCGTCGAAGACGCGCTCGGGATTTCCGGAGGTCGCGAGAAGGTCGAGGTCCCCCACGGTCTCGCGGCACCGCCGAAAGCTCCCCGCCACCTCGAGCTTCTCGACCTCGCTCAGGGCGCGCAGGCCGGCGAGGAGCCGGTGGGCGATCGGGTACGCGACGTCGATCGGCAGCCGGACCGACGGGCCCGTCCCCGTCGCCGCGGCGAGGGCGCCCCGGATCTGCTCGATCTTCTTCGGGCCGAAGCCTTTCACCCCGTCGAGCTTGCCGGCCGCGATCGCGGCGGAGAGCTCGGCCGGACCCTGGACCCCGAGCTCGGTCCAGAAGCGCCGGGCGGTCTTCGGACCCAGGCCGGGGAGCCGGAGGATCTCCCGCAGGCCCGGGGGCACCTCCCGTCGGAGCCGCTCCAGGTAGTCGATGCGGCCGGTCCGGAGGAACTCCTGGATCTTCTCCTCGATCGCGTCGCCGACCCCCGGGATGGATCGGAGCTGGTCGCGCGCCGCGACCGCGCGAAGGTCCTCGGTCATCGCCTCGATCGACCGGACGACCCGGCGGTACGCCTCGGGCTTGAACTTCTCCCCGAGCACGTCGAGGAGGTCCGCGATCTCGCGGAACGACTCGGCCGCGTCCGAGTTCGTCGACATGCGACGCCGTACGTCGAAGCTCCCGCTTAGGGATTGGGGGCGGCGTCCCGCGCCGTCGCTCGGCGGCGCAACCGTAAATCCGCGCCCGGGGTCGCGGGGCGAGATGCGACCGCACCGCCCGACCCCCGAGCTCGGCGAACACCTCGAGCAGCTCTACCGGCGGTTCCCGTTCGGTCGCTCCCTGTCCGACGACCCGCTCTCCCCGATCCGAGCGCTCGCGACCGACCGCCGCCGCGGCGAGGTGGCCGCGATCGTCGGCGCGACCCTCGCGATCGGCAACACGACCGCGATCCGCGGCGCGATCCTGCGCGTGGCCTCCGCGGTCGACGGCGACATGGCGAAGCTCGTCGATCCCCGCTTCGCGGCCGAGCGGGCGCGCCGGCTCGCGGGCGTACGCCACCGGTGGATCCGCGGCGACCAGCTCGAGTACCTGTGCCGGGTCCTGACCGCCTACTACTCGGATCACGCGACGCTCGAGGACGCCTTCCTCGAGGGGTTCGGCGAGGGCGGCTTCGCCGCCGGGCTCGACCGACTGTCGACCGTGCTCCAGGGCGCGGGGGCCGACGTCGGCCGGCCCCCGCGGGGCTATCGGATGCTGTTCCCGAGTCCGGTCGCCACGCCGACGAGCGCGTGCAAGCGCATGACGCTCTTTGTGCGGTGGATGGTCCGCGACCGCTACCCCGACTTCGGCTACTGGACTCGGGTCCCGACCGGGGAGCTCCGGGTGCCGCTCGACCAGCACGTCCACTGGATCGCCTACCACCTCGGGCTCACCGGTCGACGGACGCGGTCGTGGCCCGCGGTCGAGGAGGTCAGCGAGGCGCTCCGTCGCATCGACCCGCTCGACCCCGTGCGGTTCGACTTCGTCCTCTGCCACACCGGGATCTCGGGCGACTGCCCGAAGCACCGGGACCTTGCCGTCTGCGGCCCCTGCTCCGTGCGACCGGACTGCCGACTGTGGCGGGGCCGGGCGATGGCGGCATGAGCGGCCCGAGCTCGACCCTCGGGATCGACGCGGGCCTGCTCGCCCGCTACCGCGACGCCGGCGGGAAGATCGCCTGGCGCCCCGCGCCGCGGGGACCGAGGCGACCGAAGGGGCGGACGGCCCGCATCGCCCATCTGCACGACGAGTCGGCCCGGGTCGAACGGTGGGGCACCGGCGCAAAAAGCGGGATCGCGGCCGACTCCGGCCCGGTCGGAGCGCTCGTGATCCTCCTCGAGATCGACCGACGCGGACCGCCCGCGGTGATCGGAGCCCAGGACGCCGGGCGCGACCCCGCGTTCGGCTCCGGGGCGCTCATCGCCGCGTGGGGAGGCGACCCGATGGAGTTCGACTCGCGGCCGACGCTCACCGACCTCGTCCGGCTGGCCCGGTATGCGCTGGCATAGCTAGGCGCCCGAATAGTTAAATAAGCTAAAGATTAGGGGACCTAACACTTAGGTGCCCTCATGACCGCCACCGCTGCGCTCCTGTCGCCGAGGTCGGGTGGGGACGAGCTCGTCGACTCCGTTCATCTCGTGATGAAGTCGATGTTCCGCAGTGCGAGCCCGGCGCTCCAGGCGGAGAAGATCTCGATGGCCCAGTTCTGGGCGCTCCACATGATCTCGAGCATCGACGCCGCCCCTCTGAGCACGGTCGCCCGGGGGCTGGGGGTCTCGCTCCCGACCCTCTGCGCCAAGGTCGACGAGCTCGAAGCGGCCGGCCTCGTCGCGCGGCAGCGGTCCCGGACCGACCGCCGCGTGGTCGAGGTGTCGCTGACGCCGAAGGGGCGCCGCGCCGAGGCCCGGGTGTGGTCCTCGTTCGGGCAGCAGATGAACTCGGCCGTCGACGGGCTGCCGCGGGCGGACGTGACCACCGCGATCCGGGTGTTCCAGTCGATCCACCGCCGGCTCGAGGGCGGCGCCCTCGCGATCGGGGGCCGTGCATGAGCGCGCCTGCCGCGACCGCCGGGACGGCCCCGACCTACGACAACCGGTACGCCTGGCAGGTCCTCCTGATCCTCGCCGCGATGGCGATCATGGTCACCTACGTGGAGACGATGGTCCTTCCCGCGTTCTCGAACTTCGAGTCGTTCTTCCACGTCACCGACGCGAGCACGATCGCCTGGATCCTCTCCGCGTACCTGCTCGTCGGCGTCGTGGTGACCCCGATCTTCGGCAAGCTCGGAGACATCTACGGCAAGAAGAAGATCCTCCTGGTCGCGATGGGCGTCTACGCCGCCGCGGTCACGCTCGCCGGGTTCTCCCCGAACATCGGCGCGGCGATGGGGCTGTCGCTCCCGAACCAGATCTACGTGCTGATCGGCATCCGCGCGATCCAGGGGATCGGGATGGCGATGTTCCCGCTCGGGTTCGCGATGCTGCCCGAGATCTTCCCGCCGGCCCGGGTGGGCCAGGCCCAGGGGCTCCTCTCCGGGATGTTCGCGACCGGCGCGGCCGCGGGCCTCGTCGGCGGCGGCTGGATCGCGCAGAACTACGGATGGCAGTTGACCTACCACACGGTGATCCCGGTCGCGATCCTCGTGTTCGTCCTCGCGGCGGTCTTCGTCCGCGAGTCCAAGATCCGCCTGGCGCGCAAGATCGACCTGCCCGGGATCACGAGCCTCGGGCTTGGACTGACGATGCTGATGCTCGGGATCACCGAGGGGGCCTACTGGGGCTGGGGCAGCACCTCCGCCGTCAGCTTCAACGGCCTCCCCTGGGGCGTTCCGCAGTTCTTCCTGCTCTCGGTCATCGCGTTCGGGTTCTTCCTCTGGTGGGAGCCCAGGGCCCCGAGCCCGGTCGTCCAGTTCTCGGCCCTCAAGGAGCGGAACATCTGGATCTCCAACGTCAACGGCGTGATGGTCGGGATGACGATGTTCCTCCTGTTCACGGTCCTGATCATCTACGGGGAGTACCCGAGCCCGGGCCTCGGACTGAGCGAGTTCAACGCGGCGCTCGTGTTCATCCCCGCGGTGCTCGGCATGATGGTCGGGGGGCCGTTCCTCGGCCGCGCGATCAGCCGGAGCGGCCCGAAGCCGGTGATGATCCTCGGGTTCCTCCTGATCCTGGTCGGGTCCCTCGGCCTGGTCGTCTTCCACGCGACCGTCTACGAGATCGCCCTCCTCGCGATCCCGATCATGGTCGGGAACGTGGGCGTCCTGATCTCGATGTCGAACATCATCGTGCTGTCGGTCGACCCGAAGACGATGGGCGTGCAGACCGGGATGAACCAGACGTTCCGGAACCTCGGTTCGGCGATCGGGCCGGTGCTGGTCACCTCGATCCTCGCGAGCTACGCGTTCACCCAGTTCTTCGGACCCGGCATCGCGTTCCAGAACTACCACGTCGCCGGCTACCAGTTCGTCTTCGGGGTGGTCGCGGTGATCGGGCTCGTGGGCGCGATGCTCTCCTTCGGGCTGCGGAACTTCAAGTTCCTGGCCGACGGGACCCGTTCGGGTCAGCAGAGCGGAGCGCCGGCGCCCTCCGAGGAGCCGGCGGGGGTCGTGCCGGCGCCCTCGCCCTCGGCCGCCTCGCGCAGCCCGCCGTAGGGGACGGGGCGCCCGCGGCCTACGAGCAACCGCTCGTGGAGCCGCAGACCGTGCACGCGTAGCACGTGCCCGACCGGACCATGATCCCGCCGCACATCGCGCACGACGGGGCGTCCTCGCTGGTCGCGCCGCTCGGCGAGGGGTCGGTGGAGAAGGCGTCCAGCACGCGGGTCTCGAACTTCACCGTCTGCCCCGGCGCGCTCGCCTTCGACGGCGGCGGCGCGGCCCCGTGCCCGTTGCCGTTCCCCTCCGCGGCCGGGCCCTCGAGCCCGATCGACCGCCGCTCGTCCTCGGTCAGGAACTCCAGCGCGAGCCACCGCGCGACGTAGTCGGGGATCGACTTCGCGAACCGGATCTTCGGGTTGTTCGTCGCGCCGGCCGGCTCGAACCGAAGGTGGGCGAGCTTGCGGACGAGGTCCTTCAGCGGCACTCCGTGCTGGAGCGCCATCGACATCGAGATCCCGAGCGAGTCCATCAGGCCGTTGACGGTCGACCCTTCCTTCGTCACGCGGAAGAAGATCTCGCCGGGGCGGCCGTCGGGGTAGAGCCCCACGGTCACGTAGCCGTCGTGGCCGCCGACCGAAAAGTGGTGGGTGAGCGCGTCCCGCTCGTCGGGGAGCCGCTCGCGGGTCGGACCGCGGGGCCCGCCCGGCGCTCCGGCGCGTCCCTGGCCCGTCTCGAACGGTTGGCTCGCCTTGCAGCCGTCGCGGTAGAGGGCGACCGACTTGATTCCGTGGCGCCACGCCTCGAGGTAGATCTTCTCGATGTCCTCGACGGTCGCATCGTTGGGGAGGTTGATCGTCTTCGACGCGCCGCCCGAGAGGAACGGCTGGACCGCCGCGAGCATCTTGAGGTGCCCCATCGGCGGGATCGTCCGCGAGCTCCCCACGGGGGCGAGCGCGCAGTCGAAGACGGGAAGGTCCGCGGGGTCGAGCCCCGGCGCCCCCTCGATCGTGCCGGTCTTCTCGATGTGGCCCGTGATCTCGCGGATCTCCTCCGGAGAGTAGCCGAGGGCGGAGAGGCCGTCGGGGACGGTCCGGTTGATCATCCGGAGGAGCCCGCCGCCGACGAGGTTCTTCACCTTCACGAGCGACAGCTCGGGCTCGAGCCCGAGCGTGTCGCATCCCATCAGGAGCCCGATCGTCCCCGTCGGAGCGATGACCGAGATCTGCGCGTTGCGGTAGCCCCACAGTTCGCCGGCCTTCACCGTGTCGTGCCAGCGGTCGACCGCCGCCTGGAGGATGGGGGTGAGCCGCGGGTCGTTGGCCGGGATCTGCTCGGCGGCCCGGGCGTGCTTGCCCATCACGCGGAGCATCGGCGCGCGGTTCTTCTCGAAGCCGGCGAACGGGCCGGTCCGCTTGGCGATCTCGCTCGACATGTGGTACCCCTCGCCCGAGAGGAGGGCCGAGATCCCGGCCGCGAGCGTGCGGCCGGCGTCGGAGTCGTAGGCGAGGCCGTAGTGCATCAGGAGCGACCCGAGGTTCGCGTAGCCGAGGCCCAGCGGCCGGAAGTCGTGCGAGTTCTGCGCGATCGGCGCGGTGGGGTAGCTCGACGCGTCGACCAGGATCTCCATCGCGAGGATCATCGTCCGGACGGTCTGGCGGAACAGCTCGACGTCGAACTGGCCCTTCGCGTCCAGGAACTTCATCAGGTTGATCGACGCTAGGTTGCACGCGGTGTCGTCGAGGAACAGGTACTCGGAGCACGGGTTGGAGGCGTTGATCCGCCCGGAGTTCGGGCAGGTATGCCAGTCGTTCGTGATGTCGTCGAACTGGACGCCGGGGTCACCGCACCGCCAGGCCGCGTAGGCGAGCTTCCGCCACATCTCCCGGGCGCGGTAGGTTCCGGCGACGGAGTGGTCGGTCCGATTGAACGTCGACCACTCCGAGTCGCGGAGGACCGCGTCCATGAACGCGTCGGGGATGCGCACCGAGTGGTTCGCGTTCTGGTAGGCGATCGAGGCGTAGGCGGAGTCGGGGTCGGTCCCGTCGAAGTTCGACGAGTAGCCTTCCCGGATGAGGGCCATCGCCTTGTCCTCCTCGCGGACCTTGCAATCGATGTAGTCGATGATGTCCGGGTGGTCCATGTTCAGGATCACCATCTTCGCCGCACGGCGCGTCGTCCCGCCGCTCTTGATGACGCCGGCGAGCGCGTCGAACGCCCGCATGAAGGAGACCGGTCCCGAGGCGATGCCGCCGCCGGCGAGCCGCTCGTGGCTGCCCCGCAGCACCGAGAGGTTCGAGCCGGTGCCGCTACCGCCCTTGAAGAGGCGACCCTCGCTCGTCGCAAGCGCGAGGATCGAGTCCATGGAGTCGGTCAGCGACTGGATGAAGCACGCCGAGCACTGCGGCGGGTCGCGGACCCCGACGTTGAACCAGACGGGGCTGTTGAACGCCGCCATCTGGTGGACCATGAGGTAGGAGAGGCTCTCCTCGAACGTCGTCGCCTCCTCGGCGGTGTCGACGTATCCGAGCTCGACGCCCTTCTGGGCGATCCAGTGGCAGACCCGCTGGATCATGCCGTCGATGCTGGTCTCGCGACGGCCGCCGATGATCCGGAAGTACTTCGACGCGGCGATGTTCACGCTCGTCTCGGACCAGGTGTCGGGAGCGCGGATCCCCTTCTGCTCGAAGATCGCGGTGCCGCCGGCGTTCTTGATCCCGGCGTCGTGGCTGCGCCAGCCGACCGTGTCGAACGCGGTCTTGCCCCGCGGTACGAGGCGGGGGACGGGAATCGGTTCTCGTCCGATCCGAGCGGTCGACCGACCGGTCGACTCCTCGGCGGCGGGCGTAGGGCGTTTTCGTGCGACGGCCATTGAGGCTCACTCCTGGAGGCCCGACCGGTTCTGTCGGGGCCTAGCGGAAGGCGGTGGCCCCCATCCCGCCGTCGGTGACCTCACGAAACACCCCTGGAAAGAGGCCGTTTCGCACCATCGAACGGAGGGCGGGGACGCCACCGCGCACCGCGGAGAACACCCGTCGAGAACCTCCGGGTGGCGCCAAGCGTGCCGCGGTATAAGTTCGCTTGGTCGGAATAGTGCGCTACGACGTCCGGCCTGCGTCGCGTGAAGCGAGTTAGCCGTTCCTCCGGCAGATTTCATTCGTCCGGTGGACCGCTCCGGGGGTCGACGGAGCGCGGGCCGCCGTCGCGGGACGTGGCCCCACCGCCGGCGCGTCCGGCGCCCTCGTTCCCTCGGGCGGGATCGGCCCCGGCGGACGATCGACCAGCGGACCGTCGCTCCCAGATGCCCTCCCACTGGCTCCAGGTGCCGGTCGACGGCGCCGTGCGCGTCTGGGTGACCACTCGGAGCGGGGCGACCGGAACGAACTCCCGCGCGAACGGCTCGGCGAGCTCGGGACCCCCGAAGAAGTGGACGAGCAGGCCCTGCTTAGGGCCGCTTCGATACCGCACCGTGAATCCCCGCTCGCGGTCTCCTTCGACGACGTCGTGCGGGAACTCGACCTCGGTCGCCACGGCGTTCACGCGGAGCGCGAACAGCCCGCCGGGCCGGACCCGCTGCTGCGCCGCAGCGAGGTGGGCACGACAGGTCGCGAGGTCGCCGTGCTGGAAGACCTGAAGTCCGATCACGAGCGGATAGTCCCGGGAGCTCGGGAGCGCCGCGAGGTTCCCGACCACGAGCCGCCCGGCGCTCTCCGGAAGGCGCGCCGCGAGCTGGGCGATCGCGGTCGGCGAGAGGTCGACGCCCTCGAGCTCGAGTCCCCCGAGCGTGAGCGGGACGAAGTTGCGGCCGTTCCCGCAGCCGATGTACAGACCGTTCCGGATTCCGCGCGCGCGGGCCGTCGCCAGGATCTCGTGGACGAACGGGACCGGCGGCTCGTCGAGATACCGGCCCGCGCGGTACTCGGCGTCCCATGCGGTCCGGACCGCCGGGTCGCTCACCCGATCTCCGGGAGGGGTCAGGTCGTGGGGGCCGGCGGCGGAAGGATGCGCATCGTGCACGGCATGATCGACCCGCAGTCGCCGCAGTACAGTCCTTCCTCGGCGACCCACAGGAACTGGCCGCACCGCTCGCACTTGCGCGGATCGTCCGGGTCGTTCCGACAGCTCACGCAGACGCCTCCCGGGTGCCGAACGCGGCCGGAATATTTCTCCGCACGGATATCCCGCGACGCCACGAATGAAAACGAAGAGGGGAACCTTCCCGAAGGAAGGTTCCCGGGGAAAGAGTGGCCGGTTTCAGGCGTTCTTCATCTTGGCGCGGGAGACGAAGCCCTTCTTGTCGAGAAAATACATGTACCCGTCTTGGCGTGTGATCTTCTCGGTCCCGACGCGCGACTTCTTGCCCGACTTGTTCAGCTTCGTGGGCGTCTTCCAGAGGTACCCGTCCTTCCCGAGGTAGTACAGGTATCCCTTCTCGCGCTTGATCTGCTCCTTGCCGACTTTTTCCGCCATTGTGGCGCCTCTACCGGCGAGAGAAAAGGGGTCCTATTTAGACGTACTGTCGGAGTTACGGCGGAGAAACGGGTTTTCCCTGACGATAAATCGACGCCGGACGCGCGTCGAACCGGTAGCCGAGTTGGGTGACCGACGCGAACGGGAACACCGCGAAATCCGCGGGCGCGCCGACCGCGAGCGTGCCCGCGCCGACCAGGCCCGAGGCGTGCGCGGCGTTGACGGTCGCCGCGCTGAGCGCCTCCGCCGGGGTGAGCCGACCGCGATGGACGGCGTGGGCGAGGACGAGGGGCATCGACTCGACCCACGAGTTCGGGGAGCAGTCGGTGCCCAGCGCGACCGGCACCCCGGCGTCGACCATCTCGCGCCCGGGGATGCGGCCGGTCGGTGAGGAGGCGAACGCCGTCAACGGCAGCAGCACGGCGGTCACGCCGGCCGCGGCCAGGGCGCGGCGGTCGTCGTCCGACGCGGCGAGGAGGTGGTCCGCCGAGGTGGCGTGCAGTCGCGCGGCCAGGGCCGCTCCGCCGGACAGCACGAACTCGTCGGCATGGACCTTCACGCCGAGTCCGAGGGAGGCGGCCGCGGTCAGGAGACGCTCCGACTGCTCCGGCGTGAAGAATCCCGGCTCGCAGAAGACGTCGCAGAATCGGGCCAGCTGCTCGCGCGCGATCACCGGCAGCGCGCCGCGCACCAGCCGGTCGATGTACGCGTCCGCACGACCCGCGTACTCCTCCGGGACGGCATGGGCTCCCAGGAACGTCGGCACGAGGGTCAGTCCGGTGCGGCGCGCGAGCCGCGGGATCAGCCGGAGGAGCCGCAGCTCGCCCGCGACATCCAGCGCGTACCCGGATTTCACCTCGACCGAGGTCGCGCCGTTCCTCGCCATGCGCTCGAGGCGGCCGGCGGACTGGTCGAGCAGTTCGCGGTCCGACGCCGCGCGCGTGGCGCGCACCGTCGAATAGAGGCCGCCCCCGGCGGCTGCGATCTCGCCGTAGCTCGCGCCGCCGGCCTTGAGCGGCAGCTCGAACGCCCGGTCGCCGGCGAAGAGGACGTGCGTGTGCGCGTCCACGAACCCCGGCACGACCGAGCCGCCGTCGCCGGAGACGGTTCGCCCTCCCGGGCGCAGCCGGACCTCGCGCCCTCGCCGGCGGGCCGGCCCGATCCACGCGATGCGCCCGCCGTCCACGGCGATCGCCGCGTCCCGCACCAGGCCCAGCTCGCGGAGCGCGGTGCCGGTGCGCGGTACGGGTCCGACCGCGAGGGTGGCGACCTCCCCCACGTCGGTCACGAGGAGATCGGCCCGGATCATGGTTGGAGGACGAGGTGGTCGAGCAGGTCCCGTGCGGCGCGCGAGCCGGGGAAGAGGATCCGTGCTTCGTCCTCGAGGGGCTCGAGCTCCTTGTACCGGGACGAGAAGTGGGTCAGGAACAGCGCGTCCGCCTCCGCGGCGTGGGCCAGCTCGGCGGCCTGGCGGGCGGAGGAGTGGCCCCACTCGTTCGCCTGGGCCTCGATCTCCTGCGTCACGGTCGCCTCGTGGATGAGCACCGTCGCGCGATGGGCGAGGCGGCGGACGTCGTCGCAGGGGCCGGTGTCGCCGGAATAGACGATCGAGCGGCCGGACCGAGGCGGGCCCATCACCTCGTCCGGGTGGACGACGCGGTCGCCGACCCGCACGCTGTCCCCGGCCTCGAGCCGACGGAAGTCCGACCCTTCGATCCCGAGCGACCGCGCGAGCGCGCCATCGAACCGCCCCCGCTTCGACCCCTCCTCGACGCGGAAGGCGAGCGACGGCACCGGGTGCTCGGTGCGGCAGCTGCGGACCGTGTAGCCGTCGAGTTCGACGGACTCGCCCGGCTGCAGGGGGTGGACGGCGATCGGAAAATGCTGGGTGAAGTATCCGAGCTGCAGCGCCCGGTCGACGATATCCTTCGCATCCGGCGGGCCGTAGATGTCGAGCGGCTCGGTCCGGTTGTTCAAGTTCATGCTCTGGACGAGACCCGGGAGCCCGAGGAAGTGGTCGCCGTGGAAGTGCGTGAGGAAGATCCGGCGGACGCGCATGAACGAGGCCGGGGACTGGAAGAACTGGCGCTGGGTCCCCTCCCCGCAGTCGAGGAGGATCAGCTCGCGTTCGAGGTCGAGCGCGATCGCGCTCGCGGACCGCTCCTTGGTCGGCCACGAGCCCGCGGTCCCGAGGAACGTGATCCGCATCCGCAGGTCCACGGTGTTCCCTGTAAAAGGCCGAGGGGTGCCATCACCGGCAGGGGGCCTCCCCCGGCCGCGCCGGTCCGGCACCGTTCGCCCGCGTCGCGCCCGAACCCCGGTCGCGGCAAAGGGAGACCGGGGCCCGCCCCGTTCGCGATTCAGGTCGCGAAGTACCGGGGCGTGCCGTCCAGGTCGGCGATCAGGCCCGGCTGCGTCGGCGTCCAACCGAGCGCCTCGCGGGTCATTTGACTCGACGCCGGACAGTCCACCGAAACGAACCTTGCGATCCAGCCGAAGTGGTCGGCCGCCTGTTCCGGGCTCTTCGACACGACCGGTAGCTGGAGGTGCCGTCCGATGGCGTCCGCGATCTCCCGGAAGGCGATCCCTTGCTCGGCGACCGCGTGGTACCTCGCGCCGGTCCCCCCCTTCTCGAGGGCCAGCCGATAGAGGTGAGCCGAGTCGAGACGGTGGACCGCGGGCCACCGGTTCTTCCCGTCGCCGACGAACGCAGAGACGCCTTTCTCCCGGGCGAGGCGGATCAGCGCGGGGACGAACCCATGGTCGCCCTCGCCGTGGACGGAGGGCGGGTTGCGGACCTCGATCGCGTGCACGCCCTTCGCCGTCACCGATGCGACCGCTTCGTCCGTCGCGATGCGGGGCATCTCGGCGGAGCTGATCGACGGCGCGTCCCTCTCGGTGGCGAGCCGGCCGGGGGCGACGAGCGCGGAGCCGGAGGTAACGACCAACGGCTGGTCCGTGCCGAGGAGGCCGGAACCCAGCGCCTCGATCGCCCGGCGGTCGATCTCGCAGACCGCCTTGAAGTTCGAGAAGTCGTGGATGAACCCGGTGTGGATCACGCCGTCGGACTCCGCGGCCGCGCGTCGCAAGCCCTCGAGGTCCGTGAGCTCCCCCCGTCGCACCGTGGCCCCCGCCGCGGCGATGGCCGTCGCCGCGGCGTCGGAACGCGCGAGGCCGGTCACCTGGTGCCCCGCCGCGACGAGCTCTGGGACGATCGCACTGCCGATGAATCCGCTGGCACCCGTGACGAACACCCGCATGTTACACTCCGGTCCGGTGGGACCGAAGGAGAGTAGGACTCGGGAGGGGATGTCGATGCTGACGGATATGCTAGTCAACCTCGAAAGGCCCTTATCCGCCCCGGGGGTAGGGGGACGCCATGCGCCGCATCGTGGTCGAGCTGCCCCTGGAGGAGTTCGTCCGCCTGAAGGGCGGCGACGCGGTCTACCTCTCCGTACGTTCGCTCCGGACGATCGCCCAGCTCGGGATGGGTACGAAATCACCCGCCGCGATCGTCCGTATGGATTTCAAAGACCCCCGGCTCTCCCCCGAGCGGTACTTTCGCGGGAGCGGCACCCAGGTCGAGGTGCTGGATGAGAGCGACGGCGTCTACACCTGCTTCCTGCGATTCCGTCGCGGCTCGATCGCGGAACACTTGGGCCTGCGCGAGGGGGACGGCTACGTGGTCCCACCGCTGGAGATCGCCAACGACCTGGCCCGGATCACGTTCGCCGGCAGCGCGCGGCAGATCGAGCGATTCCTGGCGCGTCTGGCGGCACGGCACCTTCGGCACCGCACGGTCTCGATCGGTGACCTGCGGACCCCCGCGAGCTCCCCATTGAGCGCGATGACCGACAAGCAGCGCCGGGTACTCGTGACGGCCTATCAGCAGGGGTACTACGACCGTCCCCGACGCGCCAGCTCGAAGGAGTTGGCCCGGATCTTGGGGGTCTCGAGCGCGACGCTCGTGAACCACCGACTGAAGGCCGAACGACGGCTCATCCGAGAGGTGCTCGAGCAATCGGGGCCTCCCCCGCGCACGAGGTTCACGTAGGCCGCACCCGGCACGAGCGGGGCGAGGGCCGAATCGCACACGGGGGCCCCGGGACCGCGGAAACCGACCCGTCCGGAGGCGTCCTCGAGTCCGCTGCCTCCACGGCAAAGAGGAAAAGGGGCGCCCGGCTAGCACGAGGGATGGTCGACTGGGACCGGGTGGAGCAGCTTCGCTCGAAGGGGTGGGGCTGGGACCGGATCGCCGCCGACGAGGACGTCGGGTTCCATCCCGAAGCCTCGGTCCACGACCCCGGCCGCGCCCTTCGGGCGCTGTATCACCGACAGCGGCACCGGTCCCAGCGCCGCGAGGAGGAGGAGCCCGAGCGCCCGAAGAAGGCGGACCGGGACGCCCAGGAGCGCCGCTGGACCCTGGCGCGCATCGGCATCCTCCTCACGCCGGTCTTCGCGATCTGGGCCGCGCTGGCGTTCTTCGTCCCGTCGCCCGTGGGGATCCTCGTTCCGGCGATCCCGTGGCTCGCGCTCGCGCTGGCGGTCTCCGCCTTCGTGCTCCTGTTCGGCCTGTTGCGGACCGCGGGACGGCGATGGTCGCCCGTCCTCCGCACCACGCTCATCGGCGCGGTCGTGCTGGGCTTCGTGATCAGCGGGGTCATCGGACTAACGGGGTACCTTGCGTTCGGCTGCCCGTACCTCCCCGCACAGAGTTCGCTCGCGACCCAGCCGAACGGATGGCAATCCGGGACGATGACACCGTGGAAGGACAACGGCGCGCCGGTCTTCTACTTCTACGGCGCGACCTGGTGTCCGTACTGCTCCGCGAGCAGCTGGGCGCTGTGGAAGGCGCTCACCGAGTTCCAGTCCGGCTTCAACGGTCAAACTACTGGGATCCCTGGTACACAGGAGTACTACTCGAATCCGGGTGACGTGTACCCCTCGACGCCCGAGATGATCCTCGCGTCCGCGTCGGTCACCTCGTCGTTCGTGTCGTTCCAGGTCTCCGAGTACTACTGGACGCTGGACACCGGGAGCGCAGGCACCTTCCCCGGGACCTCGAATTGCGTGCAACAAGCGTACGTCTCCGCGTACTCAGGCGGAACAATCCCATTCGTGGTGATCAACGGGCAATACGTCCACGGCGGGTCGACGCTGATTGACCCGAGCGACCTGAGCGCGTGGGCGAGCACGGGCGCGCCGACCGTAGCGACCGACGTGCTCACCGAGTCCGGCCAGCCGTGGCAGATCGTGTCGACGCAGGCGGCGCAGATCTGTGCGTACATCCTGCAGAGCGACGGCTACTCCAGCGTCTCCGCGTTCGTGACCGCACACCCCACTGCGGTCAACGCGGCGAACTACCAGTGGACCAACTCGTTCCAGAGCCTCGTCCAGGACAACTGGCCGTCCAGCAGCTGAGCGATGCGCCTCCGATCGATCCGGTCCCTGATCTACCTCGCCGCGGGGCTCGGCCTCATCGTCGCCCTGTTCGCCGCGGCGGAGTTCTTCGACGCGTCGCTCTCCCAGGTCTGTTCCTTCGGCGGGGGGTTCTCCTGCGCGACCGTCCTCAAGAGCGGCCTCACGACGACGTTCGGGGTCCAGGACTGGATCTGGGGGGTCCTCGGGTTCGTCGCGATCCTCGCCGTCGCGGCGCTCGCCGAGGCCCACCGCAAGGACCTTCGGTACGCCTACGCCCTCCTGGTCCTCACGACGGCGGGCGTCGGCCTCGCGATGTACCTGCTCTACGTCGAGGTGTTCCGCATCGGTTCGCTCTGTCCCGTCTGCGTCACGGCGTACGGGTTCGGCATCCTGTCGTGGGTCGGCGCGATCCTGCTCGTCCGCCGGATGCAGCAACGGGCGGCCGCCCCGGAGCCCTCCGGGACCGCGGAGCCGGCCGCGTAAGGCCCCCCCTCCGTCGGCGGCTCCCGCCGTCAGAAAACTGCACGCCGACGGCGCGCAGGGGGAGCGCTATATACCCCACCTTTTTCGCCCGCCGGGTTGTTCCATGGTCGACGCGTACGCCAGCCTCGCGGCAGGGATCGCCATCGCCGGGGGACTCATCGGAACCGGGATGGCGCAGTCGGGGATCGGCGCGGCGGGCATGGGGATCATCGCCGAGAAGCCCGAGAAGTTCGGCCAGGTCCTGTTCTTCTTCGTCATTCCCGAGACGCTCTGGATCATCGGATTCGTGCTGGGGATCATCCTGCTGCTCGGCGTCATCTGAGCAGGACCCGGGCGCATGAGCCTCGACAGCCTGATCGAGGAGATCCGGTCGCGCGCCGAGGCGGAGCTCCGGGCGGCCGACGAGGCGCGGAAGGCCGCGAGCGCGAAGATCGGGGCCGAGCGCGACCGCCAGATCCGTGAGATCACGGAGTCGAGCGCCCGCACCGCCGAGATCGAGGCGGCCCGGGAGCGGGCCCAGCGGATCGCCGCGGCGAAGCTGAAGGCGCGCAAGATGCTCTACGAAGCCCGGGAACGGCGGCTCGAGGGAGCGCTCCGCGAGACCCGCGACCTGCTCGCAGGGTACACCGACCGGCCGGAATACGCGGGCGTCCTCAAGCGGATGGTCCAGGTCGCGACGGACGAGCTCGGCCGACCGCTCAAGGTCTCGGGCCGCGCGGAGGACTCCGCCCGGTTGCAGAAGGCGGCCGGAAAGGCGTTCGACCCGACGCCCCAGCCGATCCTCGGCGGGCTCATCGCCGAGTCCGCGGACGGCAGCCGGCGGCTCAATCTCTCGTTCGACGAGCTGCTGCGCCTGCGCGAGGACAAGGTCCGCGAGATCCTCGCGTAGGGGGGTCGTCGTGGCGTCGTCCGCGTACGCGAGCGCGCTGGGTCGCCTCAAGCCGGAGTTCACGTCGTTCCTGACCAAGGAGCAGTACGGTCCGCTCACCGCGGCGCGCGACCCCTCCGAGGTCGCGAAGATCCTCGAGGGGACGCCGTACGGGGCCGACGTGCAGCAGGCGCGCGCCACCTACCAGGGGATCGCGCTGGTCGAGGTCGCGATCAACCGCACGTTCGTGCGACGCAACCGGCACGCGTTCGAGGCGAGCCCGTTCGCCGGACGGGCGGTCGTCGGGGCCTACCTCACGCGCTGGGACCGCCAGAACATCGAACTGATCCTCTCGGCGAAGGCGCAGAGACGGGCGGTGACCGAGACCGACGAGCACCTGATCTCGAGCCGCGAGATCCCCGCCGGCCTCTACGCCGGCGTGCTCACGCTCGACGACTACCGGACCCTGCTCGCCCAGCCGACGATCGAGGCGACGGTCGCCCAGCTCGTGAAGTTCGGCTACGGGGGCGCGGTCCTTCCGCTGCTCGAGCAGTTCGAGCGGACGCACGACATCTTCCCCGTCCTCCTCGCGCTCGACCGCGAGTACTACCGCCAGGTGATGGAGGCGGCGAAGTTCTTCCAGGGCGACGAGTGGGTCGTCCGCCAGCTCCTCGCGAGCGAGATCGACGTGCGGAACGTCCTCCTGCTGCTGAAGGGGAAGGCGGCCGAGCTCCCCGTCGATGCCGTGCTCGCGCGATGGCTCGACGGCGGGACGATCACGGCGGCCCAGGGGACCGACCTGTACGGCGTGCGCGGGCCGCCCGAGCTCGCCGAGCGCCTGGCGGACCGCTTCCCGTCGATCGCCGAGGGGAACGACGCCTTCCGGGCCGACGCCAGCCTCACCGGCTACGAGGTCGCCGTGACCCGCGACCGGGCCGTCGAGGAGCTGAAGCGCCTGAAGACCTACCCGCTCAGCCTGAGCGTGATCTTCGCCTTCCTCCTGCTCGCCGAGCTCGAGCGCGCGGACCTGCGGCGCATCGCGTTCGGGAAGATGTACGGGCTCGGCGCCGAGCAGCTCGAGCCGCTGCTCGTCTCGCCGCGACTCTGAGACCGGTCTAGCTCGGCGGCGACTGGATGAAGGGGCCGGGCGCCCCGCCCTCGCCGGGGACGGTCGAGACCGTGTGGGTCCGCGCGCTCCCGAACGGGCGGAACGGCTTGCCGTTCCCCGTGTAGAACTTCGAGAAGTACTCGACGAAGATCAGCCGCGCTCCTTGGATCCCCGGCTCGAAGACGCCGAGGATGACGTTGAACGACTGGCCCATGAGGATGATCACGAGCCCGAAGACGATCCCGACGATCGTTCCGCCGACCACGAGCCCCCCGCCGATCGTGTTGATCACGAGCGCCAGGATGACCGACGCGAGGAGGATCCCCACCAGCCGGGTGTAGGAGAGGATGTGGCTCAGCACTTCGATGATCGACATGGCCCCGGTCATCACCCCCTCCGCGCCGAGGAGGAGCACGAGCCCGACGACCAGCAGGACGAGGTAGGTCAGGAAGAAGGGGCTCGCGAGCGAGAAGCCGGCCGAGGTCAGCGGGCCGAGCGTCATCGGGTGGATGAGCGAGAGCCCGAAGAACGCGATCCCCCACGCGAACAGGATCCCGCCGACCTTGCCCAGCGCCCCGCGGGGGTGGTGATGGTAGTACTCCTTCAGGACCCCGAACAGGAAGCCGAGCGTGACCATCGCGAGCCCGACGAAGCCCGCGAACAGGAGGAGGAAGCCGACGTTCTTCACCGGGTCGAACGGCGTGGCGTACCCGAACGCCGCCCGGAACAGGTGGTACCCGAAGAACTCGTCCATGTAGAGGCCGAGCCCGATCGCGAGCACGCAGCCCGGCAGCAGCGTGTAGGCGAGCTGGGTCATCCCCCAGCGGCTCATGATCCGTTTCACGAAGGTGCGCCCGAACTTCGGCAGCCGGTTCGCACCGGGGAACCCGACGATCATCCACACGCAGATGAGCAGGATCGTGAGGCCGTACCCCCAGTCGCCGAGCATCAGCCCGAAGAACAACGGAAAGACGAGCGCGAACACGAGCGTGGGGTCCCACTCGGTCGCCTGCGGCAGCGAGTAGAACTTGACGAAGAACTCGAACCGACGGACGCCCTTCGGGTTGTCCATCATGGTCGGGGGCTCCTCCGTCGTCGGGACGGTGTAGAGGTACGCGCGGTCCCCCGAGACCTGGCGCACGAGCCGGTCGAGGCGGCCGACCTGCGCGGCAGGGACCCACGCCTCGAGGGCGAAGAACGCGCGGCCGGTGCCGATCTTCGCAATGACCTCGATCTTCCGGGCTTCGATCTGGAGCGCCTCGTCGATCGCGGCGACGGTGCCGTACCACTGGGCGCTGATTGCGCCGAGGCGTGCGGCGATCGCCGCCCGGCGGGCGACGACGCCGGTCCGTTCGGTTCGAGCGCGGGCGAGCTCCGCCGCCGGGGTTCCCTCGAGCGACGGGATCGCCGTGAGCTTGACGGACTGGGCCTGCGCGGCACGGGCCAGCGCGTCGGCGTTCTGCGTGCGGAGCGACACGACGAACCGGCCGGGCGCACTCGGGTCGTCCAGGAACTGCGCGTCCGCCCCGGGCGGGAGGGCGGGAGCGATCGCGCCCCGGCCCTCGGGGGTGCCCTCCCCGAAGAACGACACGAACGAGCGGGCGCGCAGGTACTCGAGGCGGTCCGGGAAGAACGCGAGCTGCTGCAGCAGCTGGATCCGCTCGTCGAGCGCCTTCTCCTCGCTCGTGAGCCGGTCGTCCTCTCGCTTCAGCTCCCCGACCTCGGCGTCGATCGGGACGGTCCGCGTCGCGGCCATCACGTCCGCGAGCGAGTCGAAGTGGCGGGGGGCGCCGGCCGGTAGGCGCGGAAGCGCCGCCTTGAGCCCCCGGAACCGGAGCGCTTCGTCGCCGACCGCCCGCTGGGCCTCGGTCCCTCGCTCGGGCACCGTCTGGGCGAGGACGGCCGCCGACAGCGGCTCGATCTGGGCGAGACGGAGGTCGTGGAGCAGGCTCAGGATCCGACCCTCGTCGTCCTTGAGGCCGATCAGGCCGACCTTGGTCATCGGGGCCGGGCGCAGGATCCCCATCCGGCGGACCTCCTCAGTCGCTCGTGAACCCGGCGAGCACGGCGTCGAGGATCGCGTCGGCCTTGTCGGCGGGGCGCTTGCCCTCGCCCTGCGCGGCCGCGTCGGCCGCCTTCGCGCCCTCTGCGAGGATGACGATCGCCTCGCGATCGGCCTCCGAGCGGGCGGCCTGGACCTTCGCGGAGCGCTTCGCCTCGGCGTCGGCCTGCGCCGCCCGGACCGCCTCGTCGGCGGCCGTCCGGAGCTCCGCGATCGCCTCGCCCGCGTCCTGTTTCGCGGCCGCGACCTTCTGCTCCCACTCGGTCTCGGCGGCGCGGACGCGCTTCAGCGCGTCGATCGATCCCTCGGCGGGCAGGACGGCGGCGGCGCTCATGGGACTCACGAACCTCCCAGGTAGTGAACGGCGAGGAGCAGCAGCAGGAGGACGGCGGCGATCTTCACGACCAGGCTCGCGACCTGGACGGCGGCGAACCGTCGGACCGCAGCGTTACGCGGCGCCGGCAGCGACACTCGCCTCCTCCTGCTCCATCTTGCGCTTGACCGCCTTCAGCATGCTGAAGGAGTCGCGCTCGAGCTCGTCGAATCGGAACTTGATGTACCGCACGGTCGACTGGAGCCGCGGGATCAGCACGTTCTCGATCGCACTGGCCCGGCGCTTGGTCTTCTCGATCTCCTTGAGGAGGCGGCGCAACGCGTTCTCCTTCTCGGCGATGTCGAGGACGACCGAGTAGATCCCCTGAAAGTGCCGGATCGCCTCGTTGACCGAGGTCGGGAGGTCGAGCAGCTCGGGCGCGCCGACCGGCGCGTACGCCCCGCGGTCAACGCGCGGCGTGCGGACGCCCATGACGTTCTTCGTGCGGACCTCGATCGGGTGGACGTCCGGCAGCAGCATCGAGATGTTCTCGAGCCGGGTCGGCCCCTCCATCATCTCGGCCATCCGGATCGACGCGTAGCCGCGGGCGATGCGCGCCTGCAGGTCGCCGCGGAGCTTCATCGCCTCCTTCGAGATCGCGAAGAACTCGACGATCAGTGCCGTGCGCTTCAGCTTCAGCAGGTTGAGCCCCTTCCGCGCCACGACGATGCGCCGGCGCGTCCGCAGCAGCTCGAGGCGCGTCGGTCGGACGGTCTCCGCGGGCACGGCTCCCCTCCCTCAGCTGATCGAGCTCGGGTGGGCGCGGTACTTGGCGACGAACTCGGGCTTGATCCGCTTGAGCTCGCTGTCCGGGAGGTCGGAGAGGATGTCCCATCCGATCGTGAGCGACTGGTCGATCGTGCGGTCCTCGTCGGGCCGCTGGTTCGCGAACTCCGCCTCGAACCGGTCGGCCGCCTTGAGGTACAGCCGGTCGACCGGGCTGAGCGACTCCTCGCCGACGATCGCGCTCAGGGCGCGCTGGTCCTTCCCCGTGGCGTACGTCGCGAACAGCTGGTCGGCCACCCCGCGGTGGTCCTCGCGGGTGCGCGTCTTGCCGATCCCCTGGTTCATGAGCCGCGAGAGGGACGGCAGCACATCGATCGGCGGGTAGACGCCCCGCCGCTGCAGCTCGCGGCTGACGTAGATCTGCCCCTCCGTGATGTAGCCGGTCAGGTCGGGGATCGGGTGCGTCACGTCGTCCGCCGGCATCGTGAGGATCGGGAGCTGGGTGATCGAGCCCTTGCGGCCGTGGATCTTCCCCGCGCGCTCGTAGATCGTCGCGAGGTCGGTGTACATGTACCCCGGGTAGCCCCGGCGACCGGGCACCTCGTCCCGCGCGGCCGAGACCTCCCGGAGCGCCTCGCAGTAGTTGGTCATGTCCGTCAGCACGACCAGCACGTGGAGGTCCCGTTCGTAGGCGAGGAACTCGGCAGCGGTGAGCGCCATCCGCGGCGTCACGACCCGCTCCATCGACGGGTCGGAGGAGAGGTTCAGGAAGACGACCGCGCGCTCGAGCGCCCCCGTCGACTCGAACTCCTTCAGGAAGAAGTTCGCCTCCTCGCTCGTGATCCCCATCGCGGCGAACACGACGGCGAAGCCCTCCGAGGAGTCGCGGAGCTTCGCCTGCCGGACGATCTGGGCGGCGATCTGGTTGTGCGGAAGTCCCGCGCCGGAGAAGATCGGGAGCTTCTGCCCCCGGACCAGCGTGTTCATCGCGTCGATCGTCGAGATGCCCGTCTGGATGAACTCGCTCGGCTCTTCGCGCGAGTACGGGTTCATCGCATTCCCGACGATCTCGAGCTGGGTGTCGCTCACGATCTTGGGGCCGCCGTCGCGCGGCTCGCCCAGCCCGTTGAAGACCCGGCCCAGCAGCTCGTCCGATACGGGGAGGGTGGCGACCTCGCCGAGGAACTTGACGCTGGTCGCCTCGATGTTCATCCCCATCGTAGGACCGAACACCTGGACGATCGCGAGTCCCTTGCGCGAGTCGAGCACCTGGCCCTGACGACGTTCGCCGCTCGGAAGGCTGATCTCGACGATCTCGCCGTACGCCGCGTTCGCGACGTCGCGGACGAACAGCAGCGGGCCCGTCACCCGGTCGACGGTCCGGTAGTCGACCGGCACGTCGGCGGCCGTCGGAGCGGGAGCAGCCCCCTTGGCGGCCATCTCACGCTCCCCCCGCAGCGGCGACCTGGCCGACCGCCTGCCCCATCTCGGTGTCGAGGGCCTCGAACTGCTGTTGCAGCTCGGCCTCGGGGATCCACTTCATTCGGGAGAGCTTGGTCCGGACGGGCAGCTTCTGCAGCTGCGCCACGGTCGCGCCCTTGCCGATCGCGTCCTGCTCGCGGTCCCCGAAGTTGAGGATCGCGCGGAGCATCCGGTACTGCTTCTGGATCGAGGAGTACGTGTCGACGTCGTCGTAGGCGCTCTGCTGCAGGTAGTCCTCGCGCAGCATCCGGGCGACGTCCAGTATCGCCTTCTCGCGCTCGGGCAGCGCGTCGACGCCGACGAGCTGGACGATCTCCTGGAGCTCGGCCTCCTTCTGGAGGACCTCGAGCGCCTTCTGCCGGAGCGGGACGAACTCCTTCGAAAGGTTCTGGCCGAACCACGGCGCGAGGTCGTTGATGTAGAGCGAATAGCTCTGCAGCCAGTTGATCGACGGGAAGTGACGGCGCGACGCCAACGACGCATCCAGCGCCCAGAACACGCGCGCGACACGCAGCGTGTTCTGGCTCACGGGCTCCGACGTGTCCCCGCCCGCCGGCGACACGGCGCCCACGACGGTGATGGAACCCGTGCGCTGCTCCGGAGAGAGCGTGACCACGCGACCCGCCCGCTCGTAGAACTCGGCGATGCGGCGACCGAGGTACGCGGGATAGCCTTCCTCGCCGGGCATCTCCTCGAGCCGACCGGAGATCTCGCGCATCGCCTCGGCCCAACGGCTCGTCGAGTCGGCCATGAGGGCGACATCGTAGCCCATGTCCCGGTAGTACTCGGCGATCGTGATGCCGGTGTAGACGCTCGCCTCGCGCGCCGCGACCGGCATGTTGGAGGTGTTGGCGATGAGGATCGTCCGCTCCATCAACGGACGCTTGCTCTTCGGGTCGACGAGCGTCGGGAAGGTGGCGAGCACCTCCGTCATCTCGTTGCCGCGTTCGCCGCACCCGACGTAGACGACGACGTCGGAGTCGGCCCACTTCGCGAGCTGCTGCTGAATGACAGTGTTATGCAACAGCACTCCGCCGATACCCCCTACGAAGTTGCTCCCGAATTCTGGGACGGCCACGTCATAGACGTCGAAGGGTCCCGACGTGTCTTCTGTTACCTCGACGACCTCGTCACAGAAGATCCAATCCAGAAGATTCGCCAGGCGCGCTGCGGATGAACTCTCCGAGGCCACGGGCCCAGAAACCGACTCACGGTGAGCCATGAATCTCGAGAAGGTCGAGGCACCCATCCGTTCGCCGTTCCCGATGTAGTTGTGAATCTCGATACCGTCCTCGATCAATGCCGTGTAGGTTGTCTGAGAGCGGTAGAGTCTCTCAATCTCGTTTCGAGAGAGCGGGACTACATCGGTGGCAGTGTACGTGGACGACTTCGACTCGAGGTATCGATGAATCAGCTCAATCTTCGGATCGACCGACCGCATCGAATCGACAAATCGCGCGAGGTTGGAAATCCCTCGAATCAGCACTCGCTGGTACTCCTTGCCGTCGATTGCACGGCGTGCCAAGTGAGTCAGAATCCCGAATCGGGCGAGCGCATAAGTGAGTTCGGTTCGCAGCGACGCGCTCGCCGTCAGCATCTCGACCGTCCCGTAATAGAAGGTTCCATCCCCGAGGTAGTAACCGCGAAGGAAGGCCCCGATGCAGTCGTTTGGCGCTTCAAGAACGGAGGGAGGAATGTGCTTGTTCCAGGAGCCCCGGCCGCACCCGAGTTGATCCAGAAGCTCTACGAGCTGAACGCTATTGACAATCACATCCGCGTTCCTCCCGTCTTTCCTGAATCGAATCTTGCTGTCGAGGTTGAAGAGAACCTTGGCGAGAGTCGCGAAGCGTCTTCGCATGGACTCTTCACCGTTGGTGAAGACCACTGACACTCGACTCCGGATGTATCCTTCAGAGATGTAGAGACCGAGGAACTCCGCGAGCATCGGAGTCATCCGCTCCGGAACCGGAATGGTGTGTCCGTTCGCTCGCACCGGGGCTAGCTTGATCTTGAGGGCCTCAGCGGTCTCCGATTCGGGGATGCGTCGAATCGATGCAATGTAATCTCCCGGTTGTAAGTCCCGAGCCATCCTCTCTCGCAAGGAACCGTCAGGCGCGACTTGGAAGAGCCGGTGCACCGGGGTGACCCGAACCTTTCGGCCGCTGCGCGTCCGAACGGAGACCAACGAATCGCTCTTACCGTGATAGAGCATCGAGGTCCTGCTGCGGACCAGTCGATCTTCGACCAGCGAAAACAGCTCAATCGGTCGCGCGGGCCTAACCCATTCATCGTGGCCTTCAAGGGACGTCGCTCCGTCTCGAGCGGCCTCTCGAAAGACCTCCTGGATGCTCTTGACTTCGCCGCTTCCGAGGAGGATGGGGGTATTGCCTTCTAGGCACTTTCCCGACCCGAACGGTCCCGGGA
>Ga0335074_10001830_pt1 | contig 28816 bp, 18 predicted proteins | sample Lox_Sample_23_FD_206715 | JGI IMG/M metagenome (GOLD analysis project Ga0335074, IMG submission 206715) | Soil microbial communities from Loxahatchee National Wildlife Refuge, Florida, United States - Lox_Sample_2.3 | ecosystem: Environmental > Terrestrial > Soil > Wetlands | place: USA... | reverse complement strand
CAGCCTCCCACGCAGAGCGCGATCGAGCGCAACTGACTCGCAGGCGGGGCTCGCTCCCGCGAGCGCTCGCTACCGCACCGTGTAGTTCCGGGCTTCGAGGCAGGCAGCCTCGGCGCGCAGGTAGCCCTCGTGTGCGGCGACACTGCTCGGCAGCCCAGCCGGTGGCGGCGGCGCGGCTGCAGGCGGTGGTGCACCGCTCACGGCCCCGCTTGCGGGTGGCGGACTCGGATTGGTGGCGGTCTGCCGTGCGGCCCACTGCCGGCACTCGGTGCGGTCGCGCGCCTGCTGCGCCTCGGACTGTCCGCCCTTCGGGTAAGCGAAGAGCTCGTTGGTCATCGGGGCCGCATCGGCCGCCGCGCCCGCCGGCACGCCGTTGAATCCCTGCGGAGGGCTCACCTGCTCGTACTGATCCGCGTCCCCGTCCCAGACGTAGTACGCATCGTCACCGTAGTAGTACGGGATACCGTCCCACCAGAAGCTCGTGTAGTACCAGGGCAGCACCGGGAGGAACAGACCGAGACCCCACCAGCCGGGACCCCACCACCCCCAACCGCCTCCCCAGCCGCCGCCGCGCCAGCCATACCCACCGTATCCGCCGCGGCCGTAGTAGCCGCGGCCATAGTAGCCACGACCACCAAAGCCGCGACCGGCGTAGTGCGCACCGCCGCCGAAGCCGCCACGCATGCCGCCCCCGTGAAAGCCGCCACCGCCGCCGCCGCCGTGTCCGGCTGCTCCCGCGGTGCCCGCGACTGCGAGCGCGAACGCGAAAAGAACCGTTACAAGCCGCCATCTGCGGAAGAAGTCTGGAGTTGACATAGTGAGAACCTCCGTCAGTCGCGCTCGCGCGAGGGTCACGCCTGTTGGACTCTCCGGACGGTGCGACCGTTCCGGCCACGGTCGATTATCCGCCAAATCGCTAGAAGGCCACGAGTGCCGCCTTGGCGGCCGCTTCGTCCTGCGGCGGCGCACCGCCGCTGCAGCCGACGGCGCCGATCACGTGATCATCGCGCAGGATCGGCACCGCGCCCTGCGCCGGCACGATCCGGTTGCCCACCGAGGCATTCACGCTTGTGAAGAATGGCGAGGCCGCCATTGCGCCGAACTCGCCGCTCGGGCGACCGAAGAGGGCCGAGGCGAGCGCCTTGCCTTCGGCGAGAGACCCCGTGAGGAACGGCGCATTGTCCATGCGCACGAAAGCAATGAGATCCCCGTGCACATCGAGTACGGCACAGCTCAACGCGATGCCCGCGTCGCGCGCGCTCGTGATCGCGGCGGCGAGTCCCTTGAGCGCTTGTGCGAGCGAGGGGCGCGGCACCTCGGCGCCGCTCGGGGGTGGCGCAGTGCGCGGTGTGCCTGCGCTTGAGGGCCCCTGTGCGCTCGGCTGCGCGCTCGCGACGAGGGCAACCGCCAGCGTGGTTGAGAAGAGGGCCGCGGTATTGAAGCGCTTCATCTCGTGCCTCCCGAGTTCGACATTGCCGTAGCCCAATGTTAAACAATCCCGATGGATCACGCCCTGTGGCGGCCGTCCGCCGCACAGATCGCCGATGCGAACCTCACGCACTTCATGCGCGGTGTGAACGCGCGCCACGGCGGGCGCCTCGAGGACTTCGATGCGCTCTACGCCTGGTCGGTCGAGCAGCCGCAGCAGTTCTGGGGCGAGTTCGCGCGCTTTGCCGGCGTGCACGCGCAGTGGGGCGAGGGCCCGGTGCTCGAGCATTCCGAGCGCATGCCGGGAGCGCGGTTCTTCCCGCTCGCGCGGCTCAGCTTCGCCGAGAATCTCCTGCGCTACGCGGACGACCAGCCGGCGCTCCTCTTTCGCAACGAGCGCGGCGCGCGCCGTGCGCTCTCCTACCGGGAGCTCAACGCCGAGGTTGCGCGCATCGCCCACGGGTTCAAGCACTTCGGCGTCGCGCCGGGCGATCGCGTGGCGGGATTTCTCCCGAATCTGCCGGAGGCGATCATCGCGATGCTCGCCGCGGCGAGCCTGGGCGCGATCTGGAGCTCGTGCTCGCCGGATTTCGGTGCGCGCGCCCTCCTCGACCGCTTCGGCCAGATCGCCCCGAAGCTCCTCATCACCGCAGACGGCTACTACTACGGCGGCAAGGCGCTCGAGTCGCTCCCGCTCATCGCAGCGGCGCACGCGCAGCTCCCGAGCGTCGAGCGCATCGTCGTGGTGCCCTACCTCGATGCGGCGCCGCGGCTCGAGCGCCTCGGTGCCGCAGCGGCGCGCGCCACCGACTGGAGAGCGCTCGGCGCGCACGCGCTGCCGCTGCGTTGCGCGACGCTACCGTTCGACCATCCCCTTTACATTCTTTACTCCTCGGGCACCACCGGGGCGCCGAAGTGCATCGTGCACGGGGCTGGCGGCACGCTCTTGCAGCACCAGAAGGAGCATCTGCTGCACACGGACCTGCGGCGCGGGGATCGAATCTTCTACTACACCACCTGCGGCTGGATGATGTGGAACTGGCTCGCGAGCGCGCTCGCGACCGGTGCGACGCTCGTGCTCTACGACGGGAGCCCGCTTCATCCGGATCCCGGTGCGCTCTGGCGCATGGCGCAGCAAGAGCGCATCACGATCTTCGGCACGAGCGCGAAATACCTTGCGCAGCTCGAGAAGGAGACGTACGAGCCTCGCCGCAGCGTCGATCTCACCTCGCTTCGCACGCTGCTGTCGACCGGCTCACCGCTCCTGCCCGACAGCTTCGACTTCGTCTACCGCGCGGTGAAATCCGATCTCCTGCTCGCATCGATCTCAGGGGGCACCGACATCGTCTCCTGCTTCGCCCTCGGTTGCCCCATCCGCCCGGTGTATCGCGGGGAACTGCAGTGCCGCGGATTGGGCATGCGAGTGGAGGTGTTCGACGAGGCGGCTCGCGCGCTACGCGGGGAGCGCGGCGAGCTCGTGTGCACGGCACCCTTTCCGTCGATGCCGATCGGATTCTGGAACGATCCGGACGGAGCGAAGTACCGCGCAGCGTACTTCGAGCGCTTCCCCGGTGTGTGGCATCACGGGGATTACGCGGAGCTCACCGCGCACGACGGGCTCGTGATCTACGGGCGTTCCGATGCCGTGCTCAACCCGGGCGGCGTGCGCATCGGCACCGCGGAGCTCTATGCCGCGGTGGAGGGGATGAGCGAGATCGAGGAGGCGCTCGCGGTGGGACAGGACTGGCACGGCGATACGCGCATCGTGCTGTTCGTGCGCCTGCGGCCCGGCGTCGAGCTCGATGAGTCGCTTCGCCGCCGCATTCGCGAGACCATCCGCGCGCAGACCTCGCCGCGACACGTGCCGGCGCGCATCATCGCCGCGCCCGACCTGCCGCGCACGCGCTCGGGAAAGCTCACCGAGCTCGCCGTCCGCAATGTCATCCATGGCCGTCCGGTCGGGAACGTCGATGCGCTCGCAAATCCCCAGGCGCTCGAGTACTTTCGCGATCTGCCGGAGCTCAGAGGCTAGATCGAGGAGAAGCGTGCCATGCTCGTGGAGCCTGCGAACGAGAGTGAAGGCCTGGTTCTGAAGTTCTTCGCCACCCTCGGGGCGGGCGACCTCGAGGGCGTGCGCGAGCTGCTGCACGAGGAGGCGACGTGGACGCCTCAGGTGCGCGCCGTCCCGGGCGCCGGAGTCCACCGCGGCAAGCGCGGCATCGTCGATGAGTTCCTCGCGCCCGTGCGCGGCCTGTTCCGTCAGGGCGACCCCAAGGTCATCATCGATTCGCTCGCCTCCAAGGGCGGTCTCGTATTCGCCGAGTCCCACAGCGACGGCTGCCTCGCCGATGGGCGCCCGTACGAGAATCTCTATGCGTGGGCAGTGGAGGTGCGCGACCGCAAGATCTACGCGGTGCGCGAGTACTTCGACAGCCACTACGTGATGGGTCTGTTCGCGCGCTGACGGCGGCTGCGCTTCGCCGCGGCGCGCCGCGCGCGCATCGTCTCAGGCGTTGAACGGCAGCCGCAGGCCCGGGCGCGGCCAGCGGCACTTGAACAGCTGCCCGCTGCTCGAGCAGGTCACCCACGCATCGCGCATGTCGGGGCCTCCGAAGCAGATATTGGTCGTCACCGGATCCGGGAAGGCGACGTGCTCGAACGCGCCGCTCGGAGCGAACACGGTAATCCCGCCGTTCCACAGCGTCGCGACACAGATGCGCCCGTCGGCCTCGACGGCGAGGCTGTCGAGCCACTGAAAGCCGGGGAGCGTCGCAACCACCCGCCCGGCCGCGATGGAGGTGGGCGGGGCGAGCTCGCCCGGGCGCGGCACGTCGAACTCGTAGAGCCGCCCGACCATGCAGTCCGCCATGTAGAGCTTGCGCTCATCCGGGGAGAGCCCGATGCCGTTCGGAGAGATGAGCGCGCTCCGCGAGCGGCTGATGCGCGATCCATCGGGGCGTGCGTAGTAGATCGCACCGAGGCGGCGATTCTCCCCGTCGCTGTATCCGAGGCAGGTGAACCAGAACCCTCCGGTGCGATCGAAGACGATGTCGTTCGGACTGTTGAGCGGCTTGCCCTCGCAGTCTGCGTAGAGCGTCGTGAACGCGCCGCTTGCGAGATCGACGCGCTGAATGGAGCCGCCGGCATAGTGCGCCGGCGGCCCTGCGGGCAGGCTCGTCTCGCCCCGCTCCCACTCCCATGCGCCGCCGTTGTTGCAGACGTAGACCGCGCCATCGGGACCGATCGCCGCACCGTTCGGGCCGCCGCCCAAGCTCGCGATCGTGTGGCGCCGCCCATCGGGGGTTACCCGCGTGAGCGTGCCGCGGCGGATCTCGACGAGCACGACGGAGCCGTCGGCCATTGCGATGGGGCCTTCGGGGAATTGCAATCCCGATGCGACGCGCGTCATCGGGACGGAGCTTGCGATTGCGATCATAACGAAGGCGCGACGGCGGGCGCGGTAGCGCGTCCGGCGCTGCGTTGCAGGGTTCCGAGGGCGATCATGCAGGCGCAGAAGATGGCCGGGCACACGGCCATCACCGCGAAGGTGTGCTGCAGCGGCAGGCGCGAGGAGAGTATGAAGCCGCCGATGATCGGGCCGGCCACCGATCCGATCTTGCCCATAGAGGAGGCGCAGCCGGTGCCGAGCGCGCGGTGGGCGGTTGGATAGAAGATGCCGGTGATGCTGGTGATGCCGAAGTGGCTGCCCGCCAAAAATACGCTGAGCGTGATCAGCAGCACGATGAACACCGGCTGGGTCACATGCGCGAAGCCCGCGAGCAGGAGCAGCGGCACCGCGATCGCGGGAAAGACGGCGATGCTCCCGACGCCCACCCGGTCGGTAAAGCGCATGAGTGCGAGCCCGCCCAAGGAGCCCGCGATGGAGTTGCTCGAGGTCACCCATGCGGCGGCGTCGCGGCTGAAGCCGAGACCCTCGTAGACGATCGGTCCCCAGTTAGTGAGGAAGAATGTCGTCATGGAGCTCACCAGGTAGGCGGCCCACAGGAGCGGCGTGATACGCCGGAGCTGGCCGGAGAACAGCGCCGCGACGTGCAGCACTCCACCCTCGGAGCGCCCCTCGTCGGTGAGCACGAAGTGGGCGTTGCGCGGCACCGCGCGCTCGGGGGCGAGACGGCGCACGGCGCGCGCGAGCAGATCGGGTCGCCTGCCGCTCGTGGCGAGAAAACGCAGCGACTCGGGCAGCGCCCGCAGGAGAACGAGCGTGGCAACGAGCGTGGCGGCGCCGCCGAAGCCGAACACCGAGAGATAGCCGAAACGCGGAATGAGCACGACGCTCAACGGCCCCGCGGCGCTCACGCCGATCCCGTAGCCGAGCATGATCAGCGTCACGATCGTCGCGCGGTAGCGCGTGGCGGCGTACTCGGTGCCGAGCGCCCAGATGAGCGGGATCGCCCCGCCCAAGGCGATGCCGTTCACGAACCGCAGCGCCATGAACTGCCAGTAATTGGTCGCGAGCGAGAGTGCGAGGGTGAGAATTCCGAAGCTCGCCGTCGCGAGCAGGATCGCTCCCCGCCGCCCGATCCGATCGCCGATCGGACCGAAGAGAAATCCGCCGCACAGCGTTCCCAAGTTCGCGGCGCTGAAGAGGTAGCTCAGCATCACCTTGTCGAGGTGGTACGCCGGGGCGAGGTAAGGCCCCGCGAACGCAATGACGTTATTGTCGTAGCCGTCGAAGAACATCACGAGCGCGCAGGCGAGCACCACCCGCGCGGCGTACCAGCCGAGCGGGCGGGACTCGATGATCGCCGCCACGTCGATCGTCGGGGTGCTCTCGTCTGCTTTCATTTTGCACCGGGCTCGACTAACGTTGCGCAAAATGCGGCCCGTCAGCAAGCAACATAGCATCGATCGGCCGCAACGTGGGGTGGTAGGACGATGAGCGTTCCGTCGGCAACGGCCGCGGCGCACACCTGGGGCGTGAGCTCGCGCGCATATCAGGTTGCGCTCGTCACGCTCCTCAGCGTCAATTTCGGGATCGTCTTCTTCGACCGCAATGCGCTCGGGTTCCTGATGCCGTTCGTGCAGCCGCAGCTGCACTTGAGCAACACCGAGGTGGGACTCTTCGCGAGCGCACTGTCGCTCACATGGGCGTGCGCGGCATTCGGGATCGGGTTCGTCTCGGACCGCACGGGAAGCCGCAAGGGCCTGCTCGTCATCACGACGCTCGTGTTCTCCGCCTGCTCGTTCCTATCGGGACTCGCATGGTCGTTCGCGGTGCTGCTCGGCGCGCGGCTGCTGATGGGTGCGGCCGAGGGCGGCATCATGCCGATCAGTCAGGCCATCATCGCGGCGGAGGTGCGCCCGGGGCTGCGCGGCCTTGCGATGGGCGTGACTCAGAACTTCGGCTCGAATCTCTTGGGCTCCTTCGTGGCCCCGGTGGTGCTCACCGCGTTTGCGGCCACGCACGGCTGGCGCCACGCCTTCTATCTCGCGGGCATCCCCGGGCTGCTCATGGCGGTGCTCATCTGGCGCTTCCTCAAGGAGCCGCAGGATGAGGCGGCGCCGCCCGCGCCGCGCGCGGTCGAGCACCCGGTTGCGGCCGCCGCGGGAAAACCGAGCGTGCGGGCCGCGCTCGCCGAGCGCAACGTCGTCATCTGCATGCTGATGGCGATTCTGCTGGTCTCCTACCTGGTCGTTTGCTGGCAGTTCATGCCGCTCTTTCTCACGCGCGTGCGCCACTACGACACGGGCACGGAAAGCTGGCTCATGGGCACGCTCGGCATCTCGGCGACCGTGGGCGCGTTCCTCGTCTCCGGATTGTCCGACCGGATCGGGCGGCGCCCGCTCATGATCGCCATGCCGCTCATCGGCGTAGTGCTGCCGCTCGGGGCGCTCTTCTTCACGGGCTCGGTGTGGCTGCTCGCGGCGCTTTTCTTCGTCGGCTGGGGCTTGAACGGAGTCTTTCCGCTGTTCATGGCAACCGTGCCCTCCGAGAGCGTCGATCCGCACCTGCGCGCGACGGTGCTCGGGCTTTGCATGGGTACGGGGGAAGTATTGGGCGGGGTCGCCTCGCCCTTTTTCGCCGGGTACGCCGCCGACCGCGTGGGGCTCGCAGCGCCGGTGTGGATGATGCTTGCGTTCGCGGTCGGCGGATTCCTGCTCGCGCTCGGGATCCGCGAGACTGCCCCGCGGGCGCTCGCCCGGCGCGCAGCGACCGCGGCCCACTGATTTCGCGAGCGCGCAACCGCTGAAGGGCGCCGGTGACCGAACTCAGGCGCACGCTCGCGCGGGGGACGCAAGTCGCTAAGCGAAGTACACCGTCTTCGTCTCGAAGTACGGATCGAGGCCCTCGATTCCGCCCTCGCGGCCTTGCCCCGACTGCTTGAAGCCGCCGAACGGCATCTTCGGATCGACGATGAGGCCGTTCACGGTGACGCTACCGGAGCGCACGCGGCGTGCGACCTTGTAGCCTTCCTCGGCATCCTTCGTGTACACCGCGCCGTGCAGCCCGTAGATGGTGTCGTTCGCTTTGCGCACGGCATCCTCGGTGCCGCGGTAGCTGATGAACGAGACGACTGGACCGAAGATCTCCTCCTGGGCAATCGTCATGCGGCTGTCGACGCCCGAGAACACCGTGGGCTCGATGAAATAGCCGCGGTCCAGGCCCTTCGGCCGCCCGCCGCCCGTCACGAGCTGGGCGCCCTCCTCGCGTCCCTTGGCGATGTAGCCCTGCACGCGCTTCAACTGCCGCTCCATCGTGAGCGGTCCCATCTGTGTCTGCGGATCGAACGGGTCGCCCACCTTGGTGCCGCGCACTGCGCCCACGTAGGCATCGAGCACCTCCGCGGCGCGCGATTCCGGCACGAGCACGCGCGTAAGCGAGAAGCACACCTGGCCCGTGATCGGCATGGAATAGGGCACCAGACTCTGCAGCACTTGGCCCAAATCCGCATCCTCGAGCACGATGGCGGCGGACTTGCCGCCGAGCTCGAAGCTCCCGCGCGCAAGGCGCTGCGCGCAGACCTCTGCGATGTGCCGCCCGGCCGCGGTGCTGCCGGTGAAACTCACCTTCTCGATGCCGGGGTGGCGGATGAGATAGTCGCCCACTTCGCGCCCGGCGGGCAGCACGTTGAACACGCCCTTCGGCAGGCCCGCCGCCTCGATGCACTCGGCGAGAATGTGAGCATCGAGCGGTGTCTCGGGCGCCGGTTTCGAGACGACGGTGCAGCCCGCGGCGAGCGCCGCCGCCGCCTTGTAGCAGAGCAGGACGAGCGGGGCGTTCCACGGCGTGATCGCCGCGACCACGCCCACGGGCTCCTTCACCACGCGCACGCGCCCGCCGTCATCGCGATGGCGCTCATCGACGAGCGGATAGGACTCGATGAGCTTGCCGTAGTACTCGAAGAGGAGCGGCGCCTGCCCGACGGCGTATTGGGTGAGTCCGATCGGCGCACCGACCTGCGCCGTCCAGACATCGGCGAGCAGCGGCAGCTTGGTGCGCAGTTGCTCGGCGACCTTGATCAGATACGCGCCGCGCTCCGCGGCGCTCATGCGCGGCCACGGGCCCTCGTCGAAGGCCGTACGCGCGGCCGCGATCGCACGGTCCATGTCGCGTTCCGATGCCTCGGGCACCGTGATCAGCACCTCCTCGGTCACCGGGGAGATCACCGGCAGCGTGCGCTCGGACTGTGCCTTCACCCACTCACCGCCGATGAACAGCGACTGAGGCGACTTGATCGCCGCTTTGGCGGCCGTCCATTGATTTGAAGCCATGAAACCTCCCGGGCTCGGCCCGATGGGTGAGGGACTGTAGACGCACTGCGCGTGCGGCGGCAAGCGTCCCCGACCGCGGGCGCTCGCGGCCTCGGGGCGGTGCACTCGGCGCGGAGGGAGCGCTGCGCTATATTGAGCGAGAACGCGCGGGTGCACGCCCGCGTGCGGTGGTGCGGGTTCGCGGGGGCGGCTATGCAGGGGGCAGTGTCGGGCGACATACCGGGCGGGGCGCTGCGGCGTCGCTGGTCGACGGGCGATGTCCGCCCGAAGGACGCGCTCGCCTACTGGCGCGATTCGGTGTGCGAGGCGATCCTCGAGCTCGGCATCGACTGTCCGGTCGGCGAGCGCTTCGAGGGGCATCTCGAGCAGTGCGCGCTCGGCGCGGCGACGCTCAACTTTCTCGAGGTGACGGCGCAGCGCGTCGAGCGCACGCCGTTCGCCGTCGGGCGCGGCGCGAAGCGCTTCTTCCACCTGCTACATCTGCGCACCGGGCAGTGCGAGCTCGAGCAGGGTGGGCGTGTGACGCTGCTGCATGCGGGCGACGGCGTGCTGCTCGACAGCACCGCCGCGCATGCCGTGCGCTGTCCGGTGCCCACCCAGAGTCTCATCGTGCAGTTCTCTCAGGAGTGGCTGCGCGGCTGGATCCCGCAACCCGAGCGCGCCGTGGGCCAGGCGCTGCGTCCCCAGAAGGGCTGGACGCTCGCGCTCTCCGCAGCGCTCGGGAGCCTGCGTCCCGAGACTCTCCAGACGCTAAGTCTGCCCTCCGGGATGGTCGCCGAGCAGTTGGCCGCGCTGCTCGCGCTCGCGATCGGCCGCGCGCCGCCGCCGCGCTCGCGCCGCGACGAGCTCTGCGTCGCGATCGAGCGCACGCTGAAGGACCGCTATCACGAGGTCGGGCTCGCGCCCGCCACGGTCGCGGCCGCGCACGGGATCTCCAAGCGCTATCTGCACTTTCTGTTTGCCGCCCGGGGCGCGACGTTCGGCGGAACACTGCTCGGGGTACGGCTCGCGCGCGCGCGGCAGCTCCTCGCCGATGAGCGCTTCGCGCGCGTGCCGATCGGGGAGGTCGCCGCACGCTGCGGTTTTGCCGAGCCGAGCCATTTCGCGCGCTGCTTCCGCACGCGCTACGGCGCCGCTCCGGGCTCCTACCGCGCGCATCTGCGCGGCCAGGCATCTGCGATTACACTCTGGGGCGCGCGCAGCGAGGAGGGCACCCGTAACCTGGCGCGCCGCGACGATCAACCGGAAGGAATGGCTTCGTGAAGCGCAGCGAGCAGCGGATCCTCACCACCCACGTCGGCAGCTTCCCTCGTCCCCAAGAGCTCACGGAGCTGTCGACCTGGCTCAAGGGGCCACCGCAGGATCCGCTCGAGTACGAGCGCCGTGCCCGGCGCGCGGTGGCCGAGGTGGTGCGCAAGCAGGCCGAGATCGGTCTCGACGTCGTGAACGACGGGGAGTACGGCAAGGAAAGCTGGTCGAATTATGTCTTGCGGCGCATGAGCGGGTTCGAGGTGCGCACCGATGACATTCGCCCCGTCGTCTGGCTCGGCCGCGACCTCGAGCGCTTTCCCGAATCGATCGCTCAGGACTTTCCGCAGCTCATGGGCGGCGTCGCGACCGAGCATTGCGTCGGCCCGATCCGCTATACCGACCGGCATCCGATCGACATCGCCATCGAGCACCTCGAGGAGGCGCTCAAGCCCGTCAAGGTCGTCGAGGGCTTCATGACGGCCGTCGCGCCGGCGAGCGTGGCGTTCAACGGCGTCAACGATTTCTATCCGAGCGACCGCGAGTACGCGTTCGCCCTCGCGGAGGCGCTGCGCACGGAGTATCTCGCGATCCACGAGGCCGGGCTGCTCGTGCAGGTGGACGACGCCGTGCTCGCGAACATGTACGACGCGCTCGTACAGCAGAGTCCGCAGCGCTACCGCGAGTGGGCCGAGATCCGCGTCGCGGCGCTCAATCATGCGCTCCAGGGCATTCCCGAGGATCGGGTGCGCTATCACCTGTGCTTCGGCAGCTGGCACGTTCCGCACATCGCCGATGCGCCTCTCGAGGAGATCGTCGACCTCATTCTCGGCGTGAACGCCGGTGCCTATTCCATCGAGGCGGCCAATCCGCGTCACGAGCACGAGTGGCGGGTGTGGGAGCGGGTGAGGCTTCCCGCCGGGAAGATCCTGATCCCCGGGGTGATCACGCACCACACGGTGACCGTCGAGCATCCGCAGGTGGTCGCGGACCGCATCGTGCGCTACGCGCGCATCGTCGGGCGCGAGAACGTCATCGCCGGCGCGGACTGCGGGTTTGCGCAGACCGATACCATCATGCGGGTCCATCCGAAGGTGATGTGGGCGAAATTCGAATCGCTCGTCGAGGGTGCGCGTATCGCGACCCGCGAGCTCTGGGGCAGTTGAGGGCCGGCCGCGCACGGGCCGGCGAGCGAGGCACGCCATGGCGACGCAAGCGAAACTACCGAGCAGGCTCCATCACACGGCCTACGTGACGAAGGACCTCGAGGCGACACGCCGCTTCTACGAGGAGGTGATCGGGCTGCCGCTCGTTGCGACCTGGTGCGAGAGCGACGAGCTCTTCGGGGCGATGCGCACCTATTGCCACTGCTTCTTCGGGCTCGGCGACGGCGGCGCGCTCGCGTTCTTCCAGTTCGAGAAGCCCGAGGATCAGGCGTTGTTCGGTCCGCAGATGCCGGGGACCCCGTTTCATCACATCGCCCTCAAGGTCGACCGCGAGTCTCAGGAGGGCATCGAGCGGCGGCTCGCCGCCGCGGGCTACCAGCCCCCCGCGACCTATGTGCTCGAGCACGGCTACTGCCGCTCGGTCTACGTCACCGATCCAAACGGCATGATCTGCGAGTTCACGCTCGATCGCCCCGACACCGACCGGATCAACCGCGACCAGCGCGGGAAGGCTCACGCCGAGCTCAAGCGCTGGCTCGCGGGCGATCACCGCTCGAATAACACCTATCGGTAGAGCGTGGGTGTTGCGATAATGGTACGGGTCTGGCTCGCTTGCGCAACGCAGCACCGATTGCACTCCAGGTCGATGCTTATTGCGCTCTGGTCCGCGCACAACTGCCGTAGCGCGCGCTAGGCTCGATAAGATATTTCAGATCGTTGCGGCGCGGCGGCAACAACAATCAGCCGCGCGGTCTCGTACGATGCGTCTTGAGGGGGATGCTATGACGATCATTCACGGGTCAGGATCGGACCGCGGGGAGGGCTCGAGAAGCCTCAGGCGGATCGGCTCGGTTGGCGCAGTCGCTCTCGCGCTCGCGCTTGCCGGGGCAAGTGCCTTCGCGCAACAGTCCGATCAGACACAGCCCGGCACGGCGCCGAGCGCATCGCAGTCCGCCGCGCAGGCCTCCGCCGCCAACGGGAGCGCGCTGCAGGAGGTCGTCGTCACGGCGACCAAGCGCTCGCAGAGCATCCAGAACGTCCCGATCTCGGTGCAGGCTTTCACCACCACGGAGCTGCAGGACAAGAACATCCTGAACCTCCAGTCGCTATCGGCGCTCTCCCCGGGCGTCGACCTCGAGGGCGGGGCACCGTTCTCGGGCGACCGCTCGGTACTCTCCGCCTCGATCCGGGGCATCGGCCAGAACGACTTCGCCTTCAACTTGAATCCCGGCGTCGGCGTGTACGTGGACGGCGTGTTCCTCGCGCGCACGATCGGTGCAAACGTGGATCTCCTCGATGTCGACCGGGTGGAGATTCTGAAGGGCGCGCAGGGCACCCTGTTCGGCGCGAACACGATCGGCGGCGCCATCAACATCGTCACGCATACACCGGGCGATGAGACCCGCTTCGTCGCGACGGTGACCGGGGGCAGCTACGACGAGCGCAACGTCGGATTCACCGCCGACCTGCCGATCATCAAAGGCACGCTGCTCTCGAGCATCACCGTGTCCTCGCAGCAGCAGACCGGCTATCAGAGGGTGATCCCGTATCCGACCGACGGGCTCGTGGGCGATGCACCCTACGTGGTCGATTCGCAGACCGACTATCCGAAGTCCGGCTACACCACCGGGGATAACTTCGGTGGCACCGGTGTCGTCGCCATGCGCGGGAAGCTCCTGTGGATCTTCTCGGACAAGCTCAAGTTCACCTTCACCGGCGACTGGACGCACGAGGACCAGACGGCGCTCCCCAACGTCGTGATCGGCAGCTACGTCGGCAACCTCGGACTCTCGCAGCCCTTCGGCTCGACGTTCTCGACGTTGTACGACGAGTGCATCGCGAACGGCGCCGCGGGCATTCAGGGCGCGCTCGCCGCGGTTCCGGGCGGGCTTCCCGTCGCGGCCAATGGCCTGTTCGCGGATCTGTGCTCGCAGCCGCGCGGGCATGTGCCCGGCATCTCGACCGGTGGCGCCGCGCTCATTGGCGCCGGGTACGTGGGCGTGCCGGTGGGTGCCGTACCGTTCGCCGGCATCAATCCCTGCTACAACTACAACAACGTTGCCGCCGGACTGCCGTACTGCGGATCGAACTCCCCGCGCATCTTCTTCGATTCCTCGACGATGCAGACGGGCAACTTCGACACCACCTACGGCAACGGCCCGGACTTCGCGCGGCAGGACATCTTCGGCTTCTCGATGACGGGCGTGTACGATCTCTCCGACACCATGCAGTTCAAGTCGATCACGGGCTATCGGCAGGATCTCTGGCAGATCGGCACCGATCTCGATGGAACGCCGGAGACGATGCTCGAGGTGACCGACCAGCAGCATCAATGGCAGGTCTCGCAGGAGTTCCAGCTCCTCGGCAAGGCGCTCGACAACCGGCTCAACTACGTGGGCGGCCTGTACTACTTCAACGAGTACGGCTACGTGCACGACTACGTGCCGTTCGAGGGCTTGCTCGATGTCTACGACAGCGACGCGAACGACGTGCAGAACACCTACTACGCCGCGTTCATGCATCTCGACTACCAGTTGAACGATCACTGGGAGTTCATCGGTGGCGAGCGCTACACGGACGCCCAGACGTACTTCATCGGAGGTCAGGGCGATCTCAACTCCTTCCCGTTCGGCTCGCAGTGCTGGCAGACGGCGTGCGGGCTGCCGGGCTCACCGCCGGTGCCCTACAACCTGATCGTGCCGAGTGCCGCCCCGACCGGCAGTCCGTACTACCTGTACTTTCCGGAGACTCCGGACAGCCAGGCCTGGCACGTCTCGACGCCTACCGCGAGCGTCGACTACCACTTCACGGATGATCTGATGGCCTACGCCACCTGGGGCAAGGGCTTCAAGCAGGGCGGCTGGACCACGCGTCTGTCGGATCTCATTCCCGACCCGTACGCGGCACGCTTCGGCCCCGAGTACGCCAAGCAGTGGGAGCTCGGCATGAAGTCGGAGTGGTTCGACCATCATCTGCGCGTCAATGCCGATGTGTTCTACACCAACTACAACGACATCCAGCTCAACATCCAGCAGGGCATCTCGCCGGTGTACACCAACGCGGGCAACGCGATCATCAAGGGCGCGGAGCTCGAGGTGCAGTCGCTCCTGCCTGGCGGTCTGCAGTTGAACGGCTCGGCCTCCTACATCGACGACTACTACACCTACGTGAACCCTGCGGCGAACATTCCGCAGTATGCGAATCCGGACGGCACCACGGTCTGCCCGACCCTGAGCGTCGTGATCGCCGGCACGACGCGGCCGGTGTGCGACTACCTCTGGCCGGGGGTCTCGCCGCTCGATGCGAGACTGCCCTACACGCCGAAGTGGAAGTTCACCTTCGATCCGTCCTACACCTACATGCTCCCGAACCAGGGGTTGATCCGCTTCATCCCCATCTACACCTACACGACCTCGATGTTCCTCGACTCCCTCAACACCCCGTCGCTCGAGCGGCCGGTCACGCATCAGTTCGACGCCTCGCTCCATTACGTGAACCCGGATGGCACGTATGATTTCGCGATCGGCGGCACGAACCTCACGGACGACCGCTACTACACCGCGGGGTCGGTCAACTACGGGGCCGGCGTGGTCGACGGCTACATCAACGCGCCGCGGGAGTGGTACGCCACCATCCGCGTCGAGCTCGGCGGGAAATAGTCGTCCGCCCGGCGCGGGCAGCTCGAGCAGAGGGGGCATCGCGTGTGCCGGTCCGACGAGGACCGGCGCACGCCTCACTTGTGCGCGAGCTGACGCTCCAGACGGGCGCGTGAGATCAGTCCACGCACCAGAATGGTACGGTCGGGCAGCGCCTCCGAGACGACAAGGTGCGTTCCGCCGGTGTTCTGGAACACCTCCAGCACCTCCCTCACGCTGGCAACGCGCAGTTTCTCCCAGTCGAGGGAGCGCACGGATTCCCACGGCGTCATGATGTGCCCGACCTGCAGCTCATCGTGCCGGCGGTACGTGGAGCTCTGCAGAAACTGGATCGGGCGCTCGCCCTGGATGTCGTAGGAGGTCACGAGCCCCACGACACGCTCGTCCCGCACCACCAACAGCGCGCGCACTCCGAAGCGGATCATGTCCTTGAGCGCATCGTCGATCCGCCGCTCGTCGCTCACGGTGACCGGATGCTCGTGGGAGAAATCGGTCATCACGAGGATGGCCGGATCCTCGAGCCCGACCGCGGGGAACGCGAGCTCCGGGTGCAGCGGGCGCGCCGCCGCGGTGCTGCGGGCCGTCGGCATGAGAAGCGAGCTCGACATGGGGCATTCTCCGCTTGAGCCGATACGATACCGATGCAAGAACTGTGACAAGCCGCGCTGCAGAAAAGTCCCGATTCGCTGCTGCGGGCGCTGCCGCAGGCGGAGCGGCGAGGCGCGTGCGGCTGCTCATCGCGCCGCGGGTTGCCATCGGCCATAATCCTTGACACGAGCGGAAACAGCGCTATGCCACCCTACCGATCCCGAACGACCACACATGGGCGCAACATGGCCGGCGCGCGCGGGCTATGGCGCGCCACCGGGATGCGCGATGAGGACTTCGGCAAGCCGATCATCGCGATCGCCAACTCCTTCACGCAGTTCGTGCCCGGCCACGTGCACTTGCGCGACGTGGGGCGCCTGATCGCCGAGGACATCGCCCGCGCCGGCGGGGTGGGGCGGGAGTTCAACACCATCGCGGTCGACGACGGGATCGCGATGGGGCACGACGGCATGCTCTACAGCCTCCCCTCGCGCGAGCTCATCGCCGACTCGGTCGAATACATGGTCAACGCGCATTGCGCGGATGCGCTCGTGTGCGTCTCGAACTGCGACAAGATCACTCCGGGCATGCTCATGGCGGCGCTGCGCCTCAACGTCCCCACCGTTTTCGTCTCCGGAGGACCGATGGAGGCCGGCAAGGTCGTCTCGGGTGCGACACGCAAGTCGATCGACCTGATCGATGCAATGGTGGCGGCGGCGGATGCGAGCGTCTCGGACGCCGAGCTCGCGGTCATCGAGCGCTCCGCCTGTCCGACGTGCGGCTCCTGCTCGGGCATGTTCACGGCGAACTCGATGAACTGTCTGGTCGAGGCGATCGGTCTTGCGCTGCCCGGCAACGGCAGCGTGCTCGCGACCCACGCCGAGCGCGAGCGGCTCATGCGACGTGCCGGCACGCTCGTGACCGAGCTCTGCCGGCGCTACTACGAAGGCGAGGATGCGAGCGTGCTGCCGCGCTCGATCGCGACGCTCGCGGCGTTCGAGAATGCCATGACGCTCGACATCGCCATGGGCGGGTCGACCAACACGGTGCTGCACTTGCTTGCCGCCGCACACGAGGCGGGTGTCGATTTCACCATGCGGGACATCGATCGGCTTTCCCGGCGCGTGCCCAATCTCTGCAAGGTGGCGCCCTCGAAAGCCGACGTGCACCTCGAGGACGTGCACCGCGCCGGGGGCATCATGGCGATCCTCGGGGAGCTCGAGCGCGGCGGACTCATCCATCGCGACGTCCACACCGTGCACTCGCCCTCGCTCGCGCACGCACTCGAGGCGTGGGACGTGCGCCGCACGGGCGATGCGGCCGTCGCGGAGTTCTATCGCGCGGCCCCGGGCGGCGTGCGCACCGTCGTGCCGTTCAGCCAGTCCGAGCGCTACGCCACACTCGATCTCGATCGCACGACGGGCGTCATCCGCAGCATCGATCATGCCTTCAGCGCCGACGGCGGGCTTGCGGTGCTCAGTGGGAACCTCGCCACCGAGGGCTGCATCGTCAAGACCGCCGGCGTCGATCGCGCGCTGCTCACGTTCGCGGGCCCGGCGAGGATCTTCGAGAGTCAGGACGCCGCGGTAGCCGCGATCCTCGGCAACCAGATCCATCCCGGCGACGTCGTGCTGATCCGCTACGAGGGCCCGCGCGGCGGGCCGGGCATGCAGGAGATGCTCTACCCGACGAGCTATTTGAAGGGCAAGGGGCTTGGCAAGGCCTGCGCCCTGGTCACCGACGGGCGCTTCTCCGGGGGCACCTCGGGGCTCTCGATCGGGCACGTTTCCCCCGAGGCGGCCGAGGGCGGAGCGATCGCGCTCGTGGAGGAGGGTGATCGGATCACGATCGACATCCCGCGGCGCGCAATCACCCTCGAGGTGTCCGACGCCGTGCTCGAGCGTCGCCGGGGAGCGATGAAGGCTCAGGGGCCTGCCGCCTGGCGGCCGGCGGCCGCCAGGCCGCGCAAGGTCTCCGCGGCGCTGCGGGCCTATGCCGCGATGGCGACCAGCGCCTCGCGCGGTGCAGTGCGCGACCTCTCCCGGGTGCCCCCCTCCTGATCCGCCCGAGCCGGCTGCCGCGGCCTGAGGCTTCGTGGATAAATGACGGCTGGGTCGCGTTTGCGCCGCTCCCGACCGGGCAAGATGGGCCGGGCGTGACCTTGCTCACGGCGGGGTGCGCGCAGTCACTGCAAGTTCTCATTTGGCCGATCTTTTTCGCGGGGGCGGACCCGCGGTCGACGTCGCATGCGAGCACCAGGCGGTATCCCCTCTCGACGCCATCTGATTGTCTGGACGGCCGCACTCGCGGCGTTCGTCGTGCTGCTCTTCGCGGCGCTGCGCGCCGTTTGGCAGGTGCGATCGGCCTCCTTCGTGTCCCTCGGAGGGGCGCTGCTCGTGCTCATCGGCGCGCTCGGCGGCATCGCCTTCGCGCGCTGGCACCGCGCTCACCAGAAGGTCGCACGGCTCGATGCGACGCTGCGCCTGCTCACCGGCGCGAGCGAGGTCGCCGGCGTATCGGCGTGGATGTGGGAGCTCGACGCCAACCGCATCACCCCTGCCGCCGGAAGCTCGATCGCGCTGCGCCTCGATGGGAGCGAGTCGGTCGACCCCAACGAGTACTCCGGCAAGCTCGTGCACCCGGAGGACCGCGCGCTCGTCAAGGAGGCGTTCCAGCGCGTGATTCGGGCGTCAGCGGGCGGTGACGATCAGGTCGCCGTCCGCTACCGGCGCACGCTCCCCGACGGCGGCGACTGCCATCTCGAGCTCCACGCCCGCGCCGAGCGCAACGCCGCCGGCCGTGTGGTGCGCTTCGTCGGCCTCACGCGCGAGGTCAGTCGCGAGGTCGAAGCGGCGGGCGTGCTGGAGCGCCAGGCCGCGCAGCTCCGTCAGGCCGAGCAGCGCCTCGAGCGCGCCTCGATCTCGAGCCACGAGGGACACTGGGAGCTCGATTACGTGAAGGGGACGCGCTGGCAGTCCTCGAGCTTCCAGGCGCTGCTCGGCTACGAGCCGCGCGAGCTCCTGGGACCGCTCAAGGACGCGGCCGGTCACACCCATCCGGAGGATCGGGAGCTGCCGACGCGTGCGCTGCAGGCGCACCTCGAGCAGGGCGCGCCGCTCGACTTCACGCTCCGCCTCGAGACGGCCGGCGGGTCCTTCCGCTGGTATCGCATGCGCGGGGGCGTCGCCGAGCGCGATGAGCGCGGGCGGGCGGTGCGGGTCTCCGGCTCGGTCCAGGAGGTGCATCAGCAGAAGCTCGCCGAGGATGCGCTGCGCGAAGTGCAGGTGCGCTTCGAGCGCGCCGTGCACGGCACCGAGGACGGTCTTTGGGAGATCGACCTCACCTACGAACCCGCGCGCTGCTGGCTCTCCCCGCGCGTGCACGAGCTCTTGGGCTACGAGAACGGCGAGCTGCCGTTCCACAAGGGGATGATCCGTGAGCTGATCCACCCCGATGACGTGGCGATTCACGATGCGAACCGCGAGATCATGCTGCGCGATCACGTCTCGCCGGACCTCGAGGTGCGCATGCGCGTGAAGAGCGGCGAGTACCGCTGGTTCCTGCTGCGCGGCCGGCCGGAGCTCGACCCCGACGGGCGCGTGATCCGCAATTCCGGCTCCCTTCAGGATGTGACGGAGGCGCGCGCCGCGCGCGAGGCGCTGCTGCGCGCGAGCGAGGCGGCGGAGGCCGCGAGCCGCGCAAAGAGCGTGTTCCTCGCGACCATGAGCCACGAGATCCGCACGCCCATGAACGGCATCATCGGCATGACGACCCTGCTCCTCGACACGGTGCTCGGGCGCGTGCAGCGCGAATACGCCGAGGCGATTCGCACGAGCGCCAACTCGCTCCTCGCGATCATCAACGACGTGCTCGATTTCTCCAAGATCGAGGCCGGCAGGCTCGAGATCGAGGCCCTGGAGATGGATCTGCGCGCGCAGGTCGAGGAGGTGGGCTCGATGATGGCGCTGCAGGCGGCGAGCAAGCGCCTGGAGCTGATCGTCGACGTGCACCGTGAGGTGCCCGCGACGGTGCTCGGGGATCCGTTCCGCCTCCGTCAGTGCCTCGTGAATCTCGTGAGCAACGCGGTCAAGTTCACCGCGGCCGGCGAGATCGTGGTGGAGGTGACCGTCGCGGAGGAGCGCGCACCGCACGTGGTCGTGCGCTTCGAGGTGCGCGACACGGGCATCGGGGTGAAACCGGAGACCCGCGCCGCGCTCTTCCAGCCCTTCACGCAGGCCGATTCCTCGACCACGCGCAAATTCGGCGGCACCGGACTCGGGCTCTCGATCGTCAAGCGCTTGGTCGAGCTCATGGGCGGGCAGATCGGCGTCGAGAGCGAGCCGGGCTGCGGCTCGACTTTCTGGTTCGAGCTGCCGCTCAAGCCGCTCCATGCGCGCGCGCCGGCCGATGCGCCCGGCGCGCGCACGGCGAGCGGGCGCGTTCTCATCGTCGATGACAACGCCACCAACCGCCGCGTGCTTGCGGGCCAGCTCGCCTGCGCGCAGCTCGCCGTGGACACGGCCGCAAGCGGCGCGGAGGCGCTCGAGCGGATGCATCAGGCGCTCGCCGCCGGCCGTCCCTACGACCTGGCCATCATCGACTTTCAGATGCCCGAGCTCGACGGTGCGTTGCTCGGGGAGCGGATCGCCTCGGACCGGCGGCTCTCGAGCGCGCGGCTCGTGCTGCTTGCCTCGCTCGACGGCCAGGGCGATCCCACGCGCTTTGCCTCCATGGGCTTCGCCGCGTATCTCACCAAGCCCGTGCGTGCGCGCGAGCTCACCGAGTGCGTGCGGCGCCTGCTTGCGCACGAGCCGGAGGAGTGGAGCACGGGAACTCATCCGCCCGGCGCGCACGGCGCCCTCGAGGCGGCCGCGCCGCACCCGATGCACGGCGGGCGGGTGCTGGTCGTGGAGGACAACCTCGTCAATCAGAAAGTGGCGCAGAAGTACCTCGAGCGGCTCGGCTGCAGCGTCGAGGTCGCGGGGGATGGCGCGCAGGCGGTGCACCATTGCGAGCGCGAGCGCTTCGACCTCATCCTCATGGACATGCAGATGCCGGTGATGGACGGGCTCGAGGCGACCCGCACGATCCGCGCGCGCGAGAGCGGCGTGCGCACCCCGATCGTGGCGCTCACCGCGAACGTGTTCGCCGGACAGTTTCAGAGCTGTCTCGAGGCGGGAATGGACGATGTGCTCGTCAAGCCGCTCGAAACGCAGCGGCTGCGCGAGGTGCTCGAGCGCTTCGTGTTGCGCGTGCCCTCGATGCAGGGCGGAGTGCAGCCGGTGGCGGCGCCGGGGCAGAGCATCGCGGCACCGCCGCTCGACCTCGCGCGCCTGGGCAGTCTCGCCGGGGATGACCGCGCATTCATGCACGAGTTGCTCGAGACCTTTCGCACCAGCGCCGCCTCGCTCCTCGATGAGCTCGGCGCTGCGCTCGGCGCCGAGCAGCGCGACCGGCTCGCGCGCGCGGCGCACAAGCTGAAGGGGGCGGGTGGCAACATCGGCGCAACGCGTCTGCGCGAGCTCGCCTCCGAGCTCGAGGCCAACGCGGCGCGCGCGCCCAGCGAACTGCTCGCCCAATCGCTGCGGGCGGTTGGCGCTGAGCTCGCGGAGATCGACGAGTTCATCGCAACCGCTGGCCTTGCGGCGGTCGGCCAGCGCCGCGCGTCCTGATCGCGCCCCGGCGGGTGTCGCCGCCCCTTGACGAGGGGCATGTGTTATAGTTATATACAACACCATGTGACTAGGGCAGGTTTTCGGGCGTGTGCCCGCTGAACGGCCGACGACTCGCGCAGGCCTTATGCAAACCCGCGCACTGTCAGGAAGGGATACAAAAGTGGGTGCACAACCGGAGCACACAACCGGCCCGGACGCGGATGAATCGGTGACCTGGATCGGTCGGGATCGGTCGCTGAGCGCTCCCCACGCGGAGCAAGGCGAGCTCGCCCGCACCTCCGAGCCCGTCCCCGTGCCATTGCCCGCGCCTTCCGGTGACGTGACACCGGCCGAGCTGCACACACCGGCCGATGCGCCTTGGAGCGTGGCCGGTGCGCCGCTCCCCACCCGCTGGGCCGCGATCGGCGTCGGGATCGTCGTGGCCCTCCTCGCAGTCCTCGGCGTCGTGCGTTACGCCAATCAATCGGGCGGCACTCCGCTCGCCGGGGCCGTGGGATCGATTCCGCTCGTGACCGCGCGCGCGCCCGGGCTCACGCCGGTCACCGCGAGCGTCACGTTCACCGGGGCGATCCAGGCGCGCTACGACCTGCCGATCGGCTCCCAGGGCGATGCCGGGCGGATCACCGCCGTGTACGTCGACTCCGGCGAGTGGGTGCACCGCGGCCAGCTCCTCGCGCGCCTCGACGACTCGGTGTTACGCCCCCAGGTTGCGCGGCTCTCGGCCGCGCTCGATGAGGCCCGCGCGAACGCCGCGCTCGCCCAGGCCGAGTACGCGCGCGCAGAGGCGGTCGCCTCCTCGGGTGCGCTCTCCGCGGAGGCGATCGAGCAGCGCCGCGCGACGGCCGTGACAGCGGCGGCAGAGGTGAAAGTGGCCGCTGCGCAGCTCGCCGAGTACCAGGAGCGTCTTGCGCAGGCCGATGTGCGCGCACCGGCCGATGGGCTCGTGCTCACCCGCTCGGCCGAGGTCGGTCAGATCGCCACGCCGGGCGGCAACGCGCTCTTCCGCCTCGCCAAGGGCGGGGAGATGGAGATGCGCGGCCAGGTCGCCGAGCAGGACCTGCCCTCGCTCAAGGTGGGACAGTCCGCGGTGGTGCATCTCATCGGCATCGATCGGCCCTTCCGCGGCCGTGTGCGACTGCTCGGGGCCGTGATCGATCCGAACACGCGGCTCGGAGAGATCCGCGTCGCACTCGAGAACGATCCGCAGCTGCGCCCCGGCGCGTTCGCGCGCGGCGCCGTGACCGTGGGCCGCGGCCTGCGGCCGGTGCTGCCGCAGACGGCGGTGCTCACTGACGCGGAGAGCAGTTACGTCTACGTGGTCGATGACGACGGCCGCATCGCGCGGCGCAACGTGCGCGTCGCCGACACGACCGCGCAGGGAATCGTCATCGGCGCGGGCCTCACGGGCCGCGAGCGCATCGTGATGACGGCGGCCGCATTTCTGCGCCCCGGCGAGCGGGTGAGCGTGGCGCCGGCGAGCGCGGCTGCGGCCGCGACGGGCAGCTCGTCGTGAGAAACATCTCCGCCTGGGCGATTCGCCACCCGGTCACCCCGATCGTCCTGTTCGTCGTGCTCTCCGTCGTCGGCGTGGTCGCCTTCATACGGCTGCCGATCAACCTCGATCCGGATATCGACTATCCGCTCGTCACGGTGAGCGTCACCGATCCCGGCGCCGCGCCGACGGAGATCGAGACGCAGATCATCCAGAAGGTCGAAGGAGCGGTCGCGAGTATCGGCAACGTCCACACGATCTCCTCGGTCGCCGAGGAGGGCGAGGCGACCACCGACGTCGAGTTTCAGATCGGCACACCGATCGACCGCGCGGTCGCGGATGTGCGCGATGCGGTCGCGAAGATTCGCAGCAACCTGCCCGAGGGGATCGACGAGCCTCTGGTGCGCAGGGTCGATGTGGTGGGCGGCCCGATCGCGTATTTCGCGGTGAGCACGACACAGATGAGTCAGTCGCAACTGAGCTGGTTCATCGACAACACCCTCACCAAGCGCCTGCTCACGGTCCCGGGCGTCGCGCAGGTGCAGCGCGGCGGCGGCGTCGACCGGGAGATCAGCGTCGAGCTCGATCCGGCGCGCATGCAGGCGCTCGGGCTCACGGCCGTGGAGGTGAACACGCAGCTGCGCGACCTCAATCTCAACGCCCCGGGCGGCCGCGCCGATATCGGCGGGGGCGAGCAGTCGATCCGCGTGCTCGGTGGAGCGCAGAGCGCCGTGGATCTCGGGGACACCGAGATCGCCCTGCCGGGCGGCGGCACGGCACGGTTGAAGGACTTCGCCCAAGTCCACGACGGCTACGCCGAGGTACGCAACATCAACCGCCTGAACGGCAGGCCGGCGACGACGTTCTCCGTGTTCAAGAGCACCGGCACCTCGGATGTAGCGGTGCTGAAGCGCGTCGAGGCGGAGATCGCGAACGTCGCGAAGGACTACCCGCAGGTCGGGATCGCCCAAGTGTTCACGACGGTCGACATCACCAAGCAGATGTACCGCACGGCGCTCGAGTCGCTCATCGAGGGGGCGCTGCTCGCCGTGGCCGTCGTGTGGCTGTTCCTGCGCGACCGGCGCGCGACGCTGATCTCCGCGCTCGCGATCCCGCTCGCGGCCATCCCCACCTTCGCCTTCATGGAGTGGATGAACTTCACGCTCAACCAGATCAGCCTGCTCGCCCTGTCGCTGGTCGCGGGCATCCTGGTCGACGATGCGATCGTCGAGATCGAGAACATCGTGCGCCACATGCGCATGGGCAAGAGCGGCTACCAAGCCGCGCTCGATGCGGCCGATCAGATCGGACTCGCGGTGGTCGCCACCTCGGCGGCGATCATCGCCGTGTTCCTGCCGGTGAGCTTCATGGGCGGGATCATCGGCCAGTTCTTCAAGCAGTTCGGGCTCACGGTGGCCGCGGCGGTGTTCTTCTCGCTCCTCGTCGCACGGCTCATCACCCCCGTGGTCGCCGCCTACACCCTGCGGGGCGAGAGCGTGCCGACGCATCGCGACGGACCGGTCATGATCTGGTACCTGCGGGTGCTGCGCTGGTGCATCGAGCACCGCTGGAAGACGCTTGCGGCCGGCACCGTGGTCTTTGCGCTGTCGCTCTTTGCGCTGTATCTCGTGCCGCGCTCGTTCACCTCGGACGACGACTACGGGAGCTCGCAGCTCAACATCGAGCTTCCGCCGGGCGTGCGGCTCGGTGAGACGGCAGCGGTCTCGGCCGAAGCGTACGACATCATCCGCAAGCGGCCCGAGGTCGAGAGCGTGGTCGAGAATATCGGCTCGGGCGGTGACGTGCGCGAGGCGCAGCTCTACATCCAGCTGCTGCCGCTCGGGCAGCGCAAGCTCATCACTCCGCAGTTCGAGAAGCAGGTGATGGTCGCGCTGCGCAAGATTCCCGATGCGCGCCTCTCCTTCGAGAAGCAGTCGGGCGCGGGCGGTGGACGGGACCTCACGTTCTATCTGACGGGCGATGACCCGAACCTGCTCGAGCAGTCCGCGCAGAACGTGCTCGCCGGGATGCGCAGCCTCCCGGAGCTGCGCGACCCGCAGATCGACGGTGATCTGCAGAGCCCGGAGATCATCATCAGGCCGCGGCTCGATCTCGCGGCGCAGCTCGGCGTCACGGTGGAGAGCATCAGCCAGACGATCCGCATCGCAACGCTCGGGGACCTGCCCCAGAACGGCGCCAAGTTCTCGCTCCCCGACCGGCAGATTCCGATTCGCGTGAGCTTGATCGAGCGCTCGCGGCGCGATCTGTCGACGCTCGAGAATCTTCCGGTGCCGGCCGCGAACGGGCGCGTAGTGCCCCTGAGGGCGGTCGCCCAGGTGAGTCTCGGTGAGGGGCCGAACCGCATCCGCCGCTACAACCAGAGCCGCCGCGTCGCGCTCGAGGCCGACTTGAACGGCACGGCGCTCGGTCCGGCGATGGACAAGATCGATGCGCTGCCGGCCGTGAAGAACCTGCCGCAGGGCATACACCTCGTCGAGACGGGGGACACCGAGCTCTTGAACGAGCTCTTCACCAGCTTCGAAATCGCGATGGGCACCGGGATCCTGATGGTGTTCGCCGTCCTCGTGCTGCTCTTCGCGCGCGTTTTCCAGCCGCTCACGATCCTCTCGGCATTGCCGCTGTCCATTGGAGGGGCCGCGGTAGCGCTGTTGGCCTTCAATCTCCCCCTGGGGCTCTCGGTCGTGATCGGCTTTCTTATGCTGATGGGCATCGTCGCCAAGAACTCGATCCTGCTGGTCGATTTCGCGATCGAGGAGATGCGGGCGGGCACCGATCGGGTGACGGCGCTCATCGAGGCCGGGCACAAGCGCGCGCGGCCGATCGTGATGACGACCGTGGCGATGATCGCCGGCATGGCGCCGGTCGCGCTCGATCTGTACCGCGGCAATCAGTTCCGCGCGTCGATGGCGATTGCGGTCGCGGGCGGCCTCACGACCTCCACCGCGCTCACGCTCGTCATCATCCCGGCGGTATTCACGCTCATCGACGATGTGGAGCGCTGGATCGGACCGAAAGTGGGACGCTTGCTCACGGCGTCGCCGTCGCGGCACCTCCAGCCGGTCGCGAAGTCCGGAGCACATCCGGCGGCCTGAACGTGCCCCGCGAAGGGGAGCCGGCGATCGGAGCCATCGGTTAACCTCAACGGCGTGATCGCGCGAGCGACGTCATCCGAGAGCGGCGCCACCGCCGCCCGCCCTGGCCGCTCGGCCTGGTGGGTGCGCATTGCCGCCGCAATCCCGTGGGGGCTCCTCTACGGGCTCGCCCACGCGCTCGCTTGGCTCGCGTGGCGCGTAGTGCGCCTCGAGCGGCGCACCCTCGAGGAGAATCTCACCGCGGCGTTCCCCGAGCTCGACGCTCGCGAGCGCGAGGATCTGATGCGACGTTACTACCGCGGATTCGGCGAAGTGCTGATCGAGGTCCTCAAGGCAGCGAGCATCACCCCCGAGGAGCTGCGTCGGCGCGTCGCGCTGCGCGGGCTCGAGGCGGCGCGCGAGCGGCTCGCTGCGGGCACGGCCGTGCTGCTCGTCGCGGCGCACCAGTGCAACTGGGAGTGGATGCTCCTTGCGCTCTCGCTCGAGGTGGGTTACCCGCTCGATGCCGCCTACAAGCCGCTCGTCGACCACTGGGCCGAGCGTGAGATGCTCAAGGTGCGCAGCCGCTTCGGCGGGCGCCTCGTGCCCGCGCAGGAGATGCTCGGGGATATCATCCGGCGCGGGCGCACACCGCGCGCGATCGCAATGGTGGCCGACCAGGAGCCGCGCACCAGCGAGCACAAGCACTGGACGCGCTTCTTCAACCGCGATACCGCGTTCTACCTCGGGACCGAGGAGATTGCCCGCGCGACGCGCTTCCCGGTGTTCTTCGTCGGAATGCGGCGCGCGGCACGCGGGCACTACGAGGTCGAGCTCACCGCGCTCTGCGCATCCGGCGAGACGCTCGTGCCCGGCGAGCTCACCGAGCGCTACGTGCGGTGCGTGGAGGCACAGATCCGCGCCGCGCCGGCGGACTGGCCGTGGTCGCACAAACGGTGGAAGCTCAAGAAATCACTCTACGGACGCTAGCGCGCCGCAGCAGGCGCACCCCGTCCCCTCGCAGCCATTGCGCCGTGCGCGCAAGCGCTCAGGCCGGCGCGGCCGTGAGCTTGCGCTCGAGGTGCTGCGCGAGCTCGGCGATCGTCGGGAAATCAAAGAGCTCGGTGAGATCGATCGCGCCGGGGTATTCGCGCTCGATCTGCTCGTGGATCTCGATCAGCTTGAGCGAGCTCGCGCCGATCTCGAACAGGTTGTCGTTCGCGGCGAGCTTCTTGCCCTCGAGCGTGGCATCGCAGATGGTGCGCAGCTTCTCCTCGATCGCCGAGCGCGAAGCCGTGAGCGGGCCGCGCCGCGCCTCGCGGAGCGCTGCGACTTGGGCGAGCTCGGCCGCAAATTCTCCGTCCTCGTAGGCGCGCTCGAGCAGATGGCGCTGGATCTTCCCGCTCGTCGTCTTCGGGATGCGCTTGACGGGCACGACGTGGGCCACCTCGAGCCCGGTGTGCTCGTTGATGAGCCGGGTCACTTGGGCGGCAACGTCGACGAACTCCTCGAGGCCCTGACGGTGCAGCACGAAGACGACGAGCTCGTCGGCCTGCGCACCGGGCGGGCGCGCCCCGCCCACCACGACCTTGCCGAGCTCGAGCCCCTGCGCGCGCTGCGCGATGCCCTCCAGGTCGTTCGGGTAGTAGTTCTGCCCGTTGACGAACAGGATCTCCTTCGCTCGCCCGGTGATGAAGAGGTCGCCGGCGTCGATCACGCCCAAATCGCCCGTGCGCAGCCAGCCATCGGCGGTGAACGCCGCCGCGTTCGCCGCGGGGTCCTCGAAGTAGCCTTGGGTCACGTTGTCACCGCCGATCAGGATGTGACCGACGCGGCCCTCGGGAAGCGTCGTGTCGTTGTCGGCGGCGATGCGCAGGCGGCTGTAGGGGATCGCACGCCCAACGGAGATGAGCTCGAGCGCATCGCGCGTTCCCGGCGGTGCGCGCTCGATGCGCTCACCCAAGTTGAGGCGGTGCCGGTTGAGGGTCACGGCGCGATAGGGCGCGCCTACCGGCGGGAAGGTCATCGCGAGAGAGGCCTCGGCAAGACCGTAGACCGGGAACATCGCCTCGCGCGCGAGCTTCGCGGGCGCCATGCGCGTGAGGAACTCCTCGCACAGGCTCACCGAGATCGGCTCGGCGCCGTTGAAGATCAGGCGTACGGCCGATAAATCGAGATCCTCGACGCCGCGCTCGCCCAGCACCTTCAGGTAGTGACGGTAACCGAAGTTCGGCGAGCAGAGCACCGTCGCGCGCGTCCGCGCCGCGAGCGCGAGCCACAGGAGCGGCCGGCGCACGAACAGCTCCGTCGGCATGAGCTGCACGTGCGAGCGGTTTGCGAACATGTAGATGAAGAAGCCGATGAGACCCATGTCGTGGGTGAGCGGCATCCACGAGAGGCTCACGTCCTCCTCGGTGAAGCCGCAGAGCTCGGAGACCCCGAGCCCGTTCGCGAGAATGTTGCGGTGGGTGAGCATCACGCCTTTCGGCTCGCTCGTGGAGCCGGAGGAGAACTGGATGAAGGCGAGCTCATCCGGCTCGGCGCGGTGCGGCTTGCCGGCGCGCGAGACGTCATCGAGCTGATCGACGACGAAGGCGCGCCCGTTGAGCGCGGCGAAGGTCTTCTCCTCGCCCACCTCGGCCGCAAAGGTGCCTATGCGCTCGAGCGAGCGCCGGTCGGTGTAGATGAAGGGCGACCCGAGCTTGCGGGCGATCCGCAGGAGCTTGTGGCGGTGCTC
>Ga0335074_10001829_pt1 | contig 28817 bp, 32 predicted proteins | sample Lox_Sample_23_FD_206715 | JGI IMG/M metagenome (GOLD analysis project Ga0335074, IMG submission 206715) | Soil microbial communities from Loxahatchee National Wildlife Refuge, Florida, United States - Lox_Sample_2.3 | ecosystem: Environmental > Terrestrial > Soil > Wetlands | place: USA... | reverse complement strand
CTGCCGAACAGCGGCGTGCCCGCCAGGTCGACCGTGGAGCTGAGCCTCAGGCCCGCGATCAGCACCACGCCGTCGGCCGGGTCAGGCAGCGTGACAATGAACGCGTCGGCGGACCCGGCGGCGGACCCGGTGACGCCCGCCGCCGCGTAGACACCGAAGGATCTGGTCGTCGGGTTCGTGTCGAACCGAAGGCCGACGCCGTCGAGCACGATGTCCGGGATCCAGCCGAGCACCGGCTGGGCCTCGGGCGGCAGACTGGCGATGAGCGTGCGCAAGCTCATCGGTACCGAGACGAACGCGCCGATGCCCGCCGTGTCCAGGTCCAGGATGAACCTGACCCGGACCGGTCCGTCGGCGGCGGCCACGCGGCGCCGCGGGGCGCCGCGGGCCCGGTGCCGGTCAGGAAGGAACGGCATCTGCGCTGTCCGCGACCGCCGCTATCGGTGAGGTTGGCGGCTCCTTGGTCACGGTCACCGAGATCAGGTTGATGGTGAACGTGTCGGTCACCTTCCACTCCGGCACCGACACCGTGACCGACCAGTCGTCCTTGTCGACGAACGTGAAGCCGAGCAGTTCGGTTGGGTCCTCCTGGTCCTTCTTCTGCATCGTCAGCGTGAACGAATACTCGTCTTCGTCGTTGGATCCGGGCAGCGTGCCTGTGAGCTTGTAGGTGACCTCCCGGAAGACGATCTCGATATCCACCGACCCGCTTATCGGGAGGGCCTCCGCGCCCGGCTCGGCTGCTGCGCCGCGCACGCGGATCTCGGGCGGATCCCCGTCCGGGTTGGCTTCTGCTATCGCCGAGGCGACCTGCCGCGCCAGCTCCGTTACCGGCCCGGCCGGGTCGGTGCGCCTGCGGCGCTGCGACGATCTGGTTTCTTCCGTTGCCATGACGTGCTCCCTTCTCGTGGTTGGCCGTGACGGCCCGGTTAGGCGTGAACTTCGACGGTCAGGCTTTGCTGCTGCTGGTCCAGCCCGGCAGCGACGAGGGTGTAGACAGTGGTCCTGGCCACGGTCACGGTCGTCTCCCCCACCGCGGCGACCGGTCCGACGTCCTGATCGATGGAGCAGGACGACGCGAACCTGGTCCGCCACCTGAGGGTGACCGGCTGGCCCGGGGCGACCGGGCCGGGTGGCACGCTGGCGAACTCGGTGATCTCGGCTGGCATCACGGTGACGGTGTGCGTCCTGCTGGCACTGCCGCCGGCGCCCAGTGCCCGCAGGGTGAAGTCGCCGGTGTGGATGACCGGCAGCCGCACGGTCCCGGCCGCCGGTGAGGGCAGCGTCACCGGCCCCGGCGCCAGCGTGCAGGCGTGCGCCCCGGTGACCTCCCAGGCGACGTCGACCTCGCCGCCGAGCGCGACCTGGGCCGGTGCCACGTCGAACCGCTCGATCCGCGGCGCCGCGCCGACGTCATCGGTCGGCGATTCCTTGGTTACCTTCCTGACGATCGGGACCGGGTCGCCGGCCTGGTAGATGTCGATATCCACGGTGCCGGGAACGGTGTTGACGACGATATTCGCGATCACGAACTCGGCACTGGCACCAGGCGGCAGGCCGGTGGCGGGCGGAAGCGGCACGCTATGGCACATGCCGTCGCCGCTGGTGAAGCTGGCCCAGGGCGTGGCCTCGCCGACGTCGACCGTGATGGTGGTCGGGTCGGTAGTGAGCGCGGTATCCAAGGGATCCGGCGCGCTCGGGATTAAGATCCTCAGCCGCGGGCACTCGACAGGCTCGGCCGTATCGTTCAGCGCGGTGATCGTCAGCGCGACGATGCTGCGCCGGTGCTCGTCCGCCGAGTAGGGCACTGTCGTGGGCCGCACCGAGTAGTCCAGCCGCGGCGTGGGCGCCTGTCCTCGCATCCCGCTGTCCCCCATGCCCGCGGGATCAGGAGCCGACCGCGATGCTCCCGGCCACCGATAAATTGGGTGCTAATACCTCGATGCGCTCATTCGTGAAGCACGCCGCGACGCAGGAAGTCAGCCGCAGAGGCGGTACGACACACGCCTTATCGGCAAACGGCAGCTTATGTCCATTTTTAGCATCGGCGTCGGCGGCGATCCCTTGCGCCTGCCGCACGTTCTTGCCCATTTTCCCCGATGCGCACACGTGAAATACCATTTGCCCGCCCCTACTATGCGCCTGGCCTCCCGCTTCTGAGCTGACCTTAGGGAAATGCGCCGCGCGCCGATACTTACCAGTGCGCGACTGTTGACTAACGTTCGCACATAACACTTACCTTCCGGCGACTGTCGACAGGCGCGCCCGTCCTGTTCCCTGGTCGTTGCTGGCGGCCACGGCGGGCGCCGCTTAGTCGCCCGTTTCAGTGGACGTCGGACATATCAGCATCTGATTGGTCGGTACGACCGGAACGGGAGGGTTCACATGGCAGATGTCGTAGTCGTCGGCGCTGGTCTTTCGGGACTCATAGCGGCCCGGACGCTCAAGGCGAAAGGCGCAAACGTAACGGTGCTTGAAGCGAGGAACCGTATAGGCGGCCGAATGTGGAAAGCCGAGGTGCCAATCGTCAAGAAGACTGCCATCGTCGACCTGGGTGGGCAATGGGTCGGACCAGGGCAGCAGGCCATGAAGGACCTAGCAATAGAATTCAACGTTGTGCCTTTCGATCAATATACGACTGGACCTACGGTCATCAGGTATGACGGCAAAAGCTACCTAGACGATAAAGATCCTCCTGCCCCGAACCCAACGGATCGAGATGTGATCAAACGCCTATGGAAGGAAATGGATAGCGAAGCCGCAAAAGTCGTTCCCGATACCAAAAAACCGTGGGGCTCAGCTTTCGCCGCCGAGTCCGACAGGAGCACACTTGCCCAGTGGATCGCCGGAAAACACAGCGGCAATCCTTATGCCGATTTCTACGTCGGCCTGGATGCGACGTTCAACCAGTCAGGCGGCTCGCCGCATGAGGTGTCGCTGCTGCACTCCATGTTCGAGCACGAGGCAAACCCGGCGGAGGGTGAACCGGATAAGTCCCTGCTCGCCGGCGGCGCGGGACAGTTTCCTCAGCTCATAGCGACCAAAGCCGGCCTCACCGTCCGACTATCGTCGAGGGTGATCGCCATCTCGCAAACCCTGGAAAAGGTCAACGTAGCTATCGCCAACAATACAGCGTTCGATGCCGACGCGGTAATTGTGGCCATGCCTCCCTCTGTTTCTTCGGCCATCTATTACGCTCCGGCCCTGCCGGCACGCAGGCTTCAGCTGTCCTCGCGGATGGCGATGGGAACCATCGCCAAGATCGCCTGCGTCTATGAGAGCCCGTGGTGGCGTCCGCAGCATGGCGGGAAATTCAGCGGAACGGCCGTCGGGGACGAGGAGATGACGGTGGCGGTGACCGCTGACAGTGGCGAGCGAGGCGAAGAGGCGCCAGGAGTGCTGACCAGCTTCATCCAGGGCCGCAAACTTCTCGAGTGGAGCGCGCTCAAGGACAGGGACGCGCGAGAAGCCGCAGTCCTCAACGATCTTGAGAAGTACTTCGGAGACCAGGTCAAGAAGCTACTCCACACATATGTCGAGATGATCTGGCCGATGGAGCAGTTCACCGGCGGCGCCTACAACGGGTATCTGCCACCGGGCGGCTGGACCTCCTACGGGCAGGCGATCCGCGAGCCGGTCGGGCGGATCTTCTGGGCCGGCACCGAGACGGCCACCGAGTGGTACGGCTACTTCGACGGCGCCGTCACCGCGGGCGTGCGGGCGGCCGAAGAAGTGGCGAAAGCCCTGAAATTGGGCTGACTGCACGTCAGCGGCAGACCGGGCCTTGGCTGCCTGGCCCTGCCGCTGCCGAGCCCGCCACTGGGATCACGCCGGGGGCTTGCGGCCGAGAAAGGCGACGAGCCGGTCCCCCGGGCCAGCCTGGACCGCCGGCGTAACCGGCGGGCCGAACAGGGGGCGCCGGCCGGTTTCCGGGATGAGCAGCGGGGCTATCGGCAGCAGGGCGGCGGCCAGCGCGTCGGGGATCGGCCTGCGCTGGCCGCATGCCAGGGATATGTCCCATCCGTGTACGGCGATCTCGATGGCTCCGGTGCATTCCAGGGCGATGGCGGGCAGCGGGAGGTCGCCGATATCGAGTACCTGGCGCCGGCGGCCGGTGGTGGCCCGGGCGGCGAGGAGCCGGCCGGCCCGGTCCTGGAATATCCAGGCCGGGTCCGCGTCGCAGTCGGGTGCCGTGGGGATCAGGCCGACGTGCCCGGTGACGGTCCCGTCGTGGATCGCGGCCAGCGACTCGCTGGCGTGCCTGAGCAGCATGTCCAGGTTCCAGGCCCGGCACGGTGTCGGGCGCGGCAGGAGCGCTTGTGTTACGTCGAGCACCGATCGGGTGGCATAGCTGATCGCCAGGTCGAGAAGACTGGTGCTGGCGTTCATAAGCGTGGCCCGGCCCCGCTCGCGGCGGGCAGGACCGGCGGCAGGCCGAAGGCCGGGAACAAGGCGGGCTGGTTGAACGAAACGACGTGCGTGATGCCCGCGTCGGCGAAGGTGAGCAGCTGAACCGCGTGGGCGTGATGGTGGCCGTCCCGGCCGAGCAGGTAGAAGGCCAAGCCGAGCTGGCCGTTGGCGGCGATCGGGATGGTCCGGAAGTCGCCGGGCCGGCCGAAAACCCGGGTGCCGAGGAACAGCACAATCGGGTCGCGCCCGGCGAACCAGGTGAGCATCGGCGGCATCTCGAACTCAGCGTCCTGCTGCAGCAACGTCGACAGGGCAGACGCGTCGGCGTTCTCGAAGGCGGCGGCGTACCGGTCGAGCAGCGCGCGCTGGGCTGCTTCCGCTGGCTCGCGGATCTCGTCCTGCGCCAGCCCGGCCTGCTCGATCCGGCTGCGAGCGCGCAGCAGCAGACCGTTCACCGCGGTGGTCGTGGTACCGAGCAGGTCGGCGACCTCGGACGCGTGCCACTGCAGGACATCGCGCAAGATCAGCACAGCGCGCTGCCTGGCCGGCAGGTACTGCAACGCGGCGATCAGCGCCAGCCGGAGGCTCTCCCTGGAGGCCACGACCGACGCCGGGTCGGCGGGATCGGCGCTCACCAGGGCGTCGGGAATCGGCTCCAGCCACGGAACCTCGTGCCCACTGGCCACCGGTTCGTCCGGGCTGCCAGGGGCGCCGAGCCCGGACGGCAGTGGCCGCCGGCTGCGGTTCTCCAGTGCCCGCAGGCATGTGTTGGTGGCGATCTTGTATAGCCAGGTGCGCAGCGAGGCGCGGCCCTCGAAGTCACCGTAGGAGCGCCAGGCCCGGACCATCGTCTCCTGCACCTGGTCCTCGGCGTCGTGGACCGAGCCGAGCATCCGGTAGCAATGCGCCAGCAGCTCAGCCCGCATCGGGTCGGTGAGCTGTGCGAAATCCGCCTCGTCCGTCATCGGGACTCCTCCCTGCCTGGCTGCACATCCCCATCTGGATAGATCCCGCGCGCGGCCAGAACTCACCGGGAAACGCGCGTTGATTTCGGCTCCCCGCCCGGATCAATACCGGCGAACCGTCCTCCATCACAAGGAGCCACGATGACAACTCAGCAACTGTCCGGGACCACGGCCATCGTCACCGGCGCAAGCCGCGGCTTCGGCCGGGGCATCGCCACCGCCCTTGCCCAGGCCGGCGCCCACGTCGTCGGTGTCGCCCGCGACGCTGCCGCGCTTGATCAGGCGCACGAACAGCTCGGCGCCGCCTTCACACCCGTGGTCGCTGACGCGGCAGACCCCGTGGTGGCCGGCCAGCTGATCGACCGGTACCAGCCCCGCACGCTGGTGCTGAACGCCGGAGCATCCCCCCTTGGCCGGCCTATTCACCGCCACACCTGGCAGACCTTCAGCCGCAACTGGGAGGTCGACGTCCAGCATGCGTTCAACTGGACCCGCGAAGCGCTGCTGCGCCCAATGGAACCGGGCAGCACGGTCATCGCGGTGTCCAGCGGCGCCGCGCTGCGGGGCTCGCCGATATCAGGCGGCTACGCCGGAGCCAAGGCCACCATCCGGTTCCTCACCGCCTACGCCGCCGAGGAATCCCGGCGGGAAGAACTCGGCATCCGGTTCATCTCAGTGCTTCCCGACCTGACGCCAGCCACCCGGCTCGGCCAAGCCGGAGTCGCGGCCTACGCGGCCCGCGAAGGAATGGATGCCGCGACCTTTCTGGCCAACCGCGGACCCGCCCTCACCCCCGACCAGGCCGGCAAGGAAATCGCCGGACTGGTCAGCGACTCCACCCACGGCGACGGTGCCTACCTGCTGAGTGCGGCAGGCATCAGCCCAGCACCCTGACACCCGCTATCACGTCCACAACCGAAGGAACAGAACAGACATGGTCATCGCAGATAAGACGATCCTGGTGACGATCTCAGCGATCACCGGCCCCGTGGACACGGACGTGACGAGCAGCATCGACATGCCCAAGGCCTCCCCGGAGTCCGTCGCGCGAGCCATCTTCGACGCCGTCGAGAAAGGACAGAACAGCGCGATCAAAGCGCTGGAACGTCAGCAGGCCGCTCTCGTGCAAGCGCCCATCACGGAATAATTAGCTTCATGGACGCGACATACGGAGTCAGCAGGCCTGATCGGGCTGACAGCGACCCGCGACCAGCGGCGGTCACGTTTGTGACGACCGAGCATTTCACCCTTCAAGGTGCCCGGGCGGCCACGATCGCGGAGTCAACGAGCAGGGCGACGATGTTCCTGAGCGCGGTCAGCGGGGGGCTGATCGCGCTCGGGCTCGTAGCCACCGCGGCCAGGACCGGCGTGGCGTTCTACAGCTTCGGGCTCATTCTCCTGCCCACGCTGGCCTTCGTGGGGCTGGCGACGTTTCACCGGGTGCTGCAGTCAGGGATCGAGGATCTTGGCTATGCGCGCCGCGTCGCGCAACTCCGCGGCTATTACTTCGACCACGCTCCCGAGGTAGCCGGCTACCTGCCCAGCGCCGCGGAACACCTGCCCGCGCCGGGACTGGGGATCCGTTTGTGGCAGCAATTCGTGACCGTCGCGGGGATGATCGCCGTGATCACCGCGGTACTCTCCGGCGCGGCCGGCGGGCTGCTCGCAGCCGTAGTTTCTGGCCACTCGCTGATAGCGGCACTGGTCGTTGGCGTGGTCGTCGCCGCTGCGGCACTGACCCTGCTGATGCGCCATCAGAATTCGGCCTGGATCCGTGCCACGCTCCCCGGCGCGGAAACACCGCCACTGCCTGGCGCGGAAACACCGCCGGTGCCCGGCGCAGAAACAGGGCCACGCTGAATCCGCTTGGTCAGAGAACCTTTCCGGCCAGAACGGAATATTCAGCGGGGCTGACGCTCATCCTGTGATGTGATCACCGAGTGCGGCATCCAGGAGGCGGCATGGTGCGGTACCAGGTCACTACTTCGCGCTGGCGCCGGGTAGCGTTTCCGCTCGCGGGCTTGCTGGCCTGGGCGCTCATCCTGAGTCTGATCTTCTCCGATCCGGACGGAACCCGGCCAGGCAACCTCGCGCTGATGGCGCTGCTGCTCATCTGGGTCACCGTGTTTGCTGTGCGTGGCTGGCGCGGCGTGTCGCTGACCGCCACCGACAACGAGGTGAGGTTTCGTGGCTTGGTCTGGACACGATCCTGGCGCTGGCAGCTGATTGGCGGATTCGCCGCGCAGACGCGGCCGGTGAGGTGGGTATGGCTGCCGATCCGGGTGCATCGGCAGGTCATGGGGATCCAGCTACGGGCCGGTCACACGTTGTGGCTCCACGAACTCAGCTGCCGCCCGGGCCGTAACGGGCCTACATGGATCGACTCCGCAGCGGTGCGGCTGAACGAGCTGGCGCACCGGCACGGCGCGGATAGCGGCGAGTGACGGTCAGGAAAGGGCTAGCTTCATCGCTCCGACAGCGATGATCGCGGTTTTGGGGGTCTTACTCAGCCCCGACCCACTCAATTTCCTCGGTATCGTCGAGGAATTCCTCGGTAACGTTGAGAATTTCCTCGGTGTCGTCGAGGCCGTCCAGATCCAGGTCGTCTTCCCCTTCCTGCTCATCAGCATCCACGGCCACGTCGGCCTGGACCCGATGGTCGAGGTTGCCGGCGTGGCGGCCTCGGCCTGGCCCCTCCCATGCCTGGTCCTGCGAGGGTGCGGGAGTCTCGTCCGCCACCGCCTTAGGGGAGACCGGGCCCGCGGCGCGGGCCGCGGTGCGGATGGCGCGCGGGGACGTGGTGATCAGGCCGAGCACCAGCACTACAAGCCCGCAGGCCGCGTTCAGCATCCAGGCGGGATGGCTGGCAGCAGCGAAGTCGTCGCGCAAGGGGTCGTGCAGCCCAACGGCGAGGATCGCCCCGGTCACCGACACGCCCAGCGACTGCCCGGCCTGACGGCCGGCCGAACTGATGCCCCCGGCCACGCCAGCCTGAGCACTGGGCAGGCCGGCGACCGCGGCCGCGAAGACGACGGTATTCACCGCTCCGTACCCGGCGCCGAAGACGATGAAGCCGAAGGCCAGCAGGGGCATCCCGGCCCCGGCCGCAGGCGCCTGGGCCAGCGCGAGGCACCCGATCGCGAGCGCGGCTCCCCCGGCCACGAGCGGCCAGCGGGCTCCGCGGCCGGCGAGCACCCGGCCGGTCAGCGGCGGGGCGGCTACGGCACCGCACGCGAGCGGGAGCAGCCACAGCCCCGCATGCCAGACATCCAGGCCCCTCGCGTCCTGCAAGTACAGGCCGGTCAGGAACAGGAACCCGCCCAGGCTCGCGAACGCGCACAGCGTGATAACCAGGGCGCCGGTGAACGGGACGCTGCGGAACACCCGCAACTCGATGAGCGGCTCAGCGCGGCGGCGCTCCCATGCCACCAGCCCCGCCAGCGCCGCCGCCGCGGCGGCCAGGGCACCCATGATGGGCGCTGACAGCAAGCCCTCCGACGGCCCTTCGATTATCCCGTAGACCAGGCAGGCCAGGAACACGATCACCAGCGACTGGCCGGGCAGGTCAAGGCGGCGCGGTGAGTCGGCCCGCGACTGCGGGAGGATCAGCCGGGCGAGCACGATCGCGATCACTCCCGGCGGGATCGTGATCCAGAACACCGACCGCCATCCCAGGAAGGCAGCGAGCGCCCCGCCGATCACCGGGCCGACGGCCATGCCCGCGCCGAACGTGCCGGTCCAGATGCCGATCGCGCGCGCCCGCGCCGCGGTATCGGTGAACGCGGCGGTGATGATGCCCAGCGACATCGGGGACAGTGCCGCGCCGCCGGCGCCTTGCAGCGCCCGGAAGGCGATTAACGAGCCCGCCGTCGGGGCCAGGCTGCACCCGAGCGACGCCAGCGTGTACACCGCCAGGCCGGCCTGGAACATCGCACGCCGGCCGAACCGGTCGCCGATCGAGCCCGCGGTCATCATCAGGCTCGCCGTGGTGATCGTGTACGCGGCGATCGTCCACTGCAGCCCCGAGACGGGTGTGCGCAGGCTGCGCCCGATGAGCGGCAAGGCCAGGTTTACCACGGTGGTATCGATGGCGATCAGGAACAGGCTCGCGCTGCACACAGCCACGATCGCGTTCCGGACGGCGCGACTGTGCTTGCCGGTCCCCGGAACGACGTCAGGGGTCACCGTCGCCGGTGCGTTTCGATGCCGGCCGGGCGTGCTGCTGGCTCGCCGGTGCGCTGCAGGCGCGTTCGGCCGGAGCGACGGCCGAGTCTTCATGAGTTCCACGAGGAGCCCCGAAACCATTCCCCTTGTCGTACATGTACGAAATGGGGATTATCCGCTTTATCACCCGATGACGCCGGAACTTGCGCGAGATCGCCCCGGCCCCTTCGGCCGACCAGGCAGAACCGGCCAGGCAGCGAGTCGCTGAGCGCGGCTCATAGACTGCACTGGTGCCCAGCCGAGCCGAAATCGTGACATTCGACGACTCTCCGCCGCCCGCTGGGCAGACGGCATGGGTGGCCGACGCTCCCCGGGCGATTGGCGTCGAGATAAGCGATCCCGATCCTGACTGGCCGCAGCAGTACCGCGTCCTGGCCGCCCGGATCCGGGAGGCCCTGGGCTGGCGGGCGCTGCAGCTTGAGCACGTGGGCTCCACCTCAGTCGAGGGACTGCCGGCGAAACCCGTCATCGACACCGACCTGACGGTGGCCGATCCCGGACGCGAACAGGACTACATACCGGCGCTGGAAGAGGCCGGTTTCCGCCTGGTGATCCGCGAGCCCTGGTGGCACGGCCACCGGGTTCTGCGGGCCGACGAGCCGCGCTGCAATCTGCATGTCTTCGGGTTCGACAGCCCCGAACTGGTGAAGCACCGGATCTTCCGCGACTGGCTGCGGGGCAACCCCGCGGAGCGTGACCGTTACGCCGCCGCCAAGCGCCAGGCCGCAGCCGAGGCCAACGCGCGCGGCGAGCACGACATGCAGTACAACGCGCGCAAGGAGCAGACCATCAGGGAGATCTACCACCGGGCGTTCGTGGCCACTGGCCTCCTTGACCCGTAAAGCACTGCGGTCCGTACGCATTGAAGGAGGGTTCAGCCGTGATCCTTCCGGCAGTCCGGGATCCTCGTTTCATAACGCTTCGTCGCGGCGGGACCCTCACTGACCGGGATCACCGTCTCCTGGCCCTCTGGGCGGCGTCGTGCGCGGAGCACGTCCTTGACCTGTTCGAGTCGGTTCAGCCGGAGGACCCGCGGCCACGTGAAGCCATCGGGCACGCCCGCGCCTGGGTGCGCGGTGAGGTCACGATGATGCAGGCTCGCGCGGCGGGCGGCCATGCGATGGGCGCGGCCAGAGACCTGCGTGGGGCAGCCCGGCATGCCGCTTACGCTGCTGGCCAGGCCGGGGCCGTCGCGCACGTCGCCGCGCACGAGCTCGGTGCGGCTGCCTATGCGATCAAGGCAGCACGTGCTGCCGCGCCCGAAGGCCACAGCGATGCCGCCGGGCGACTGGAGTGCCGGTGGCAGCGCGACCAGCTCCCGCAGGCGATTCGCGAACTCGTCCTCGACGACCAGCGATTGCGGAACGATATCTGCTGGTCAGTGTTCGACTGCTGAGCGGGACGTGCGCCTCCCGGGGCTCGATGCGGCTGCCCGGCCAAGGGAGCAACCGTGCTGCTGGCACCCGGTCAGGGGGCAGCGGTGGCGCCGACCAGGCGCAGCGGCTCCAGGAGACGGTGCGGCGTGGTCAGCGCGGCACTTACCCAGCTGCCGTCCGGCGTCTCAAGCCCGGGGCCGGGAGCGACGATGATGTCCGCGGCCGGCACGGGTGTGCCGCACCGGTCGCAGTGCCCCCAGCGGTCGACCTGCCCGTCGTCAGCCGCGTGCCGGAACAGCCGCCGCGGCCCGCCCGGGGCGCAGAAGTCGTCCCCCCATCTGGTCAGGGACAGAACGACGGGCCACAGAGCCCGGCCCTTGTCGGTCAGCTCGTACTCCAGATGACGCTCGCCCGCGACCCGTCTCATCACGCCGGCCGCGGTCAGGGTCTTCAGCCTGCTGGCCAGCACCGCCCTGGGCAGCCGCAGGTGGTCGACGAAGTCAGCGAACCGGCGCACGCCCCAGAAGGCGTCACGGACGATCAGCAGCGTCCATCGCTCGCCGATGATCTCCAGTGACCGGGCCAGGGAGCAGGCCTGTCCCGTGTAGTCGTTCGGAAGGGCCATGCCGTGACTGTAGCACGTAAGAGTTCTGTGAACAGATCATGATTCATTTAACAGATCGAAGTTCATTGACAGAACTAAGAGTCTCGGGCCAGGATTAGTTCATTGAGCAGACCAGGATGCCAACGGGGTGTCCTGACCCAGACCGGAGTAGTCCTGACCCAGACAGCCAGCGCCCGGCCGACCGGAAGGATAGTTATGCCATTCGTCAGCATCTCCCTAGCGCGGGGCAAGTCCAGGGAGTACCTCGACGCGGTCTCCTCCGCTGTGCACGAGGCTCTCGTCCAGGAAATCGGAATGAACCCGGAGGACCGTTTCCAGCTGATCGATCAGCACGAGCCCGGCGAGATGATCTTCAGCCGCGACTTCCGCGGCGGCCCCCGCTCGGCCGACTTCATCGTCTTCACCATCACCGAGGGGATCGACAGCGGGGAGCATGGCAAGCAGCGCTTCTACAAGACGCTGGTGGACCTGCTGCAAAAGGACCCGGGCGTGCGCGGCGAAGACGTGTTCGTGATGTTCCACCTCACCTCGCCGGCGAACTTCTCCTTCGCCAGCGGCGTGTCCGCTCCCGAGGCCGTCGCCGCGCAGGCGCAGGCCCGGGCGGGTACGAAAACCTTCACCAGGCCGGAACTGACCGACGCCGTGACCGAGCTGTTCCAGGCCAACGACCGGACCCGTATCGTGTCCATGCTGCCCGAGACGTTTGTCATGAAAATCCCGGAAAGCCTGCCCTACGGCGGGTCGTTCAAGGGACCGAAGGAATTCGACAGCTTCTTCCGGCGCATCTATGACGACCATGACTTCTGGTCCTGGTTCCACACCGAACTCGCTCTCGGCCGCGTCCTGGACGCCGGCACCCACCTGATGGCGCCGATCAAGGTCACCGCGCGCGCGAAGTCGTCGGGGGCCACCCTGAGCGTCGAGAACCTCTGGCTCTTCGAAGTGGCCGACGGCAACTTCGTCAAGGCCCAGCTCTACGCCGACACCGCCGCCGGACGTAACATCGCCGGCTGACGCCGGCCGCTGGAAACGCAGCGGATCCGGTTTGCGCGTGCGGGACCGGCACGGCTGTGCCGCTACTCCCCCATCTGCAGCGCGATCTTGCCGCGGGTGTGCCGGCCCGCGACCCGGGTCAGCGCCTCGCGGGCCTGGTCCAGCGGCAGCACCGCCTCGACCTGGGGACGGAGCGTGCCGGCATCGACCAGGCGGCTGAGTGCCTCGAGCCGCTCCCGGCCGATGTGGGCCGCGAACGATTCACCGGTGATGCCCCGCTCCAGCTGAGCGGGCGGGCCTTGCAGGACTATGGAGATCATCCGGCCGCTGTCGCGGACAGCACCGATGGCCTGGTCGCGGGTCTGGCCCCCGGCGCAGTCCAGCAGCAAGTCGGCGCCTGCGGGAACTGCGGCCCGCACCTGCTGGACCCAGTCCGCCGCGTTGTAGTCGAACACCGCACTGGCGCCCAGGCTCCGCAGGTAGTCATGGTTGCCCAGGCTGGCCACACCCAGCGGCCGGGCGCCCAGGGCCGCCGCGATCTGCACGGCGGCGCTGCCCACCCCTCCGGCGGCGGCGGTGATGAGCACGGTCTCACCGGCCTGCAGCCGCCCCCGGTCCACCAGGCCCTCATGAGCGGTCCCGCCGCCGATCACCAGCCCGGCCGCCTCGGCGAAGCTCGCCCGGCCGGGCATCGGGGCCAGACGGTCCGCCGACGCCAGCGCCAGTTCAGCGAACCCGCCCCCCGCCGGGAACAGGCTCGCGTACACCCGGTCGCCCGGCTGGACACCGGCCCCGTCGCCAGCCACTTCCACCACGCCCGCGACCTCCTGGCCGGGGACGAACGGCAGGGCAACCCCCGGGAAGCCGCCGCCAAGGAACCCGACGTCCCATGGGCCCACACCCGCCCCATGCACACGCACCAGCGCCTGTCCCGCCGCCGGTACCGGGTCTGGCAGCTCACCCAGCTTCACGCTGCCGATCCCGCCCAGTTGCTCCGCCAGCGCTACTCGCACGGCCCCAGCCTCCTCACCTCGTACTTCTCAAGAGCGTCATCCTTGATGAGATAAGAGTCCCATCACTGTCAGGAGGGCTTCATGCGTGTCTTCGTCACCGGAGGGACCGGGCTCGTTGGCTCCGCCGTGGTCGCTGAGCTTCTCGGCCACGGCCACACTGTCGTTGGCCTCGCTCGCTCCGACGCTTCTGTGCTCGCGCTTGAGGCAGCTGGCGCCGATACCGTGCCCGGTGGTCTTGCTGACCTGGACTCCCTCTGCACCGGCGCGGCCCAGGCCGACGGGGTGATCCACTTGGCTTTCGGCAATGACTTCAGCAGTCCAGACGCCTTGGCGCGTACGGTCGCCGAGGAGAGTGCCGCCCTCGCAACCCTGGGTGAGGAGCTCACCGGCAGTGACCGCCCTCTGGTGACGGTCTCAGGTACCCCGTATGTCCCGGGCCGCGCCTCCACAGAGGCCGATCCGCTGCCGGCCACCGGGCCCGTTGGCGGTCGGGCCCGGTCCGTCACCGCGATCCTCGGGCTGGCCTCGCGTGGAGTTCGGAGCTCGGCCGTCCGCCTGCCGCGCACGGTCCACAACCAGGGCAAGGGCGGGTTTGCTGGCATGCTGACCGAGATGGCGCGCCGGTCCGGAGTGTCGGGCTACCCAGGCGACGGCACCCAGCGCTGGCCGGCCGTGCACGCGCTGGACGCGGCCGTCCTTTTCCGGCTGGCCCTGGAACTGGCGCCGGCCGGGAGCGTCTGGCACGCCGTGGCCGACGAGGGCGACGCGGTGCGTGACATCGCAGTTGTCATCGGCCGGCGGCTCGGGCTGCCGGTCACGGCGCTCCCGCAAGAGACCTTCGGCCCCCTCGGCCCGATCTTCGCAACAGACCAGCCCTCGTCCAGCACTCATACCCGAGAGGCGCTCGGCTGGGAGCCGAAGCACCCAAGTCTTCTCCAGGATCTGGAGCACATCCAGCCCTGACGGAATCCTCGGTCAGCGTCCGCCCAGCCTGGTTTTCCCGTCGAGCAGTTCGCGTGCGATCTCCAGGTGGCCAGAATGCGCGGCAGTCTCCTCAATCACGTGCAGGACGATCCAGCGGACGTTCGCGATCTCCTTGGTGTATTCCCGGTAGGGGTGAAAGCCGAGTCCGCGCGGGACCGCCGACAGCGGGGTGACCGCGAGCACCTCGTCGGACCGCTTGCACTCTTCGCGGTAGTTGGCGATGAGGTCGGCGCTGGGCCAGTCGCACGTGAAGGCGGCCTTGTCATCGGACGCGCCTCCCTCGTTGTCCCCCGCTTCCCCGATCATCGGCTGTTCCTCCCGGATACCCGTGACCACGTTCTGGATCCAGTGGTGCTCGACGCCGCCGAGATGCCAGAGCATCCCGGCGACGGTCCAGCCGGACGGCACGGCCGGCGTCTGCCAGGCTGCCTCGGGCAGCCCTTCGACGATCTTCAGTACCGAGTCGCGCTGGTGCTGCAGGAAGCTCAGGAGCATGCGCGACTGATCGTCTTGGTTAGGATCACCTACCGCTGGTGACGCCGTCCGTGGAGTGGTCGCGGAATCGGTCACTGTGCCCGCCTTTCGAGTTGGCCCGTCGCACCGTAGGACGGGGCAGGCACCCGGGACTCATCGCGGGAACCGGGCCGGCGGGAACGGCATACTCCGGCACCTGGCGCCGGTCAGGTCTGTCTGTGCCCGGCCTCGGCCTTGAGCCCTTCCTGGAGGATGATGGCAGCACTGGGGGCAGAGCCCCAGTTCAGGGTCCGGAGAAAATCTCGGGGCCGGACGAGGCGGCGCTCGCGGACCTCGTGCTGCGGATCCCATGGCAGGATCTCGACCCGGGCCCAGAAGCGGGTCTGGTAGTAGCGCCAGGGCCCAGCCGGGTGCTCAGGATCGTCAACGCGCTGGCAGCCGATGTAGCGGCTGCTGACGACGCGAGCGCAGCCTTCTTCCATCACCTCCCGGACAAGGCAGTTCTCCAGCGTTTCGCCTGGCTCGACCCCGCCGCCGAGCAGGTTCCAGTACCGCTCGCCACCGGTACCGGTGGTTCCGAGGACGATCATTCCGGCCCCGGTGAAGCAGATGCCGTAGGCCTGGTTAGAGTGCGGCGGTTCCGGTCGGAACGGGGGATCGAACCAGGTGAACATCACCCGGCGGCCCTCGTCGCGGATCTCCTGGACCGATCGCGCCGCGGGCTCGGCCAGACCGGTCGAGTAGCCGCCCGGCGGACTAACCCGTTCCACAGACCTCGACTCCCGGCCACTCACTTAATCACGGACGTCGTCACCGGGCTCCGATAGAAGGCGCCCTCAGGTTCGGCTGACACCGGATCCCTGAGGGCGCCCGCAGCGCGTCTCCAGGATTGCTAGAGAGCAACCCCTGGAGGCGTCTGACGATTAGCGAACATCGGCGGGCACCTCCTTCCTGATGCAGAGGACATGTCTTGCCGCGGCGCGGACACTGTAAGACTGCACGCCGGCACGCGGCAACGCATTTACTGGCGGCCAAGATCGTCATGTGCGTAATGTCAAGCAGAAGTCGCCACAAGGGGACCGGGACAGGCTGGAGGCAACGCCATGGACGAGTCTGGTTCCGGTGCCGCTGCGACGGGGGCAGCGCCCTTGACGGAAGCCACATCGCCGCAGTGGGCTCCGGCGCCGCATCCCGACCGGGTACCTGTGCTGGCGTGGGTGATCGCCGCCGGGTTCGTGGCGCTGGAGCTCGCGGTGAGCGGCCGGTACGGCTTCATGCAGGACGAGCTGTACTTCATCGAGGCCGGGCGCCATCTGGCGTTCGGCTATGTTGACCAGCCACCGCTGACGCCGCTGGCTGACCGGATCACCAGCGTTCTTGGCGTCACTCCGACTGCGGTGCGGGTCATTCCGGCACTGGCCGGCGGGGCCGCTGTGGTGGTGGCCGCCAGGTTCGCGGCGCTGTTCGGCGCGGGCAGGCTCGGCCGGGTCCTCGCCGCCCTGCTGACGGCGTGCACTCCGGTCCTGCTCAGCTCCGACCACCTCGGGAACACCACGCCGCTGGACCTGCTGACCTGGCCGGTGGTCGGGCTGTGTGTGGCGGTGGCGCTGCTGCGCGACCGGCCGCGCTGGTGGCTGGGCGGCGGTGTCGCCGCCGGGATCGGGCTTGAGAACGACAACCTGATGCTCCTCCTGCTGATCTGCCTTGCCTTGGGCATCCTGCTCTCGAAGTACCGTCCCGTGCTGAGGACCCCGTGGCCGTGGCTCGGTGCCGGGATCGCGGCGGTCCTGTGGGCGCCGAACGTCGTCTGGCAGGCCACGCATGGCTGGCCGCAGTTGTCCATGGCTTCGGCGCTGCACCAGGAGAACAGCACAGCGGGCGACTACATCGCCGGCCTGCCGGGACTGCTGGTTTCCTTCGGCCTGCTGGCCTTTCCGCTGGCGATCGTCGGCTTCGTCGTACTCTGGCGACGCCCAGAGCTGCGGTTCCTCGCGGTCGCGGTGACGCTGGTCATTGCCTACGTGCTGGCCTGGGTGCCGGGCAAGGGGTACTACATCGACGGAATGGCCGCGATCCTGCTGGCCGCCGGGTCGGTGGCCGCTGAGCGCTGGATCGCGCGTGCTCGCCGACCGCGGCTGCGGACCACAGCCGTGGTTGCGGCGCCGGTGGTGGGCATGCTCGCGCTGATGCCGATCTTCCTTCCGGTAGTGCCCGCAACGGCCGTGCACAGCCTGCCGACTGTCGCTCAGCAGAGTTCCAACGTCGGCGACACGATTGGGTGGCCGCAGCTCGTCAGCGCGGTCGCAGCGCAGGACGCGGCCCTGACGCGGGCAGGGGAACCGCCCACGTCGATATTCACCGGGGCCTACGGAGAAGCCGGCGCCCTCGACGTCCTCGGCTCCGGTTACCGCCTGCCGCCGGTGCTGTCCGGACATAACGCCTACTGGATGTGGGGACCGGGACAGGCATCTGACCGGACTGTGCTCGTGGTGGACGCGCTCGGTCAACTGAGCCCCTACTTCGCCAGATGCCGGCTGCTGGCCACCTTCAACCCGCCGTACCAGGTGCAGAACAACTGGACGGACCTGCAGATCGGCGTCTGCACCGGCCCAGTGGCCGGGTGGAACGCGCTCTGGCCGCACCTGAGGCACTACGACTGACCACATCGTGGGCGCCGGTAAACATCCATCGACGCTGCCGGATGGTTGCGGGAAGGTTCTGGTTGAGACGCGCGTTGACACGACATATCGTGTTGCTTGAGCAGGCCCTGGAAGGACTCCGGGCCTTGAGAGGTGAGCGTGATGACCGGTTGGTACGCGGAGCGGACACCGGACAGGTCAGCCAAGGCTGTGATCGCCGTGACGCTGCTGGCGCTGCTGCTGGTGGCGGCCGTTCCGGCAGCCCTGCTGGCGGCAGTGATCATGATGATTCTGGGACACGTCGTCGGCGGGCTCGCGCTGTTCGGCGGCTCGGTCCTCGCCGCCGCCATAGCTGTCTCGCTCGCGGGCATGAGCGGGCTGCGGCACCTGCGCAAACTGCTTTCCAGGAACAGCATCAACATCGTGCGGCTGGACGGCAGCCAGTACACCGACGTCGCCGAGCCGGAGGGCAGCAGCTACAGCGACGTCCTGCAGCTAGACCGCAGCGAGTACAGCGAAGTTCGCTGACCCGGCCCTGCCAGCCTTAGGTTGCCCGGGCCAGGATGAGGCTGTGCCCGCTGTTGCCCTCGGGAATATAGCGGTCCCAGATGGGCGTGAGCCCGGCAGCGGTCAGCCAGCGCAGGTACGTGCCAGTGTCCGCGTGATCCCAGAACATGTCAGCTCCGAGGTAGTGCTCAGTTCCGGTCCATCTGCGGGCACCGACGATAGCCAGCAGATAGCCGCCCAGCCGGATCCACTGTCGCAGGCGAGGGAACAGTGACCGCTGGTCGGCAAGCGGTACATGAATCAAGGCATAGAACGAAACTACGGCGTCGACGCTGGCTGGCCGCAGACTGAAGGCTGTCATGTCAGCCTGTACGAACGAGGCTCCGGGGACGAGCGGGTGAGCGCGGCCGAGCTGGACTGCCGAAAAGTCCACGCCGAGGACGCGCAGGCCGTGGCCGGCCAGCTCACGGGTTGCCGGGATCCCCGCGCCGCAGCCCAGGTCCACGACCCGGGCACCGGATGGCAGCAGGCCAGCCAGTTCCGCCGTCCAGCCCGCATAACGGCTGACGTTCTCGGCCGAGGAAGCGGCCGCCGCTCCGTCGTCGCTGCGGTACGCCAAGGAGATCGTGTCGTAGCCGCGGCGGACAAGCTCACGCTGCCGGGCTCGCCCGGCCTCATCGTCTGAATCCGCCATTCGGACCGGCCAGAATCTTTCCCTGTGGACCCCGCAGATGCAGTCCAAGGATGCTGGTTATTGGGCTGACGTTCCAGGGCGGGGCTTTCCTGGGGCAACCGTACGGGCCAGGATCCCCAGCGTGGCCCGCAGCGCGCTTTCCGGGATTACCGGGAAGATGGCGGCGTCCTTCCACGACTGGTCGGCCGCCGACCAGTCGTAGTAAGACGTCACGAGCGTGCCCCCGGACATGGGCTCCAGCCTGTACCCATAGACGTGACCGAGATCCAGCTGGCCGTGCACGGTCCAGGCGATCTCCTGGTCCGGCTCGAACGTGACGATCTCGACGGTGACGTCGTACAGCCCGAGCGGATAGTCGTTGAGCGCTTCCCGGTCCATGTGCACGACGAAGGTGTCCCCGGCCCGGGCGACGACGTCTCCGCTGGCCGCCATCAGCATGCCGGAGCTGTCGATGGCAACGTGCCCCCTGGGATCGGTGAGCACGGCAAAGATCTCCCCCGGCGATGCGGCTATCGCCCGCTGTACCTCAACTCGTTCTGGCACGTTCAGATTGTCGCACCCGCCGAAAGGGCGCGGCCTGCGTGGTCAGTCGGCTACCACGTCAGCGGGACACCCGTTACCGGAGTCCTCGCCCAGCTCGGCCAGGCCGGGGATCGGGTTTCCGTACGGCGACTGGGTGGGGTAGCCGAGGATGCCGAGCAGCCGGCGTTCTACCGCCTCGCTCATCACGTGCTCCCACCGGCATGCCTCTTCGTGGGCGAGCTGCCAGTCCAGGCCGATGAGGTCGACGAGCAGGCACTCGGCCAGGCGGTGCTTGCGCATCACCCTGGTGGCGGCCGACCGGCCCGCCGGCGTGAGCTGGATGCGCCGGTCAGCGGTGACCGTCAGCAGCCCGTCGCGCTGCATCCGGGCGACCGTCTGCGAGGCAGCCGGGACGCTGTGCCCAAGCCGCCCGGCGACCCGCGCGCGCCGCGGGACAAGCCCTTCTTCTTCGAGCTCGAGCACGGTGCGCAGGTACATCTCGGTTGTATCGCTCATCGTTCTTCCGCTTGTTCCTGCCGGTGCCCGTGCGCCGGGTCCCTCTCCTCGGCGAGCATCCGGTAGATGGCCTGCCGCGCAGCCCGGATGAGCTCCGCCGCCCGCGCGAGCTGCTCGGGCGTTCCGGCGTGCGCAACCTGGCGGGCCGCACCGTGCAGGTTGTGGAGCTCGACGCGCAGGTCAAGCTGCGTCGGCGGATGCGAGGCATCCGCGGCCAGAGCGCGAAGGCGCCCCTCATCCGCTTGCGACCGGCCTGCCTGGGTCAGCTCGAAGGTCCGTCGTCCGCCCGCGTCTCGACCGCAGATGAGCCCCGTGTCCTCAAAGAGCTGCAGCAGCGGGTAGACCGAACCCGGGCTCGGCCGCCAGCGGCCCCCGGCATGCGCTTCCAGGCGGTCCATCAGCTCGTATCCGTGAGCCGGCCCGTCAAGCAGCGCGGCCAGCAGAAGGCTGCGGACCTCGCCTCTGCGCACGCGGTCGCGGTCGAGCGGGCCGTGACGGCCATGGCTGTCGCCGCGACCGCCTCTCCCCGACGCCCCTCTCACCAGCTAGTCCTCACCTTCAGCCCCAGCTCGAAGCCCGACTTTCAACCACGGCCCGGAGCCCGACCTCCAGCCACGGCCCGGAGCCCGGCCTCCAGCCACGGCCCGGAGCCCGACCTTCAGCCACGGCCCGGAGCCCGACCTTCAACGACGGCTCGGAGCCCGCGATCGATAATGATATATCACGATCGCTCTCCAAGCCGGAAGTGCGACGCCGGGAACCCGGAACCAGTTGACGGCTGAGCGAGCCGCCGAGCTTGCAGGTGGCATGTCCGCTGCTGTGGTGGCGGGCTTGCGCCTCTATGTCGCGCAACGCGAGAAGGAAAGGAAGCTGGCGCAGATGACCGAGATAGAGGTCGAGGTGCAAGACGGCCCGGTCGTGACGGCGAAGCGGTTCACCGGGCGGCTCTTGCTTCGCTATCAGCGGCGCGACGGGCTGCGGGTTACAGCCTTCCGCGTCTACGTCACCGCCAAAGGGCAGTACGCGATTTACACCCGCAACGACCCGGACTGGTCAAGGCTGTCCAGCCCCAGCGAAGACAACTCGGTCTTGGAAGACCCAAGCACCTGGGAAACTTCCTGGTGGGAGACGACCGAACGCTCCCTGCACGTGTTCCCCGACACTGCGTCCATGGCCAAAGAAGTCCCCGCCCCACTCATCAAGGCGATCGCCGACGCTCAGAGCAAGCCCGCAGTCGAGGACCTCGACATCTGACCCCCGACCGCCCAGCGGTACCGCTCAGGCCCGCGCGCCAACAGCATGGGTGGCCCACCGATGCACCGCCGGGGGACGACCCACAGCATGGGTGGGCCACCGATGTCGCCCCAACAGCATGGGTGGCACACCCACGCACCCCCGGGCCACCCCCAACAGCATGGGTGGCACACCCATGCACCATGATCTTCGCCGGAGGATGCAGCGGCGGGACAAGACACTGGTGCGGGATTGGCTCAGCAACCGCTGCCCGCCAGGGAGGGGCCAGGCGGGGCCGACGGCCTACTGGGTGTCGCGTGCGCAGCGCCGACGATCTGGCTGCCCGGATTATGACGATCGGCGCCGACGGCCTTCGTCTTGGTCGAGCAGCTGGTCGATTGCTGCCGCACGCGCCTTCATTTGCTCGGCGGACGGCGTGCGGCTAGCGCCCTGAGTCACCCGACGGCGGATGAGCCGCCGCTGCCTCGCCGTCGGCCCGTGCCCGGTCAGCATGTGACGCCAGGCCGAATGGCACCACCACCTGGTAGCGGCGGTCGATACCGGGTTGACTGCTGCGCGTACGCGACGTCCAATCCGGGACATCCGGCCTCCCCGTATGAATGGTTCCACCCACACCCCATCATGCGCCTGGTCACGGTCAGCGTCTTCCTGCGTGCTACTCGGAAGTGCGGCGCCGGAACAGCCAGGCGGCGAGGGGCGCGGCAACCACCAGGATGAATGCTGACCACGCCACAGCGGCCAGCACTGGGTGCTGCATCGGCCACGCGTTGATCGTCGCGGATGGGTTGGGGTTTCCCCAGAGGCGACGTGCGCCCGCGGCCACAGCGCTCACCGGGTTCCAGTCGGCCACGACCTGAAGCCACCCCGGCATGTGCTGGGTCGGGATCATCGCATTGGAAACGAACGCGAGCGGGAAGACCACGATGAATCCGATCGAGGCCGCTGACTCGGGGCTTTTGCTATTGAGGCCGACGCACATCGCGATCCAGGTCAGCGAATAGGCGAAGAACAGGACGAGGGCGAAGCCGCCCACGATCGCCCCCAGACCAGCGTCGGGCCGCCAGCCGACCACGAGCCCGGTCACGCCGACGATGAGCGCGCACAGAAAGAAGGTGGTGAGGTCGGCGAGGGACCGGCCCACGAGGACCGACGCGCGCCACATCGGCAAGGAGCGGAACCGGTCGATGATGCCCTCGTGCAGGTCGCTGCTCAGCCCGACTCCGGTGCCCATCGTGGATGTCACGAGGTTGAGAGCGAGCATGCCAGCGAGGACGAAGTCCTTGTAGGTCCCGCGCGGAATGGGGATGCCGCCACCGAAGATGTACACGAACAGCGCCGTAAAAAGGACCGGCTGAATGGTGACGTCGGAGAGCTGCGTCGGCTCGCGCGAGATGTGCACGAGGTTCCGGCGGGTCATCGCCCAGACGTCACGGACGCGCCGCGCGATACTGGTCCTCGGTTCAGGCGAGGGCGCTGCGCCGGCCGGCGCGGCCCAGGTGGCTGTCGTCATGCTCGTGTCCCTTCCATGGTGTGGCCTGCGGCCCGGCCGTGCTCGGCCTCGTTCGGAATCCCATCCCCGAGATGACCTCCAGTAAGAGCGAAGAAGACGTCGTCGAGTGAGGGCTGGCGGACCTCCACGTTGTCGACGGCGATTCCGGCCCTGTCCAGTACGCGGACGATCGATGTGGCCAGCCCGGGGACCGGGTCGACCCCGGCGCCGAGGCGGCGCCCGTCGTCGCTCACCTGCACCGGCCCGCTGACGAGCGGGGTGACGGTCGCGACGGCGTCGGGGGACGGAGCCGTCAGGGTCACCTCGAGGCGGGCACCGCGGCTCGCCTCCTTCAGATCCTGCGGCGTGCCGTCGGCGACCACGCGCCCCCTGTCGATCACGACGATCCGGTCCGCGAGCGCGTCCGCTTCATCGAGGTACTGGGTGGTGAGGAGCACGGTGACGCCCTCGGCGAGCAGCTGGCGGACCGCCTCCCACACCCGCTGGCGGCTGGCCGGGTCGAGACCGGTCGTGGGCTCGTCGAGGAACAGCACCGGCGGGCGGGCCATGAGGCTCGCCGCCACATCCAGCCGGCGGCGCATCCCGCCGGAGTAGCCGTTCACAACCCGGTCGGCCGCGTCGGTCAGCTCGAACTGCGCCAGCAGCTCCGTGGCTCTCGCCCTCGCGAGCTGCCTGCCCATTCCGCTCAGCTCGGCCACGAGGACGAGGTTCTGGCGTCCGGTGAGCAGGCGGTCGAGCGTGGCGTCCTGGGCGGCCACGCCGATGCGCCGGCGGACCTGGGCTGGGTGACGGACAACGTCGATTCCGGCCACCATCGCCCGGCCGCTGTCGGGGACCGCAAGCGTCGTGAGCACCCGCACGGCCGTGGTCTTGCCGGCGCCGTTGGGGCCGAGCAGCCCGAGCAGTGTTCCCGCCGAGACCGAGAAGTCCACGCCGGCGAGGGCCTGAGTATCGCCGTAACGCTTGGCCAGCCCCTCGACTTCGATCATTTGTTGGCTCACGGGTCCCACCTCACCAGCCAGGTTGACGACGACCAGAGGAGCGCAGCGGACGGTCAGTGCGAGCCATCGCCGACGGTCTTAGATGCGCGCCTCGCATCTAACTTGGCCTCACGGTAGCGTCCCACGATAAGATGCGCAAGCCGCATCTTGGAGGTTTGGTGAGTCGCGCGACCGCATCAACGCCAGCCCCAGGGAAGACAGCCCCGGGGAAGGTAAAGCAGCGCCCGCCTTCGGCCCAGCGACGGCGAGGCGCCGCGCTTGACGAGGCGCTGCTAGAAGCCGCCTGGGAGGAGCTAGGCGCGGTCGGCTATTCCAGGTTCACTCTCGACGGCGTCGCCGCGCGGGCCAGGACCAGCCGCCCCGTGCTCGCCCGACGCTGGCCCAACCGAGCGGAACTGGTCATCGCCGCCGTCCGCCACCACAGCTCGCTCGTGGTCGAGGCCGCTCCTGACACCGGCACGCTGCGCGGTGACGTACTCACGCTGTTGCGCCAGTTCTCGGACGGTGCGAGCGAGATCATCGGGGTGCTCACGTTCGTGCTCGCCGACTATTTCAGCGCCACCGGGCGCCCGCCCGCACAAATCCGGGAACAGGCGATCGCCGACAGAGGCAGCGTCATGGCCACGATCATCGATCGCGCCGTCGAGCGCGGCGAGATCGACCCCGACCGGCTCACCGCTCATATCGTGTCGCTGCCGGTTGACCTCGTCCGTCACGACCTGATCATGAACCATGCTCCCGTGCCCGACGAAACGTTGATCGAGATCGTCGACCGCATCTTCCTGCCCCTCGTCGAACGACGGCCACGAAAGCTTCCCGGCGAAGCCGGGCCCTCGTCTGCCTGACCGCCGCCCGCCCGCCTTTCGGCGAGCCGCCGACCTCGGATCGGGCGATGAGCGGCCGGGGCGGCTGAGCGTCGGCGGCTGAGCGGCCGGGGGCGGCTGACTTTCTTCGCAGCCAGGTTGCCACGTTTTTCAATTACGTGGCATTATGGCATCCACGGAAAAGTCCAAGGAGAGTCATGGCCGATGTTGCCGAGCCGGGAGCGTGCCAGGCCTGCGGGCGGCCACTCCCGCCCCAGCAGGGCAGGGGGCGCAAACGTCGCTACTGCGACGCACGATGCCGGGACGCGGCCCGCCGTCGGCGAGCACGCCCGGCTCGGGACGGATCGCGAACCGTAAAGACCAATTTGACTGTCGCCGATCGTCATGGATACCTTGACGCCATGGACGGCATGTCCAGCGCTGATGACTCCGTAGCCGTCGGGGTCGCAGCGACGGCGCGCCGGCTTGTCGAAGAGTTCACCCGGGGCACCTCGCCGGGAGATGCCGTCGCGGCAGCACGGGACCTGTCGGCCGCCGCTGAGTCGGCCTTGCACATGGCCGTCGACCGCGCCCGGGCCGCCGGGCAGAGCTGGAGGGACATCGGTGACGTGCTCGGCACCAGCAGGCAGGCCGCGTTCCAGCGGTTCGGGCACCCGGTCGATCCCCGCACCGGCCAGCCGATGAACCGCACCCTCCCGCCCGGCGCCGTCGAGCGGGCGACCGAGTTCCTCGACCGCTTTACCGCAGGCCGGTGGGAGGAGGTGCTCGGGGACTTCAACGACTTCATGCGCGCGCGCCACGACGTCGAGCGTCTCGCCAAAGGGTGGACCGACCTGATCGGCATGTTCGGCGGCTACGAGGGCTATGGCGAGGTGTCCCCGGTCCCGGCCGGCGGCGGCACAGTTGTCGACGTCCGGCTGGAGTTCGAGGCCGGCGAGGCGATGCTCTTTGCCCACTTCGATGCTGACGGCAAGGTCGCCGCGCTCCGCCTCCACCCGCCGTCCACCGCCGGCGGCTGACACTGACCGGCAGGTGAGCGGTATATTGCGACTCATGCCCTATATAGACCAATTTGATGGTTTACTGCGACTTCAGGATGCCGGTGGCAGGATGCAGAACATCCGGACGATAGCCGTCTTCGCCGACGGGCTGGTCATCTGCGCGGTCGGCGTCGACGGGATCTCAGCCGCCTCTAGCGCCCTGCTGCCACGGATCGGCGTGGTCGGCGTGGCGCTGCTCGCAGTGATCAGGCCGGGGCAGCGGGCGGTGCGGCGGCGCCGACAGGAGAGCATCAGGAAGCGCGCCACGCACCTGGGCCCGGACGCGACCGCGGCCGCTTTCGCCAAGACCCGGCGCAAAGCCCTTGCCGTTCCGTTCTCTGATGTGACTGGAATCGCGCTCACACAGAGCGGCATGGGGAAGCTACTCGCCGTTCACACCTATTCGCCGCGCACGGCCAAGGAACAGACCTACCAGTACCTAAACGACCTGCCGCCAGAACGGCTCAGCGCCGTGCTCGGGCCGCTCATCGGCGATCGGCTGACGGTCCCGTCCCCCGCGTGAGCGCTGTCCCGGTCACTGGACGACTGACCACACGAACGTGGCCGAGCCGGATACTCCTTCCGTGTCAGTCGCGGTCACGGTCACGGTGTAGGTCCCAAGCGTGCTGCTTAGGCCTTGATCACGGAAACCTGGCCGCGAACAGCATGATCATGTACTCGGGCCATTACGTGGCGCGGCCAGATCTCCGTGATCAAGGGCTCTGCGGCCAGGTTTCCGTGATCTCAGTGTCAAACTGTGTGGTGCCTGCCGGTTTGTGGCGGGCGTGGGCAGTCTGGTGACTCTCCTGTGATCACGCCACCGCCAGCGCTACTGGGCGTCGCGGACGCGCAGTACCAGGCCCCCGATCACGAGTGCCGCGCCTGCCCAGATCGCGAGCACCCCAAGCCCGCCCCACGGGCTTATCGCGAGGTTCCGCAGACCCGTGGTGGCCTCGATGTTCAGCCCGGCGTTGGTCGGGGTCCAGCGCTTGAGCCGGTCCTGCCAGGTCGTGTTGTTCACGAACGCCAGGACGATCGGGAACAGGTACAGCACCCCGAGCACCGCGCCGATGGACACGGCGGAATCGCGGATCATGGCCGCGATGCCCAGGCTGAGCAGCGCGATCAGGGCCAGGTACAGCACCGATCCGGCGGCGGCGCGCAGGCTCGGGCCGTAGGACAGCCACACCGGATGGAAGCCCCGGGCCGTGGTGAAGCCGTGGCCGGGCAGGATGAGCTGCCCGGCCAGCACCGAGCCAAGTACGGCCACTGCCCCGGCCACCAGTACTGTCCCGGCGGTGATGACCGCCTTAGCTGCGTAGACCACCAGTCGCTGGGGCATCGCGGCGAACGTTATGCGGATCATGCCGGTGCTGTACTCGTTGCCGATGGTCAGCACCGCCAGGATCGCCACTACCGCCTGGCCGACCTGGATCCCGGTCAGGCTGAGTTTGGTTGGGTCGACCGGGCAGCTCTGGCCCGCCGGGCAGCTGGTGGCCTGGACCGCCGCGGTGCTGATGGCCACGGTGAAGGCCACCACACCCAGCAGCAGCCAGGCCGGCCCGGAGATCGTTCGCAGCTTGGTCCATTCCGCGTGCAGCATGTCAAGCATGCCCGTCCCGCTCACGCGGGGCTCGGCCAGTGCCCGGGTTGGCGCGCTCACGCGTCCCTCCGGCGAAGCAGGTAAGCAGCCAGGACGAGCGCCGCCGCGGCCCAGGCGCACACGACCGCGAACCCGGCGTACGGCTGCAGCGGGTAGATACCGCCGTTCGCGGCGGACACGAGCGCGGTGACCTGCGGGTAATGCGGGATGCTCTGCTGGATGGCCAGGCCCGCCGCCGGGGTGACCCGCAGCAGCCACGTACCGACACCGGAGGGGAAGACGTTCAGCGCTGACAGCAGGAACGGCATCACCACGGTCACGATCGCGAGCGTGATCGCCGCCGCGCTGCGGCGGAGCACGGCGCCCAGTGCCACAGCGAACACAGCGGCCACGCCCAGCAACGCCGCGGTGCCGACGACGACGCGGATCTCGGTCAGCACTGGCACCGTCAGCAGGACCGCGCCGCTGTTCTCCGCCTGCGGGACGCCCCCCACGATAGCGACAGTGCAGGCCACCAGCCCGGTCACGAAGGCGGCGCCAAAGGCGACGATGGCTTTGGCCGCGAGCACCTGGCCGCGCGCGGGAGTAGCCGCCAAAGTCGTGCGGATCAGGCCGCGCCGGTATTCGGCGGTGAAGAACATCGCCGCTACGACGATTATCGGGATCAGGCCGATGAATACGCCCGTCAGGCTCTGCTCTATGGTCACGGTGGGCAGGCTGCTGCCCGGTCCCGGGATGACCGGCGCGATGTCACCCGACCCGGTGACCGTGTACGTTCCTTTGGCCGCGCTGAATCCTGCGGTGACGGGCGCGCCTGGCCCTTGTCCCCCGGGCCCGCCGGCGCCGCCGACCGCGGTGTCGGTCCACCGGCCGCCCGCCGGGGTGCCTGACACGGTGACGTCGTCGAAGGTGCCGGTGGCCTGGGTGGGCCCGCTGTTATTGGTCCCCCCGCCGAAGGACGTTGACGAGACCGTGAACGTCGGCGAGGTGGCGAACATCCCAACTTGCACCGTGGCCGGGAGGCCAGACAACTCGACGGTGCCGACCGTGGCCCAGTGCCTGCCATCGGCGGAGTCGTAACCGGTGATCGTGTCGCCAGAGCGAGTGAGCCGCAGCCACCGCGGGCTTCCCGCGGAGACGTTACCGGGCAGGCCGGCGATGTCACCGGTGTAGTTGTACTGCATCCGCACGCCGTTGCTGCCGGTCACCATCATCGCGGCGTAGGCCGAGCCCTGGTGCAGGTTCTGCTTGATGATGATGCCGGCCTTGGACCACGAGTCGAGCCCTCCGCCAAGGTTCGCCCCTGGGCTTTGCGGCCCCGCCTGGTTACCAGCGCCCGCGCCCTCGCCGGTGAGCCCAGTCACCCGGACGGTCATCGAGCCGTTGCCGGTCAGTGGCTGGTGAGCGAAGTTGAACTGGTCGGTGACGACCTCGCCGCCGGGCCCGTGCGGGACGTAGGGCAGGCAGGCCTTGCCGGTGCGCAGCGGGACGCCGGGCGACCCGCAGGCGATCTTGCCGTTCGCGGAAAGGAACAGCCCCAGGAGCACGGTCAGCAGCGCGCCGATGATCAAGCCGATTATCCAGCCGCGCACCGAGCGGAACTTCGTCCATTCTGAACGCACCAGCCAGCCGAACCCGCCGAG
>Ga0335074_10001828_pt1 | contig 28821 bp, 23 predicted proteins | sample Lox_Sample_23_FD_206715 | JGI IMG/M metagenome (GOLD analysis project Ga0335074, IMG submission 206715) | Soil microbial communities from Loxahatchee National Wildlife Refuge, Florida, United States - Lox_Sample_2.3 | ecosystem: Environmental > Terrestrial > Soil > Wetlands | place: USA... | reverse complement strand
CCGGACCGTTACGCCCGGACCGTTACGCCCGGACCGTTACGCCCGGACCGTTACGCCCGGACCGTTACGCCCGGAGTGATCGCTATTCGGCGGAGATCCCGATCGGAGCACGAGCGGCCAGGCCGAGGTCACGCATGGCCTTGCGGTAGGCGACGGCGACCGCGTCGAAACGCAGGTGAAGCTCGGCGGCCAGGTCGAACGGCACGCGCTCGGGCCGTTGTGACTCGACGACGACCTGATCCTGGCCGAAGATGGTGTCTTCGAATTCGCGGATCACCTGGTCCGGCTGGTCGGTGTTGTAATTGCGGCCGATGACCACATATCCCGCGCAGCGGTCGGCGGCGACCGGTTGCGAGGCGAAGAAGTAGATCATGCCGCGCTCTCCGCCCCAGCCCAGCCGGAGCACGATCGTGTAAGGCAGGTGCAGTTCGTAGCGGCTGCGCCGTTCCGGCGGGCCCGCCTGCTCGTTGCCGAACACCGGGAAGTCCTCGGTGTTCGGTGCCTCGGGGCGGACGATCTCGTACCGCAGCACGTGGCCGTCGGCGTGCACCTCGTGGCGGGGAACCACCGGCCGTTCCGGGTCGCCGAGCAGCCCCGGGTGGACCCAGGGGAAGTGCCCGAAGTCAGTGAAGTTCTCCACCTGGCGGGCTGCGTCGCAGCGCCACTGGTACGGTCCGGCCGCCACTATCGCCCATTCGCCGGTTTCCAGTTCCGGGACCTCGGGCAGCGCCCACCGGGGTTCCTCGAGCGAGACCCAGATCAGGCCGTACCGCTCCTGCGCGCGGAAGGCCCGGACCCGGGCCTTGGCCGGGACCACCGCCGGGTCCTCCTTCTGCGGGATCGCCACGCACCGGCCGTCAGCGCCGTACCGCCAGCCGTGGTAGGCACACTCCAGTTCATCGCCCTGGATCCGGCCCAGCGACAGCGCGGTACCACGGTGCACGCACAGATCCGACATCACCCGCGCCGCTCCGCCCGCCCCGCGCCAGACCACCAGCGGCTCGCCGAGCAGGTCGGCGTGCACCGGCTGGTCGCCGACATTGTCGGCGAAGGCGACCGGATGCCAGCACGCGCGCTGCGCGCTCAGGTCCGCGAACACTCCCGGTGAATTCATCGCCACCCCAGATAGACGACGCCTTGCTCGGCCCCCACCACGACGGGCCTGGCAGCATTCTGAGGCGACAGGCCAGCATCGGTCCAGTCGGCGGCCGCCGCCCGCTGCCGCGGTCATGGAACGAATGACCAGCGAGAGTAACGCCCGGGCCTCCGCCTAATCCGGGCCGGGGCGTATCAGTGCGTCCGTCCGCATGGAGTCAGCCGGCGCCGGACTCCAGTTCTGCACCGTCCTGACCCGCGGCATCGGGCCGCTCATCCTTCGCGTCGCACTCAGATCGCGAGGACCCCCGCGAGGACCCCCGCGAGGACTTCCGGGTTGCCTGCAACTGGTCCATCAGGTCGGCCACGGCCTGCCCCGTGCCCTCGCCGATGAGCGAGCCGACCACCGTGTCGCCCGGGTAGTGCACCCCGGTGTGCACCCGGGAGTACGCCACCGCAGCGGCCAGGAACCGCAGCGCCAGGCCGAGCCAGGGATCGTCGCGGCCGATGGCCGCGGCGAAGGCGAACCCCGATGCCGCGTGACCGGACGGGAACGAGGTGGAAGCCGGCATCCGCACGTTCCGTTGGCGCCGGATCCCGACGCCGGACCGGTCCGGCCGCTGCCGAGCCCACAGGGACTTGACGGCGAGGTTCACCAGCGTAGAGGTGACGCCGATGGCCACCGTCCCCCGCACCGCGGCCCGGCGGCCAGCCCCGCCTCCGACCACGGCCAGCCCGGCCGCGATGGCCAGCCACAGGCGGGAGTCGTTGGCCGCGTTGGAGAGCCTGCGCAGCGGCTCGTCGAGGGACGGGGTCGGCGTGGCGGCCACCGCCGAGTAGACCGCCTGATCCAGGGCTCTCAGGTCACGCAGCACGCCAGCGGCCCGCTTGCGGACGGGCCCGCCACGCCGCATGAGCTCGTCGGCCAGCAGTTGTTCGATCAGTAGCTCTGTCACCGCCCCGGCGGCATCGACGGCCGGCTTGCGGGCGGCACCCCGCCGTGGCACCGGCTCAGCCTCTTCGCCGACGTGTCCGGCTCGCGCCCGCATCCGACTGCTGGCCGTGCCGGAGCCTGACGTGCCTGGCGTACGCCGCGATCCCCGCCGCGACGGCATACGGTCCGCGGACGCGCTGAAGCCTGCGCGGAACGTCACGGTAATCCTGGTCGGGATCATCACCGCAGTCGCAGCAGATGAGCTCGTACGTGTCGGTATAGCCGCCTTCCGGGCGGCCATCCACCATGCGGGCCGGCTTGCGCCGCAGGACCACCGTCCACCCCAGCGCAGGCTCATCGTCCATGTGTGCGGTCGCCACCTCCGGATACCCGACGGCGAGCAGATCGGCCATGGCGCTCCCACTTCCTCGTGTCGTGCCCACTCCGTCTGCTGATCCTGCCTCAGGCGCGGCACAGCTTCCTCACCCTGCGAAGGTGAATTTGCAGGCCCACGGGGCCTGCCCGTCCCCGGCGACGCCCCAGGCCGCGGCGTTGCCGGGGATGCCCCGCCGTGCTACCGTCGGTCCAAATACGAGACATTGTGTCTCATATTTCGAGACGGGAGACCGGCCGGCGATGGGCAAGACCTACGAGCAGATCGACCACCGGCTGCGGTCCTTCATCGAGCAGCAGCCGGTCTTCTTTGTGGCCACCGCGCCGCTGGCCGGCGACGGCCACGTCAATCTCTCCCCGAAGGGACGCTCTGGCTCGCTGCTCGTGCTCGACTCGCATACCGTGGCTTACCTGGATTTCGGCGGAAGCCATGCGGAGACCCTGGCCCACCTGCGCGAGAACGGTCGCATCACGCTGATGTGGTGCGCGTTCACCGGCCCGCCGGCCGTGGTGCGGATTCACGGGCACGGCGAGCCGGTCTTCCGCGATGACCCGCGCTGGCCCGGCCTGATGGGCCGTTTCCGGGCCGCGGACGCCCCCGGCGTCCGGGCCATCATCCTCATCGCCGCCGAGCTGATCAGCGACACCTGCGGTTTTGCCGTGCCGTTCCTGGACTACCAGGGCGAACGCACCCTGCACTCCGATTTCTTCGGGCGCAAGACCGACGAGCAGTTCGCCGCCTACTGTGCCGCCAAACCGCACAACGCCCTCAGCCTCGACGGGCTCCCGGCCCTGCCCCTGCCCCTCCCGGCCCGCACCGGCTCACGGCCGGCGGAAGCTGACGGCCGGCGGAAGCTGACGGCCGATAAAAGCTGACGGCCACGCCAACATTTACCGATCGGTACCCGTTCCGTAAATTGGCCATAAGGCGGCGGATGTTGTCGACCGCCGGTGCCCGCTGCCGAACGTTCATGAGGGACAGGTGCGATGCCGGACGACATCCTTTCCATCTACGCCCAGAGCCAGCCGGACAAGCCGGGCGTCATCGACGACAAGCCGGACGGGACGGTCGTCGTGTGGACGTACGCCGAGCTCGAGGCGCAGTCCAACCGGGTGGCGAACCTGCTGCTCTCCCTGGGCGCCGGGCCCGGCCGTAAGGTCCTGTGGTGCGGGCCGAACTCCCCTGCGGTCGTCGCGGTCATGAATGCCACGAGGAAGATCGGCGCGGTCGCCGTCCCGCTGAACTACCGGCTGACGCCGGAGGAGGCGCTCTACGTCATCAACCACAGCGACGCCGAGGTCGCGTACGTAGATTACGAGCACGTGCCGATGTTCGCGGCGCTCCGCAACCAGCTGGACACTGTGCGGCACATCATCGCGGTCGGCGCCCCGGTCCCGGACACCTCGGACGCGCTGCTGACCGACGCCGATATCGCGGCCGCGCCGGCCAGTGCGCCCGAGGTCGGCGACGCGGCCGGCGCGGGCGGGACGATGATCTATACCTCCGGCACGACCGGCAAGCCCAAGGGCGCGGTCCGCAGCGGTCCCCCAGATCCGGAAGTCATGGGCGCGCTGCTGAACCTGTTCGGCTACCGCCCCGACGACATCTACATCACCTCCGGCCCGCTGTACCACAGCGGCCCCAGCGCGTTCATGAGCGCCGGCCTGCTGTTCGGCCAGACGATCGTGGTGCAGCGCAGGTTCGACGCCGAGGACTGGCTCCGGCTGGTCGACAAGTACAGGGTGACCTCGACGTTCTCCGCTCCCGCGCTGGTCCGGATGATCTGCGCGCTGCCCCCGGAGGTCAAGGACCGCTACGACCGTTCCTCCATGCGCGTCATGGTGGCCAACGCGGCCCCGTGGAGCTTCGCGCTCAAGCAGCAGTACGTGGCGGACTTCCCGCCCGAGTCGTTGTTCGAGGTCTACGGTTCGACCGAACTCGGCGTGGACACCGTGCTGCTGCCCGCCGACCAGCTGCGCAAGCCGGGCTCCTGCGGTCGGCCAGCTCCCGGCATCGAGATCATGCTGGTCGGTGCCGACGGCCAGGAGGTCACCGGGACCGGGCCGGACCATCCCGGCGAGGTCTTCATCCGGTCCAAGGTCGTATTCAACGCCTACCACAAGAACGACGCCAGCTATCAGTCGAGCACCCGCGGCGACTTCCACACGGTTGGCGACATCGCGTACTGGGACGACGAGGGTTACCTCTACATCTGCGACCGCAAGACCGACATGATCATCTCCGGCGGGATGAACATCTATCCCGCCGAGATCGAGGCCGCGCTGGAGCAGCATCCCGGTATCTACGACGTGGCGGTGTTCGGGATCCCGTCGGATGAGTGGGGCGAGGCCGTGCACGCGACGGTCGTGCGGTCACCGGGCTCGTCGCTGACCGCCGAGGAGATCAAGGCGTTCGCGCGCGAGCACCTGGCCAGCTACAAGGTGCCGCGATCGGTCGACTTCGCCGGCGAACTGCCGCGGACCGGATCGGGCAAGCTCCTCAAGCGCCAGCTCCGGGCGCCGTACTGGGCCGGCCGCACCGCGCAGGTCGGCTAACTCGCCCAGGTCGGATCGCGTCGCGGGGTCGGCGGAAGCGGCCCGGGTGACCGGCCCAAGCGAAACAGCATCTGGACGTGCTGGCCGCCCGGGACCAGGCCGCAGGCGGCCGACCGGGTCCGGGGATTCTCCACCACGGCGGTGAGCGGGGCCACGGCCAGGCCGCCCGCGTGGGCGGTGAGGGCCAGGTGCTGCCAGGCCAGGCCCGCCCGGACCCAGGCCGCCTCGTTGTCCTCCGCGGTGGTCAGCAGGCCGGCCAGCGGCCCGGCCGCGAGCGCCTCGGCGTCGCGTTCCCCCATGGCCCTGAGCGGCTCACCCGACCGGCCGAGCGCGGTGATGAGGGCACTGGCGGCGTCCGGCGGCAGCGGCAGGGTCATGCCGTCGCGCCGGGGATCGGCCGGGTCGGTCCGCAGCCAGCGGGCCAGCTCCGCGGCGAAAGAACCCGTCCGGGCCAGCTCAGCGACGGCCTCGCGGTGGAGGTCGGCCAGGTACGCCCGGTCGCCGGCATAGTGGACGCCGGTGCCCTCCGGCCAGGACAGCCGGGGCGGCTCGACCGCCTCCGGCGGATACGGGCGCTTGTCGGTGACCCGCGTGATCAGGGCGGGGAACAGCACGGCCAGCGCGGGATCGGCCGCAGCGTCGGCCACAGCCAGCCGCACATCTCCGTCAGGCCTGATCTCGAGCGTCATGCCCAGGCCAGCAGCCGAGGCCGCCACGAGAACGCTCATCGCGGCGCAGCCCACGCTGATCGCCAGGGCCCGGTGCCGTGGATCGGCGACCGCCAGGGCGCGAGAGGCGTCGGGGCTGATCGTCAGCCGTCCGTCCGCCACCCGGAACCGCCACGGCTGCGTGTTGTGCGGCGACGGGGCCAGCGTGGCGTACGCCGCCAGCCGGGTGAGCGCCAGGTCCGCGCCGTCGCCGGCCACCGTGCCCGGATCAACCAGGCCCGGCCGCACGCCAGTACCCGGCCGCACGCCAGCACCCGGCCGCACGCCAGCACCCGGCCGCACGCCAGCACCCGGCCGCAGCTGCGCCATGATCGCCGCCCGTTCCTCCGCGGTCCCCTGATCGCCGGGCAGCCCGAGCGCTGAACCGAGGCTGATCCGGTACCGCCCGCTGCGCAGCGGCCCGCCGAGCAGGACCGAACGAACCGCCAGTGCCGTCAGCCCGGCCGCCACCGCCGCAGTGCTCGCGACCTGCGGCCGCCCGGCGAGCTCGCGGCCGATGAGCGGGAGTGAAGCCAGCGCCCGCAGCGGCACGTTCTCCACGCCGATGACCTGGGCTGCGAACCGGGACACGTCCTCGGGCGCCAGATCGGTCCGCATCAGGTCCTCCAGTGACACCCCGTCGAGCTGGCCGTTGAACGGCTCCAGGCCGTCGTGGCGACCGTCCCACCGCTCCACGTCGATCAGCACGGTGTCGCCCAGGCTGGTGGCCATGAGCAGCGGCTTGCCTGCCGACCGGGCCGCCAGGCGCAGCTGTACCTTCACGCGGAAGTCGTCCACCTCGTCGAGGACGACATCGCTGCCGGCCACGAACGAACCCACCGTGTCGTCACCAAGCCCGTCCGGGTACACGATGCACGTCGCGAACGGATCGACCTCCCACACGGCCCGCGCCGCGAGCTCGCCCTTCGGCACGCCCACGTCCGGCAGGCGCCCCTGGGTCCGGTTCAGGTTGCTGGTCGCCAGCTCGTCGTGATCGGCGAGCGAGAACGTCCCGCCGATGCCGTGACGGACGAGCGCGGTCACGATGTTGCTGCCCACCGAGAGCCCCGCGATGGCCACGTGCGCACCGGCCAGCACCGCCTGCTCGGGCCTGGTCACGAGGTTCCGGTTGCGGTTGGTCCGCAGCTCGGCCAGCGCCTCGGGTCCCACGGTGCGCAGGGCGACGTTCAGCCACGGATAGTAGGACCACACTCCCGGCTCACGCGCCTCGTAGTCCGCGGCGAACGCCCGACGCTCCGCGGCCGGTCCGCCGGGCAAGCGGATCTCGGCCAGCTCCGCGACCTGGACGCGGTAACTGTCACGGACCTGAACTGGGCCCAGCTGAGCCAGCCAATGAGCATGACCGGACCCGTGCTCGCGCATGGCCAGCGTCAGTCGCTCGGGCACGGATCCTCCGCCCCGGTGCGTTCGTCGACGTACAGCGGGATCTTCCAGTGCCCGGCCAGGCTCGCCGGCGGGTCCCGGAACTCGGCCCGCGGCGGAGCCAGCTCGCCGCTTGCGATCTCGCTGGCGATCTGCGGGAAATCATCGAGCAGCGCCAGCGCGGCGGCGGCCAGCTCGGCATCGGTGCCGGACGCCGGGCCGATGACCCGGACCACGGGCTTCTCCCGCGCCTCGCCCGGCGAGCGCGTGCGCACGAGCTGGACCGCCACGACCGGATGACCGAGGGCCGCCAGGCGAGGCGCCCAGGTCCGCAGGTCGCGGTAGGGAACGAGCGTCGACCCGATGGCGGCCTCGGCTGACCGCTCGATGCCGGACAGGAGGAGCCGGCCCGCTTCCCAGCCCCGGTACGTGGCCTGGTCGCCCACCCGGTAGCGGATGATCGGCGCGGCCCGGGCATCGAACTGGGTGACGACGACATCACCGCGTGCGCCGACCGGGACGGGCTGGCCCGCCCGGTCGACGATCTCGACGAGGTGCGTCTCGGAGAACGTTCGGTACACGCCGTCGTCGCCGGGCGCCGCGCCCAGGGCCCCCGCCTCCGTGGTCGGGTAGAAGGCCGTGAGCCGTGCCTGCGGGAAGCGGGCCCGTAGCCAGTCGGCGTCGGAGCCGGCCAGGGCCGCCCCGCCGTACACCAGGAGCATGGGGCGCAGGGCGGCTGCCGTCCGCGCGATCTGCTGGAGAAACCCCGGCGATCCCGAGATGGTGTCCGGCTCGAAGGCGGCCGCCCGCCGCAGCTGCTCATCCAGCGCCGCGGTGGCCGCGGTGACCAGGGCGCTATCTCCGCTGTGCCGGCTCAGCCAGGTCATCGAGATCGACGAGCCAGTAACGCCGTGCCCCTCTTCGGGCCCGTCTCCGGGCCCCTCCTCGGCGGGCCGGTGCTCGATGCCCCAGTGCCGGTGACCGGGACCGGTGCCGCTCATGGCCAGCGCGCGGCCGAAGTTGTCGCCCAGCCCGCGGTCGGCACAGCGAGGGGTCACCGGCACCAGCACCTGCGTGGCGGTACTGCCGCTGGTGCCGACGATCAGGACCGGGCCCGGGCAGGCCGGCCGCCGGTCATAGGCGGCCCCGGCCAGCCATCCCTTGTCGATGATGGGCACCCGCTGCCAGGCTGCGGCGCTCGGCCCGGCCGCCGCCGGATCGACGCCCGCGTCCGCCAGCAGGTCGCGGTAGGCGGGGTTCAGGCTCGGCCCGGCGTGGTACCGCAGCAGCGCCCACGCCCGGCTCAGTGACCGGCGCCGGATCTGCTCGGCGTCCTGCCGGGCCACCTGGCCGATCTCCCGCCGTACCCGAGCCCAGGCCGCATCCATGTTCTTTATTTTTACCGAACGGGCCATGGTTCGTGCGGCCGTCACGTCATACGCACGCCGGCGGTAACGCGCCGCGACCCGATCCCGCTTATCACTAAGGAGCTGATTACCGGAAAACACCGAGGCGAAGGAGGTGCGAAAGCTATGGTGTGGATTGACCATCTGGCTGGCGGGGCTGCCGGCCGCGCCACCGTCATCTTGTTCATGTCGGTTGCGCTCCCTGCCAGATGGTCTGGCAACGCCCGAAGAGAGAAACCACGGAGGGGCGTGAAGCCATGCACTGCAATCTCAGGGGAGCGCTCGGGATAGGGATTCCCGTGCTGCTCGGGAGTGCCCTCGCGGTAGGTGCGGCGGCGCTCCCCGCGAGCGCCACGACATACCAGGACACGGCGCTGAGCGCGGGCTCGGTGACCACGAGCACATTCGGCGGCGCCGGCCTCGCGGCCGCGAACAGTAACGGCAAAACCACCATTACGCTGTCCGGGACCGGCGTGACCTGGTCGCTGCACGGCACACCGCCGGCCGGCGTGTCCTTGTCCGGGACGACGATCAGCTACGCGGGCGGCGCGGTCACCGGCACGCCCGTGCTCGTCGCCGATGCCACCGACAGCAACGGGAACGCCGAGGCGCTGGAGATCCCGGTCACGATCACGGGCGGCTCCATCCAGGTGGGCGGCACGGTCGTGACGGTGTCGGTGTCTCATCTGGCCGCCGCGAACACCTCAGGCACCGTGACGTTCAGCGCGACCAGTTCCAAGAGCGCCAACACGGTCAGCTTCGCCGAGACCAGCCTGCCGACCGGGCTGACCTCCGGCAGCCCCGTGCTGACCTACGTGGGCGGAACCGCCGCTCCCGGCACCTACGGCGGGGTCAAGGTCACCGCGACCGACACCGATGGCGCCGCGCAGACCGGCACGTTCACCCTCACCGTCTTCGCGAACGCCACCAGCGGCTACGGTAACGAGGTCAACCGGTTCGGCAACGGGTTCGACGCCTACCGGCAGCACCAGTACGCCGGGGCGATCATCGCCGGCTGGCCCGCGACCCAGGGCGACCCGGCGACGCACTTCATTCTCAACGCCGGCTCCCACGCGGGTGCCTACCAGTTCGAGTACGCGCCCAGCGGTACCGGGACCGGGCTCTGCGTGTCCGATCCCGGCGGCGGCTGGTCCTCTGACCCGCTGCGCGACGGCCTGATCCTCGCGTCGTGCAACACCGGTCCGTGGCAGCAGTTCATCCCGCAGTCCAACGGCTCGCTGAAGAACGTCGCCACCGGCCTGTTCGTCAACCCGAACGGCACCGGCGCGCAGCTGCGCGGCGGCACGTCTGCCACCCCGTGGGGTGGTTCGTACTACAGCTGGACGGACTACTCCAGCCTGCCCGGGTGATCCGCTAGCCCGGCCACGTGGAGGGACTCCCGCCCGGGGGTCCCTCCACCGGTCGTTACGGACGTGGCCGCGAGGATGCTTCCCATTCGGCCGGCGCCGTCGGCGACTCATCGGCCGGCGACTCATCGGCCGGCGCCTGACCGTCCGGGTCGGGCGGGCTGGCGTCGCTGGTCTGCCCGGTCATCGCCATCAGGCCCAGCACCGCGGCGATCGGGATCAGCGAGAACTGGGGCAGCTCGTACCGCCAGTCGAAGGTGGCGATGATGAACGGCGGCACGACCGCGAAGATGGTGCCGAGCGTGAACAGCAGGCAGGGCCCGCGCAGCCTGCTGCGCCGGGCCCGGCCGAGCCCGGCCATGCCCGCCAGGCCCAGCGCGAGACCGGCGGCCAGCACCGGGCCGGGCACGTAGAAGTCCCGCCCGTAGCCGGTCAGGAAGTCCGCCAGCGCGTGATCGACGCGCGGGCCGCTGCCGCTGTAGGTGCGCAGCGCGGCCATCTCATCCTTGTCGTTGGTGCCCGGGAAGTACGGGTGGAAGTCGTGGTACCTGGTCGGGTACTTTTCCGGCCCGTCCCCGCGGACCGGGGAGAAGCTGTACACGACGTCGTTGGCCACGACCTTCAGGTAGGTCAGCGGCTGGTGCTTGATGATCCGCCAGTTGAAGTCGTTGATGATCTGGCCCTTGCTCAGCCCGTCCGTCGGCTTGAGGGTCACCTGCGGTGACTGCTTGGCCCACATGTAGAAGTCCGGGTCGCGCTGGGCCGGCGGCTGCTGCGGGCACAGGTGCTGCTCATAGGAGGGCAGCGGCAGGCCGGTGCACTCGGCGAACTGCGCGATCCGCCCGTACATGAACTCGCTGTTGTAGGTGACGAAGTTGAACGTCCCGAACCACGAGTCGAACCAGATCAGGTAGCCGAGCACCGGGAGCAGGCAGCCGGCCAGCAGCAGCCCCGCCCGGATAGCCAGCCGCCGCCGGGGCCGGATGACAACCGCCAGGTACACCAACGCCGGGATCATCACCAGCAGGTCCGATTCCCGGATGAGCGTGGCCGCCGCGATCAGCAGCCCGGCCGCCACGGGAGCCTTCCAGCCGATCGCCTCGCGCTTCCACACCAGCACGACCAGCGCCGTCATCATCAGGAACGTCGCGCTGACGTCGGTGAGGATGTACTGCTCGAGGTCGAGCTGGAGCGGGTCGAACAGCACCGGGATGGTGGCCACCGCGGCCACCCAGCGCCGGGCGCCGAAGTGCAGCAGCGTCGCGTAGATCAGCGCCGCCGTGGCCAGCCCGAGCAGGTGCTGGACCGCGACCACCGAGGTGAGGTTGCGGGCCAGTACGGCCGGGATGAGCAGGAACGAGTAGCCGCTGGTACGCAGCCAGTCCGGAACCCACTGCCCGATGATGAAGTTGTGGGCGTACTGCAGATATCGCTCACTGTCGGGGAAGATCAGCGCCTGCTGGTAGGCCAGCAGGACCACGACGCGCAGCGCGGTGGCGCAGCCGGCCAGGGCAGCGAACAGCCAGTGCCGGCGCACCGCGCGCCGGCCCCGGCCGGCGGCCCCCGAGGCCGCGCGCCGGGCCGACGCGAACGTCGGCCTGGCCAGGCCAGACCCGCGCGACGGGAACATGTTCTTCAGCTAACCGCATCCGCGCCACTTGATGCGCCGATTTTGCTGGCAACTCGCTGTGACCGCGGCGATGTTCTACCCGAGAGTGACACCCACCCCGCCGTGGTCGCCTACCATGCAGGGCATGGAATCCCTGGTGTTGAGGTGGCCGGCGAGGATGTGTTTGTCCCCGCAGGCCCACCCCAGGGGCGGCCTCGGATGATCTCGCCCGGGGCGACGTGATGACGCACGGTCCGGCGACCAAGGCGTCAGGTCCCGCCGCCACACAGCCCGCCAAGCTCGCCGAGCCGCCGATCCCTGGCGGCCGGGTCGAGGCGCTGATGGGCGTGCTGATCCGGGCGCTCAAGTCCAGCCCGCTGGCCCGGCCGCTGCCCGCCGTGACGCTGTCCGCGCTCGGGCTCGGGCTGCTGGCCTTCACCGGGCTGTGCGCGACCGCGCCCGGCGCGAGCGAGGCGGCGCTGCCGGTGTTCCTGCCGCTGACCGCCCTGGCCCGCCAGCTGGGCGCGCCGGTCCTGTCCGCCGACGCCACCAACGCCATCATGTATCCCGCCATCACGTTCTGCTGCCTGGGCCTGGCCGGGATGCTGTGGGCCAACAGCCGCGGCTGGCAGCCGAACCCGCGGCGGGTCTTCTGGACCGCGGTGGCGACCGTCGCGGTGGTGGTGAACATCACACCGGTCGGCAGTTCGGACCCGGCCAGCCTGGCCGCCTACGGGCGCATCGCCGCGCTCGGGCATGACCCGTACACCTTCCTGCCCAAACAGCTGCCCGGCGGCGTCCACAACCCGTACGTCGCCCTGGTCGATCCCCGGTGGCGGTCGGCTCCCTCGGTGTACGGCCCGGTGGCCACCTGGACGCACCTGGTCGCGGCGCTGGTCGGCGGGGCCAAGCCGTGGCTGACCATCTGGGTCCTGATGATCATGACCGGGGCCGCGTACCTGGCCGCCGGGTACCTGCTGCTGCGCTCGGCGGCCGATCCCGTACGGGCCGGCCTGATCTGGGCCGCGAACCCGCTGCTGATCTACGTGCTGGTCATGGGCGGGCAGCTGGATGCCTTCGTCGCGCTGGCCGGGATCGCCGCCATCTTGATCTCGCGCCGCGGCGCCACCGTCTGGCATGACCTGGCCACCGGCGTGCTGATCGGCGTCGCGATGGGGATCAAGATCAACGCGGGGTTCGTCGCGCTGGGCATCGCCGTGCCGCTGATCCGCCAGCGCGACTGGGTTCGCCTGCTCCGCACCGCCGCCTCCGCCGCGGTGGTCACGTTCGCGCTGTACTTCTTCAGCTACGGCGTGAACGCGCTCAAGCCGCTGCCGGCCGCGTCCGCCCGGGTGATCTCGCCGTCATTCTGGTGGCTGTTCCAGATCGTCGGTGACCACCTGGCCGCCAAGACGACGATCAACACGCTGATCGGCGTGCTGTGGCCGCTGGCGCTGATCGCGCTGGCCTGGTACCTGTACAACCGGCTGTCCCCGGACGTGCCCGCCGTGCTCGCCGCCACCTGCGCGCTGACCTTCGCCTGGGTGCTGGTCGCGCCGTGGTCGCTGCCCTGGTACACCGCGGTGGCCTGGGTGACGCTGGCCCTGCTGCCGCGCAACTCGCTGACCCGGTGGCTCGCGCTGGCCACCTTGGTGCCCGCGCTGCTGCACTTCAGCGCCGGCCAGCCGGACAACCATCCGGGCGGCCCGGCTCCGACCCCGTAACCGCCCGCGGGCTCCCGTGGACCAGTACCGGGCTTGGGCCGGCGAGGCCGTCGCCGCGCTGCAGCGCTGGTACAACCCGAGGACCGGGCTGTGGAAGACGGCGGGCTGGTGGAACTCGGCCAACGCGCTGACCGCGGTGATCCAGTACAGCCAGCGGACCGGCGAGGACCGGTACCGGTACGTCGTGGAGACCACGTTCGGCCGGGCCCGGCGGGTCAACCCGGGCTTCACCAACCAGTATTACGACGATGACGGCTGGTGGGCGCTGGCCTGGATCGCGGCCTTCGACCTGACCGGCGAGGCGAGGTACCTGGACCAGGCGCGCGCGCTGTTCGCCGGGATGGCGGCCGGCTGGGACGACGTGTGCGGCGGCGGCCTGTGGTGGACGCGCCGGAAGACCTACAAGAACGCGATACCGAACGAACTGTTCCTGCTCATCGCGGCCCGCCTGCATCAGCGCGCCGGCGGGTGCCTCGACTGGGCCCTGCGGGAATGGCAGTGGTTCAGCGCCAGCGGGCTGATCGGGCCGGCGGGCCTGGTCAACGACGGCCTGAGCCCAGAAACCGCCGGCTGCGCCAATAACGGCGGGACGACCTGGACCTACAACCAGGGCGTCATCATCGGGGGGCTGGCCGTGCTGTCCGAGATCACCGGCGACGACGCCTACCTCGACCAGGCCGAGACCATCGCCACGGCGGCGCTGCGCGACCTGACCGTGCCCCCCGGCATCCTCACCGAGCCCGGCGAGGCCCAGACCGCCCGGCGCGACCGCGACCGCCCCCAGTTCAAGGGCATCTTCGTCCGGCACCTGTACGAACTCCACCAGCACCGCCCGCGCCCCGCATACCGCGACTTCATCCTGGCCAACGCCACCTCCCTGTGGCGCAACAGCCGCAACCGCCGCAACCAGGTCGGCCTGTCCTGGACCGGCCCGTTCGACCGCGCCGACGCGATCCGGCAGGGATCGGCCTTGGACGCCCTCAACGCCGCCCTAGCCCTGACCCAACCCCCGGCGCCGTGACCTCGATCCTCCCCAGCCCCACCAGCCCCTCATCCCGCGGCTCGCTTGCCCATGGTTGCCACGGCCCACCGATTCGCTCGCGTCTGTTATCAATACGCAGCTACAGGGTTCGCCGCAGCGCCGAAAATCTGCTGCTCTCCATGATCACGAAGGATTTTCTACTCTGTGGCGTATAAAAGTCTTCGTGATCATTAAATTACCGCTGCTGTGTCCGGATTGATGCCTGTGGTTTGGTCAGTCGGCCCAGCAGGAGGCAGGCCAGGATCAGCGCCGCCGCGGCGAGCGACAGGCCCAGCCCGGCCGGGAAGCCCGGCGGGGTATAGCTCCAGGTCACCACCCCGAGTCCCGGCGGCACGTCGACGGCCTGGATGAGGCCGTCCGGCTGGACGGCCAGCCGGGTCGCCGGGCCGTTCCGAGGCTGCCACGTGGCGCTCCAGCCGGAGATCGCCGCCACCGAGCGAACCACGCGCGCCCCGTGCGGGGAGAACACCGTGGCCGCCGCCGGCTCGGCGGGCGCCCCGCCGGAGCCCCGGATCCACGCGCCGGAGACGGACCGGCCGGGCAGGGCCTGCAGGCGGAGCAGCGGCTGGGCCAGGTGGTTGGCGAAGATGGCGAACGGGCCGTCGAAGCCGGCGAACACCCAGTGCGGCGGGACCAGATCGTCCTGGAGCTGGCCGTCGGCCACGAACACGCTTCCGTCCGCCGTGATCACCGAGGGCGGGCCCAGCTGGCCGGCCTTCCCGGCCGCCTGGCCGACCACCGCGACGCTGGCCACCGGGTGGGGGACGGTGATGGCCAGGGTCGACGGGGTCGTGGCTCGCGGGCGGAACCAGCGGGTGAAGCCTTCTGGTGTGGTGAGACCGATCTGGGTCCCGGCGGCCACGGCCTGCCGGGCGTCGGGGTCGGGTATCTCAACCTTGGTCACGTCGTTCGTGCTGCCCAGGTACCAGGTGGCTGGCTGACCGGCGGAGATGTCGCGCTGGCCGGTACCCGGCGGCCCGCCGGACGGCCCGTTCCCGCCCGCCTGGGTGATCAGATAGGCGGACGGGGTCAGCAGGACCGTGGTGTCGAGCTGGTCGAGGGTCCCGTTCGCGACCGCCGCCGGCGCGAGCGTGTCCTGCCCGGCCCCGGTGGCCTGATGTGAGCCGGTCACCGACGCGTACCGGCCGTCGACGGTCGACGAGTAGCCCTGCATGGACGGCATCGCGCCGCTGCCCAGGGCGTTGTTGTCGGGCGGGTCCAGGCTGGACAGGTCGCCCGGATCGAGCAGGTCGGGATCGTAGATCGCGTACCGCCCCGGATAACCGAGCGCGGCCACCGGCCGGACCGGAGCCGCGGCCGTCGCCGCACGACGGGCCGTCGCGCCAGCGGCGGGGGAGGGAGATGCCGGGGAGCCGCCGCTGAACGCGCCGGGTGCCACCTCGACCACGCACAAGATGGTGAAGACCAGCACGTCGACCACGACGAAGCCGGCGATCAGGCGCGAGCTCAGCCTCGGCCCCAGGCGCCTGGCCACGATGACCAGCGCGGCCGCGACCGCACCGAGCACCGCATACGGAAGCAACCATGGCTGCAGGCGGGCCACCACGCTGGCGCTGGGGCTGATGTCCAGCCCGACCCAGCGCACCCAGCCCGCACCCCAGATGAAGCCGAGCGCGACGGCCGCGACCACCGCCAGCGGCGGCAGCAGGCCGAGGATGATCTCCCGGCGGGTCCGCTGGCCGAAGGGCCGGTCGGCCCAGTAGGCGAGCAGCACCGCGAGCGCCAGATCCAGCACCAGGATGTTGCGGCTCTGCAGCCGCTGGTCACCGAACAGGGGCAGGTGGTAAAGCAGGTTTCCCAGGGGAGTGTTGCCGCCGAGCGCGAGCGCCACCCCGGCCAGCGCCATGAGGTGCCAGACGAGCCACTCCGGGGGACGCGACCGCCATCGCACGCGGCCGAGGAGGGCGAACGCGGCGACGAGCGGGAGGATGCCGACGTAGCTCGTCACCTCGGTCAGGTTGTAGAAGCCGAAGAAGCTGGGCTGGCCGAGCGACCCGGAGCCGCCCAGAAGATCCGGCACCAGCGTCAGCAGCACCCACCTGACCGGAAGCGAGCCGGAACTGTACAGCGCCATCGAATCAGCGCCGCGCTGGGAACTGCTGATCGTGGCCAGGCCGGGCAGCCACTGGACCGCCCCCAGGCACAGGCCCAGGGCCAGGCCCGCGGCGACCGAGACGGCGGCCGGGACCGCGCGGCGTCCCAGCCGGGCCACCTGCCACACCGCGTAGATCGCGACGATCACGCAGGCGTCGTCGATGGCCCTCGGCTCGCCCGCGAGGATCACCAGGCCGATGGCGGTGGCCAGGACCGCGGTCCAGCCGAGTCTGGACGCGGCCGGGCGGTCTCGCGAGAGCCGCAGGATGCTCAGCAGCGCCAGCGGCACCCAGCTCATCCCGGCCACCAGGCCGAAGTGGGTCACCTGCGCCGACATGCCCCCGGCGAAGGCGAACGTGAACGCGCCGAGGAAGCTGGCCAGGCTGCCCAGCCGGAGCGCCCGCAGGAAGCAGAACATCCCGAGCCCGGCCACCACCCAGGTGGCGATCAGGTTGAGGGTCCATGCTCCAGTGCCGGGCAAGATGGCGAACAGCCAGGTCAGCGGGTACGCAGCCCCGGCGTTCCAGCCCGCGAGCAACGGCGCGCCGCTCCAGATGTACGGGTCGTACAGCGGCAGATGCCCAGCCCGGATCTGGTCTCCGGCCAGCACACGCAGCGGGAAGTTCTGGGTCAGGTCGTCACCGGGCAGAACGGCGTGCCCGAGCAACGCGGGGAGGCCGAAGACGACGGCCGGCAGCAAGATGAGCAGTACAACGGCCGTGACGTGGCCCCGCCGGCGCCAGGACCGCCGCGCGCTGTGCGCATCGCCGGCCGCCATGTCCGGCGCGAGCGACGACTCAGTCCTCACCGTGTGCACTGTGCTGCCCAAATCTAAGAATTACCCGGAGATTCTCAATGACCTACCTGAATCACCGTGGCAACCTGGGCCCGGCGACGGGTGTACGGCCGACTGTAGCGATACCCGCGGGGACGGGAGTGGCGATCTGCAGGTCGCGCGGCAGGCGATGTAAGGCTTAGAGTGCAGCCGTGACCGGATACGCGCAGCGCGTCGGCTGCCCCTGGGACGTCCGGTGACGGCCCGGCTGACCCGCCGGCCCGGCGGCCCGGCCCGGCTGCGGGCCCTGCTGGAGTCCGGCCAGACCATCGTCGCGCCCGGGGCGTTCGATCCGCTGTCGGCCCGGCTGGTGGAGGAGGCCGGCTTCCCGGCGGTGTACATGACCGGCTTCGGGACCTCCGCGGCCCTCATCGGCCGGCCGGATGTGGGCCTGCTGACCATGACCGAGATGGTCGGCAACGCCGCGCGGATCGCGGCCTGCGTCGACATCCCCGTCATCGCCGACGCGGACACCGGCTACGGCAACCCCCTGAACGTGATTCGCACCGTCGGGGCCTACGAGGCGGCCGGCGTGGCCGGGATCCACATCGAGGACCAGGTGGCCCCGAAGAAGTGCGGGCACCTGGAAGGCAAGCTGGTCATCCCCGCGGAGGAGATGGCCGAGAAGGTACGGGCGGCGGTCGAGGCCCGTACCCAGCCCGAGTTCGTGATCATTGCCCGGACCGACGCGCGGGCCCCCGAAGGCCTCGAGCGAGCGCTCCGGCGCGGGCGGATGTACCGCGAGGCCGGGGCCGACGTGCTGTTCATCGAGGCGCTGACCAGTGAGGCGGAAGCCGAGGCCGCGGTGCGGGCCTTTCCCGGCGTGCCGCTGCTGTTCAACTGGGCAGAAGGAGGCAAGACGCCGCCCATCAGCCTGGAGCGGGTGACCGAACTGGGCTACCGGATCGTCATCTTCCCGATCAGCACATTGCTGGCGGCCACCGCGGCCATGCGGCGGATCTTGCAGGAGATCGCCCGGGCGGGCACCCCCGCCGCGGCGATGCACGAATTGCCCACGTTCGCAGAGTTCGTGGATTTCATCGGGTTGCCCCAGGTGCGTGCGGCCGAACAGCGGTATGCGGTCAAAGACGCCGCACCGGGGCCAGGGACCGGAGGTGCAGATGGCAGCGACATTTGAGCGGCCCAGCGTGACCACGGCGCTGGCCAGGGCCATGATCGAGGCGGCGGAGCGGAAGGCGGCCGAGATGGGCCATCCCTTCGTGATCGCCGTCGTCGACGACAGCGGGGTGCTGAAGGCGTTCAGCCGGATGGATGGCGCGGCCCTGCTGTCCGTCCAGGTGGCCCAGGACAAGGCCTACACGGCGGTCGGCTTCGGCCTGGCCACCGACCGCTGGCACGACTTCGTCAAGGACGATCCGCCGCTGGCCATGGGCGCGGCCCCCGGAATCGACCGCCTGATCGTGTTCGGCGGCGGGTATCCGATCACCGTCGGGGAAGTGGTGGTCGGCGGGATCGGCGTCAGCGGCGGCCATTACAGCCAGGACATGGAAGTAGCCCAGGCTGGCCTGTCGGCTCTCGCCTCGTTCTGAAGCACGCCGTGGCGTGCCGTCCGGCGGTTAGACCTCCGCCGTCAGCCGCATCCGCTCGGCCTCGCTGAACGGGATCGGCTTGCGCAGGCTGGGGTCCCAGCGGACCGTGACCACGCGCGCCTCGGCCGCCACTTCCCCCGCGGGGGTAAGGATCGTCTCGCGCGTGGTCAGGCTCGTGCTGCCCATCCGTTCGGTCTGTATCCGCACCGTCACCTGCTGGTCTGGGTGGCGGATCTCGGCGCGCAGGTCTGCTTCGATCCTGACCACCAGGTAGTTGGGGCTGACCCCGAGGACCTGCGCGTAGAACGCGTCCCTGCCCTCCTCGAGGTAGGTGAGGAAGACAGCGGTATTGACGTGTCCCTGGGCGTCTGTGTCCCGCCACCGAACGCGGACAGCGTGCTCGAACGTCGCGCCCATGTGCGCTCCTACCGCCCGGCGAGGAAGTCCAGGACCCGCCGCACCAGGAGCGCGGTGGCCTCGGGGTCGTAGGACGGCAGCGAGCTGTCCGCGAAGTAGTGCTGGTCGCCGGGGTAGAGGAACAGTTCCGCGTCGTCGGCCTGCTCGACCAGTTCGCGGGCCGCGTCGATGTCGCCTTCGCCGACGAAGATCGGGTCGGCGTCCATGCCGTGCACCTGCACCGGCACGCCCTCGGGCCACCCGGCGCCGAACGCCGCGACCGGAATGCACGAATAGAACAGCAGCGCTCCCCGCGCGCCCGGCCGCGTCTGCGCCAGCATCTGGGCCGGGAGCACGCCGAGCGAGAAACCCGCGTACACCAGGTCGGCGGGCAGGCCCTCGACGGCCCGCGCGCTCCGCCCGATGACCTCGTCCGGGAAGCCGATCTCCTCGGCCTGGCGCATGCCCTCCTCGATGCTCCCGAACGTGCGCCCCTCGAACAGGTCGGGCGTGTGCACGGTATGCCCGGCGCCGCGCAGTTGGTCGGCGAACGCGACCATACCGGGGGTCAGTCCCTGCGCGTGGTGAAAGAGCACCACCTCGGCCATCTCGACGCTCCTATCCCGCGGTCAGCTGCTGATCATCGATCCTACGTTGAAGGTCGGGAAGCCGAGGAACTCCCGCATCACGTCGGCGACTCGCTGGATGCGCACCGTGTCGACGGGCCCGGTCGGGTAGCTGTCCAGCGCCATCACCGCGGCCGTCAACCTGGAGACTCCGAGCGGTGAGGGCAGCGACTCCATGGCCCGCTCCACCGCGGCCCGGTCGGTGTCGGCGATCTCCTGGCCCTGCTCGAACGCGGCGCGGAACGCGGCCAGTTCCGTCGGGTGCTGCGCAGCCCACTGCCGGGTCACCGCGCACCCCTGAACCGGGAACGCGCCGGTGGCGCCCTGGTCCAGGTCGGCCAGCAGGGTGACCCCCATCGACTGTTCGGCCTGGCTGGCGAACGGCTCGGGCAGCACCGCCGCGTTGATCTTCCCCGCCTTGAGCATCGCGGCCATCTGCGGCAGCGGGTAGTACGCGAAATGCACCCCGGACACGCTCAGCCCGTTATCGGCCAGCACGGACGCGGCCAGCAGATACAGGATGTTCCCCGGCGCGTTGACCCCGATGACCTTGCCCTCCAGGCCGGCCAGCGTCCGGATGCGCGAACCGGGCATCACGTACAGGCCCTGGGCTCCCGCTTCCATCACCGAACCCTCGGCGAAGATATCCAGGTCGGCCGCGACCATCGGGTCGCTGGCTGAGGTGACCCGCTTGCCCTGGTCGTAGTTCTCCTGGGCCTGGATGTAGCTGACGTAGTTGCCGCAGGAAATGTCGATCCGGTCGAGCGGCTGGTCGAGCGCCTGGGCGTTGATGACCGTCTCGGAACTGACGGCCGGGATGAAGGTGACGTGCAGGCCGTGCTTGGTGAACAGGCCCTGGTGCAGGGCCACGAAGAAGCCGGCCGAGTCGACCGCGGGCACCACCGCCACGTTCAGGTCCGGCTGTCCGATGTCCGAGGTGGAGGCATTCCCGCCGCCGGTGAACCGGGGCACGAACAGGATCGCCAAGATCGCGACGGCCACCACGGCACCCACGACCTCGACGCTGCGGACGGCCCACATGAACCTACGCGCCATCGCCGGTTACTCCCTTTCTCAGGGTCAACAGGGACATCACCGGCGTGAAGATGCGAACAATACGGAAGCCTGGAATGCCGGTTGCGCGAAAAATAGTGCTGCAACTTGCAGTGAGAGACATCGGTCAGCTGACGGATTTTGAACCAGCGCGCCCCGCCTCCTGGTCGTGCACGTCACAGCCACCACAGCCGATTCCCGTGATCGCGAAGGATTCACTACTCCAGGGAGTAGCAGAGTCTTCGCGATCATGGAAACCAGGCGGAGCCGCGGGGCGGCCGCCCGGCATGTTCACCCCGTACCCGCAATCAACCGCCAAGCCCGGATTCACCGCGCAAACCAAACGGGAGGCGCACGGGGCACCAGGGACCACGCCCGCGCCGCCGCACGCGGCATGGCGCCACGCCGGGGGGCCCGGCCCGCCGGCCAAAGCCATGCCGAACAGGGACCGAGGGCTCTGGCCCCGCCGTCGGTTGCCGCGCACAATCGCGTGTATGGACGAAGCCAATCTCCGCCGCGGCGCACCCTGGAGGCTGGCGGTCTGGGGACTCAGGGTGAGTCCTAGGTTACGACCCGCCGGCACCTGGGTCTTGCGAGCGGCGGCTGCGATCCCTCCGCAGCCGCCGCGTCGCCAACAACAGCCAAGAACACCCAAGAACACCCAAGAACACCCAAGAACAGCTGGCGAGACTCCTCAGAACCCGGCGGTCTGCGGGTCGTCGCTCAGCGTGGCCTGGGTGGCCGCGCCGGCTCCGTTGTTGACCACCGTCACGGTCTGGTGCAGGCCGAAGTTCGCGCAGTTGAGGTTGTCGAACGAGGAGGCCAGCCGGTTGGCCATGAAGGTGAACAGGGTGTCGCCCACCGTGGGCACCGGCGAGGGCCAGGCGGCGAAGATCTTCTCGTTGGCCGCGATGAACGGCGTCTGGATGTTGACCATGTTCTGGCAGAACATCTGCGGGCTGCTGCTCGCGTTGGTCTGGCTGTCGACCGGCGCCTGCCCGATCTCCGCCCGGTACAGGTCGGTCTTGGCCACGTCCGGCGAGCCGCCCACGCCCAGCACCATCTCGTCGTTCTCCGGGACCAGGGCCACGTTCGCGGGCTGGTTGCGGGCCGCGAGCAGTTCGTCGAGCGCCTGGGAGGTGGTCATCACGCCGCGGTTGCCCAGGTCGGGCGCCATGAACGGGGTGCAGCCGAGCGCCGGGTCCAGGAAGTCGTCGACCAGGGCGTTGTCGCTGCCGTTGACCAGCACCTGGGCGCCCTTCATCCGGGCCTCGTTGGCCGTGTTGTCCTGCGCGGTCTGGCCGGTCGCCGTGTTGAGCAGGTACTTGGTGGTCACGTTGTCGCTCGGATCCTGGTCGATCATGTCGAAGTTGCGCGTGGTCGGGCACTCACGGCCCGTCCCCAGCGCGCCTCCGGACGGCACCATGGTCTTCGACATGCCCGCCGACGGCACGTGCAGCATCCCTTCGGCCTCCAGCCGGAAGGCCGTGTTGAAGAAGTTGATGCCGTTGCAGAACGACACCTGGCCGAAGGGCGATCCCGGCATCCCGTCGGTGCAGTTCCCTTGCGCCAGCGCGTCGGGCGTCGCGCCCGCCTGGAGCAGGAACGTGCCGTTGAACCCGAAGTCGATGGTCACGATCGCGTGCTTGGGCAGCTTCGGCACCACCGGGGCGACGGCGGGCTTGGTCCCGGCCGTGATGACCAGGGGGTTGTACACGTACAGGGCCCCGGTCTGCGTGTCCAGGATGGTGGCCTGGACGTACGCTCCCAGGTTGATCGAGTTGGTCATCTGGCAGCCGGTGGCCGCGGGCGATCCGCCGGCCGGCCCGGTGAGCTGGTACGGCGTGGCCAGCCCCTTGGCCGTCAGCGGGTGGGCCGGGACGATGATGACGCAGGTGTCCTCGACGGCCGTGGACGAGACGCCCGTCGACCCCGAAGCGGCCGCCGAGCGGAGCTTCGGGGTGCCATGCCCCGAGGTGCCGACCATGATTCCGACGGTCACGCCCAGCGCCATCACAGCGGCAACAGGAACCGCGATACGTGCCGCACGATTATTTCTGCCACGCCGCCGCCGCCGTACCGGTCGATGGTCGATGAGCATTGACACACGCCTCCATTGGTCGCCCCTGAAAAAGCTCCGGGCGACACGGTAGACCAGCGACGATACCGAGATCAGGCACTTCAGGAGATTCGCGTTTTGTCCGTTTTCAAGCACTGGGAGACGGCAAATTCACGCCAATTCATTGCGAAGTTCTTACGTCGCAGGTTGCGGGCCTGCAACCGGCTCGGGATCATCGCGTGACCAGGCCAGGCCGGGTTCGCGCGGCACGCCCGCCTTCCATCAGCAACGGAAAGTATTTATAACGATTCTTTCCGTAGCTAAATGTTCTTACGGCCAGCTTACGCACGGGGCTGGGCACCTGACGTCGGCTCCCGCCGTCTCCAGTTTGAAAACCACTTTTTGGACCGAACGGGCCATCCTGCTTGCCCCCGCCCACCGCGACCGCACCTCGTTGACGTCGCGCTCGAGGCCTTGACGTCAGGCCGTCGGCGGACCGGGCGCCGTGGACAGGACGGCGCCCGGTGCCGACGAGGCGGCCGCGGGTGCCGGGCTGGCCGCCGGAGAGCCCGTCGCGCGGGACGTCAGCGTCGTCAGCGCGCAGACGGGAGAACCACCCGGGCGAGAGGCGACGGAGTGGTGATGCGTCGCATCAGTTCACCTCCCGCCCGGGTGCGTGATCAGCTAACCGCGCTGCCGTGCAGGGGAGTTGTCACCCATGTGGTGAACCGGTGGAGAAACGATTCATCCGGGCTCCGCCGCGGGCGCATCCCGGCCCCTCGCCGTCACGATGGCCATCGTCCTCCGCCGCTCCGGGGTGCGGTCCCTCGGACGGCGCGCGGGACTTCGCGATCCGGCGGACCAGCTCCACCAGTCCGCTGATCGCGATCGTCACGCCGAACGCCACCGCGAACCCCGCCCACGGCTGATGCTCGAACGCCTTCCCGCCTAGCCGGCCGAGGAAGAACGAGTAGACCGCCCAGATCGAGCCCGCGACCGCGGTCGCGATCACGAAGCGCCTGCGGGAGTACCCGATGATGCCGCAGCACAGCGTGACCGCCGTCCGGCCGCCGGGAAAGAACCGGCAGACCACGATGAGCTGCATCCCGTACTGCCCCAGCGACCGTTCGGCCCAGGCGCGGCGGCGCGCACCCTTCTCGCCCGGGAAGAAGCGGCGTTCGGCCCAGGGCCCGAACCGCCGGCCGAGCAGGTAGGACAGGTTGTCGCCGAGAAACGCGCCGAACGCGCAGCAGGCGACCAGCAACGCGATGCGCGGATCGGTGCTGCCCGCGGTCGCGACGCCCAGCGCGATGATGGCGGTCTCGCTGGGCAGCACCGGGAAAACCGCGTCCAGGGCCGGGATGAGGATCGCGATGAGATAGGAAAGGACCGAGCTGACCTGCAGGCTCGTGAGCACGCTCAACGGCGCACCGGCGTGGCTGCCCGCAGCTGGCCCGGCCCGGCGTCACAGCGCGGGCAGTACCGCGTCTCGGGGATGAGGGCGAGCAGCCCGGCCGGGATCTGCGCTCCGCATTGCTCGCATCGGCCGTACCGGCCCGCCGCCAGCCGGCCGAGGGCCTCCTCGACATCCTCCAGCTTCCGCCGCACCGCGACCGCCCGGCGCAGCAACGCCTGCGCTTCCTGCTGGCCGGCCTGGTCCACCCCGCCGTCGCCGATGACCTCGGCCGCGGCGTGATAGGCCAGCGACAGTTCGGTGAGTTCCGCCAGCCGGGCCTGCCACCGCGCCTCCAGCAGCGCCCGCCAGTGCGGGCCGTCGAGCACCGGCGTCGGGGGCGCCACGCTTCGTTCTTCTGTGGGCATCATGCTCCTGCGGGTCGGGTGCTGCCATCAGTGCACCCGGCGGCCGTGCCGTCCCGGTGAAGCCGTCATGGTGATGGCGTGGATGCCCGGGCCTGCCCGTACGACACGCCGGGTTGCCATTGCGTTAAATCCCGTAATTGCAGACGCCGTTCCTGGATAATCGAACGCGTGTACCGTAGTTGAGCGCCTGAGTGGAGAGAGCAGTTGATCAAGACAACCAGGCCTGGGCGCGACGGCAACGTCCGCGTCACGTTCGCACTCCCCGACGACGAGCCCAATGGGGCGGTATCGGTGGTCGGCAACTTCAACGACTGGAACCCCTTCGCCCACCCGCTGCGGCGGCGCGCGAACCGCACCCGCAGCGCCGCGGTGACGGTCCCGGCCGGCAGCACGCTGCACTTCCGCTACCTCGCCGAGGGCGGAAGATGGTTCGACGACGAGAGCCTCGCCGCGCCCGACGGCCGGGACGTCGCCATCACCGTCTGATCCGGGCTCGGACCCAGCCGCCCGACATGGTCTAAGCTCCGCACATGCCGAGGCTGCTGGTCGTCCATCACACTGCCTCGCCTGCCTTGCAGGCGACGTTCGAGGCGGCGGTCAGTGGTTCGCGGACCGACGAGATCGAGGGCGTCGAGGTCGTGGTCCGCCCGGCCCTGACCGCAGCCGCGGTCGACGTGCTGGAGGCCGACGGCTACCTGCTCGGCACCCCGGTGCAGCTAGCGTTAGGTACTCTTCAGCGGATTCGGCCTGCAAGGAACCAGCCGAGTGCCACCGCACTGGGCGTGGTGCAGTCGGCGCTTCCGGCCGTTGCGGACCAGCAAGGTGATGCTTCCCTCCGCGGTCGAGCATGGTCCCGTGCTGCACACCAGTCCCGCTGGTCCCATTTGCGCGGAAGATCCGGCTTACGCGGAAATCTGTGGCAACTGGGGTTGCCCGGAATTACCGCGAAAGCCGGATTTACCGCAGTAATTTCCGGATGGCGGAATGGCGGGCCGTCTGTCGACTCGGCGGGGTGGCCGGTGCTACCAGCGCGATGCACGGGACGGGTGCGCAGTAAAGATTCAGGGGACAGGATCTAACCCGCTACGCCCGGTCTAAGCTCCGCATATGCCGAGGCTGCTGGTCGTCCATCACACGCCGTCGCCCGCGTTGCAGGAGATGTTCGACGCCGCAGTCAGCGGAGCACGGACTGACGAGATCGAAGGCGTCGACGTGGTGGTCCGCCCGGCGCTCACCGCTGCGGTCGTCGACGTGCTGGAGGCCGACGGCTTCTTGCTCGGCACCCCGGCCAACATCGGCTACATGTCCGGTGCCCTCAAGCACTTCTTCGATGGCATCTATTACCCGTGCCTGGAGGCCACCCGCCGGCGGCCGTACGGCCTGTACGTGCACGGTGCCTCGGATACCGGTGGCGCGGTGCGCGCCGTGGAGTCGATCGCCACGGGTCTTCAGTGGCGCAAGGTCCGCCCGCCGGTCTGCGTGACCGGCGCTCCCAGCAGGCCAGATCTCGAGGCCTGCTGGGAGCTGGGCGCCCTGCTGGCCGCCGAACTGGCCGGCTAGGCAGTAGCGGCCACCTTCCACAGGTAGCCGTCCGGGTCGCTGAAGTAGCCGAAGTACCCGCCCCAGGCCCCCGGCATAGAACTTCTTGGCCCGGTCCAGGTCCTTGACCCGAGCATGATGGTGGTTACCTGCAAAGCCACGATGGTCTCCCTCGTCGGTGGTGTGTCTGTCCGATCGGTATGACAAGCCGGACCGCCGGGGTGTGACGAGCCCGCCGGGGATATCGACCGGCCCGCTGAGCAAGCTGGCCACCCCGGCCGCGGCCCACCCTCCCGGTATCCTCGCCGAGCCGTGCAGCCGGCCTACCGACGTTCGTCCTGGCCAACGGCCGCTCGGTGCGGGACAACAGCAAGAACGCGGATCATCGGTTCGGGCTGCGCTGGACTGGTCCCTTCGATCAGGCCGCCGTCGCCCGGCCGAGCCCGGCCCCGGACGGGCTCGGCGCCGCCGTCGCCCTGGCCGGCTAGCTCAGGTCGCTGACGTCGCCCCGCCCCGCCTCGGAAGCGGCGGTCCGCTGGGCGTATTCCCGGGCCAGCTGAATAAGCGGGACCTTGGCCGGCGCTCCGGCTGCTTCGCCGCCGGGGCCGTATCCCTGGGTCATGGTCGGCGGGTCAATGATCGTCTGGCCGGCCGCCAGCGCCGCGATGACTCCGACCAGCACGCCGAAGATCGCGCCGAGCAGCGCGTCGCCGAACAGTTGCTTGGGCGTCGTCGTCCCGCTCGCTGTCGCCGGTTGCTGCAGGACCAGTGCCGACGGCTGCTCACCCAGGTAGCTCAGCGAACCGGCATCGGCGATGTAGCTGCGGACGGCCGCCTCGGCGGTGGCCGCAGCCTGGGCGGTGGTCCGGCCGGTGGCGCTTATCGACAGGACACCGCCCGACACGGGCTTTATCTGGACCCCATCGGGATAGGCCTTGAGCACCATGGTCTCGACGTAACCGGGCGAGAACATAGGGCCGCCGCAGATGGCCCCGGCCGGGCACGGCGGTGCCGTGAACATGACGAGCGCCCTGCTCGACCCCGGTGGATTGAGGGCAGCGAAAGCAATGCCCGCCACCAGGCCCAGCACGGCCACCAAGCCGACCAGGGCCTTGTACCGCCCGATGATCTGGACGGACCTGGGCAGGTCCGATGCTTCCTCGCTCATCCGGCCTCCGCGTTAACTTCCCGCGCCTGACCAGCATGGTCTTCACGCATCATGATAGGACTTGCCCGGCGGACGGCACCAGAGCCAACGACGGCTTGTATCCACCACGATGATGTGACGCACGTAGTGATCCGTGGCGGCTGTGGCGGGCACGACCGGGAGGCCGGGCCCGTCTGGTGTTACAGGACGTCCAGGCCGAGTTCACGGGCCCGGATGACCGCCTCGCCGCGCGTGGAGACGCCGAGCTTGCGGTAGGCGGAGTACGCCTGGGTCTTGACCGTGTTCTTGGAAACATACAGTCGTTCGCCGATTTCCTGGTACGACAGGTGCGTGGACAACAGCGGCAGGAGCCGCAGCTCAGCCGAGGTAAACGACGAGGCGCCGTGGGCGGGGGCGTCGGTCGTGGCCAGGCTCTCCTGCAGCCGGTCAGCCATCTCGGGCAGGACGCCGAGGTCTGGCCGTTGGCGGAGGATGTCGTGGGCCTGGGCCAGGGCGGCCTCGGCCCCGCCGAGATCGCCGAGCGCGATGTAGGAGCGGGTCATCACCAGAAGGGCCTGGACTGACCCTGCGGGCAGGACGTAGGTGAGCAGGGGCCGGAGCCGGGCCGCCCGACCGAGGTAGAGCCGGGCCCGGGAGTCGTCGCCCTCGTGCGCCGCGGCGCGGCTTGCCCAGGCGTACACCAGGGCACTGGTCCAGTAGTCGCCGAACTGCCCGTCATCCACGATCGTGGCTGCTCGCCGCGCCAGCGTCGTGACCTCGGACCACTCGTTGCGCTCGGCCGCCACGCCACACTGCTGGGCGGTGATCAGGCCGACCAGCGGCAGACTGCCGCAGCAGGCCGCGAGATCGACCGCGCGGGCGAGAATGGGTTCGGCCCGGGCCGGGTCACCCTCCAGCAGGTAGGAGATGCCCTCGAGGTAAAGCATCGTCGCCCGGTACGGGCTGGCCGGGCTCAGGCCATCCCAGGCCGTCCACGCGTCCCGCCGCATCTCGCTGATGCCGTCACGGCACAAATTCGCGCGCAGGTAGGCCAGGGTGGCCGCCATGGTGCTGCCGTCAGGCAGGACCCCCGCCGGTACCGCGCGCTCCGCGGCGGCGGCCCAGCGCTCGGCCTCGGCGGGCTGGCCGAGGAGCGCGAAGATCAGCGACCCGTGCGCGGCGACGGCCCCGTAGTACTCCGCTGAAGTGACGTCCTTGAGCCACTCCATCCAGCGCACCACCGTCTCGACCCGTCCGCTGCCCCAGACGCGTTGCTGCAGCTCCAGGATCAGCCGGGCGACCCGGTCGTAGTCGCCCGCGGACCGGGCGTGTTCGATCGCCGTTTCCGGCATGTCGTTCGCCTCGAACCAGGCCGCCGCCCGGAAATGGAGATCCTGGACCAGGTCGGGTTCTCGGCGCCGGAGTTCCGACCGCAGCAGGTCCCGGAGCAGGTGGTGGTACCGG
>Ga0335074_10001827_pt1 | contig 28836 bp, 21 predicted proteins | sample Lox_Sample_23_FD_206715 | JGI IMG/M metagenome (GOLD analysis project Ga0335074, IMG submission 206715) | Soil microbial communities from Loxahatchee National Wildlife Refuge, Florida, United States - Lox_Sample_2.3 | ecosystem: Environmental > Terrestrial > Soil > Wetlands | place: USA... | reverse complement strand
AGGAAACCAGGGCCGTCGTGATCACCGGCGCGGGCAAGGCGTTCTCGGCCGGCGGCGACCTGGCCATGGTGCAGCGCCAGATCGGCGACTACGGCCGGGTGACCGGCATGCTCAGCGAGATGAGCGACCTCGTCTACAACATGATCAACTGTCCGCAGCCGATCATCTCCGCGATCAACGGCGTCGCGGTCGGGGCCGGCCTGGTCGTGGGCCTGCTCGCCGACATCAGCATCTGCGCGCAGGACGCCCGCCTGGGCGACGGCCACGTCAGGCTCGGGGTCGCGGCCGGAGATCACGCGGCGATCATCTGGCCGCTGCTGTGCGGGATGGCCAGGGCCCGCTACTACCTGCTCACCGGCGAGATGGTCACCGGCGCCGAGGCGGAGCGGATCGGCCTGGTCAGCAAGGCCCTGCCGCGCGAGGAAGTGCTGGCGGAATCGCTGCGCGTGGCCACCGGCCTGGCGACCGGGCCCCAGCTGGCCATCAGGCTGACCAAGCGGGCGCTGAACGGCTGGCTCAAGACCGCCGGGCCGATCTTCGACCAGTCGGCGGCGTACGAGATGCTGACGTTCATGGGCGAGGACGTGAAGGAGGGCGCGGCGGCGCTGATCGAGAAGCGGCCGCCCGTGTTCCCCTGACCGCGGTGGCGGCCAGATTCACTCGTTTTCGTGGCGTTCAAGAAAAGAAAAGACGTCGGCCTCGTCCACCCCGGGAAAGCTGCCCGTGGGCAGCGCGGAGAGGATATGGGAGTGCGCCCGCGCCGAGGGCCACGCCAGGCCCTCCCAGCGCGTGGCGAGACCGGCCGGCGGGCGCTGGCAGCATTCCCCGTCCGGGCAGGCCGAGCTCAGGCGCCGGAGTGTGTCCCGGCCGCGGAACCAGCGTGAGTGCTCGTAGGGCACGCCCAGGGTGATCGCGAACCCGGTCTCCCGGCTCTGGTCGACGAACGCGGCGCACCAGTACGTCCCGGACGGCGTGTCGGAGTACTGGTAGTAAGGGCTGAACCGGTCGTCGGCCGTGAACACCTGCCGCCCCGACCACTGGCGGCACATCCGCTGGCCCTCGATCGCCCCCGTCGCGTCGGCCGGGAACAGCACCCCGTCGTTCTCGTAGGCCTTGTAGATGATGCCGCCGGCGTCGTTCTTGACGAAGTGGCACGGCAGCCCGAGATGGTGGGTGGCCAGGTTGGTGAACCGGTGCGCTGCCATCTCGTACGACACCGAGAACACGTCCCGCAGGTCCTCCACGGACAGGCTCCGGGCTTGCGCCGCCGCCTGCAAGAACGCCGTGGCCTGCTGCTCAGGGACCAGGACCGCCGCGGCGAAGTAGTTCGCCTCGACGCGCTGGTGCAGGAAGTCGGCGAAGTCGCGCGGGGCGCTGTGCCCGAGCACGAAGTGACCCAGGGTCTGCAGCAGGATCGTGCGGGGCGTATGCATGCCCATGGACTCCTGCTTGAGGTAGATCCTCCGGTTGCGCAGGTCGGTCACGGACCGCACGGAGCGGGGCAGGTCCCTGACGTAGCGGACGGAGAACCCGTGGTGACTCACCACCGACAGCAGCATCCCCTGCGACAGCGCCCCGCCGGCGTAGCCCACCGAGGCCAGGGCCGAGGCCGCCTCGGCCTCGATCGCCGCGAAGTAGTTGCCTCGCTCGCGCATCATCGCCCGCAGGTCCGCGTTCGCGGCCCGCGCCTCCTCGGGCGTGGCCGTGGGCTTGGCCCGCTGCCGGCGCAGCTCGGCGTGCAGCGCGACCAGGTGCTCGAGCACGTCGTTCGGCACCCGCGCCCCGACCCGCAGGTGCGGCAGGCCGAGCTCGCGGTAGGCCGGGTCGCGCTGCGCCGCGTCCAGGGCGATCTCGAGCTGCGCGCGCCGGTTGGGCGGCTGGCGCCGCAGCAGCTCCGAGGCCGGCACGGACAGCGCCGCCGCCAGGGACTCGATCAGGGACAGTTTCGGCTCGCGGCGGCCGTTCTCGATCATCGACAGCACGGAGGGGGCGCGGCCGACGCGCGCGCCGAGCTCGGCCAGCGTCAGCCCCCTTGCCCGCCGGGCATGCCGGAGCCGCTGCCCGAACACACCGAGATCAAGGCCCTTTTCAGTGAAAGAAGCAGAATCTTCTTCTGCGAAGACTGCCATATCTTCATCATAGAGAAATTTTCCGCGAAGTTCAGCCCCTTCGGCCCTGGTATCGGCGACTGGCCTGGCGCACCCTGGCTGATATCGGCCCCGGATGCGCATCCGTCCGGGACGCCACAACCGGGAGGCAGCACGTGAACGATCAGGCAGCGAGACTGCGGCGAGAGTGGGAGACCGACCCGCGCTGGGCGGGTACCGAGCGCAGCTACACGGCGGAAGACGTGGTGCGCCTGCGCGGGTCCGTGCAGGAGGAGCACACCCTGGCCCGGCTGGGGGCAGAGCGCCTGTGGGACCTGCTGCACGAGGACGGATACGTCGCCACGCTCGGCGCGCTCACCGGCAACCAGGCCGTGCAGCAGGTCAAGGCCGGCCTGCGGGCCATCTACCTGTCCGGCTGGCAGGTGGCGGCCGACGCCAACCTGGCCGGGCAGACCTACCCGGACCAGAGCCTGTACCCGGTCAACTCGGTGCCGCAGGTGGTGCGCCGGATCAACAACGCGCTGCTGCGGGCCGACCAGATCTCCTGGGCCGAGGCGGGCGGCGAGGGGCCCACACCGTACTGGCTCGCCCCGATCGTCGCCGACGCCGAGGCCGGGTTCGGCGGGGTGCTGAACGCGTTCGAGCTGATGAAGGCCATGATCACGGCCGGGGCGGCCGGGGTGCACTGGGAGGACCAGCTGGCCTCGGAGAAGAAGTGCGGCCACCTGGGCGGCAAGGTCCTGATCCCGACCGGCCAGCACATCCGCACGCTGAACGCGGCCCGGCTCGCCGCCGACGTGTGCGGCACCCCGACCCTGGTTGTGGCCCGCACCGACGCCCAGTCGGCCACGCTGCTCACCAGCGACGTGGACGAGCGGGACCAGCAGTTCGTCACCGGCGAGCGAACAGCGGAGGGCTTCTACCGGGTCAGCGGCGGCATCGAGGCGTGCATCGCGCGGGGCCTTGCCTACGCGCCGTACGCCGACCTGCTCTGGATGGAAACCTCCACCCCGGACCTCGAAGTGGCCAGGGAGTTCGCCGAGGCGATCAGGAACATCTACCCCGACCAGATGCTCGCCTACAACTGCTCCCCGTCGTTCAACTGGCGAGCGCACCTCGACGAGGGAACGATCGAGAAGTTCCAGCGCGAGCTCGGCGAGATGGGATACAAGTTCCAGTTCATTACGCTGGCCGGGTTCCACGCGCTGAACCACTCGATGTTCAGCCTGGCCCGCGGGTACGCCGACGAGGGCATGTCCGCCTACGTCCGGCTGCAGGACGCCGAGTTCGCCAGCGAGGCGGACGGGTACACGGCGACCAGGCACCAGCGCGAGGTCGGCACCGGCTACTTCGATCTGGTGAACTCCGCGATCACGCCGCAGTCCGCGACGACCGCTTTGGAGGGATCGACCGAAAGCCAGCAATTCGTCACGGCTCACTAGGCGCGGCGCCCGCTCACCTCGCTCGACGCACCGGCCGCCAGGCCCGTGACCGGTTAGGATTGCCGGAGCCTCAGACCAGTAGGTGGCGGACGACGGGCGACGAGGTACATGACGAGCAGCGGGGCACGCGGCGGCCCACCGGGCTCATGGCCCAAGGGAGGACCGGCGGTTTCCGGCCGGATCCCTCCCCTGACCGCTTTCAGCAGCCCCCGGCCCGAGACCGGCGTCGGCCTCCGCGCTCTGCCGCCCGGTCAGGTCACCGCGCTGGTCGCCGCCGATGAGGCGGCAGCCGGCGGCCTGCGCGGGCTTGGCGGGACCGGCAAGACGCACCTGGCCGCCGCGCTGGCCAGGGAGCATCTGAGCGAACAGCTGTCGGACCTCATTGTCTGGGTCCCCGCCACCGGCCGGGACGCGGTCATTACCGGCTACGCCCAGGCTCTGCGCGACGCGGGCGAGCATGCACGCGGCGAGGGCCCGGAGCGGGCGGCGGCGGCGTTCGTGGACTGGCTGGCCAGGACCGACCGGCCCTGGCTGGTGGTGCTCGACGACCTCAGCGACCCGTCCGTGATGGAGGGTTACTGGCCGCGCGGGGCCGCCGGCCGGACGCTGATCACCACCGAGTCGCCGGACGTCGGCCAGCTTCCCGGCTCGCGCGTCGTGCCGGTGGGCGCGCTGAGTCACAGAGAGGCGCTGTGGTACATCTCGGAACGGCTGGGCGCCGATCACGACCAGCGGATGGGGGCGCCTGACCTGGTCGCCGAGCTCGGCCTGCTGCCGATCTCGCTGGGACATGCCGGGGCCGTGATGGCCGAGACCGGCATGGACTGTCAGCGGTACCGCGGGCTGGTTGCCGGGCGCAGGTCGCAGTCCGCGCCCGGCCCGGCCGGCGCTCACGCCTCGGCGGTGGCCGCGACCTGGTCGTTGTCGACCGAGTTCGCCGATTCCCTGCCGCCGGCCGGGCTGGCCGGGCGAGCCCTGGCGCTGATCTCGATGCTGGGGCCGCACGGCATCCCCGGCGCTCTGCTCACCAGCCAGGCCGCGTCGGCCTACATCACCGGCTCCGGCGCGATGGCCCCGGCCGACGAGACCCAGACCCGCGCCGCTGTGTTCAACCTCGCCCGGGCTGGCCTGGTGACCATCGACGCGGGCGACGCCGCCCGCACGGTGCTGGCGCATTCGCTGGTCCAGGCGATAGCCAGGCAGCACCTCCCCGACGCGGAGCGCGACATGGCCGCGCGGGCCGCCGCGGACGCGCTGCTCCAGGTTTGGTCGGGCCCGGACGTCGGCGAGGCGCTCGCGCAGTCGCTGCGGGACGCCGTCGCGCAGCTCCGCGAGGCGGCCGGCGGCGTGCTGTGGACGCCGCAGTGCCATCCCGTGCTGGTGCACGCCGGGCAGAGCCTGGAGGCCGGCGGCCTGTCGGGCACGGCCGCCGCCTACTGGCAGACGATGCTGCGGATCAGTCAGCGCCAGCTCGGGCCGGCACATGCCGACACGGTCAGGTTCCGCGACCTTCTCGGCGCGGCCTTCGAGGCGTCGGGGCACCTCGACGAGGCCATCACCACGTACCGGCACGTGGTCAGCGACCTGGAGAACACCCTCGGCGCCCGGCATCCGGCCACCCTGGCCGACCGGGAGAACCTCGCCCGCGCCTACCGCGCGGCGGGCCGCCCCCGCGACGCCATCGACCTGGCCCGGCAGACGGTCGTCGACTGCGAGCAGGCGCTCGGCCCCGACCACCCGGACACCCTGGCCGCCCGGGGCAGCCTTGCCGACGGCTACCTGGTGGCGGGCAGGTTCAAGGACGCGATCGGCGAGCGCCAGCACGCTCTGGCGGCCTGGGAACGACTCCAGGGCGGCGATGACGTCGATACCATCACCGCCCGGGCCGACCTCGCCGGGGCCTACCGGGCCGCCGGCAAGCTCAAGGACGCGATCAAGAGCTACCAGCGCGCCCTCGCCGACCGCGAACGGGTGCAGGGCGCGGGCCAGCTCGACACGATCACCACCCGCAGAGAACTGGCGCTGGCTTACATGCTGGCCGGGAGGCTGGCCTACTCGGTCGAGCAGTATGAGCGCGCTCTCGCCGACTGCGAGCAGGCCCTCGGGCCCGGCCACGCGCTCACCAGGGAAATCAGGGAAGACCTGGACTCGGCCGCCGCCTACGCGATCTCCAAGGTCGGCATCGACCTCCGCACTCCGAAGCCCGCGAAGAGCTGACGGCCGCGCCGACTCAGCGCATGAGCCCGATCGAGCTCGGCTCGTCCGCGTAGTCGTCCTCCCCCTCGTAGCGGCGGCGCCACCGCGACGGGACGAAAAGCGGCACGATCAGCGCCGCGCCGAGCAGGGCCAGCATCCCGGAGGTCAGCATGCCGTGAAAGCCCACCGCGAACGTGTGGGCATGCAGCGGGATCAGCCTTGTCGCGCGCGAGGTGCTGGCCACCAGCAGCGCCGACCAGCCGAGCAGCACGACGCCGGGCAGCCCGGGGGCCAGGGGCGAGATGGCGGGGACCGCCAGCAGGATGCCGAGCAGCAGGCCGACGGCGCCCACGGCGGCGATGGCGATCAGGCCGTGGGTGCTGCTCAGGCTCGAGCCGCCGGCGCGCAGCGTGGTGATCTTGTCGACCCCCCAGCCGGCCCCCACGAACAAGGCCCCGCCCGTGAGCACGCCAAGAACAACCCCGAACAAGTGCCGCATGCCGCCACTACCCCTCGGTCGACGTCCGCTTCCGAAGATCCTGGCTCCCTGGCACCCACTTCATCCGCGCCGCGGCCGCGAGGCGGCCTGAGCCAGCAGCACCCGCACCCGGTTGACCGGCTCTAGCGCGGAGTACACGACGTAGGCGTTCCGCTCCACCAAGCGGAACTTTACTCCCCGGAAACCTCGAGGATGCCGGTAGCCCGGGGGCCGGTACCGCGCGAAGTCCTCGTGCATGTGCTCGAAGAAGGCCCGGCGCGCTGCGCGGGGCACCAGCCCGCCCCGGCCGGTACGCCCGCCGAGCACCGTGGTGTAGTGCCAGATCGCGCGTTCGAACACCGCGCGCCGCACCGGGCCGGGCACCGGCGGCTCGGCGGCCGCGACCAGCGCGAACACCGTCTCGTAGGACCGGAAGATGCTCAGCTGCGCGGTGCTTGTCGTGGCCATGAACGACCCCGGGCGGTGCCGGTACCGGTAGCAGACCCGCGGCAGCGCGGCGAGCCGTTCCGCGCCGAGCAGCAGCGCGCAGGTGAGGGCCACGTCCTCGTGGATCCCGTCCGGGAATGACAGGCCGGTCCGGTCCAGGAACCCGCGCCGGATCAGCTTGCTCCACGAGGTCATCGTGAGGTTGATCAGCGCGGGCTGGCCGGCCAGGGTGAACGTGCCCGGCGGCGCGCCGCGCAAGAGCTCGCGCCCGGGGCTCGGCACGGCCCGCCCGGTCGCCCCCAGCTCCTCGTAGTCGATCAGCAGGACGTCCGGGCGGCCGGTTTCCAGCCGCGCCGTGATCGCGGCCAGCGCCCCGCCGGCGATCTGGTCGTCGGCGTCGACGAACCAGACGTAGTCCCCTGTGGCCGCCGCCAGGCCCTCGTTCCGTGCCTGGCCCGGGCCGACGTTGCGGCTAAGGTGCAGTACCCGCAGCCGCGGATCGCGCCCGGCGCGCGCGTCGAGCATCGCGCCGCAGCGGTCCGGCGAGGCGTCGTCGACGGCGATGACCTCTACTTCCGCGGTGCCCGCGGAGCCCCCGGGCTCCTGGTCCAGGATCGAGTCCAGGCACGCGCCGAGGTACTCCTCGACCGCGTACACCGGGAGGATCACGCTGATCGTCGGCTTCACTGGCATGCCATAGGTGCCCTGGAAAAGGGTTTCTTACGCCCCGTCTGAGCCGGATCAGGGCAACGGATCCGGCTGCCTGGTCTCGTCCGCGGGGCCGGCGCCCGGCCTGGCGTCCGCGGAATGCGCCGGGCCGGCCAGCGGCGCGGCAGCATCCGGGATCGTTTCGGCGGACGGCGCCGCGGCGTCCAGCGCGCGGTCCGGGCTCAGCCGGCTCATCCTCGACGGCCACCAGTTCCACCGGCCCAGCAGCACCACGGTAGAGGGCACCAGCAGCGTGCGGACCAGGAACGTGTCCATCAGGATGCCCAGTGCCAGGCCGAGGCCGATGTCGCGGATCTGCCCACCGCCCGAACCGCTGCCGGCCACCACCGTCAGCACGAGGAACGTCCCGGCCAGCACCAGGCCCGCGGACGTCACCGTGGTCCCGGTGCGGCCCAGCGCGTGCCTGACCGCCTCCCGCAGTGGATGCTGGTGCGCCTCCTCCCTGATTCTGGTCATCACGAGGATGTTGTAGTCCTCGCCCAGCGCCAGCAGGAAGATGAACATCAGGAACGGCATGAAGAACACCAGCCCGTGGCTGTTGCCGAGCTTGATGAAGATCAGCACGGACAGGCCGAGCGCGGCCAGGTAGGAGATGCCGACCGAGGCGATCAGGTATAGCGGCGCCACCACGCTGCGCAGCACCAGGGCGAGCAGCAGGCCGATGGCCAGGATCGCGATCGGGATGATGTGCTTGAGGTCGCTGTTCGAGATGTTGCTGATGTCGTAGATCGCGGGCGCCTCGCCGCCGACGGCCGACTTCGCCGCCCCGATCGACCGGCCGACCGCCGTGGTCTCGGCGCGAATCGATGGCACGGCGTTCATGGCCCGCGTGGTGCCCGGGTCCCCGGCGCTGAGGCTTGTAGAGAACTGCACGGTGCGCCCGTCGGGCGACACGAAGTTCGCGGTCGCCCGGTAGATGTCGTAGCCGACGGCTGGCACGATGCCGTGCGCCGGCGCCACCGGGCCCAGCTTCCCGGCCGGGCCCAGGGCCGTGTGCAGCTCGGCGTACTGGTGCGGGGTCAGCAGCGCCCCTCCGACCGGACTCAGCGGCCCGGTGACCTGCTTGAACAGCCCGCTGGCCTGGAGCTTGGCCGTGGCCTGCGCCAGCGGCTGCGGGTCCTGCCAGACGGGGGTGTTAAACCGGAAGATCAGGCTGGTCGGGTTCGCAGCAGACTGCGGGAAGTGTTTGATCAGCAGCGCCTGGCCAGCGGCCGAGTCGCTGCCGGCCGGCGGCGACGTGCTCCCGCCGAACCCGGCGGAGGAGTAGCCGAAGACCGCGGCGCCCAGCCCGCCGAAGAAGATCACGCCCGCGAGCAGGGTCGGCACCGGATGCCGAACGATCCGGCCCGCGACCTGACCCCAGACGCCAGGCTTGCCGCTGCCCTGGATATTCCACGGGAGCAGCTTCGGCCGGCCGAACAGGGCACGGAACGCGGCGCGCTTCATGCACAGCAGCGACAGCCGGATGGAAAGCAGCGCCGGCAGCAGGGTGAGCGCGGCGAGCAGCGTGACGGCGACCGCGATCGCGAACGGCGCGGCCAGGCCGGAGTAGAAGGAGAAGCTGGCCAGCAGCAGGGTGAGCACCGCGGCGATCACGGTGGCCGCGGAGAACGTGATCGACTCGCCGACCTTGGTGACCGACCAGACGATCGCCTCCCGCGCCGACGCCCGGGGGTGGATCAGGTCCCGGGCCAGGCTGCCGGGCAACCGGGCCGAGCCCGGGTAGTACTCCCCGGCGGTCTCGTGCTGCCGGGCGCGCAGCTCCTCGCGGACCCGGAAGACCAGGAACAGCCCGTAGTCGGTGCCGGCCCCCAGCACCAGCACGATCATCAGGAACTGGGCCAGGGACGACACCTGCAGGCCGTGCGCTGCCGCCTCGGCGACCAGCGGCCCGGCGATCGTCACCGACAGCAGCGGCGGGATCAGGGTGGCCAGCGCCAGCGTCAGCGACCGGAAGATCAGCACCAGCAGCACGATGATGAACAGCAGGGACAGGCCCTCCACCTTCGAGCCGGTGGACCCGGATGCCTTCTGCTGATCGACAGACGCGGCGATGTCACCGGCCAGGTGCACCTGCAGCCCGGCCGGGAGCCCGGCCGCTGCGATGTCGGCGCGCATCGCGTTCACCAGGTCGAGCGGGGCGTTCGGGCTGCCGCCGTTCAGCGCGGCGAGCACGACAAGCTGCTCCGCGTGGCCGTCGGCGGAAACCCCGGCGTCGACCACCTTGCTGACCCCGGACACCGACCGCAGCCTGGCCTGGAGTGAGCTCATCGCGGTCTGGTCGGCCGCGGTGAGCGGTGCCCCGGCGCGCGCGGCGACCACCGGGATCGGCTGCAGTCCGGCCGTGCCGAACGGCTCAGCGAGCACCGCCGCCTGTTCGCTGGGCGCGCTGGCCGGCAGGAACTTGACGTTGTTGCTCTGGGTCACGCTGGATAGCGACGGCAGATACGTGACGGCCGCGATCGCGGCGACTATCCACGCCAGCACGACAAGCCAGCGGAACCGGACCGAGAAACGGCCGATGGCGCCGAAGATCGCGTCGATACGCATAGCCAGAGAGCCTACGTGAGGTGCGTGAATGGACGGTGACAATACGCAGCCGGCGGCCGCAGGCCCGTTATCTTACGGGCGGCCCCGTTACCTTTCGGTCTCTGCGGCCACCGCGGCCGGGTCGTCGGCGAGCGCGTCGACAGCCCCGGTCAGCTCGCGTAGGCCGGGCAGGGCGGCGTCCAGCGCGTCGCGGCTGGCCGGCCCCAGGCTGGCGATCGCCCTCTGCAGGAGCCGCTCGTTCAGCTCCTGCCAGTGCGCGACCGTGCCGCTCCCCTCTGAGGTCAGCAGCAGCGACGCCGTCCGCCGGTCCCGCTGCCCGCCGGTCCTGCTGACCAGCCCGTCCCGGCGCAGGCCGTTCACGAGCGTGGCCACCGAACTCGGCGCCAGCCGGAGCAGCCGCGCGAGCTGGCTGGGCCGGGCGCCGGGGTTGTCGGCCAGGCACGACAGCAGCTCGAGCTGGGCGACGGACAGGCCGCCCGGCAGCTTCCCCTCGCGCCCCGCTGCCCGGGCCGCGCGCCGCATCGCGCGCCTCAGTCGCGAGACCACGTCGGCGATCTCCAGCCCGAGCGGATCCGGTCCGGGGATGCCGGGCGCCGCGCCCGGCGCGGGTTCGCCGGCGGCCGGCACCGCGGCCGGGTCAGCCGAAAGCACCCGTCGGCTCCGTCTCGTCCTGGCCAGGTGCGCCGCCCGCGCCGCCTCGGCCACCGGCGCCGCCCGCGCCGCCTCGGCCACCGGCGCCGCCCGCCAGTGGCCGGATCGCCGCCGCGATGAGGGCGCCCGCCACGGCCGCCGCCGCGAGCACCGCGAGCGCAAGCACGGGGTCGGGGCGCCCGGACGGACCGGGGCCGGCCAGGTGCAGGCCGAGCGTCACCAGCGCGATGCCCAGCGTCGTGCCGATGCCGCGCGCCATGCTCACCATGCCGCCGAGCACCGATGCGGATCCGGCCTCGGCGCTGCGCATCACGACCGCGTTGTTGGCCGGCACGAAGATGCCGAGGCCAAGCCCGGCCAATGCGAGCAGCGGCACGACCCATTCCGGTGCCATTGGCATGACGGTCAGCATAACAAGCGCAAACGCGCAGATGAGCGAACCCGTAACGCCGCGTTGCCGGTTGCTCAGAGACGCCGGGAGCAGCGCCTCGCCGCCCAGCGCCGCGACGCCGAACCCGACCGGGAGCGCCGACAGCACGAGCCCGACCCGCAGTTCGCCGCCCAGGTTCCCTAGCACCTGCGGCATCAGCACCAGCGGCCCGAACAGCACGAGGTAGCCGACCAGCGCCCCGCCGAGTGCGAGCGCCACCCGGCGAGAGCGAAGCAGGGCGCGCGGGATCAGCGGATGGCGGGCGCGCGCCGTCCGCAGAGCGAACCCCGCGGTCGCCGCTGCAGCGGCGACCGCCAGGCAGGCGACCGCCCATCCGGGCAGATCCAGCCCGCTGGCGGCCGACAGCACGAGCAGCAGGGCGCTGGTGGCCGCGGCCAGCAGGACGGCTCCGGGCCAGTCGAACGAGTCGGCGCTGCTGAGCCGCCTGGTTCTCGGCAGCAGGTAGCGCCCGGCCACCACGGCGATGCAGCCGACGGGAACGTTGATCCAGTAGACCGCCCGCCAGCCCGCCGTCTGGGTCAGCAGGCCGCCGAGGGTGGGACCCAGGCCGAGACCGATCGCCTGGGCTGCTGCCTGAACGCTGAGCGCCAGCCGCATCCGGGACGCCGGGACGCTGGTGGTGACCAGGGCGACGCTGTTCGCCTGGAGCATCGCCGCGCCGACCGCCTGCACCAGCCGGAACGCGACCAGCAGCCCGAGCGTGGGCGCCAGCCCGCAGGCCGCTGACCCGGCGGTGAAGACGACGAACCCGTAGCCATAGAGCAGCTTGCGGCCGACGGCGTCGGCGATCCGGCCCGCCGGGGCGAGCATGGCCACCAGTGCTAGCAGATAGGCGAGCGACACCCACTGCACGGCGGCGAGCGGCGCGCCGAACTCGTGCTGCATCGGGCGGAACGTCAGCGTGACGATGCTCGCGTCGAGTTGGCCCATGAAGGCCCCGAAGCAGACGACGCCTACGGCGAGCCAGGCCGCCCGCGGGTTGCGACGGATCACGTCGGGCCGGGGCGCCTCGACCAAGATACTTCTGTAACCGAACATCTTTTGCCCAGTCTAGCCGACCGTCGGCCGCCGCCGGGCCCGGGCCGGCCACGAGTATCCCCGTTCGGCGCCCTGACCTCGTCCGCGGTCAATACGCTGCGGACGAGTACCCTGCCATGCGTGAACCGGGTCCAGGACGCCGGATTACACGTGCTCATGCGGGACATGCCGGGCGAGGTGCTGGCCACGACGGGGCCGTAACCGTCAGACTCGTGACGGGGGAGGTCCGAGCTACGCCCCCGCGCGGCCGGGCAGCGCGGAAGGGACGCCCATGCACGAGTTGCGCCTCGTCGCAGTCAGCGAGGACGGCAGTTACGCCATCCTCGCGGTGCCGGGACGGGGAGGACGTTTCGCATTGCCCATCGACGACCGCCTGCGGACCGTAGCCCGCGGCCAGTTCTCCCGGCTCGCGCAGTACGAGATCGAAGTGGAGAGTCCGTTGCGACCCAAGGAGATCCAGGACCGGATCCGTGCCGGAGAGACGGCCGACGAGATCGCCGACGCCGCGGGGGTCCCTGTCGAGCGGATACGCCGCTTCGAGGGCCCGGTACTTGCCGAGCGCGAGTACCGGGCACAGGAGGCCCAGCGGGCCACGGTGCGCAGTCCGGGGGATTCAGGGCCCGGGCCGCGGCTTGGCGATGTCGTCGCCGAGCGGCTCACCGAACTCGGCGCCTCTCCCGAGGATGCCCGGTGGGACTCCAAGAAGCGGGCCGACGGCAACTGGCAGGTCCAGCTGATGTTCGCGGTCGGAGGGCGGACCCAGGCCGCGGAGTGGGTCTTCGACCCCCGGCGCCGGCACATCGCGCCCGACGACGACCAGGCGGCGAGGCTCTGCCTGCCCGCCGACGACCTGGCCGGGATGCGGTTCGCCTCGCGCGGGCCCGCGACGCCCACCGCTACTGTCACGCCGATCGCGCCGCGCCTCGGCGGCGCGGCGCACCATCCCGAGCCCCGCGGGCCGGTTGGCCCGCCGATCTCCGCGGCCGCGCCCGGGCGCCCGGTCCCCGCCGCCCCGTCGGCTCCGCCGGCCCGGCCCGCCCCGGCCCGAGAGGCCGACGGCGAGCAGCGCACCGCCGACCGCGAGCAGCGCACGGCCGACCGCGAGGCGGCGGCCGCCGACCGGCGTCCGGATCAGGGCAGAGAGCGCCCGGCCAAGAAGGCAGCGGGCGGCCGGTCCCGCCGCGCATCGGTGCCCTCCTGGGACGAGATCATGCTGGGGAACTCCCGCCAGCCCGACTAATCCTGGGCAGTCACCCGCGGCCTGCCCGGCCCCACGGTTCCAGTCGGCCTCTTTCGTCACACGCACCGGGTCGGCGCAGCGGCTCCGCCCGCGATCGTTCAACCGGTTGGCGTGCTGGAGGCCGCCAACCGGTGCAACCACGACAGCTGGCGCCCGCTCACGCGCCCGGCGCCCGGCTTCCGCACCGGATCGGAGCCACGAGTCCCAGCCCGCGGATCAGGCCCGCGTTCGATTGTGGAGCGGCAGCGCCCGGCGGCCGCCCTCAGAGCTCACCCGCCGAACGGTTCGCGTCCCCGTGGCACTTCTCCCCCACGGTCCCCGTCAGCCTCTTTCGTCACACGCACCGTTGTCCGAGATCCCCTTGACGTATCGCGGCCCTACAGAGCTATAGTGCTATGCACCTAGTTAAAGTGAGGTCGTGGTGATCGAGTTCCACCTGGACGCCCGCTCGGGCGTCGCGCCGTACCGGCAGCTGATCCATCAGGTGCGGCAGGCACTGCGGCTCGGCATGCTGCGCGAGGGTGACCAGCTGCCGAAGGTCAAGGACGTGGTCGCCGGGCTGGCGATCAACCCGAACACGGTGCTCAAGGCCTACCGGGAGCTGGAGTACGAGGGCCTGGTGGCGGCACGCCCCGGGGTCGGCACGTTCGTGACCGGGACGCTGAACGGAGGGCCGCTCACCGCGCACGGGCCGCTGCGCCGCGATCTGCAGCGCTGGCTGGCCAAGGCACGACGGGCGGGGCTGGACGACGAGTCGATTGAGGCGCTGTTCGCCAGCACCTTTCGGTCCGCGAGCGAGGAGGACATAGCGTGAGCGCGGTCATCGAAACCAGCGAGCTGGGCAAGCGGTACCGGCGGAAGTGGGCGCTCACCGACTGCACGCTGTCGGTCCCGGCCGGCCATGTCGTGGGTTTGGTCGGTCCCAACGGCGCGGGGAAGACCACCCTGCTGAACCTGGCTGTCGGCCTGCTCCGGCCGGATGCGGGCACGATCAAGGTGCTCGACGGCACGCCAGCGGCCGGACAGGCGCAGCTGGCCAGGGTCGGGTTCCTCGCCCAGGACGCACCGGTTTACGCCGGCCTGTCAGTCGCCGATCACCTGAAGCTGGGTGCGCGGCTCAACCCGGCGTGGGACGTGAAGCTGGCGTACCGCCGGGTCGATCGGCTGGACCTAGACCACGGTCAGAAGGCCGGAGCCCTGTCCGGCGGTCAGCGCGCCCAGCTCGCGCTGACCCTGGCTGTCGCCAAACGACCGGACCTGCTGGTCCTGGACGAGCCGGTGGCCAGCCTGGACCCGCTGGCCCGGCGCGAGTTCCTGCAGGACCTGATGGAGGCGGTCGCCGAGCAGGAGCTGTCCGTGGTGCTGTCGTCGCACCTGGTCGCGGACCTGGAACGGGTCTGCGACTACCTGATCGTGCTCGTCGGCTCGCGGGTGCGCGTCGCCGGACCGGTGGACGAGCTGCTGGCCACCCACCACCTGCTATCCGGGCCGCGCCGGGACCCGGACACGCTGCCAGACGGACTGGACGTCATCTCCGCCAGCCACACCGACGTGCAGACCACGCTGCTGGCGCGCACCAGCGGCCCCGTGCTCGACCCGGCGTGGACCATCTCCGAGGTGGGCCTGGAAGACCTGGTGCTGGCCTACATGAGCCAGGCCGCCGGACGCCGCCGCCGCGACAACCACCACCACCTGGAGGTGCAGAAGTGATCTGGCTGACCTGGCGGCAGTTCCGTGTCCAGGCGGTTACAGCGGCCGCGGCGCTGGCCGCGTTCGCGATCCTGCTGGCCGCCACCGGACCGCATCTGGCCAGCCTGTACGCGACGAGCAAGATCACCAGCTGCCACGGATTCGGCTGCGAACCCGCCGCCAACGCGTTCTTCGGCCGGCTAGCCGGCCTCGACACGGTCGTGTACCTGCTCGGCATCGGGCTCATCCTCGTAACGCCCGCGATCATCGGCATCTTCTGGGGCGCTCCGCTGATCGCCCGCGAGCTCGAGACCCGGACGTTCAACCTGGCCTGGACCCAGAGCATCACCCGCACCCAGTGGCTCGCGGTCAAGCTCGCGCTGACCGGCCTGGTCGCCATGGCCGTCACCGAGGCACTCAGCCTCATCTACGCCTGGTGGGCCGATCCCATCAGTAACGCCATCAGCCTCGGCGTCGGCAGCCCCCAGCTGTTCAGCCAGGGCCGGTTCAGCGCAGTGATCTTCGCCACCCACGGCATCACCCCGCTCGGCTACGCCGTCTTCGCCTTCACGCTCGCAACCGCAGTCGGCGCCGTCACCCGCCGCATCCTGCCCGCCATGGCCATCACCCTGGCCATCTTCGCCGCCGTCCAGCTCGCGATGCCACTGTGGATCCGCCCCCACCTCGCCCCGCCCAGCCATACCACCGCCGGCATCGCCTCCGCCGACCTGGCCTACGGCACCCTGACTGCCGACGTCGTGCCCGGCCACCCCGAGGCCTGGATCCTCTCCAGCCACGCGCTCAACTCAGCCGGCCAGCCAGTCACCACCATCCCCGCCGCCTGCAACAACCCCAGTGCCGACGGCCAAAAAGGCGGAACCTCGCCAACCACCCCGGCACAATGCATGCAGAGCCGCGGCTATCGCGAAGCCATCTCCTACCTGCCCACCAGCCGCTACTGGCCCCTGCAGTGGATCGAGACCGGGATCTTCATGGCCCTCGCGCTCGCCCTGGCCTGGTTCAGCTTCTGGCGGCTGAGCCGGCGTCGGGCCTGATCTGGAGCGCCAGCGCCGACCTCGCCTCGCGCCCCGCGCTTATCCTCCGCCACGAGCGGCGGTGCCACGAGCGGCGGTGCCACGAGCGGCGGTGCCACGAGCGGCGGTGCCACGAGCGGCGGTGCCACGAGCGGCGGTGCCACGAGCGGCGGCGCCCTACGCGGCGCGAGGGAGGTTACTGGGGTCTTCCCTAGTGCTCGCGGCCGCACGCGGCCGACACACTGGCGTCATGTCGCGCACCCATGATGACCGCAGCCACATGCGCGGCGGTCATCGCTTCGCAGCATTACTGCGGCCGATCGCTGGCTGGGCCACGGCCGCCGCCGCATCGGCCACGCTGCTGGCCGCGTGTGGCGGGGCATCGGGCTCAGCCGGCACCGCCGACAGCACCACGTCCAGCGGCACGGTCACCGGGGCGCCGCCCACGACGTCCGCCGCACCCGTCGCGCCCGCGGCCGCCACGACGCCCGCTGCGGGCGCGGCGGGCGGCTCCATGGGCTGTCTGGCCGGTACCTGGCGGACCAACAGCATCAGCGTTCCCGAGGTGCACGCCAGTGGTGGCTCCGGAGGGATGCTGACCGTCAGCCCAACCGGAGCGTTCTCGGTCAACTACAACGGCATCAAGCCCATGACCTTCAACTACAACGGCGTCAAGGGATCGATGCAGTACTCCGGCCAGGCGAGCGGGCAACTGCACGTGAACGGCGACAAGCTCAGCGGCGTCACTCAGTCGAGCACCTTCAACATCAAATCGCAGATCAACGGCGTGGCGATGAACCTTCCGCTGCCCAAGGTCACTCCCGGCACCACGGCGCCGTGGATCGGCTATACGTGCTCCGGCAACACCCTGACCCTGGTCCAGCCGGCGCCCGGCGGGAACTGGACCCTGACCAGGACCGGATGACCGCTTTCCCCCGCTCATCCTCCGGGCCATCCGCGTCGGAGCGTCTCCTGGCCGGGCCCGGCAGCGTAGGATCGCGCATCGGGGCCAACTGGGGCGACGGGCAAGGTGGGTGCGCTTGGTCCGGTGTGATGGCTGGGTCGTACGCGCGGGCGTGCGGGCCGCTGCGGCGGTGCTGGCCGCCACGATGCTCGCTGGCTGCGGCCTGCTGAGCTCGCCATCGGCGCTGCAGCAGCAGGACGACCCGCAGGTGATGACGGTTACCAGCACGGAATTTGGCCAGGCCGCGCCCATGCCGCGGCAGTACACCTGCCGCGGTGCGGGCGAAAGCCCGCCGCTCTCCTGGTCCGGCGCGCCGGCGGGAACCAAGGCGCTTGCCCTGGTCATGGACGACGCGGGTGCGCCGATCACGCCATACGTCTACTGGATCGTCTTCAACATCAGCCCGGAGACGCCCGAAATCCAGGCTGGCCGGATCCCGATCGGGGCTGACGTCGCGGCCAATAGCCGGGGCACCGCCAAGTACGCCGCGCCGTGCCCGCCGCACAGCCACCAGTACCGGTTCACGATCTACGCCCTCAACGCGCCATTGGCACTGCACAATGGAGCAAGCCTGCCGGCCGTCTGGGCGGCCATTGCCAGCCACTCGATTGGACGCGGCCGACTTGCGGCCACCGTCAACCCGTAATCGCCCGTGTACGGAGTGTACACAGGCCTGGGTAAACTTCTCGAAACCCCTGACAAGGGCGATAGCGGTCCGACAGAATCCTGTTCAGGTGGTCAGCCACATATTTAATCCAGGGTGCTCGCGATACCGACGAAAGGTCCGCGTTGATGGCCGCGTGTGCCTTGCTTGCACCACTCTGTGAGGCCATGCCCGTTGGAGTGCGATGACTAAGCTCGTGGTCGTCCTGGCAGTCGTGATCGTCGTAATCCTCGTTGTTGTCATTGTTGCCGTTCGCAACATGCGCGCCGAGGATCCCGACGAATTCGCCGACCGGCCCGGCGGCCGGGGCGGAATGCGCGACAACCGGGACGGGCGTGATCCGCGTTATGACCGCCGCGACGGGCCCGCGCGCAATCCCGCGCGCGGCGGCCGCCCAGCCGGGCGCACCCCAGGCAACGGGAGGCGGCCAGCTGGCGCCAGCGCCAGGAATTACGACGAGCGCGGAGATAGCCGCGGCCGCGGCTACGACGAGCGACCCCAGGACGGACGCGGCTACGACGACGGCGGCTACGACGACGACCGCCGGTTCGGCCCGCAGCGCGGCCATGACGATCGCCGCGGCGCACAGCCGGCGTCGGCCCGGGAGGATCGCCGCCGGGTCAACGGCGCTCAGCGCCGGCCGGAAGACAGTGAGCCGCCGGCCCGCACCCGTCCGGCCCGGGGCCGGCGCTCCGACGACAGCTCGCAATGGGACAGCAGCGAGTGGGACAAGCTGTCCGACGTGGACTACTGGGCCGAACTGGCCTCGGACAAGCCGCTGACCACCACCGCGCAGCCTGCCCAGCCAGCCCCGTCGCCCGCGCCACAGCGTCCGGCAGCGCAGACCCGGGGCGGGCGGCCAAGGCCGGACCGCGAGGCCGAGGCACCCGTCGGCCGCAGCGCAGGGCCCGCGGGATCCGGGCCCGGCGGTTCGATACCGGGAGGGCCGATTCCGAACGGGCCGCTGCCGAACGGAGGGGTGCCGAACGGGGCCCCGCGCCGGGATCCGGCCACAGGACTACCGGTTCGCGGCCGCGGACGGCCGGTCAACGGCGACCTCGCAGCCGCCGCCGGCCGGAACGCGGACTTCGCGGCGGCGCCGGTCCCCCTCAACGGAAGCCAGGATCAGCTGCGTCCTCTCGCTGAGACGCACCAGATGCCAAGGCACAGCGGCCCGGCGAGCCTTCCCGGTCCGGTCCACGGCATCCCGCAGGATCGTGCACCCGTGCTGCCCGAGCCGCTCGACGAGGACCCGTTGACGAGCCCGTCCTTCCCGCGCGTTCCGTCCGACAGCAGGTCGTACCGGAACGGGCGGGCCAGCACTCCGCCGCGGGGGTCGCGCGCGGCGGAGCAGTACGCCGCTCCCACGCAGCAGTTCTCGACCTATGGCTCACCCGCGCCGCAAGCCCCGGCCGCGCCGCAGGGGCAGCCCGCCCAGCGCCCGGCCGCGCCGCGGCACACGGGTCCTCAGCGCCAGGCCGCGCAGCACCGGGCCGACGTTGGCGGGGAACCTCAGCGCACGAATCCGAACGCCTACCGGCCCGATCCGCTGACCAGCCGGGATCCGTACGCCGCGCGCTCGGCCTCCCTGCCGCCCACCGCGGTGCCGCAGGCCCCGATGCCGCAAGCGCCGGTGCCCCAGGCGCCGGCTCCGGCAGCCCCCTCGACGGCCGGGAACCCTTACGGCAGCTACGTGACGCCCGACAGTCAGGCTCCGCCGGCCGGTTACGGTGACTACCCGCCAGCTTCAGGGAACGGTCACGGACCCTACCTGCCGTCCGGGAACGGCGGACACGCCGGGAACGGCGGACACGCCGGGAACGGCGGACACGCCGGGAACGGCGGACACGCCGGGAACGGCGGCGGGCACGCCGGGAACGGCTACTGGCAGGGCCAGGCGGCGGGCAGCTATTCCGGTGCAGGCGAGCCGGGTTACCAGGCCGGGTCGGCCCCGGTGTCCGACCCGCGCGACGCCAGCGCGCAGGCGCCTGAATACCGCAACGGCCACGGGCGGCACGGCCAGCCGAGCTACCCGCCCAACGGCTATCCGGCCGCGCCGCGGGACCCGGCTGAGTACGCTGCCTCAGATCCCTACGGACCCGAAGAGTACGGTGGTTACCCGGGGTACGGAGCCGCGGAACGCTGAAGACCCGCCCGGCGGGCGGGCTTGACAAGGTGGGTCCGCCCGCGCCGACAATGTGCCGACCCCGCAAGGCAGGTGAGATGCAGGACGGCACGCATGACCACGTACGCAGTTACCACTTGCACCGGCTCGCGACGGCGCTGGACACCGAGGGCTTTCACGCGACTGTAAAAACGACCTACCCGGCCGCGCTGCACGTTTTCATCCCCGGTGCGTCCATGCTCGCCGAGAGCATCGACTGCACCCCGGGCACCGACGACGCTGGCCGCCTGTGCTGGTATTACCGGTGGTCGTGGGGCGAACTCCTGCATGACGCCGAGGATCCCCCGGGAGCGGCAGCGAAGATAGCCGAGGTGCTGGCCGCACGCTGACCGCGCAGCGGGCGTGCCCCCGGGTCCTGGCACGGTCCCCGGGGCACGGCCCCACGTCCATGGCTTAGCGGATGAGGCCAGCCAGCAGGCCGCCGTACTGATCCTCGTCGGAGCTGCGTGACGAGGAAACGGCGGCCAGTCCCGGGCCGTTCTGCCTGGTCGATGACGGCCGCACCGAGCCTGCCCTGGGCTTGGCCGCCCTGGGCTTGGTGGTGGCAGCCCTCGGCCTCGCGCTCCGCGCCGTCGCGCTGGTGCGGCTGGCAGCCGACCGGCGAGCCGCGCTGCTCGCCGGCTTGGCCGCGGCAGAGGACCGGGCCGCCGTGCTGGACGGCCGCGCCGCCGCGCCCGAAGGCCTGGCAGCCCTGGCAGTCCTGGCAGTCCTGGTAGCGGTGCCAGACGACCGGGTCGTGGACCGGGACCGCGAGGCGGTGCCGGACGACCGGGTCGTGGACCGGGACCGCGAGGCGGTGCCGGACGACCGGGATGCGGGCCGGGACGCGGACCGCGACCTCGAGGCGGGCCTCGAAGCCGTCGTCGCGCTCGGCGTCACCTTGGCCTGGGACATGGTCTTCGCCGCTGCCGTCAGCGACTTGGCCGCCGTGGTCATGGCCTTGGTGGCGGTGTTCATCGCCTGCATGGCAGTGGACATCGTCTTGGCCGATGACGTCGCCTTGGTGGCCGCGGCGGTCATCTTGCTGGCCGCCGAGGTGACCTTCGTCGCCGCCGACGAGACCGTCCTGGCAGCGACCGCGGTTGACGGTGCGCTCGCGGAGCTCGTCGAGCGCGTCGACCTGGCCCCGCCACTCCTGCTGCTCGTTGTGCTGGCCCTCCGCTGCGGCCGGCTAGCAGCGCGCGCAGGCGTACTGCTGCTTGTCGACCTCGTACTGCCGCTGGCCGCGGTGCGGCGGGCAGTCGTACGGGTCGTAGTTCGTGCGGGCACTGATCTCCCCCCGTCTAGATCAATTACGGAAGTCCTATTCCACCAGCAGCGCCGATTTACACACGTGATAGCCGCGTACCTGCAGAACAATGGTCGCAAGCAGACGAAAATTGCCGCTAACTCCCCGTGCGTGGGCAACGAACGCGACCGGTTGCGCGCGGTAAGAAGGTGACATGAGCCGACGCCGGCGCCGGGCAGACGAGGGCCTGGCACGTCGGTCCCCCGCCTGCCCGGCTCGCGCCGAAAACCGTGTGGCCCTCTCTTGGAGAACATCCGTCTCCGACAACACCTGTCTCGGAGAAGCGTTGTCTCGCCGATGGCCGCGGTCGTAGACGGCAACGCCGGGTCGGCCGAGCCTGGCGGGGCCCGGCCGACGGTCACGGCCGGGACGGGGCAGGCAACACCAGACCCGTAGGTCCCCCCCACGACGCCTGCGCTGAAGGCGGTGACCCGCAGCACCGACTCCTCGGCCCACCGCAGCCGCGGTCAGCCACCCCCGGTGCGTTGCCTGCCTCGTTCCGGCTAGGCCCAAGGAAACCGTGTCCCGGCCCGCGCGGCCATCCCCGAACTCAGGGATGCGTGCGCGCGCGCGGCGAGCCTAGAATGCCGGCTACCGCGGGCGGGCGACGTCAGGCACGAGGCCGTCCGAGAGCGCGAGGGCGCCGACGGCAGCAGAACTTCCCGGCAGGACGGTGATGACGGTCGATCCAACCCAGGCGGCCGCGCCGACTGTCGGCCCGTCGGTGCACGTCACCACGCCGGCCGGGCGCGTGATCGGGGTTCCCGAAGGCTCGCGGCTGATATTCGGCAGGGGGCCCGACGCCGACCTGGTGATACCGGCCGGGCGCGGCCTGTCCCGGCGAGCGGGCGCCGTCACGGCCGCGGCGGGCGGCGCGTGGGTCGCCAACATCAGCTTCACTCACGCGCTGTACGCCGAGGGTCACGGATACCGGATCCGCCTGCCGCGCCTCGACGAGCCTGGCGAGCCGTCGTCCGGGTGGTTCGTGCGCCGCGGCACGGCCCTGATCGGCTCGCGGGCAATGCTGGACGAGGGCCAGCCGCTCCGCGTTGCGGTCGCGGTCCGGCCGGCCGCCCCTGGCGCCGCGGCGGGCGACGGCTCCGGCGACAGCGTATCGGCGCGCACCGACGGCGACGCGACCCTGCTCCCGCTCTACCTGGACCCGAACACCAAGCTGTTCCTGGTCGCGCTGATGTGGTGCCGGCCCTGGCTGATCGACCCGGCGCGCAGCATGCCGCTGCCGCGCACCCCTGAGATCGCGCGCGCGGCGCTCGAGGTCACGGACGCCCACCACGAGATCGAGTGCTTCGACAACGACCCGGCGTTCCGCGACCGGCTGTCCGCGCGGGTGGGCGAGCACCTCAAGGTGCTGCGCCGCAAGATCGTCGAGCGCGGCCTGGTGCGTTCGGGCGTCCGGCTGTCCGACGAGGTCGCCGTCGGCGTGCTGATCGACGCCGGAACCATCGGCGCCGACGACCTGGCGCGGCTCAGTGACCCGGCGTGGTGCTCCCGCCAGGAGGACCTGTGGTGGACGCAGGGCAACTAGGGGTGCTGGTACGAAACGTGTCACCGGCCGCAAACGGGCGTGCCCGGCCGGGCGCCGCCTCGACCTCTAGCCCGTGAGACGTGGCACGGCGCGCTCGTCGTAGAGGAAGCGGCCGTCCTGGAGGAAGGCGATCAGTGGGTGCAGCCCTTCGTCCGGCTCGACGCCGACGAAGCGGTTGCCGCCGGCGTGGACGTAGCGGGCGGTCGTGCCGCCCTCCCCGAAGTGCTCCGCGAGGCCGTGCGGGATCTCGGTGATCTCCAGCCCGTCGGCGTCGGCCTTCACCTCGTAGGTGACCTGCGGCGCGGAGTAGCTCCCGGCGTAGGTCTCCGGCCGGAACGGCAGCGGGGTGTCAGGCGGCAGCACCCGTGACGGCAGGCGGATCTCGGCCGCGGACGAGAGGATCTCCGCCAGCACCTCGTCGATGAAGGCCGAGGCGTGGCCGCCGTTCGCGTGGATGGCGAGCACCAGGCCCCGGTCGGGCACGATGCGCCAGGCCGCGATCTGGCCCGGGGTGCTGCCGTCGTGGCCAACCACGGGCTGGCCGTCCCATTCGAAGAGCATCAGCCCGAGGCCCCAGGCGGCCGGGTACCGCTCTCCCAGCCGCGGCAGCGTGACCTGCGCCCGGCACATCTCGGCGAAGGTTCCCGCGGGCAGCACCCGCGTCCCGTCGGCCGCCACGCCGTCGGCCAGCAGCATCCGCCCGAACCGCACGAGGTCGCGCGGTGCGGCGCTCAGCGTGGACCCGGCCGGCGCGTCCGATTGCGGCAGCAGCCGCCGGGGCGACACCCGCAGCGGCTCGCCGACGTGCCCGACCGCGGCCCGGAACATGATTGCTTCCTCACCGTAGAGCGCCATGTGCCGCGCCCCGAGAGGCTCGATCAGCAGCTCCCGCATGGCGGCCTCCCACGTGCGCCCGCGCAGCCTGGCGACGAGGGCACCGAGCACGCAATAGCCGGCATTGCAGTACGAGAACAGCTCCCCCGGCGCGCTGACCTGCCGGGCGTTGCTACGCATGAACGCAACAAGCTTGGCTACCGCGTCGTCCCCGCGTCCGGTGTCCGCGAACATATCCCCGTCGAACCCAGCGGTGTGCGACAGCAGCTGGCGCACAGTGATGCTCCCCGACGCGGCGGCGTCCAGCACCCCGAACTCGGGAAGATACCTTCGGACCGGCTCATCGAGATCGACCAGCCCTTCCCCGACAAGCTGCATTACCAGGGCGGTCGTCCAGACCTTGGTAACCGACCCGATCTGGAACAGGCTGTCAGCGGTGGCCTCCACCCCGGTGTCCAGATTGATCACCCCGGTGGCCGCCTCAGCCAGCTGATCCCCCATCCCAACGGCCACCGCAGCCCCCGGCACCCCATGTCGCCCGGCGGCCCGATCGACCCATCCCCGAAGATCCGGAAGAAGCGTCATATCAAGGACCGTACCCGCGTAGCTAGCCCGACGGCGGGCCCGAGCCTCCCGGCGGCCCCCCGCCGCCGCCCGGCGGGCCCTGGGTCGGCGTGATCACGACAAAGCCCGTCGACGCCCGCACCCCGCCCGGCGCGCTGGCCACGACCCGGTACTTCCCGGGCGGCAGCGCGCCACGGAAGAACTCGTGATCCTGGTTGATCGCGTAGCCGAACGTGCCCGCGTCGTCGACCACGGGATGTTCGGGAGAAGCGCGACCCGACAGCGCCACGGTCACCCGCTCTCCGGGCGGCCAGCCGATGCCGCGCACCATGAACGCCGTGTTGCCGTCGCCCATCGTCTGGTACATGGCAATCTCCGGCCGGCCCGCATGCTGCGCCGACAGCGACGCCTGCGAGGCCGGCACCATGATCGTGTTGGCCGGCGGCGGCGGCGGCAGCGGCCGCCGCCCGGAGTCCGCGGCCGCGAAGCCGACGGCCGTGCCCGCGCCCACCAGCGCCGCCGCGGCCACGGTCGATCCCGCTACCAGGACCGCGCGCCGGCGCCGGCGCAGCAGGCGCCGCCGGGCGGGCACGAGGCCGCCAGGCGCGGACGCCATGCCGCGGGGCGCGGACGCGGTGCCCCGAGGCCCGGACGGCAGCGACGGCGCGGGCTGCGAGCCGAAGGTGGCGTCCTCGTTGTCGTCCGTGCCCGTTCTCGCGGCGGCGCCGGTTTCCTGCCCCGCCGCGGGCCGGAGATTGCGCCGGTACTCCGCGATCAGTGCCAGCGCGGTGCCGGGCAGCACGGACGCGCCGAGACTGTGATCGGAGTCCGCGACGCTCAGGCTCGGCGCCACCTGGGCTAGGACCGCCGCCGAGTTCGGGCGCATCCGCGGATCGCGCTGCAGGCACGCCCGCACGATGTCGGCCAGGTCGGCAGGCAGGCCGCTCAGGTCGGGCGGCTCGGTGGCCAGCCGCACCAGCACGTCCATGACCGTCTCACCCTGGTACGGGGCGTGACCGGTGGCGGCGAACAGCATGGTCGCGCCCAGCGAGAACACGTCGCTGGCCATGGTGGCCTGACGGGTGTCCCTGGCCTGCTCCGGTGCCATGTAGGCCGGCGTGCCCACGGCGCCGCGGGTCACGGTGAGCTGGATCCGCTCGGCGGCCCTGGCCACGCCGAAGTCGATGACGCGCGGCCCGTCCGGCGATACCAGCACGTTGGACGGCTTCAGGTCGCGGTGCACGAGACCGGCGCCGTGGATGGATTCCAGCGCCTCGGCGCAGCCGGCCGCCAGCCACCGCACCGCCGGCACCGGCAGCGGGCCGCACTCGCGCACCAGCCGGTTCAGCGCCGGCGCGGGCACGTAGGCGGTCGCCAGCCAGGGCACGTCGGCCTCAGGGTCGGCCGCGACCACCGCGGCGGTGAACGCCCCGCTGACCCGCCGCGCGGCGGCCACCTCCTGAGCGAAACGAGTGCGGAAATCCGGCTCCTCGGCAAGCTCGATTTTGATCGTCTTGACGGCGACCGCCCGCCCCGAGGCCGACAGGCCGAGATAGACCTGCCCCATCGCCCCCGCGCCCAGCCGGCCGACGAGGACATAGCCGCCGATCTGCTCCGGGTCCCACCGGCGCAACGGCTCGACCAGTGCGGGGTGCGGCAATCCAGTCTCCTCCGTTACGCGCGGGTTAGCCCCTATGATGCTTGGTCGCCGGCGCTTGGTCCCGGTCTTCGGCGGACTCGGCGTTCGGCCGTCGCGCCGGCCGATGGCTTAGCCTGTTGGCTGCGCGCGTCCACCCGTCCGCGATCCAGCCAGATGGCGAGGAGCCAGCTATGCCGATGGCCGAGATCACCCGGGCCGAAACCGGCGACCGCGCCCGGCTGCTCGCGATCGACTCCTACGACGTGGCGCTGGACCTGACCCGGGGCGGCGAGGTCTTCGGCTCGGCCAGCGTGATCCGGTTTGGCTGCCGGGAGCCGGGGGCGGGCACGCACGTCGATCTGATCGCGTCCCGGGTACACGAGATCACCCTGAACGGCGTGAGCATCGAGCCGGGCGCGGCGGTGGCCGACGGACGGATCCGGCTGCCCGCCCTGGCCGCGCGCAACGAGCTGCGGGTCGTCGCCGACTGCCGTTACGCCACCGACGGCACAGGGCTGCACCGGTCGGTCGATCCCGCCGACGGCAAGGTCTACATCTACACGAAGTTCGAGCCCGCCTACGCTCGCCGGGTCTACGCAAACTTCGAGCAGCCGGACCTCAAGGCCTCGTTCACCCTGCACGTCACCGCGCCCGCTCACTGGACCGTGCTGTCCAACCAGCCTGAGCCCCAGCCCGCTCCCCGCGGCGAAGGCCGCGCGCTCTGGCACTTCCCGCCCACCCCGCGGATCTCGACGTACCTGACCGCGGTGGCCGCCGGCGACTACGTGGTCGTGCGGTCATCGCACACGACCGCCCGGGGTCAGGCGGTGCCGCTCGGCCTTGCCTGCCGCGCGTCGCTGGCCGGCCACCTCGATGCCGACAACATCCTGACGCTCACCCGCCAGGGCCTCGACTTCTTCACCGAGCTGTTCGCCCGCGACTACCCGTTCGCCAAGTATGACCAGGTGTTCGTCCCCGATTACAGCGTGGGAGCCACGGAGAACATCGGCTGCGTGGTGATCTCCGACGAGCTGCTGTTCCGCTCCCGGGTCACCGACACCCTGCACGAACTGCGCGCGATGGTGATCCTGCACGAGATGGCGCACATGTGGTTCGGCGACCTGGTGACGATGCGCTGGTGGGATGACTTGTGGCTGAGCGAGTCGTTCGCCGAGTTCTGCGGCACGCTGGCCAGCGCGGAGGCGACCCGCTTCACCGGTGCCTGGACCACGTTCTGCAGCGGCCGCAAGGCATGGGGGTACATGCAGGATCAGCTCCCCTCGACGCACCCGGTCGCGGCGGACGTGCCGACGCTGAGCCAGGCGCTGGCGAACTTCGACGGGATCAGCTACGCCAAGGGCGCCTCGGTCCTGCGGCAGCTGGCCGCGTATCTGGGCAGGCCGGCGTTCATGGCCGGCATCCGGGCCTATCTCGCCGACCACGCGTGGGGCAACGCGACCCTGGCCGACCTGCTCGGGGCGCTGGAGGCGCAGTCGGGCGTGAGCCTGGCGGACTGGTCAGCGGCCTGGCTGGAGACCGCAGGCCCGAATACCCTGCGCGGCGCCTTCGACGTGGACGCCGACGGCACCTTCACCTCGTTCGCTGTTGTCCAGGACGCGCCAGGGAAACAGCCCGTGCTCCGCCCGCACCACCTGGCTGTCGGGCTGTACAGCCACATCGACGGAGCGCTGGCGCGGGTGCATCGCCAGGAGGTGGACATCGCAGGGGCGCGGACGGAGGTGCCGCAGCTGGTCGGCGTCCGCCAGCCCGACCTGATCCTGCTCAACGACGACGACCTGGACTACGCGGTCGTACGCTTCGACCCGCGGTCGATCCAGACCATGACGGCGGCGATCGGACAGCTTGCCGACCCGCTGGCCCGCGCGGTGTGCTGGAACGCGGCCATCGACATGCTGCGCGGCGCCGAGATGCCGCTGCCCACGTTCGTCCGGATGCTGGCGGGCGGCATGGGCCGGGAGACCTCGGTCTCGGTGCTGCAGGCCCTGCACTCCGTGACCGCCCAGATGCTGCTGCTGGCGGGTGACCCGGACTGGGTCGCCGCGGGCAAGGCCGAGCTGGCCGCCGCCGCGATCGGTCTGCTGCGCGACGCCGAGCCCGGCGGCGATCACCAGCTCGCCTGGGCGCAGCTGCTCAGCTGGGCCGCGGCGACGCCAGAGCAGCTGGACCTGCTGGCCGGCCTGCTCGGCCGGACGGCCGAGGTGCCGGGCCTGACCGTGGACGCCGAGCTGCGCTGGGCCATCCTGCGCCGGCTCGCCGCGACCGGCCGGGCCGGCGACGCCGAGATCGACGCGGAGCTGACGCGGGACGCTACCGACGCGGGCACGCGGCACGCCACGGCCTGCCGCGCCGCGATACCCGATGCCGAGCACAAGGCCGCCGCCTGGCAGTTGATCGCTGAAACCGACGATCTCGGTGCCCTGGCCGTGGTCGAGACGGGGCGTAACTTCATCCAACCCGAACACGCTGGCCTGCTCGCCCCGTACGCCGAGCGGTACTTCGACGCCCTCCCTGGGATCTGGGCGTCGCGCGGTGAGCACATCAGAGCTCAGCTCAGCCACGTGCTATTCCCGCACCCGGCGGCGTCGCCGCGGCTGCTCGACCGGATCGACGCCTTCCTCGCGGCGGAGCGGCCCGACCCCGGCCTGGCCCGGATCCTCATCGAAAAGCGCGAGATCGTCGCGCGCGCCCTGCGATCGCGCGCGCTGCCCGTTCCGCCGGGAGATCTGCGGTGAATTACCGCTTCCGGACCGCCGCCCGGCCGGAAGACCGCGGCGCCCGGCCGCCGCGTTTCCGGAGCGCGATCGCCGACGGCATGATCGTCGAACGCGACGTGGCCGTGCCGGTTCGCGGGGGCATAACGGTCTACGCGGACGTCTTCCGGCCGGCCGACGAGCGGCCCGCTCCCCCGCTGGTTGCCTGGAGCCCGTACGGCAAGCACGCTGAGGGCCAGTTCCCGGTGCGATACCCCGACAGCGGGGTGACCCCGGAGCAGCTGTCGCCGTACACGGCGTTCGAATCGCCCGACCCGGTGTACTGGACCGCGCGGGGTTACGCCGTGGTCAACGCGGACATCCCGGG
>Ga0335074_10001826_pt1 | contig 28851 bp, 28 predicted proteins | sample Lox_Sample_23_FD_206715 | JGI IMG/M metagenome (GOLD analysis project Ga0335074, IMG submission 206715) | Soil microbial communities from Loxahatchee National Wildlife Refuge, Florida, United States - Lox_Sample_2.3 | ecosystem: Environmental > Terrestrial > Soil > Wetlands | place: USA... | reverse complement strand
TGCGTTACCCGCCTGGTTACTTCTTGTGTTTCGTCAGCAAGGACACGTATCCTGGTAAAGATATTCTTTTTCTCTCTGCCCCAGATACCGGACGCATTGCAGCGTTGGCTCGAGAAGCCCCTGGGCAGGGCTCCAAATACTATGAACAAGCATTTTGGCTTCGCCTTGACAGTCGTGCGGAAGCAGTAGGACTCGTAACGAAGAGTTTCTCAGCCGCTTCAACCCCTGTTGGGTTTGGAAATGAGCTTGCGGTTCAGTTCGATGATCAACCCACAGAAATCGCTATCCTGACAAACACTGGAGTTCACACGATCCGTAGGAGACGTCTTGTGGATATGTTCGCCGCAGCGATACGGCAACAAGGTGGTGATGTGGGCCTGGAGGGTGAAATGCAACGGTTTGTACGACAATACGGAAGAGGCGAGATGACGGCGGCTGCTTTGGCCGTAGCCTGTGGACAAGGCACGGATGTGTCTTCTACAGATGCCAGAGTGGCCAAGATTACAGACAAGAGTACTCTCGACCTTGCACAAAAAGTGTTCGTCGAGTTTGGCGGCAAGCCATATGTAAACGAGAATACCGATGTTTCTATGCAGGCAATTGATCGCGTACGACCGTCCGCTCGCCATGAGGGATTAGCTCTATATATCGGCCGCCTTGTGCGCACTCTTTGGAAATCGCCAGTCGTTGCTTTGAGCAACCTTCCAGGAGGCGCCGTTACTGTTAGCTCTAGGATACCGTTACCAAAGCTATTATTGGTTCAGGGCGATGTCTCTACTCTCGACGAGTTCCTGACAAAGAACAGTACATTCATTGAAGGGCTCACAAGGCCCGAAGACCTCCAAAGGATTACTAGCAAGCATGAGGAAATAGCTCTACAAGGCGAACATCAAGCATTGAACTCTCTTCAAGTGTTGACCAAAAGTATCGTCGAGGGCATTTGCTTTGTAATGATGCTCTTTGAGGAGCGTATAGATGAGATATGGGCTTCATTAGACGATAATACCAGACTACGTCTTCAAGATCTTACGTACGAATCGCTCTTTGCTTCCAATGAAGGGAAAGATCTTGCCAGGGTGCTTGTCAAGGCGATTGTGTACCGAAATATCGCGAATGGTTCAAATGTGGATACTGTCGCTGATGCATTACGAAGAAAGTGCAAAAGTTTCTGCAGCGCAGGCGACGTCGTTATCTTCAAAGCTCAGGAGCAGCTCAAAAAGGCCTCGGAAATTGGGCCAAGCACCGATATGGGAAGGAATCTGCTCAACGGAAGCCTGGAACTGTTTCAACAGGTAGCTGACAGTTTGTCACTTGAGAATCTCCGGACTACTGTCGACCAATACATATCCATGCAGTTCTATGCCGGTGCAATACAACTGGCTTTGAAGGTCGCGCAGGAGAGTGATCGTGGTAACCGCGCCCTATCATGGATGAACGATGGCAAGCCCGATCGGGACGAACGACGTGATTTCTACGAGAAGCGTAGGAGATGCTATGGACTTGTTCATGATGTCTTGCAAACTGTAGATCAAATTTCTGGTCAGCAACCTGAGATGATAGATGGTCGCATGACTGTCGCAGCAAGGAGGCGAAACGAGGCCTATGCAGTAGTCAACGAATCGGATGATGAAGTCTTCCAGAACGACTTGTATGACTGGTTCCTAGACCAGGGATGGGTTGATCGGCTGCTCTCTGTACAGTCGACGTACGTAGTCAAATACCTGGAGCGCTTATCAAGTCAAAGTGTCCAAGGAGCAAATTTGCTGTGGAAATTCTATGCGAACAATGAGCGATATTACGAGGCTGCCACTGTACAGTTATTACTGGCCAAGAGTGATTTTGCTTTGCCCTTGAAGCAGCGAATCGAGTATCTCAGCAGGGCCAAAGCAAATGCCTCAACGCACACAGTTGGTACTGGCAGACAGGCACGACAAGTCCTCTTACACGAGGTCGTGGAGCTACTGGAGGTTGCCAACATTCAGGATGAGATCTTGCAACGAATCAGGAATGATGCTAGGCTTAATGAGGAGCGAAAGCCGGAGGTAGTTGAGCAACTCGATGGTAAGATTATGGGCCTGACGGAAGTGAGTTCTCCTCATGTGGGAAGATCGGTGTCGCTATGACTGACATGTATCAGCTATATAACAACTATGCGGACCAAGCAGGCTACTTTGATGTTTGTCTTCAAATCTACCAAGCTGCCGACCACCGGAGCCCGTCAGACGTCGAGGCCACCTGGCTCAACTTGCTGGAAAGCACACATGCTAAGATCGTCGAGCAAGGCGATCAAGCAACAGAATTGCCATACGAGGCCGTCATCCAAGTCGTCCGAGCGACAGCTTACAAGCTAAACCTTTCCGAAACCATAATGCCGCCCAACTTACTTGTTCCAATGCTCTTGAGGTACTCTTACGAACACCAGCGCGGTATAGGCGCCCCTACCTGGGTCATGGATCTCTTCATCGAAATCGGTCTCCCTCACGATACACTCTTATCTGTTCTCGAGGCCATGTTCTACAACGATGAAACCCCCTTTGAAGGCCGGAACCGTCGCATCATTGGGAACAATATGGTCCACGTTATTAAAATGTGGTATCTGGACTGCACACGCAACAACCACCACCTTTTCGGTGGGGAAGACAACGCCGCGACGATCCTACAGACTCTGACAATGCTGACACAAAATGGACTCACTGGGCTAGAGTTGGAAGATGCGCAGGCCCTGATACGAAAGATAGAAAGAGAGCTGAGGTGATAAGATATGAGGTGTTTGACAGATGTGACGAGTTTGGAATTTTCTAAACTATAGTGATGGCGTTTCTGGCGTGGGCATGAAGTGAAGTATAGGAAACGTCTTACTGACGTGTGGGACTATGAAAAAGGTTCATTGCATCGACATAAGCTGGCGATTTAGAACATATAGGATTGAGATTATGCATGAATGAATTCATAGCGATTTTGTGACATTTGCAAACGTCTTAGTGAGGTCCTTATTTCACGCTTCAAGGCGTAACCTTGAATGGTTTTTGAATTTAAACTCGTTTAAAAGCTTCACTGATATGATGCACCTTTTGACAGACATGTAATTGAGTTTGATAAAAAAAAAAAAAAAACTCGTCCCATTTGTAACACTTGCTTTGGATCTTGCTATGAATTCTGTTCCACACTTTATGCTGCTAAGCTGTCATCGCGATGCTGCCACCGCTATCGCATCCTATGGACAAACCTACTTATGTCCTCCTCCTATAAGACACCAGAGAACACCATAAACCCCATCCCCAGTTCCAGTCATGAAAATCCCCAACTCCACGCAAGGCCAAAATCAAGCCTTCCCAATCCACCCACTGTTGCAAAAGAAATCAAAGATCCTGCCTCCCTTCTGGCTCTCCAGCCTGCAAATCTCCTTGGCCTGCTTCTTCTTCAGCTTCCCATCTGCCTTGAGTGCCTCCTTCATGATCTGCTCTTTGATGACCAAGTAGGGCTTCGGGTGCAATCTCAACAAACGGCAGAGCTCGGCTTCTTCTTTAGTGAGGAGGTGCGCGTCCGTGAATTCTGCGGCTGTGGCGGCAGGGAGGGGCGATACGCCACTTATGGGCGGGATGACGGTGGCGCGCTTAGAAGAGATGGGCGTTAGGGTGCCGTTGGTGTGTTGCCCATTGACGAGGCCGTTGCCGTTTGGAATGGGTTTGGGGGAACCACCTGGGGTGTTGGAGGCCGTTTGCAGACGGATCGGGAGTTCGGGGGCGATGAGAAGGGCCGCTCCGGAGGGGGTCTCGATAGTGGGAACGGGCTTTCCGCGCTGGGATGTCGCGAAGCGCTCGCGGTCTAGGGAGCCCATGGGTTGGGCTTTCTGGGCACGCTGTACTTTGTCCTGCTCGTATTTCTCGCCTGTCCGAAGGTCGCCGATACGCATTTGCCGCCAGTCTTGGAGTTGTGCGACTGCTTGGCGGAGATTGAGTTCGTCGATTAGACCCTTGCAGAAATCTTCGAAGTCATCATGGTTCATCATGCGTGCAAAGGGTTTTGCTTTGTTGAGTAGATCTCGTTCCTCCTTGGTCCGCTTCTTGTCCAAGATGTTGTTCTTCCGATATTCCAAGAGGCTGTGCTCAAAGATAACCTTTTTCCGTTCAGCTCTTTGTGTCAATCGAGAGTTGTAGATCTCCATGACGGTCATCTTCAATTCCATCTCCGGTTCTAATTCACCAGTCCGAGGATTGATACCATCTCCGGGATCAAACTGCATATGCTGAACCGCTTCTTCTGCTTCGTTTGCATATTCTGTTTCAAATTCCAACCGACCCGGCATGTAGCCTTGAACTTCATGACATGCTGGAACACTTGCAGTAGGCTTCTTCTTGGGTGTAGCAGGGGGGGCATTCTTTGCTTCCTCCTTCCGAGTCTCTATCCTCCGCTTCTTCTTTGCCTGAAACTCCTCCCGCGGGTTTTCTTCTTGCAGTTCCGTGTCATGAGGACTTGCGCGCTTCGGCAAAGGAAAGTTTGGACTCTCGATGTAAATCTTCTGGTAATGATCACGGACCTCATCTTTGTCTCGATATCCACCAATGTGATCTGCTATATCCGCCCACGATCCCAAGCCATATATCTCTGCCCCCTCTAGGAGCAGCAGCTCCTCATCTGCTCCCCAGTCTTTATCGTAAATCGGAAATGAGTTTTGTTCAATGACGTGGAACGTATGTGTGGCTGGGTCGTGGTTGTGAGAAGAACATCCATCCGCGAAGCATTGTACGCAGAGATCATAGTCATTGCAAACATGGCATCGTATGCGGACCTAGACGGAGTTTCCCACTCATTAGCAAAGGCACGACATAGGCGTGGAAGTAGGGCAATCACGTACTGTTGAAGTAATATCAGCGGAGCACACGTCGCACACATATTTGACTCCTCCCTCACCGCCGCGCGTGGCCGTTTTCTTTCGAATAACACCCATGGCGGCATGTGGCGGCTCTTAGGCAACAGGCACGCAGGACTGAGTCGCTGTTGAAGATCTACTTTGGAAAACAAGTGGCTCCGGAAGGCCCCGAATGAATATGATAGGGAGATGACATATATTCAGCCTCGGTCGTTTGAGAAGAAGTGATCTTTGGTTGAAGCCTTGTTCCCCGTGTTCTCAAGACCCGATATGCAGGTCATGTCGAATGGCGCGTTCATAAGCCGAATTAGGGTTTTTACGCGAACTTATTAACTATTCTTGGGTGGGGCTCCAAATCGATGACTTAAAAGTCACGGGACTAATTCTAGTTTTCGCCACATCACGTGCAGCTACCACCAAAAGTTGTTCGGTCATCTAAATGCAAATAAAGGAAATTCAGCTGATAGACCATCCATTCCTCAAGGTCAGTGCTCCCATAAGTCCGACTCCATTTTCATCTGACGCGTTAACTATTGATCTGTTGGATCTACAATGTTTCCTTTCGCCAAGCTGTTCTCCATCCTTTTACAGCCAGAGGGTATTATCTGTGCCATTACCGAACTGCTCATCAGGAACTGGATAATGACCACATTGCTAATGCAAATGCTGAAATTTTAGGATGCTGTCCCAGAAAAATCTGTACAATTCTGCTAAAATTCTTCCCGCAGATAGATTGAAAATATTGATCATAATGATCTTGCTGCTTGAAAACTGAAGTGAAGATTCCAAAAACAAGCTTAACAAAGTCCGTATTTATGCACATGCCTTTGTAAATCTAGTCTATACTGACCCGAAGCAATGTGGAATAAGAGAAAGAAAATCTTCTGGTGGCCAATTTGCCAATTTGCCTCAGCTGGCCCATGGTAATCCAAGTTTTACAAATTTAGGACGTTTTTAGAATACTCTAGGTAATTTGAAATTCCAAGAGCATTTAAGCTTTATGTAACCGTAAGTTTGAAATTATTAGGATATACGTTTGTGACATTGATTTCAGGACGGGTTCATCTTATCACACTCTTGTCTAATGCACTAACATATCGACGTTCCTCAATTCCAGTTTGAGATTTGGTGGAGGTAACAGTGTTTCTAGACGCAGTAAATTTGATTTTATATGGAACTAACAAAAAGCAAAAACCGCTCTAACGTATTCGTGACGAACATGAATCCTCGAGTTCAGGACAATAACTTCATAAGGGTGGCCATAATCTGCCCCGTGCGATTACGATCTGCTCGGCAGATTGTGGATGGCTCGGAATATCTTTGATCAAAGTTACGTTGTTATTCGCCACTGTCCCTTCTTGAACCCTAGTGTATCTCCAAAAAGTATTTTGTGGTTAGGAGTATTTTGGCTAATCCTCTCGAGTACTACTAGCTCATGTCTTCCTGCTGGCAGTGGCTTTCAGAGGAGTAGCGCTTTGAATGTTTTGTTTAACTGTTGCTAGACACTTGGGACTTTAATGAAATCTGAGAGCGATCCAATGGAGATGGAAATACGGAGTCTTTAGCAGGCTAGAAAACGTATTCTGGGATCCTCAAATGCTGGATATCACCAAATATTAAATTTTTTGCTTGCTGTCATAAATAGCAAGGGGGTGCAGGTAGTCTTCGGAGGTGAGTCCGACTCCGAGAGCCAAATGAGATGACACTTTCTCTGATCCTGATTGACCGGCTCACAATGCCTATTACTGGCTTTGCCCATCCATGATCGAAAGGAGATCATATACCCTACGGCAAGTGGTCTGACTGATCAGATGCCCAAAGTCTTAGCAGAACTGCGAGACTTTATTGGCTCAGTGTCCTTTTCCGCTGATGGAGGTCAAGAGAATGCTACTTCGAGAAATACATAACATGTAACTGCAGCGCCTGAAGGTATTAAAACGATCTGCGAGTATATCCGTGAGGCTATTGTAAAGGGAGCACAGCAGCGTAAAGGCGATATGTGGGGCCGTGAAGCCAGGAACAGCGACAAAACACAGCCGCGCGCCTGCACAATACCGGTCATGAGGGTGCAATAATCTAGCTGTTGGAGCATGGATCCTTGCTCTTTCCATCACCCACTTGCCATCCTGCCAATCAAAAGTCCAGATATATAGGTGTAGAAGGCAACATGCCCCCACCCTTTGCAACGCACGTTTTGCAGTCCGGACGCAGGCCAAAGAATTACTGACCCCGTTGCTGCCGAGAGTTCTAGCCGGTAGTACCGATTCACATCAGAGCATACCAGATAGGACTCTATAGCTGCATCGGAGGATTTTCCAGAAATTGAAAAGGGAGTCCAGCTTGCCAGTGGGGTGGTTCACCATCCACTCATTGCTTTCACTGCATAGCGGGTCTGATGCAATTGCATTTGAGATTCTCCATCAACAAATCGATTCCCATTATCTCACAGTAAGTGGCGGGTACCGAACCTTGATAATACATATCGCAGGCGACCTTGACCTCCATGCCAGTACCAAAATGCAGCACTGCCTCACCTGGAGGTAGGCATTTTGATGTGCATGCGCTTTTATTGAGAAGACCATAATACAACTCGGTCAGCCGCCAATGTATTTTCGGTAGATGGTCCGCGTCCGTAATGCTTAACCTAGAAACTTACTTTAGATTCCGGACTTACCAACATCGTCAGCCTCTGCAGATCAAAACAAAATGCCAGTCTCTCTGGACGGGACTGGACTCACGAACACTGTGCGACCATGTGATATGATGGAGGGCCTCTAATCAGTGACGGCACCCCTTTGACACTTTGTTGAGAGGCAAATATAGCAAATGTCAGAGGGTATGGCCTGTGAACTAGACTCGCACACCTTCCTATCACATCATACCTCCACACAAGCACAGCAGTCACTTCTCCACATGGTTTCTATGCCGAACTTCAACATCGCAGAAACTCCATGATAGTGCGTGCGCTCGGCTACTGTCCCTTTGACATCCATATGGCCTAGGACACAATGTCCTTCCGCAATATACGGCCTTCTTCGACTAATGTTCCGGCCCAGTCTTCTGAATCTACGAGCTCTGATGCCAAAAAGGCCCAACCAGAAAGCAGCAGCAACAGTTCAAAGCGTCGACGGGTTCCAGAATCAGTTACCCGCAATGCTTGTGTCAATTGCAAGAAAGCCAGGGCTAAGGTGAGTTCTCTTGGTGTCAATTGCATCTTTGCTACAATCCTCGTGGCAACATACTGACCAGGTGGTCCCTCGAGGACCTCTTCTAGTGTGATGGCAAGAAACCTTGCGGGCGATGCGCGACTCGTATAGAAACAGCACCGTGTGTCTACGAAGCCCACATCAAACATGCGAAGGAAGAGCTGCTGAAGCAAATCAGGGAACTAGAGGCTAAGGACAACTTGACGCAGCAGATCCTTCGTGCGCTCTCTAGCGATCAACACGTACCGGAAATCCTTCACCGACTGCAGAACAGCGAGACATACGAGAGCATCGTCGAATGGTTAGCTCCTCCGGATAGCTATGATACTCATTCACCGGCCGGATCTCAGCATTCTACATTTGACCCCCCGGCCCATGAGATGACTGGCATATCGTCGAACTCCCACTGGACATCTGTGACTACCGACCCAGTTGTTCTCGACCACCTCTTTCAGCTCTACTTCGCATGGATACATCCAGTGCATACCCTGTTCAGTGAAGGTCATTTCGTCAACAGTTTTCGATACAATTCAAGGCTTTTCTGCTCGACAGTTCTCGTCAATGCAATGTGTGCCCTGGCATGTCATCTGCACACGAATGCAGATACTGATGAAATCGAGCAGCTTGGATTGAGTTTTAGTGATGCTGCTCGTTCGGAAATCGAGCCAGACGACGGATGTCTGACTACAATCCAAGCACTTGCAGTTATGTTCCTTGTCGACTGTGCTCGGGGCCGCGGCTTGAGAGCTTCATCTTACCTTAATCTAGCAAGCAGAAGTCTCTCAAATGTCAAAATCTTGCAGGACGACGGTTTTTTGGAGGTGGTAAGGGACACAACGCAAGGTATACGAAGCCTTAATATGTATGTATGTCTTGACTCATGTGTTGGCTACGCGGCTAACAGACCCAAGAGAATGGGCCCAGATGACATTCCAGATACCAACATCCTTGAGGGAAAATCTTCCCCACACTGTCGATAATAATGATGATGAACTGGATGAGGCGAAATGGTACTTTTATCGTTTCGTGAACGACCAGTGTCCTGCTTGGTCAGGTCTCGTTGCCACCACCAATAGAGAGAAGGCCAAACTGATGGACATCAGTAAAGATGTTACGAAGATATTATACAATCCCTCCGGTCCACCCATACAGGCGTCTCAAATCCTGCATCAGTACGCAAGATACATCAGCTGGCGTGAAAGACTGCCAAGCTCCATTGGCGATATCGAAAATAACAACAGTCAAGCTCTTCCACACGTGCTTTCCCTCCTGTAAGTCACACCCCTTCATGCCAAATGCAAGACTTATAGCTGCTGCAGAATTCTTTACTCAACTTCGGTTGTCCAACTGCTTCGTCCTTTACTTGGGCACAAAGGCTTGAATACTGCGGGTCTTGATGAAATTGTTTGGCAGCACGCGCAAACAGGCCTCTTTTTGCTGGACCAACATTATCGGACGCAGTACACATGTCGGTATCAGCCCGTGTTTCAAATGTTCGCTATTCTCCATCTCTGCGATGTCATAGCCAGGTTCTTCCCCGAAAAGGTTAATTCGTCCTCAAAAGACGGCCCTGAATCAATCCAATTTGGCATGGAAGGTCTCATGCAGTCCAACGCAGGGTTCCCTATCGCAGGAGTCTTTCAGGAGCTTCTCAAGCGTACAGCCCTGGACTGTTCTGTACCTCCACGGAATTGGGTCGACCTTATGACACCACCTCGGCCTCCAAAACCAATATATCGAGCTGATGACTTCATTGACGCATGCACTAGGCTGTCATACACACAGCCTATTGCAGAAATAGAGATAAGACTTGAGCCAATGTTTTCTGCTAACTGGCATGCTCAAAGTCCCTCCCACGGGTTCAAAGAGTATAGTATGATGAGCTTGCGAAGGACTGATGCTGAGGAACAAGCGGCACAACATTTGATGCATATATCGAAATTGCTAAACGATGATTGATTTTGATAGATTCCTTAACGACATATACACGGCATGATAAAGAGTCGGTTTCTTTGGTACTTTATTGCAGCGTACGGAGTTTTTGTTGGATGCATAGCATCGAGTTTGAATCAAAGGGTTCGAATGCAATTTTGAAATGCTCGGATAACAACCCTCTGATCAAAGTATGGCGCAAACGCAGTCAGACTCCCAGACTCCAGCCAGAAATCTTCCTAGAATGAGCCATATCACTCTGCTAAGTCTGGAGAAGAAATCGGTTTAGTTGGTTTGAATGCTTGACGACCTCCCCTAATCGAATTTGATGCTTTGGAAGAGTGCAAACGATCTCCGGAATAGTATCCTGCATCAAGTCTCTCCAGAAATGCTTATACCCATACAGCCAGACTTATATGACAAGCGCATTGAATCGAATCGAATCGAATCATCGTTATGAGGCGGAAAATGGTTCACATAATATAGCTCGATATTGCATCGTCCTCGGTATCGGTCGTTGGAAAACCGGGGAAATCGTCTCCGATGGACATAATATTCGACGACGGTTTGAGACAATATCCTTCATTCACTTACCCATACTCACCATTCGGTGCTCGAGGGAATATAATATGGATACTATTGCCAAAAGTCCCCCTTTTATAACCCATCATTCCATCAATCCTTCAACGAACATGGTTATTCTATCTCCTAAAGGTCCGAACAAGAAGGATATAGCGGAAATTCTCTTCTCCATCGAGACAAAGGTAGTATTATCGATTGAACAGGTGAGGTTTCGGTGGAGTGGTACCGCATTCTGAACCAGCCAAAGCGGAGGCGGGCTTGCATCCGACGCCACTAGCGCGCATGCATCGAGAACGATGTCGATCGTCCACAATCTTTGCTTTAGTCAACGAATCTATGTCAACAGTGTAACCCTTTATATCCACTTCTTTTCTTATCTAATGAAGTACACAGGAGTTATTTAATTTCATTTCTGAGGGAAATGGAGTTATACATTCTTAATGGATTTGGCGTTGGGCAGATGACTTACAGGCTTTTACGCGCTTTCACGATTTCATCGTATGTTATCTCCTAGCTCTAAAATCATCAGAAGTTCCTTTCAATGCGCTGTTTGATTTTGCAAATTAACAGTATGTGTCCTAAACATGGCATTGAGGGTACTCGAGTCGTTCGTGATATTATGATGGGACTGTACGATAAAAATTCATTTGCTAAGGGAAGGTAAAGCTCAACGAGTCACAAGTCAATATATGATAGTAAATAAACCTTAAATGTATGAAGCAATTTTGCCACGGAAAACGTGGGTTATCTTGCCGGATGGATATGAGAAGATGCGAATGATCCGAAATCATGTACGCCAGCGGAAGGACTGGATCGAGAGCTTAATCTTTCCCAAGAGTCGAGCAATAAGCATTACCACAGTCCTCTCATGGAAACGCGGGTGCAAGGAACGACTGCTGTGTAAGGTAGTACAGCTCCTAGTTGATTTTTCTACGCCGCCGAGACAGGATTCCGTTCATGTCGTTTTGGCGTCCTAAAAACTATAAAATACCTACCTCACTCCACGGATCCATCTGCTGCCAGCTACCAGGATCTTTGCCATTCCTTAATCTAATTTACGCGTACCTCTGTGTAGTATACATTCTTTCCGACGAAGACGAGCAGTAGGTCATGCCTTGCGCACTACGGCTACCATATTCTCTAAGCAAAGAGGATGGATACGAGGTGTCGTTTTCGGAAGCGGCGGCATTGAGAAAAATGGAGGCAAGAAATGGCACGTCGATAGCTTACAAGTATGTCGACGGCAGGTGGAAGTATCAACAGCATTTGAATGTGTCGACAGCATATGAATTATGGACAGCATACGAACCTGTCAATGGCATTTTAGTGGCATGATGTGAGAAGAGAATCAAAGTGAAAGCCACTCCATGGCATTGTGCGGTGAGCATAACGTTGAAGGTCACTGACGCCCACCTTTTCGATCGCCACTGTCTCTACGTAAATATGGGGGGTGGCAGTGTTGCGTCGAAAGTAAATTTGAGGATGGCAACGGAATTGCGTATTTCAGCCTCCAGGATCCAAAGAGAAACGAAGAGCCTCGTCAGGAATCCCTCTACGAGTCTAGATCATGGTAGTGCGACTCAAAATGTTCTTGCTCTGGATGTCTCGGCGCGGACTTCTTCTATAATCTTACTTTTATCCGTAATCCCCGCATTCAGCTTTCGCTTGGAATCAAATAGGCTGCTTACAACGCCAAAAACCCCCGTGAACTGAACTGATCGTTTGTCTGAGCCACTGAGGGTAAGGGACGTCCCTCCGAAATCACGATATACATCATCTTTGCCCCTTTCGTCACTTACATCTTCTTCATCTCGTCCCTGGAGACTGCGCACTTTCGTCCGGCGCAATTGATCATTTAACTTTGGTATTCAGCGGGGCACGGTGAATATCTCGTGGCAGTATCTCTGCAGCAAATCCTCTCCAGTCTAGGTACAGTTGAAATCAACAGCCGTCCCTGGCTATCCATTACCTACCGAAAAGGGTACTGGTTGCGGGCCTATTCAGTGCGAAGATGTCGTGGAAACTTACCAAGAGTACGTACAAAAATAGCGGCTTCCTTCTGTGTTGTCTCCTTTCGTCCCATCTGTCCGTGGCGCGCCTAGCCGTTGAAGGCAAGCCGTGTGCTTGCCCCGAGATGGGATACTCCTTCGTTTATTCGTCTTGCTTTAGAGCTTCGAGCTGACTCGTTTCTCTGAAGAGCTCAAGGATACACATCTCGGTCCTCTAACCAACACTTTCTCCAGATCTTCCTCGGCATCAACCATCAACCCTGATCCTGCCAAAGATGAGAACTCCAGTATAGCCAGCAGCGCCAGCGCCAGTAGCATAAATGACAATGGCATAGGTTCGTATTCTCCCGCAGATATGCATACTGCCACTGCTAACGCGAGCACAGCTGCATCAGAAGCAATCGCAACGCAACCACAATCGGAGCCAAAGCCTGGGATTCTCATCATAACACTACATGAAGGGCAGGGCTTCTCTCTCCCTGATCAATATAAATCAATCTTCAGCTCGCAGCATCAGCAAAATTCCCTCTCCACGGGCAACGGCTTTGGGGTGGCAGGCTCTGTTCGGCCGAATTCTTCCCAGCAAACTGTTCCAGGTTCTTATGTCAACGGACGCCCTCAAACATCGGGCGGAGACTTTAGCGCTATTCCTACAAAATATGGCCGATATTCTTCGAAATATCTCCCGTACGCCCTTCTAGATTTCGACAAGGTTCAGGTTTTTGTCAACGCCGTGTCTGGAACTCCAGAGAATCCACTTTGGGCCGGCGAAACTACCCAATACAAATTCGATGTATCACGAGTGACTGAACTAGCTGTCCATCTCTATCTTCGAAACCCAAATGCTTCACCGGGTTCCGGCCGAAGCCAAGACATCTTTCTCGGCGTAACCCGTATAAATCCTCGATTTGAAGAAAGACACGCTTATGTGGAAGATCCAAAACTTAGTAAAAAAGATAGAGAAAAAGCAGCGGCTGAATTTGCGACTCGAGAGCGAGCACTGGGGCAGAGTGGTACGCAATGGCAGGATGTTGCATACGGTACTGGAAGGATAAAGATCGGAGTCGAGTATGTCGAAAATAGGACGAGAGCATTGAAGCTTGACGATTTTGAACTTTTGAAGGTTGTTGGGAAGGGAAGCTTTGGGAAAGTCATGCAGGTTATGAAGAAGGACACACATCGAATTTATGCTCTCAAAACGATTCGAAAAGCGCATATCATATCACGTTCCGAAGTCGCGCATACGCTGGCAGAGCGATCAGTTCTCTCTCAAATCAATAATCCATTCATTGTCCCGCTGAAGTTCACTTTCCAATCGCCTGAGAAGCTCTATTTTGTACTGGCCTTTATCAACGGGGGCGAACTCTTCCACCATCTCCAAAAAGAGCAGCGATTTGATATCAATCGTTCAAGATTCTATACAGCAGAGCTCTTATGTGCTTTAGAGTGCTTGCACGGCTTCAATGTTATCTACCGAGACTTGAAACCGGAGAATATCCTCTTGGATTATTCTGGACACATTGCGTTGTGCGATTTCGGTCTCTGCAAACTTGATATGAAGGATGAGGACAGGACAAATACGTTTTGTGGCACACCGGAGTATCTCGCACCCGAGTTACTTCTTGGTCAAGGTTACACGAAGACCGTGGATTGGTGGACGCTGGGTGTCTTATTGTATGAGATGTTGACTGGATTACCACCCTTTTACGATGAAAACACCAATGAGATGTACCGCAAGATCCTTTCAGAGCCTCTTCACTTCCCTGGGCCTGAGATTGTACCACCAGCTGCGAAGGACCTACTTACAAAGCTGCTCAACCGGAAGCCGGAACAGCGTCTGGGAGCCAACGGCGCATCAGAGATCAAGGCGCATCCATTTTTCCATAGCATTGACTGGCGCAAGTTATTGCAGCGGAAGTATGAGCCGACGTTCAAGCCGAACGTGGTAAGTCATGATCATCAACATTTTATATATGCCATGCTGACATTATCAACAGGTTGATGCACTTGACACAGCAAACTTTGATCGGGAATTCACCTCTGAGGCTCCAGCTGATTCATATGTCGAAGGCCCACTTTTGTCGTCAACTATGCAGCAACAATTTACTGGATGGTCTTATAACCGTCCTGTGGCTGGTCTAGGCGATGCTGGCGGTAGTATCAAGGACCCTTCGTTCGTGGGAAGCGTTCAGGATCGGTAGCGACCACGTTGATGAATCATGATTTCAGCCTTTGCCAGTTTGCAGCAAATGAACCGCCATGGGTATGAGCCACCCAGCGTGTTCGAAGAGAGCATATGCATTCTAAGGTCGAATCTTTCTTGGCAGCAGATTTATGTTAAAGCGATTTGTTTCGGGCGTTCGGTAGGATCCGCTACCTTACCGGCCTGCAATTACAGGAGGCTTCGCGATCGGTAGTAGCATGGCATAGGCTGTAGTACAGTACAAAGCAAAATAGACTGCGTTCCAGAGCACATAGTTTTCCTCCTGTGAATACACGTGCAAAGTACCTGAAGCTAGCACATCGCAACCGGCAGTCTCGGGTTCGGGCTCTAACTATTAGTCAATCCTATTTGGGCATTTATCCAGAGAGGTCCGGCTCTCTGCATATACTCCAGCCCCATAGGTGTATGCATAGTCATCTTCAGGGACTGATTACGAGAAAGGGTTGTCAGGTATACCAAAGAGTAAGAAAAGGCGCTAGTGATGGGCTTGCTCGGACAGGAACTTCAAAACGTCATAAGCGACCTGAATCTTCTCTAGGTCACCCCATTACCCTTCCCCCCGTCTCAAACAGCAACGACTCCATACAATTGACATCTCTTTGCCACTTTGTTGAGGCTTACGATATCCGGAGATTCGATAAATCAAACACAGATATATTTGGATAATCAAGTAGTAAGTTTTGAGCTTTTCATTTGAGAGGGGTAAGGTGGGGTTGGGCCGTTGGGTACTTTCGAGTTATCCCGATAGAGTACTTGAATGAAGCTTTGGCCGGGAACTCCCAACCTCCACCTCAGTCTTGGGAAGAGTTGATGGAAGTTTTTGCATTATTGTAGTTCACTTGACTAACAACGCTATTGCAGAAGTCGACATCAATTCCCATACGTACAAAATAGCTTTGCGGGACAACTCTCGAAGCGGTCCGGCTCTGGCCACTCTTTACAACAATTGTGAAAGCCCTCTTGTCCCATTTATACCGGCGGCTTGATCAATTAGATTCAGATATACTCCTACATTATCTCTCAACACTTTTCAATTCCAAAATAATGCCTCTCGCGACAGACCTCAAGGCCTGGAAGGCGCTCGAAGCCCACCACGCGTCCGTTGGCAAATCCTTCGTCCTGAAAGAAGAGTTTGAAAAAGATCCCACGCGTTTCGAGAAATTCTCATTCACATTCTCCAACCCTGTTGACAATTCCGAAATTCTATTTGACTTTTCCAAAAACTTCCTCACCGATGACACTCTAAAGATATTGGTCGAATTGGCCAAGGAAGCCAACCTTGAGAAGCTCCGTGATGATATGTTCGCAGGTGAGAAGATCAACTTTACAGAACACCGGGCGGTCTACCATTGTGCATTGAGGAATGTGAGCAATGAGGAGATGAAAGTTGATGGAAAGGATGTTATGTCTGGAGTCAATAGTGTACTTGAGCACATGAAGGAGTTCAGCGCCCAAGTTCGAAGCGGCGAGTGGAAGGGCTATACTGGCAAGAAACTGACCACAATCATCAATGTTGGTATCGGGGGCTCTGATCTGTAAGACCTTCAAAGGCTCGGGACGGTGTAATACTGACGTATTGTAGTGGACCTGTCATGGTTACGGAGGCGCTTAAATACTATGGTGATCGAAATCTGACTCTTCATTTCGTATCAAACATTGATGGAACCCATTTGGCCGAAGCTCTGAGAGATGCTGATCCAGAAACGACGCTCTTCTTGATTGCTTCAAAGACGTTCACCACCGCTGAGACTACCACGAATGCAAACTCGGCGAAGGAATGGTTCTTAAAAAAGGCAAAGCAGGAGGATGTCGCGAAGCACTTTGTAGCCCTCTCGACTAACGAGAGCGAGGTAACCAAATTTGGAATTGACTCAGCGAACATGTTTGGTTTCGAGAGCTGGGTTGGTGGTAGGTATAGTGTGTGGAGTGCCATTGGGCTCAGCGTTGCCATATACATTGGATTTGAGAATTTCCACCAATTCCTGGCTGGGGCGCATGCTATGGATAAGCATTTCCGGGAAGCGCCACTAGAGAAGAACATTCCAGTTATTGCTGGCCTGCTGAGTGTTTGGTACGGTGACTTTTATGGTGCTCAGACTCACCTTGTTTCTCCGTAAGTTTTCCGTCTAGCACAGAATTGATATCTATCCTAATAGTCTAGATTTGACCAATACCTTCACCGATTCCCCGCCTATCTACAGCAACTTTCCATGGAATCTAATGGCAAGGCCATTACTCGCGATGGCACAATGGTTAAATACACTACTGGGCCCATTCTCTTTGGCGAACCCGCAACCAACGCCCAACACTCCTTCTATCAACTCCTACACCAAGGCACGAAGCTCATTCCCACAGACTTCATTCTCGCTGCGGAATCACACAACCCCATTGCCAACAACAAACACCAGAAGATGCTCGCATCGAATTTCTTTGCGCAGGCCGAGGCCCTCATGGTGGGCAAAACACCCGACCAACTGAAAGCTGAAAACACTCCAGAGGAACTCATCCCTCACAAGACCTTCCTGGGCAACCGACCAACAACGTCGATCCTCGCACAAAAAATCACACCCAGCACTCTAGGCGCGCTGATCGTGTACTATGAGCACCTCACCTTCACTGAGGGCGCCGTGTGGAATATTAACTCCTTCGACCAGTGGGGCGTGGAACTCGGGAAGAGTCTGGCGAAGAAGATTCAGGCGGAGCTTGATGGGGCCCCTGGGAAGCATGACTCGAGCACAGCGGGTCTGATTGCGGCGTTCCAGGCGAAGGCGGGGTTGGCGGGGGAGAAGCCCAAGATGTGAATCTACCGTAGTGAGTAGGGACAGGGAAGACGCGGTAAAAGTTGCGTTGTGCGGTAGATGAGAAGTGAAGTACACACATATATGCGCTGAGCACATGTATGTAGATATGTGCGCATGTAGGGAAGGGTGAGACGAGGTAGATAAGGAGTGTGAATACAAAATGAAGTTATCACAATACGCCTCATAAGGCCACTGCATTCGCATCTACTCTGCATTCATAACGGCGTCCTCCCATTCAAAACAAAGTTCCAGCTCAGATCAGAAGCCCAGAAAGACATGTGGATTTTTGGGGGGTGGGCTTTTGTCCGTTTGCGCAGTACAGATCGATTAAGGTCACCTGCCCGAAAATGGGATAATGGAGTCAAAAACTGGGGAATGAGATCACGAGGAGGATAATTTTTTTTTTTCCCCCGCCCTTCTATATTCTGCATATCGTAACATACATACTGCGTATATGAGGGAAATAAATGAAGCGAAGAAGATGTACATGTCAACACCGCTTCTTAATAGTCATCCGCATTGCATCGTTCGGCGTAGCCGTAATGCTATAAACATTCCACACATCGCCCAAATCACTAACCTCCTCCGGCGGCGTCCACTTCTTGAACGTAAACCGCCTCGCCGTCAACGCTAAGACGACTTTCGCCTCCATCATTGTCAGCTCCTGTCCTATGCAGCCCCTCGGGCCGCGTTCGAACGGCCTGAAGACGCCGACGGGCAGGTTGGCGACGTATTCTTTGTCGAGCCAACGTTCGGGGCGGAAGGTCTTGGCGTCAGGCCCCCAGAACTTGGTAGATTGGAAAATAATCCGGTGGTTGATGTAGATGGGGGTGCCGTTTACGCAGTGCTGGGTGCCGTCTGGGCCGGCGAGGTAGAAGGGCTTGTGCGAAGGAGGAACCCAGCGGGCGGTGGCGGCAGGGGGTTCCATGCGGAGGGACTCTTTGATTACGGCTGTGGTATAGGGCATGACGGGGTCGGTGCGGAGGAAGGCTTCGATGGCATCTTTGTTGTCTACTGGGCCAAGAAGTTGGTCGTGTTCAGCGCACAGGGCTTCAAAAGTGGCAGCATTTTGAGGTAGGGAGAGGTAGTAGAATGCCCATTGGAGAGTCGTGGAGGTTGTGTCGAAACCCGCAAAGATGAAAGTGCGTAGTTGATCAGCTGATTCTTTTAGGGCTGCTGGCGTTAACGGACGATCCTTTAATGCTAGATGTATAATAGCTTTAGAGGAAGGATTAGGATTGCGGACTGCTTCCTGAATCAATTTCTGGGTCTCTTGATCCAAGATCCTTGTGATATTTCTTAGGAACATGTCAGTTTTGAATTGATGAATTGCTTACTGCTCGTAATAGCGCAGCCTCCAAATCCTCAAAGGATTGATCCTGTAAAACAAATCCATACTGTGTCTCAGAACAAAGTTCTTTTGGACGTTCTTGAAAGCTGTGAGAACTCCTCTAGGCCCACATACACCTTGACCCTCAGGGGTTGTCTGAGCGTGAATGGAATGACCCAAGACAACACAAGTAATCACGTCAAGTGTTAAATTCTGAAGCACTTGACCCAGCTCGAAGGGCTTGTCAGACTCTGTCTTCTCCATCAATTTAGAAACGAGGATTTGAGCTTCCTCAATCATTAGTGGAAGTAAAGTCCTTAGATGGTTCGGTTGGAACCCTAAAGGAGAATGTGATAGTCAGTAGCGATGCTGACCTAGGTACTACCAGAACTGATTTACAAAATATTACTCACCAGGTTGAAACTGCTTCCTTTTTGTTTTCCAATCCTCGCCCTAAGAAAACTATAAGCATTACATCAAGCATTATTTCATCAAGCATTATGTCAATTCTTACGTCACTGGTAACAATACTCTGCTTTCCTACTAAAGGCATGATATCCATCACCGTCCAGCTCTTTGGCATCGAGTATGGATATTGCGATGACGGCTTGGATATCTGTTCGGCAATCATGGGAGAGCAGATAACAAGTACCCTAAAAATGGGTGCGGTATCAAGCAAAAAGATATCCGGCTTGCCAAGCTCTTCGTATATCTGTTCCAAGCCATAGTCTGTAATATATATCAGACGCCAGCGACTGGCTATACCAAAGTGAAAACGCAGATGAAGAACAAAAAATGACATGATTCACAATACACACCTGGGTGTCGGTCATTTTTGGTATATTTCTCCATCTCGAGAATGTTCCCAAACAGAAACGACCGTTTTAGTGATGGTAGGTTGAGAAACAGGCTTCTGGTCTCTTCGAGGTACGCATAGATATAATAGAGCAGGCTTGGCAGCCCCAGAGCAAGAATGGTGTAGAGAATCATAACTTGATAAGTTCAGTTCACAAGTGCTGACAAGATAGAGATGATGATATTGGGTGCAACAGGAACAAGCTCGTGTTGCCTTAGTGACCCCAGAGACTTCTGTTTGTACTGCGTCTGTCGAATCTCACATCAATCCAAGAAAACTAAGCAGAGCAGAGCAATGTTGAAACACGTCGCAAGATTTTAGACGCGGGGAGAAGGAGTTACTTCTATGCATCAAGACCTTGATCGAAAGAGGCATAGTACGGCTCGCGGTTAACATGCCCGAAGATGTTACCAGATATAACTCCGACAATGCGATACGATAACGGTCACGACCAGGGTCCACAATGACATGATAGAACCTCACTAGCTCTCCTCCGCTGGTTGCTGCCAACTCTTACCACCATGCTAGGCGAGCGACGGCGACAGCATTGGGGCATAAAAGCTGCCATTGCAGCGGCATTCTGCACGTCAGCTACAGCCCTCGATACACATCACAACCCCATCTCCAAGCCGCAATATCACTATGGAGCTAAGATTCCTGTAACCTGTTTGGACCGCTCCATGTACGTTGTTCAATTCATAAAGTTGCCTATCTCAAGCTTCTAGTCCCATTGAACATGCTCACAGCCGTAAAACAGAGAAACAGGCGAACACATCCAAGACTCCAAGCAAAACCTCCGATACGTCCCCTTCCCCACTTGCGAAGAAACCGGACAGCCCCTCGAGCTCCGCTACGGGATAGAAACTGACCTCAACTGCACCATCAATCCCGTCGACGACTCCCTCTTCCACCTCCTCGAGTTCTACATCCACAACGACGCGCCCCTAACCTGCCGTTTGCCCTCGCGGCCCCCAAACACCGTCTCCTTGAACCCGCTGAACTCCGAAACTGCTGCTGAGCTCGAGTTCGAAGAGAGGCAGGAGTTTGTGCCGCTGATTTTCGCCTTGGCAGGCACGTTGCAGCTCAGCCATTTGCATGTCAGCACGCATCTGAATATCCTCTTGCACAGCGTCGCGAAACACCATTTGCAAAAACATGACAGCGGCGTGGTTGACTCCGGCGCGGCATACTCGACTTCGCCGCTCGATACGTCTTCTCATAGCTATAGGCTGGTGATCGGGGATCCTTTACCGTTGACGTTTTCAGTCCGCTGGTTCCCGTCGCCCGCGCTGCCGACTACGAATGGGAAATATGAATGGAATGGGATGGGAGGACACGTCTATGCTAGCACGGTGTTTTATGTGATCACAGGGTTTGGGGCGGGCGTTGCGGTTTGTACAGTTTACTTTTGGGGAGTGGTGTTGCCGAAGAGGTTGCGGGGGAGGGGTTTGGGCGGCGCGACGCCGCTAGGGGGGTATGGGTTAGGAGGAGTAGGGAATGGGTGGGGGATGGGGAATGGGAAGATGGGAAAGAGGACGGATTGAGAGTGTGATATTGTTCTTGTAGCATAAGCTTGGGATTGTATGACGAATGATGTTAATGCATAATGTAAAAGTTAACCATGTTATGGCTCTATCTGGCCTGAGGATTGAGTTGAGCACTGTCTCATAGAATGCTCTTCCATCACACATATATCCGGGCAAGAAGAGAATTTTCCTAGTTTCGTCCACATAACCGTTTCCTTCTCTTCCGCCCCTAGATCAACGATTTACAGCACCTTCTTTCCCGGCGCCGTTCCTAACGTCCTGCCCGCAGTCGCTCTATCAATCATCCCATTCAACCTCGCAGCCATATCAACCATCATGAAAACCGCTATAAGTAACGTGAAATCAGGTTAGTATTCTCCTTTTCAGTTCCCGTATCACACACGAATACATTGGCTATGATCAAGTTTTACAGACTCTTCCCAAACACTGTACCTCCCCTGGGATTCCAAGAAAAGGAAGGAGAGGTTAAACCAGAGTGGGAAATAAGAAAAAGGAAAGGGGCTTACAAAGCGCCAAATAAGGCCCATAAAGCGTCGTCAAATCAATCTTCTCTTGCCAACTAATGTTCGTCCAAGAGAAATACTCCGCCATACACGTCGCGGTTGTCAGAACCGTTTGGAAAGCGTAAATGAGGAGGACGAGGGGCAATTTTGGATTATCTACGGGTTAGCTCATGTTTTAAGATTAGCATAACTCCCTTCAAAATCTTGGATTTATTTAAATTCTTTGCCCTTCTTACAATGTGCTTAAAATCCCAGGCATGTGAGGTAAGAACAGGGTAGGGGAAGGGAAGATCTAGAGGGAAAGGGTTGGGAGGAAGATATAGGGAAGAATAAAAGTCCAAGGAACGAGGAGAAAGATGATTAGGGTTTAGGTACCGTTAAGGAGCCCAGAAACGGACCAGAAACTGATAGGGACATGAAAGAACAATTCCATCCGCATATACAGCATAAACCACGCCGGCTGCACCTGTCCCTCTTGTGGGACAAGCATATAATCCCTATAATGCTCTCTTGAATAGGCAAGCAGCTGTTTGGTGAGACTGGTTTTCATCCATTCTGGATATAGGCTTGAGAGATCAATAACTATAAGACAATTAGTAATTCTGTTAGGGCTATGTGTGGGTTTGCGGGAGCTGAGGGGGTGTGAGAGGTTGAGTCTAAGCCTCTTGATCTGAAGGGTACTGATTACTTCAATTGGAGGGAAGGGGACGCAGATGAGCAGATGGTGAATTTGGGGGAGAGAAATAGATGGGCAGTAATTAAAACCGAGAAAGTCTGTAGAGAAAAGAGACAAGGCTTACGGAACATGATCGGAATATGCACAAGGAAGTACACTAGATAGAGCAAGTCGCGCTTGCGGTTGAGGATTGAACATGCCATGCTTGCGATTCAATCTCTTTCCCTTGTTTCAATCTGAGATTTGAAAAATCACGTCCTGGGAAAGTTAGCACCAAAAAGCAGGCGATTCTGCCCGAAGATAAATGCAGGAAGACGAGATGATATGATTGCGGTAAACTTACTTGAGCCTCAGTATCGAATTTCGCTTAGTTTGTGGTATCCCATTCGCACTTTTACGATATTCGGCTTTCACTTAATTAGTTTCCGTGCTAGATCTAGTTTCTTTGGCATCATGTTGGTATTCCGTTTCTCTATGTCAAAACAGCTAGCTACCTTGTAAGCTGCGTGACTTTTAGTACTGTCCATGGTTCCCAAAAGATATTCATAATCACGCTTCGACTTCTTCCGCTTTCACACCATCAACTTCCATATTATGGCCGTTTCCATTCACATCAACCAACTCATCAGTCTTGACACCGCCCTCAGCCTCTAATCTAAGATACTCATCCCACTCAGGAAACAGCTCTTCATCCTCACCAGGTACACCAATCATCCTTGCAACTTTGGTCTTTTTCTCCTTTTCGAGATTTTCTTTCCACAGCTTGACAGTCTTGGTCGTCGCTGATGGCTTGTATGTTTGCGAAAAGAGAACCGCCTCGGCGGTGCGACCGGTCTTAGTTAGCAAGTCAATGCAGCCTTCGACGTCACCGAGTTGCCAGAGACATGAGAAAGCGACATTGTGGGCACCGTTGGCTTCGGCTTGCTCAGATAGTGCTTTTAAGCCAGCGCGGTCACCGGTCGAAGAATATAAGAGCAATAATGAGCCCATATCTTTGGCATTTGTGAAGCACTCGGCTGCAAGAGCCACGTCCCAGCCTGCAAGCGCAGCGTCGCCGACTGTCTTCCATTTATGTTCTGCATCAGCGGTCCTAGCAAGTTCGAGAGCGATAGGTAATTGGCCTAAGGCAAGAGCTAGGTCGAATTTATGTTCCGGATCTGTTGCAATCGAAAGGGCGAGTTCTTTGTGACCTTGTCCTTCCAAAAATCGGGCAATTTTGTTGAGTTGATCTGTAGGAATTGAAGGGAGAAGCTCTTCTGCCGTTTCCATGTCACCACGAAGTACAAGTGTTTGGTATTCTAGGACCGATAGTGATAAAGCGAATGAGGTTACATTGACATCTTTATCAGCGAGATAAATGCGCGAGTCCCGTTGAATATAGCCTAGAACATACATAGGTTGATCGAAGTGTGAGATGGTGTAGGTCTGGTCGCCGACCAGATAGTTGAGACGGTTCGTATTGTTAGTATAAATGAAGCAGTCGCCAACCCATTCTCCAGTTCGGACGCTGTGGCATGTCAGTAACAGCTGATAACAGAAAATACGTTGACATACCTCTCATTGACATCTGTGATAACTTCGAATGCAGCTTCTACACCGTCATCTTCGACCTGGCCAGCTTGAACAGCTGCAAGGTAGTTCTCTCTCGAGAAGCGCAAGACGTAAAATGTGTCTTCACACGCAAGCGCGACAAGTTCTCCGCTCTCAGACCAATATACCTGAGACGATTAGCTCTCCTGATGCCTACTTGCGTGAAACTACTCACCTCTTTAGGATCAACTTCGATTCTTCGCACCAAGCCTCCAGTCTGCCAATCAAAAAGCCCAATGCCGCCTTGCCCCTTGACACCAAGAAGAACGCCACCAGAAAGTCCCTCGGCTTGGAAACCCACATCGAGTCCACCAGCTTTCTCGACAAAGTTCTTATATATTCGTACGCTCGTTGCAGACTCCCTGATCGCGTAATCATTATTGTTCTCTTTTGATCCCCAAACAAAATCTAACGCCGAGCCAAATGCCTTGTTTCGCCATGCCAAGGCGGTGTAAATAATATATTCGCCATCGCCGCATACTGAGACGAAGCGGCCGTTTGGAGAGTGAAGGAGAGTTTGTGGGTAGACTTCGCAGGTGCCAAGATCTTTGGTAGGTAGACTGATAGGGGTATTATCTTTTATCGATGTATCTAATACTTGTCAGCATATGATTAAATAGTGAGTTCCAATCGTTCTACTTGCCTCCACCTTTGATTATTGAAGACACAATCTCGCTGTGTCTTGCCCAGATCAGCTTTCCCGAAGTGTCCATGGAGACTGCTGGCTCTTCTCGGCCCATCTTAATCACAACAGCTCCATCATCAAATCCCACTGCGACGCCCTGCTTGCCGCGCTGATAACTGACACACCATGCTCTCTCTAAGCCGTAATTCAAAGACTGTTCGAGTCTGTATGTGTTGGCATGCCATATCTTGACAGTTCCATCCTCAGAGCCAGAGATTATAATGGGAAGTTCTGGGTGGTAACAGGCAAACGAAACATTGCTTGTGTGACCTTCCAACGTTGCTATCAAGGACTTGGTTGTATAATCCCATATTTTGACCGTTCTATCGTCCGACGTAGTGAGGAGGTATGGTTTATCTGATTGAGGGTAGTAATCAACATGATTGACACCTTTGGTCTCATGTGCCTCAAGTGTGAAATTCGCAGTGGCGGATCCTAAGCTCCAAATCTTTACCGTCCTGTCAAGGCATGCTGAAGCAAAGGTATTGGTGTCTTTTGGGTTGATCGCTAATCCCATAACATAATGGCTATGACCCTCGAATACTTGCACACACTTCCATCCTTTGTCCCAATCCCATAGCTTAATAGTCATATCATCTGAGGCCGTGAGAATGAAGGGTTGTGTTGGGTGGATGACAATGGCACGTATATAATCAGGATGCGCCTCAAATGCGGTAATTTTCTCGGAGGTATTGTAGTTATATACCCGTAGCTGAAAATCATCTGAACCGCAAACAATCCAGTTCTTACGGGCAACGAAGCGGCCAGCTCGAACAGGTACATCGGTAAGTTCGAAGGTTTTGACTATAGCCTGTAAAGCAAAACAGTTCAGCAAAGGCTCCTTATGGGAGCATAGGGATTCTCACCTGTGTCTCATACGACCAAATATAGGCATGACCTGAGTTGCAAAAACATCAGCTTGTTATAAGAGTCCCAACGACATTGCAGGCATACCACTATATAATGTCGTCAAGATCCATGGCTCTAACGGGTGAAAGTCGATCCCCTTGACTCTCTCGCTCCTTGCAAATAGCTGTCTCTGTAATTGGAATATGGAATTAGCAGACTGCACTTTTTCCCAAAGAGGGTCTCCAATGTCGATCTCCATTTGTGGCCAACTCGTCTGAGATCCAGAAAATACAGAGCTGCAAATCATGAATTAGGAAAGGATAGAGACAAGATCACAAACCTTAACGTCTAACCGCATAGTTGCTCGTTTTTGAGTGGGAAGTAACTATGCAAGGAGTTCGAGCCCCAGAAGCGGGAGAAATGTGGCTTTGTGATAGGAAGCAGAGGCCGCTTCACAATTGGGCGCCGTCCTGGAGTCACGGAGAGTGATTCAATCCTCAAGAATCTCCGCAAATTCTGTAGATCCAGAATGGTGATTTTGGCGCTGGGCCCTTCTTTTGATAATCGTGGTCTTTGAATGTGTGATATTGACCTAAGGCAACAATAATGGTGGCCTAGTTTTGATCTTAGTCCCACGGCTCATAGCATAAGCACTCATCGAATTTACGTTTGCTATTGATACTATTTTATACGTGTTATGGATTTAAGAGTCAATTTCTTGGCTCCTACATTTATTTATGGCAGAGCCATGGATTCAAGCAAGAATCCAGATTCCAATCCAATTCCAGAAAGAGAGAATGCTAAGCCAGACAAGTCGCTCAGAATACGCTATGCTTGACAACTCGTAGGTTGATCTATTTCATGTCTGCTTGGACTTTCTCCACAACTTCGACAAGTCTGTCGAACAGCGGATGACCAGGCTCTATTCCGCAAACTTGTGGAACGACTTCCTTAGAGCTTTTCTCCTTCATGATCTTCGCCAATTGGAAGCTCTCCTCGTCTCCTTCGACATTCTGGAACCGGAATGCCATCTCTGCACAATCAAGGAGGGCCCAGCACTCCTTTCCTTGCTCAGCAAGCTCTGCGGCTGGCCCAATGAACCGTTCCTTGCGGCCAAGCTTTCGCAACGGCGCACGACCAACGCGCTCAACTAAGTCCTCAAGGTGGGGATTGGAGATACGTATGATAATCTTTTCCATGTACTCCTGTTGTTCCTCTTCGGTAATACCATGCTTTCCCACTAGTAGCTCCTTTGTCTCGGCCAGCGCCCTGTGTACCTCCTCATAGACCTTCGGGTTCTCAAGAGCCTCGTGGACTGTTCTCTTCTTCAAGTTGTAGCCCCAGTATGCTGCAGCGGCATGGCTAGTGTTGACCGTGAATAACTTCCGCTCTATGTACGGAACGAGGTCATCAACCCATTTCACTCCATCGATAGCTGGAGGCTCATGGTCTCCGAAAGGTGTTCTATCGATGACCCATTCATAGAACTTTTCGAGCTTGACATTCAATCCGGCATCCGGATCCTGTTGTGGCACAATTCTGTCGATTGCTGAGTTGGCATAACGAGCTCGTTCATGATGATCATCAAGGCGGTGTTCAGGAGTGTTCTTCACATCCTTGATATACCCCGCAAGCGTATCTGTCGCGCAAATAGCATTCTCACAAGCGATGACGGCCAATGGAGTTGCCTCATTCGGCCGGAGGTCAATGCCCTTGGCGATAACAGGAGCAATGAACTTTAATATGTTTGGGCCAACGGAACAGGTAACGATGTCTGCGGTGCTTATCTCCTTGATGACATCTTCCTCATGGGTTTTCGAGTTAATGGCTCGGTAATTCGTGATCACGGCCTCCTCATCGCCGTCCGCACCGACCATGATAACCTTGTATGACGTGATCTTGTTGAGCTGCTCGATAAGGGAGTCCATGACATCAACGAAGACGACTTCATAGCCTGACTTGTGGCTTAATGGAGCTGTCTGTCAGCCACTATACCGGAAGCATTGTATCACAGTCGGGTGACCTTACAGGAACTCGCCGACAAAGCCACGCCCGATGTTTCCCCCTCCAAAATGCACAGCCTTCTTTCCCGTGGCCGCCATTGTTGGAGTTGACTTACTAAATAGACTTGTGAAGTGGGATGTGAGTTGGCGGAGTCTACTTGTAGCCTTACTGAACATGGACTCTGTTGAGCGATACTTTGCGACAACGGGAGGGGTAGGTATGAGCTGATCTTATAGGGATATGCACATCACCACACCAGGGTAATATGCAGTTTCCAGGAGTTGCGTAGGAGGATAGGTATTGGTCGATGCGGTGAAGGGGCCAAGGATCGCTTCACGGTAGTCTGGACAAGGAGAGTGAAGGTGCCAACGCTGCTTTGAAGCAAGTGCAAACATGCAACTCGAGTCTCACATCTCGCCAAGTCAATGCAAGTGTTGACGTGGGGCACGCCCGAGCTCTGACGATTTAGAGCGGCCAATGGGCGCCAGTGACGCAAATTCAGCCCTGACAAAACCCACCGCCCGCAAAACAAGCAAATATTTTTACCTTATTGCATCACCATCATCATACTTTATTAGCCGCGACGAGCTTGGATATACTATACACTTCACAAACTATTCACATGAAGCCTATGACGATGCTGATGACGACTATACATCTGCAGATCTCCGTTTACCCACCGAGGCCCTAGTACTGCCCCAATCTCTACACATGCATGAAATCGGACAATGTATACCGAAGACAGATGCAGATGCGGTTCCTGCGTCCGTTTAATCTTCGTCTTCTGCGTACCTGAAGGATAAATATCACCAGCTTCACAGGCGTATCGGGCCGCGGGATATAACTCTTATGCTACACATGCAAAAAGGACCGACAAATATCTCATTCACTCCGACTTCCTCCGTCGTGCTCAACCTGCAACGATGGTATCCACTTCGATAGCAGTCAGCAGCGGCTGTGTTCGCTGTACCTTAGCAGTTCGCAGTGGAAGAACTTTTCTCCACAATTCCTCGGCAGATCTGTGTCCAAAGACCAAGTGTCAGCCTTGTTCGCTCAGCCATATAGTGTCACCTTGCGACTAGCATGAGGAACCTCACCATTAGTATTAATAAGTTGAGTTTACCCTGGCTTTCTCCTAAGGCCCTCATCAAGCTTAAGGCCTGGCTGATAGTATTGCTACACTATGC
>Ga0335074_10001825_pt1 | contig 28876 bp, 30 predicted proteins | sample Lox_Sample_23_FD_206715 | JGI IMG/M metagenome (GOLD analysis project Ga0335074, IMG submission 206715) | Soil microbial communities from Loxahatchee National Wildlife Refuge, Florida, United States - Lox_Sample_2.3 | ecosystem: Environmental > Terrestrial > Soil > Wetlands | place: USA... | reverse complement strand
TGAGGACCGGGCATGGGTCTTGCCGGCCTCATACACCGCCCAGCGCAGCGCCGGCCGTCCTGGCCGGGACAGCCGCCCGGGCGGGCCCTCGCGGGAGGAGGAAAACCGTCCTTCCCAGCGACCTCAGCGCAGTACGGCCCGATGCATGTCATCTAATAGTGGCCCGGCCCCAGCGCCAGACCAGCAGGGGTTCATCCCAGCCGGAGCCTGCGGGCCACGATGTCCCCGGCCACATCGGCCAGCAGCCGGTCGTTGCTGAACGCGAACGCCCGCAGCCGGATCAGCGCCTCGGTGACGCTGATCTGCTCCTGGACCGAGACCATGCCCGCCGCGTTGTGCACCACGAAATGGAAGTCGGCACCCATCTCCAGCTCCTCCGCCACCATGTCAGGCGGCGCGCCGGCCTGGGCCTCCAGCACCCAGCGGGCAGCCACATCCGCCACCACCAGCGTGTCAGCGTGCTGATCGCCGCTCAGCGGGCCGGGCCGGGCCCGGTACAGGTTCAGTGCCCCCAGCCGCACCATCCCGACCCGCAACGGGAACCCGAACACCGCCCGCGCGCCCGCCTGCAGCACCGGCGGGGAGAAACCCGGCCACCGGGGGGTCACCGGGTCGGCCAGGTCCGGCTCGGCCACCACCCTGTCCTGCCGGTAGGCATCCACGCACGGGCCCTCGCCCAGCGTGTACTGCAGCTCCTCGATCAGGTGGCTCACCCCGTCGCTGGTGCACAACGACCCGCCCGGGATCTCACCCGACATCAGCATGATGCTCGCACCGGTGACCCCGGCGATCCCCGGGCACACCCCGCACAGCCGGGCAGAAGACCACGCCTGCCCCCCGGCCGACAGCTCCGCCAGGATCCGGTCTAGCCTATCGCCCGGCATTGTCAGCCACACGACCCGGGCAGACACCCGGCCCGCCGTACGCAGCCCGTCCACGACCGGCCACCTGCAGCCTCCTTCGCCCGCGGGAAACCAAACCATCCGGCACGAACCGGGCTCACGGCCTCCCGGACCCGCACCCGCCACCGACGCTACTCCACCGCCAGCCCTAAGGGCGTCGGCCCGCTACGGGACTGTGATCTCAACGGTGTGACTTAGGAGACGGAGGAGACAGCGGTGACTGACGTGACGGGCGATCAGGGACCCGGCGAGCGCAGGGCTGATGAGCAGCCGTGCAGATCCGCGAGGGCGAGGCCGTTAACCGGCCTACCTACCTGGCCGTGGGCGTCACCGCAGACGGCGAGCGGGACATCTTGGGGCCTGCCCGGCGCGGTCGGCACGGTCTCAGCTGTCCAGCAGCCGCCGGGCGGCTGTCGGGTCGTGGGCGGGCAGCACCACCAGGCCCGGCAGCTGGTGTTCTAGCGCGAGAACCTTGCGGGTCGACTCGGCAAGCCGGCGCCGGTTGCCCACGCCGGGCAGCCGGCCTCGCTCCAGGAGTTCGGCGCCGTAGGTGAGGTCCCCAGCCAGCAGCAGCGGCGGGCGGACGCCGCGGCGGACCAGCAGCGACACCGATCCGGCTGTGTGACCGGGGGTGGGCAGGAGCGTGAGCGACCCGTCGCCCATCACATCCAGCGACTCGGTGAACGGAGCCAGCGAGGAATCGCCAGTCGGCTCGAGGCTGACCTGGCGCCAGCGCAGGCCTGGGAGCTGGATGTGGTTGCGCAGGAAGCCGCGCTGCTCCGGGCCGGGCTTGGACAGCTCGGCCCACTCTGCGGCCGACACCAGCAGATCGGCGCCGGCCAGATCCGCCAGCCCGCCGATGTGATCTTGGTGCAGGTGCGACAAGATCGCGGTATCCACGTCGGAGGGGGCGTATCCGAGGGCGGCGAGCTGGGCGGTCAAGGTGTCCTGCTCGCCGATGTCGAAGCGGGCCAGCCGGCCGTAGAGGAACCCAGTCAAACCGCCGGGGAAATAGGTGTCGCTGGTGACCGAGGCGCGGTCTTGCCCGGTATCGAACAAGATCAGCCCCCGGGCGTGCTCGATGGCGTAGACATTGACCGGCCGCGGCGGTGTCCACTGCCGGGAGGTCAGCAGCCACCAGTACAGCGGCTTCCTGCTGCCGTACGGGTGCTCGGGGCGGATCTGCACGGTGCCGGTGCTGATCACCGACACCGCCTTGACCGGGCCGCCTGACCCGGGCTCGGTGCGTGATACTGCGAACGAAGCGCTCATGGCTGGAATCTCTTCTGGTTACGGGCGCCGGTCCTTCCGGGCCCACGTGATCAGCCTGCCGCGGGCTGCCGGGCGTGTCAGTGACCTCAATCGCGCATCGGGCGACTAAAGTCACAGGCCAGCAGAACCCCCGGACTCGGCGTACAGCCGGGCCGGGTCGAGGATCACGACGCTGTCCGCGGTAGTGGCCACCATTCCGGCGACCCGGAAATCACGCAGCGCCCGGGACACCACCTCGCGAACCGACCCGACCGCATCGGCCAGTTCCTGCTGCGAGACATGGGCCACCAGACGGCCAGCCAGATGCTGCTGAGCGGAGGCGAGATCGAGAAGATGAGCGGCGACCCGCTGGTGCACCGAGCCAAATGCGTTGACCGCCGTCTGCTCCAGGCTGTCATACAGCCTGCGGTTCAGTTCCTCGGCGATGGCCCAGCTGACCCGAGGATCGCGGTGGGCCGCCGCGGTCAGCGTCCGGGAACTGATCCGGAACAGGCCGGACGGCTCCACCGCCTGCACCCCGACGTTGGCCGGGCCGCCCACCAGCACGGCGATCCCCAGCACGTCACCGGGCCGGGCATACCGGACCGTGACCTGTCGGCCCTCCACCGACGCCAGGTACACCCGGACCAGGCCATGGACAACCAGCGCCGCCCCGGGGTATGAGCCTGCCCGGTACACCGTCGTGCCCGCCGGATAGTCGGCGCGCTCCCCCTCCGCACGCAGCCTGCCAACCACCTCTGCCGGGAGCTCGGCCAAGAAGCTGCGGGCCAGCGCGTCCTCCACTTCCCGGTCAACCACTCCGCGACTCCCCAAGAACACTCGGTCATATAACACGAACACGCCGGGACCGTGAGCCGGTCCCGCCTATATCCGGCGTTTGTGGAACTGCCCGGCCTGGACGATGGCCATCAGGTTATCGGGATGCTGCAGGACGGCGATGTCGGCCAGCGGGTCGCCGTCGATGACGAGCAGGTCGGCCCGTTTCCCGGGTTCGACGGTTCCCGTCTCGGCGCCGATCCCGAGTAGTTCGGCGTTCGTCTTGGTCGTGGCGATCAAGGTGTCATGTGCCCCGAGCACTGATGCCTTGATGACGAGCTCGCGAGCCTTGTGCCCGGCCAGCGGTCCGAGCAGGTCAGAGCCGGAGCCGATCCGCACGCCTGCCGCGCGGGCGCGGCGCAGCCCGTCCAGCCCGCTGCCCAGCACCAGGTCCAGCTTGGCCAGCTGCGCCGCGGTCAGGCCGCGCTCGGCGCCCTGCTCGTGCAGCTTCTCGTAGGTGACGAATGTCGGCACCAGGAAGGTCCCGTTCGCCGCCATGAGCTGCGCGGTCGGCTCATCGAGGAAGTTCCCGTGCTCGATGGACCGCACGCCCGCCTGCACGGCGTTGCGGATCGCCGCGGGGGTGTAGGCGTGCGCCAGCACGTAGGTGCCGGCCGCTTCGGCCTCGGCGACCGCGGCACGCAGCTCGTCGGGCTGGTACTGCGCAGACTCAAGCTGGTCGGCCGGGGATGCGACGCCGCCGCCCGCCATGACCTTGATCGCGTCGGCGCCCCGGCGCAGCTGGGTCCGCACGGCGCGGCGCACCTCATCGACACCGTCGGCGATATTCGGCACCATCCCGATCTCCGCGCCGCAGCCGCAGCCCGCATAGTCCTCAGCTCTGGTCCTGGAGTCACCGTGGCCACCGCTTTGACTCAGCGGGTGTCCGCTGACGTACATCCTCGGCCCAGGGATCAGGCCACGGGCGACCGCCTCCTTCATGCCCCAGTCCGCGCCCCCCGCATCCCGGACGGTGGTGAATCCCTGATCCAGCGCCTGGCCGATCATCATGGCGGCCGCGTAGGCCAGCAGGCTGGCCGGATAATCCCGGCGCTGCGCGGCCAGGTCCACCTCCACCGCGCAGACATGGACGTGGGCATCGATCAACCCCGGCATCACCGTCCGCCCGCCACAATCGATCACCTCACCGCCGGCCCCGGCCGCCGAACGCACGCCGGTCAGGACGTCCTTGATGACAGCGCCCTCGACAATCACGGTCGCGTCGTAAACCGGCTCCGCGCCAGTACATGCCAGCACCGTGGCGTGACGGAAGCTGATCATAGGGTCCTCCTCAACTCCACACGACCGCTGGCAGCGGCCTTGCCAGCTCGACGATGGCACGCTCGCCATGGTCACCGGCCAGGTCGGGACCGGCTCTTGACGAATCATATGAACGTTCTTTTAATTTCTGTCATGGGGCGCATCGCTGGCGTGACCGCGGCCGAGACGCGTGAGCGGCTGCTCCGGGCGGCCGCCGACATGTTCGCCGAGCGCGGGTACGACGGTACGCGGGTGGCCGACATTGCCGCGGCCGCGGGCCTGAGCAACGGCGCGCTGTACGCGCACTTCGCTTCCAAGGCCGAACTGCTCGTGGGCGCGCTGCGCGCACATGGACGCCGGCTGCTCGCTGACCTGTTCGCCACCGATCCCAGCCAGTCGGTGACGGACCTGCTACTCGTGGCCGGGCGGCGACTCCCCCGCCGACGCGACCCCAGCGGTTACCTCATCATGGAGGCGCTGGTCGCGGCCCGGCGCGACCACGATGTCGCCCGGCCGATGCGCGCCTACATGGGCGAGCGGGCCGACTGGATGGCCGGCCTGATGCGCGTCGCCCAGGCCGGCGGCGAGCTCGACCCGGCGCTGTCACCGGACGCGCTCGCCCACTTCTGCCTGCTGCTCGCGATGGGCAGCGCTCTCATCACGCCGGACCTGCACGCGGTCGGCGAGGCGGAGTGGGCCGACTTGCTCACCCGGCTGGTCACCGCCCTCGCCCCGGCCGACCCTTCCACACAGCCAGGAGCAACGCAGTGAAAGTGCAGATCGACCACGAGCGCTGCCAGGGGCACGGCCGCTGCTACGACCTCGCCCCTAGCCTGTTCGGCGACGACGACGAGGGCTACGGGATGGTCCTCGGCGACGGCACGGTGCCGCCTGGCCAGGAGCACAACGCGCGCCTGGCCGTACTCAACTGCCCCGAACACGCAGTCGAGTTGCTCGAGGAGGCCTGACATGACCGCCGATGACCGGTTCACCGGGGAATACCTGCGCTCCCGTGACGACGACACGCCCGTAGGGGCACGTAACGAGATCATCACCGGCCCGGTCTCGGACTGGGCGACCGACTTCTCGCACCTAGAGCCGGAGTGGGCCGCTGACCCCTACCGGATCCAAGACGACCTGCGGCAGCGCTGCCCGATCGCGCACACCGCGCGGTTCGGCGGCGCGTGGCTCCCCACCCGGTACGAGGACGTCGCGGCGATCGCCTACGACACCGAGCGCTTCTCCTCCCGGTCGATCATCTTGAGCAACTTCCGGCCGCCCCGCGAGCTGGCGCCCATCGGCGGCTCGCCGCCGATCTCCTCCGACCCGCCCTTCCACCACGATGCGCGCAAGCTGCTGCTCCCCGCGTTCACCAAGGGCGAGATCGCCAAGCAGGAGCCCGGGACGAGGAGGTATTGCCATTCGCTCATCGACGCGTTCGGGGAGCGGGACATCGTCGACGCCGCTACCGACTACGCGCAGCACATCCCGATGCGGGTCATCGCCGACATGCTCGGCTTCCCTCCGGAGGACGGGCCGCAGTTCCGCGAATTCGTCGAGGACCTGCTGGAAGGCGTCAACCTGCCTCCCGACGAGCGCATCGAACGTGTCTCGCGGATGTGGGAGTACCTCCTCGCGCAGGTCCACGAGCACCTCGACCACCCGCGCGAGGACCTCACGAGCTACCTGATCAACGCGGAACTGTACGGCCGCAAGCTCGAACCCGCCCATGTGGTCGGCGCGATGGCCCTGCTGCTCATAGCCGGGATCGACACGTCTTGGAGCGCGATCGGCGCCTCACTGTGGCATCTGGCGAAGACCCCGGCCGACCGCAGGCGGCTCGCCGCAGAACCCGGGCTGCTGCCGGCCGCGATCGAGGAGTTCCTCCGCGCCTACGCACCGGTCACCATGGCGCGGCTGGTGAAGCAGGACATGCACTGGCACGGCGTCGACATGACGGCCGATGACTGGATCCTGCTGTCGTTCCCGGCGGCCAACCGCGACCCGTCCCAATTCGACCGCGCCGATGAAGTCGTCATCGACCGGGAGGTCAACCGGCACGCCGCGTTCGGCCTCGGCATCCACCGCTGCCTGGGCTCGCATCTGGCGCGCATGGAACTCCGGGTCGCGCTCGAGGTCTGGCTCGAGCGGATTCCGGAATTCAGCCTGGCCGACCCGCTGGCCGTGACCTGGGCCGCCGGCCAGATCCGCGGACCGCGCGCGCTCCCCCTTCGCATCCGCTGACGGCGGCCAGGGCTGCCTTCGTACAAGTGCTCGAGATACTGGGGTCGTCAAGGTCTCAGTATCAATGGCTACATCCCTTACGCTCAAAAACTTGCGCAGTTTTCCCTTCAGCGGACACGAGAACTCGCAGGTCACCGCCTTCCGGGTCGCCGAAGTGCTCGGACGTGGACCCAGAAGCAAGAGCGGCCGCCGTGGCTACTCACCACGTTCATGGCATCAGCCGACGAGGTCGACTCGCGTGTCCCGTCCGAGTTCGACTGGGAGCCCTGACGCTCGCGTGGTGCCGGGCGGTCTCAGACTGCCACGAGCAGCATCTGGCTGGCCAGGGCGGTCGAGGCGGCCAGCGTATCGAGGAACAGCCCGCGCGCGATGGGATCATCGCGCACGGCCCACAGCAGCAGGGTATTGGTCCAGGCCATATCCCGGGCGCTGGTGATCGTCCAGGTGGTGATCAGGTTGGCCACCGCGGCCAGGTGCCGGTCGACGGCCAGTTCCGGGGCGGACTCGAACGATTGCCGGATGGACTGCTCGGCCGCGTCCAGCAGCTGGTCGACCTTCTGGTAGTCCGCGAAATGCGGGCTGGCATCAGGCGCGGTGGCCAGGGCCGTGCAGGTACTGACCACCGCCAGCGGCAGGTCGTGGTTGATGTGGGCATTCATGCCCGCCAGCGCGTACTGGACCGGTTCGATCCCCGCCATGGCGCGCCGCTCTGCCAGCGGCCGCCACGCCAGCGGCACCGCCGCCGGGGTGCCGGCGGCATCAGCCGCGGCGAAGTACAGGTTCGCGAACGCCACATCCAGCTGGGTCATGAACGCCGGGTCGGCGAAGAAGCCTTGGCCGAGCCGGCTGTTCACCTGCTGGGTCACGTCCAGGTACATGCGGTTGAAACACGCCAGCCCATCGGCCGCCGGCAATGCCGCGGCGATCGCCTCCATCCGAGCGATCGCCCCGGCCACCGAGACCACCGGCACATCCGGAACAGGCAAAGCAGCAGACATGGCCGCCACTATACGATCACCAAGCACGCCACCCACACACTGCCATCCAGGCCACCGCCAGCCCTGCCGGCGGGCAGGCGTCACCGTGGACCAGGCCGTGATACCCCGTTTCGTTCAGTATCCAAAGAAAGCTGGTCGATCTCGGTCCTGGCGCCTACGGCGGCCAGGCCCAGCGAGACGGCCGCGCCAAGGAAGGCGTCCGTGCCCCGGGGCGACAAGGCCGGGCCAGGGCGGGGCCCGGATCGGCTCCGCCGCGCGCACCCACGCCCCCGGGCCCCACCCGTGGGCCAGCAGCGCCTCGGCCGCCCGGGTCCCGACCGCCGACGGGGCCGGCAAAGTCGCCACCGCTGCACCTATAACTCTGCCTGCACTGCTAGCCGACGCCACGGTGCGGCGCCCATCAGGCGGGCCTGGTCGCGCCCGCAGGATCTCGGCGCGAGGCCCGCCGACGTGGGCCAGGGCGACGTCTCATGGACCGTCCCGGCCGACCCGGGGGGCGACGAGTTCGACGTCCTCACCCCGCGCTGAAGCGGAGCCTCTTCCGATGGCCGGCCGGAGAGCCCGGGCTTGCCGGAGCGCGGGTCGGGCCCATCACCCGTTCGGGGTGAGGTAGCGGCAGCTGCTCGTGGGGTGGGATGACACTGGCGGTTTGCCGGTGCCTGGCGGGGACAGGCACGGCCGGAACGTCCTCAGAGGAGTGGAGGCTGGTATGCCCGGCTCAGCTACCCGCGCCAGCGCGCTCGATCATGTGGTGGTGGTGCTGTTTGAGAACCGGTCCCTGGACAACGTGCTGGGCCGCCTGTACGGGCCGGGGGACGGCAAGGCCTTCGAGGGCGTCATCGGGAAGGAGCTGAGCAACCCGATCCCGGGATGGGCGGAGCACGGCGCTGGCCGCAAGGTGGTGCCCTACGGCGTCACAACCGACATGGACTCCCCTAACCCGGACTCGGGTGAGGAGTGGTATCACACCAACACGCAGCTGTTCGGCACGATCGATGACCACAACCGGTTCAAGATCGGCGAGGGCGTGACCGCGCCGTGGAACGCGCCGCCGCCAGGCGCGGTTCCGGCCATGGACGGGTTCGTCGCCGACTACATCAGCACGTTCACCGGCGAAGTCGGGCGGCAGCCGACCTATGAGGAGTACGCCCAGATCATGACCGGGTACACCCCGCAGCAGCTGCCGGTGCTGAGCGGCATCGCGCGTGAGTTCGGGGTGTTTGACCACTGGTTTTCCGAGGTGCCGTCGCAGACGTTCATGAACCGGTCGTTCTGGACGGCGGCGACGTCGTCGGGTCTGGTCGTGAACAGCCCGGTGAGAAAGTGGTTCACGAAAAACGACGCGGAGACGATCTTCGAGCGGCTGGAGCGGCACGGCAGGACCTGGAAGGTCTACGTGATGGAGCCGATGTGCCTGTCGTTCACCGGCATCATCCACTATCCCCGGCTGAAGGACCGGCTGGCGACGCATTTCGTGCGGTTTTCGGAGTTCGAGAAGGATGCCGCGGCCGGGACCCTGCCCGATTTCTCGCTGATCGAGCCGGACATGATCGCGGGTCACGGCGACTACCACCCGGCGTTCGGCCGGTCATTTTTCGGCGGAAACGTCGATATCGGGCTGGACCCGTCGTCGGCGATGCTGGGCGGCGAGGCGTTCCTGGAGCGGGTCTTCAACGCCTACCGGTCCGCCACCGCAGAGCGGGGCACTAACGTCTGGAACACCACCTTGCTGATCGGGTGGGACGAGCCAGGCGGAACCTACGACCACGTGCCCCCGGGACCGGTCCCGCCGCCCGATCCGGCCGCGCCGGCGGGTGAGTTCGGCTTCACGTTCGACCGTTCCGGCTACCGCGTCCCCGCCATCATCGTGTCGCCCTGGGTCGAGCCGGGCTCGGTGTACAACGAGGAGTACCGGCACACCTCGCTGATCGCGACGCTGCGCAAGGCCTGGGACCTCGGCGCGCCGTTCACCCAGCGCGACGCCTCGGCGCGCACCTTCGACCACGTGTTCACCCGCGGCACCCCGCGCGACCCGCAGACCTGGGCCACCGTCGCGGCCCAGCCCCTGCCTGCATGGGCGATTGACTACCAGACCATGGGCCAGGCCCTCGGCTACCTGGGCAAGGACGTCGCACCCGGCATCATCGCGCACGCCAGGCAGATGGGGGTCAAACTCCCGCCGCAACTAGACGACCCCTCCGCCGAACTCACGCCCCAGCTCATCGTCGAAGTCATCAGGGACGTCGCCTTCCACTACTTCCCCCAGCTGGCGCCGGGCGGCGCCGGCGATAGCCACTGAGCCGACGTCGCACCGGCGTGTTCTCCCTCCGCCTCATGCCCCGGTTCGCTCACGCTCTGAAACTCCGTCGCGCTACGTGATGATCGCTGGCCGCGGACCTCGCGCGAGATCGGCTGATCTGGGCAGCAGCCTGATCGCCGGCCTGGTCGCGGACGCCGCGGCTGAACGGTGAATCTAGGTGGGGGCGAGCGCCAGGTCCACGGCGGCCTTCGCGTGCAGCTGCGTGGTGGGGAAGTAGGGCAGCCCGGCATCATCGCCGGTGACGAGCAGCTCGATCTCCGTGCAGCCGGCGATGATCCCTTCCGCGCCCTGCTCGGTCAGCCGCGCGATGATCTCCAGGTAGTGCTGGCGGGAGACGTCGCTGATCACGCCCCGTACGAGCTCGTCGTAGATGACGCGGTGCACCAGGGCACGGTCGGCCTCGGCGGGCACGAGGACGTCGAGGTGGTGGGTGGCTTCGAGCCGGTGCCGGTAGAAGCCGTGCCCCATGGTGAAGCGGGTCCCCCGCAGCCCGGCCCGGCTCAGCCCGGCGGGCGAAGTCGTAGGAACGAACCCGCAGGCTGGCCGAGTGAACCCCGCCCAGCCGGGCACGCACCTCCTGGTTGATGATCTGCTCATAGACGATCGAGGATTCCCAGCTCATTCCACCCAGCAGCCCGATCGTCTGCACGGCCCTGCCTCCCTCCCTCCGTCCGGCCCGGCGTGGTGTGCTCTTCCGGAGATGCGGCCTACTGAGCCATCGAGGTCACCGGGTCGGCCCGATCTCCACGCCGGCCTGCTCGCCGTAGACCAGGAACCGGAACGGGTCTTGCACCTGGTGCCTCTCCATCAGGCGGTACAGCACCTGCTGCCGCAACCCGGTCAGTTCGGTGGCGTCCGGGTGTCGGGCCAGCCCGGCAGTGAGGAGCTCCAGGGCCAGCGCGTGATCACGCCGCTGCAGCAGCGTCCTGGCGGCCGCGGCGAACCGGTCTGGCCTGCCCCCGGCGAGCAGGTCGAACGCGGCGGCCCGGTCGGCCGCGCCCACGGGTTCCAGGCCCTGGCCGTCGGCCTGCCAGTAGCCGGTGTGCTGGCGGTGCAGCCGTTGCACGAAGTGGTCGCGGATGACTGTGTAGGGCACTACCGCCTTGGGATGCTCGCGGAGCACCTCCGGCAGGTAGCTGGCGTCCAGAAGCGCAGCCAGCGTCATCCCGCGGCCCAGGCCGGCGACTACCTGGTCGCGCAGTTCGGTCAGCGCGAGGAGCAGGCCGGGGACGGCTTCGGCGGTGAAGTTCTCCGTCAGCGTTATGTGGCCGTGGATCAGCATCTTCGGCCGGAGCCCGGCGATCAACCGCAGCGTGTCCAGCAGGCCTTCCGGTGACCCCTCGGCGAAGAAGGGGCCCCCAGGTAGGGCATCATGACGTCGCCGGTGAACAGCACCCCGCTGGCGGGAAGGTAGGCCATCAGCGCATCGGCGGTCTCGCCGCCGGCGGCCGGGTACAAGACGAGGTCCGTTCCGCCGACGAGACCGTGGTGGGCTCGGACACGAGCTGGTGCACCGCGATGGGGGGCGGCTCGGCTCCGTTGCCGACCGCGCCGAACCCGGCGCCGTCCCCGGTGTAGTAGCGGAACGGCATGATGTTCGCGTGCTGGCGCTGCAGCTCGGCCGGGAAGGTGGCCTGGGCGATTACCCGGGTGCCCGGCCGCAGCAGCGCGCCGATGCCGCCCGCGTGGTCGAAATGCGAGTGGGTGAGGATCACGTAGCCGATCGCGCTGGCCTCCAGGCCGGCATCCCCCAGCGCGGCGCGGACCCTGAGCATGCCAGCAGAGCTGCATGAGGTGCGAGTCTTCCTGGCCCTGGCGGACGAGCTGCACTTCGGGCGCGCCGCGCAGCGGCTCACGCTCACCCCGTCGCGGGTAAGCCAGGTGATCGGCAAGCTGGAACGAACCCTGGGCGGACGGCTGTTCGAGCGCACCAGCCGCAGGGTGCGGCTCACGCCGTTCGGCGAGCGGTTCCTGGCCGACATCCGGCCCGCCTACCAGCAGCTGGAAGATGCCCTGACCGGCGCGCGGGACCTGTCGGCCGACACCGCCCGCTCGCTGCGCGTCGGGTTCACCTCAACCGTCGACGGGCCCGCCCTCAGCCGGCTCACCGAGGCCTTCCAGGTCCGGCACCCCGGATGCCGCATGAGCATGCACGAGGTCCCGGTCTGCGACCCTTACCGCCCGCTGCGCAGGGACGAGGTCGACGTGGTGGCCAACTGGCTGGTTATCCGCGACCCGGATCTGGTGGCCGGCCCGGCCATCGCGCACTACGACCGAGTCCTCGCCGTATCACGCCGCCATCGCCTCGCCGGACGGAGCTGGGCGTCGCTCGAAGACCTCAGCGAGGAAACCATCGCAGACCCGCCGCCGTCTTTCCCCGCCGCGCTCGCCGATGAGCTCTTCCCGGCGCGTACCCCCTCGGGACGGCCGATCCGCCGGATCCGGGTCCCGCGCAGCCCGTATGAGATCATCGCCCGCGTCGCCCGGGGCGAGATCGCCCAGCTCACAATGGCCGACCTGACGCTCCTCCGGCGAGAGGACCTCGTGCTCGTGCCGGTGCGGGATATCGCGCCGATGCCGCTCGGGCTCATCTCGGCCCGGAACCGCGCCAGCGCCGCGGTCGGCGCGCTCGCCGAGGTCGCGCGATCCCTGCCGCCATTCCGGGCCACACTGACCCAGGCCAGCCAGCGAGCTGAGCCATCGCCAGCGCTCGGGCTATCGCTGACCGGGCCGAATCTCCTCCCGCATCAGGCTGGCCGGGTCAGCAGAAAGGTCTGGAAGTGCTCGCCGCCTGGCTCCAGGCTGGCCACCCAGTCGCCTGCGGGTCGCGGCCGGGTTGAACGCGCCCTGGGCACGGAAGCTGTCCGGCACAGGACGGGGAGCGCTCGCGGAGACCGACTTCGATGTGAGCCGGGGCCACCCACTTTGGCCGATGCCTACCGGGGAGGGCTTACCTTGTTAGCGTGGTTGCTATGCCGGATGATCTGCCCGATCTGCGGGCATCGCATGAGGATCGCGACCGCGTGGTGGAGGCGCTGCGCGTTGCCGGCGGTGACGGCCGGCTCACCTCCGAGGAGCTCGACGCCCGGCTGGAGCATGCGCTTTCCGCCCGGACGCTCGGCGAGCTGGCCGAGCTCACCGCCGATCTGCCGGGCGCGCCCGCAGCCAGGGACGTCCTCGTGGTCCAGCAGCACGGCGGCAAGTACGTGAAGGAGGGACGCTGGCTGGTGCCTGCGCGCATCGCGCTTCGCACGCGAGAGTGCCGGGTCACCCTCGACTTCACCGATGCGGTGATCACCTCGCGCGCCCTGCGCATCGACGCGGACATGGTGCACGGCAAGCTGTTCATTGTCAGCTCGCCGGGCATCGTGATCAACACCGACGGGCTCACCTGCACCTACTCCAAGCTCAAGCTCCAGTCCACGGACGAGACTGCCGATTCCCGTCTCCGCGTCGAGTTCGCCGGCAGGCTGCTGCACGCAAAGATCATCGAGCGGCGGCCGCGACGTTAGCCCGCGGTGCCTTGAGCAGTTCGCCAGCGCCGGGGTGAACGCGACCTGGAAGGCCTTGGCGCCGGCGTAGACCGTCCGGCACGGCAGCGGCTGCGGCGGCAGGGTGCCGCTGAACGCCGGACCCGGCCGAGGGAATGCCGTCCGGATCCCGGGTTGAGCGATGTTGCCGCCGGGGCTCGATCGGGTCCTGCTCACCGCCGTCGGCCCGGCCAGGCTGGTGGTTCGTGAGTGAAGGTAACAAGCCCGACGACCTGGTGTCGCTGCACAGGCGGTTGGATGAACTCGAGCACGCTGTCGCCCGGCGCGTACCGCCCGGACTCCGAAGCTGGCCCGGTGAGCAGGCGGTGGGTCGCGAGAAGGTCCTCGACCTCGCCCGCCACCTGGATGTTCCCGTGCGAGACGAGCACGAGGTAGTCGGCAACCCGATCGAGTTCCGCAAGGACGTGCGAGGAGAGCACGACCGACACTCCGTCCTCCGCGGCCGCCGTCATCACCGTCGCCATGAACTCGTGCCGGGCAATCGGGTCGAGCATGGCCATCGGCTCATCGAGCACGAGGAGCTGCGGCCGGCGCGCCAGCGCCAGCGTCAGCGCGAGCTGGGCCTGCTGGCCACCGGACATCTTCCCCGCCTTCTGCCGTAGGGGGATGCCGAGCTCGCCGAGGCGATGCTCCGCGTAGTCCTGGTCCAAGCGGCGATTGAGGTTGCGCGGCTCATGCAGCAGGTCGGCAGCCGAGAGGTTCTTGTAGAGCGGCGCGTCCTGCGCCACGAGCGCGATCCCGTCGAGCGCGGCGAGAGAACCGGCGTGGCGTCCGCCGAGCACGGTCACCTCACCGGTGGTCGGTAGCACAAGACCGACCGTGAGGTTCAGGAGGGTCGTCTTTCCGGCACCGTTCGGCCCGACGAGGGCGACCACGTGCCGGTCGGGGATCGCCAGCGTGCAATCCCGCAGTGCTCTCGTCGAGCCGTAGGACTTGCCGAGCGCATGGGTCTCGATGACGTGCACGCCACGTCCTCCGCCTTGTGTCGCGCTGCGCCGCGCCGGTCGGCTGCACCCCCGCGACGCTCACGGAAACCCCGCAGCACGTTTGCAATGAGCGCCGCGATGCCGTCCTCGTCGAGCCCTGCGGCGTCGGCCGCCGCCACCCAGGAGACGAGGGAGCGGCGGAGCTCGGTGAGCTCGGGGAGCGCCACCTGGCTGAGCGTCGCCTCGATGAGGCACCCCGACAGTGAGCCTTTCCCATCCTGGTTGTGCTTCGCGTAGCTGCAGTACGTGGATGGCCTTGGCGAGTTGACCGGCGCGGCCGGAGGCGGAAGGTCCCGGCCCCCCGAAGCCCGGCCTCGTCGCCGCTGAGCCGAGTTGAGCGTTCCGGAACGTCGCTGGGCGCGTAGCGTTCCCGCCGTTACAGAATCCCCTTCCGCTACCGGGAGATGGCTGACGGCCGACAGCCTTGACTCTCACCTTGGGGGAGCCCGCACACTCATCTTGCCGGGCCGGATCGGCCCGGCAACGAGGGAGCCAGCGTGAAAGAGATCAGCATCGGAGAGTTCGCCCGGCGGTCCCGCCTGTCACTCAAGGCACTGCGCCTATACGACGAACGCGGTGTGCTGGTGCCGTCGCGCGTCGATCAGGCCTCTGGTTATCGCTACTACGACACCGCCCAGCTCGACGACGCGCGCCTGGTCGTGATGCTGCGCCAGTTGCAGTTGCCGCTCGCGGCGGTCAAGGAGCTGCTCGCGTGCGATCCGGCCGACGCGGCGACGCGCATCGCCGAGCACTGGCGCGACGCCGAGGCGGCGCACGACGCGCGGCGCGAGCTCGCCGACTACCTCGTCAGCCGATTGCGCGGAGAGAGGTCCGTCATGTACGAAGTCGCTACCCGGGAGATACCCGAGCGGAGCCTGCTCTGCTTGAAGCGCGAGGTCAGCGAGCAGGGGCAATGGGCGTTCGGCAAGGAGTTCATCGGGATCTGGCGCAAGCGCCCGCTCCCGCTGATGGAAGGACGGGCAGGCGCGTTCTTCTGCATCTGGTGGAGCCACCCGAGCGCTGACGGCGACGGTCTGATCGAATGGTGCAGGCCGGTTCCCCCGGCAGAGGCGGCTGCCCTCGCGGATCGTTATCCCGAGCTGACGTTGCGAACCGAGCCGGCGCATACGGAGGCGTTCGCCACGCTGCCAGGTTGGGGTGGCGGGTCTCAAGCAGCGGCGGTGCACCACTGGCAGCTCGCTTTCGAGTCGCTGGGAGCCTGGGTGCAGGAGCAGGAGCGGGAGCACGCCGATGAGCCTGAGCCGCGTCTTGCCCTCACGGACGAAGACCTCGGCATCCGCACCACCTACCTCGCGACCCCAGGCATGACCGCGGCGACCGTCCCCGACGACTACGTCGACCTAGCCGTCCCGTTCGCTTTCGAGCGATGATCCAAGCCCGCCACCTGGTCAAGCGCTACGGCTCGACCGTGGCCGTCAACGACCTGTCTTTCTCCGTCCGGCCCGGCCTGGTCACGGGGTTCCTCGGCCCGAACGGCGCCGGGAAGACCACCACCATGCGGATGATCCTGGGCCTGGACGCGCCGACGCAGGGCTCGGTCACCGTAGGCGGCCGTAGCTACCGTGACCTGCCGGCGCCCATGCGCGAGGTGGGCGCCCTTCTCGACGCCAAGGCGCTGCACGGTGGCCGTCGCGCCCGCGACCACCTGCTATGCCTAGCTCAGAGTAACGGCATCACTCGCCGCCGGGTGGACGAGGTGCTCCGCATCGTCGGTCTGGAGGACGTGGCCAGGCGCCGGGCGAAGGGCTTCTCGCTGGGCATGGGCCAGCGGCTCGGCATCGCCGCGGCGCTCCTCGGGGACCCGGCCGTGCTCATCTTCGACGAACCGGTGAACGGCCTGGACCCCGACGGCATCCACTGGGTCAGGACCCTCCTGCGGGCGCTGGCCGCCGAGGGCCGCACCGTGCTGGTCTCCAGCCACCTGATGAGCGAGATGGCCCTGACCGCCGACCACCTGCTGGTGATCGGCAAGGGCCGGCTGATCGCCGATACCAGCACGGACGAGTTCACGCGGTCCAGCTCCCGGCAGTCGGTCCACGTCCGCAGCCCCCAGGCGGCCGAGCTGGCCGCCCGCTGCCGCGAGGCCGGCGCCACCGTCCGGGCCGGGACCGACCCCGACGTCATCGAGATCACCGGGATGGAAAGCGCCGAGGTGGGCAGGCTGGCCGCCGCCCACGGCATCGTCCTGTCCGAGCTCATCCCCGTCAAGGCCTCGCTAGAGGAGGCGTTCATGGAACTGACCCGAGACAGCGTGGAGTACCAGGCGGCCGGGGCGACCTGATGGCCGGCGCCATGATCGCCCCGACCGGCCCGGACCACCGGGCGGCCTTGCGTGCATCCACCTTCGGCGACGTGCTGCGCTCGGAGTGGACCAAGCTCCGTTCGGTCCGGTCGACTTTCTGGGCGCTGACCGTGACCGTCGTGGTCGGCATCGGCCTGGGAGCCGTCATCAGCGCGGCCACCGCCCACGCCTACGCCAGGCTCAGCGTCTCCGGCAAGCTGAGCTGGGACCCGACCGGGGTCAGCCAGGCGGGGGTGGCCATCGCCCAGGTGGCCATTGCCGTGCTCGGGGTGCTCTGCATCAGCTCCGAGTACTCCTCCGGGATGATCCGCACCAGCCTGATCGCCGTTCCGAAGCGAGGCCGGGTACTGGCAGCCAAGTCGCTGGTCTTCGCCGTGGTGACCTTCGTCGTGGGCGAGGTCGTCAGCTTCGCGGCGTTCTTCGTCGGCCAGGCCCTCATCAGCGGCCATGCCCCCCACGCGGCGCTCGGCGATCCCGGCGTAACCCGGGCGGTGGCCGGAGGAGGGCTGTACCTGGCCGTCCTGGCGGTGCTCAGCGTCGCCGCGGGGACTTTGCTCCGGCACCCGGCCGCCGCCATCGCCGCGATGATGGCCGTCTTGTTCGTCCTCCCCGGGATTGCCCAGGCGCTGCCGGACTCGTGGCGGAACCCGGTCACCGAGTTCTGGCCGACCCAGGCCGGGAGCCAGCTCACTAATGTCTACCACTCCGCCCACGCCCTCCAGCCCTGGCCCGGCTTCGGCGTGATGTGCCTGTTCGCCGCCGTCGTGTACGCCATCGCCTGGACGCTGCTGGACCGCCGGGACGCATGATGGCGGTCAGGGCGCGTCGCCATACCCAGGACCCCGGCCCCCGCTGCGGGCAGTGACCAGTGAGCCCTTCCTCATCCTGGTCGTGACGGGTTCGTCACGGTCTGGTGACGTCGCGGCGTGTCGCCGCCGAGAATGAGAAAGCCCCGGTAGAGGCGTACAGCCCGCCGGTTTCCTGGTCGCGCAGGCACGCCAGCGTCGGCGGCCACCAGGCGGCGCCGAAGTCCTGCGCCTCATCAACGATGATCGCGTCGAACTTCTGCTCCTCGCCCAGGTCTGCTGCGAGCTCGCGCATCTGGGGGCGGGCAGCAATTCCTCGTAGTAGGTGCTGACCGGGCCAGGCCGCGGGAGTAGCAGACCAGGGCGGCCCGCTCGCCGGCGGCGAGGAGGCGGGCGTGTTCCTGCGCCAGCCAGGTCTTGCCGGTCCCCGCGCTGCCGATGACCTTCAGCCGCCGCTGCTCGCGCAGGATCCGGGCCACCCTGGCCTGGTCACGGGTGAGCTGGTCGACGTAGGCCTCGTTCTCCTCCGCCCACGACAGCAGCGACGTCTGCCCGGGCAGCTGGCCTTGCAGGACCTTCAGCAGCGACTCCAGCCCGCGCCGGTGAGCGGGGCGTAGCCCGCGCCGCGCCGGTCGATCGCGGCGCGGATCTGCTCAGCGACCGCCGGAAGGTCGCCCTTGGCGAGAATCATGTCCCGGGTGCACCCGGCGTACGACCAGCCGGGACCGATGCCGGTAAAGGGGAACGCGACCAGGTGCGCAAAGCGGGCGGTGGCAGCTTCGCTGCCGTCAGAACCGGAAGCGAGTCAGGCCGCCCGGCTCGGTCGCCAAGGTCACGGTCGCCGAGCGTGGCTCAATGCGGTACACGTTCCACGGCGGCGGCCCTTGCGAGGGCGCGTTGAACGGGGCAGTGATGCCCGGCCCGCTGCTGTCGGGTTCGGCCGGCCAGCCGCTGTCCGCCCACGCCTTCGCGATACGCGCCAGGGCGACCGGCTCGGTCACCCGCGCGGCATCACCCTCGATCACGACGTCCGCGTCGCGGATCGACACCGCGATCGAACACCGGGAATCGCGCGCGACATTGCGGCCCTTCCGCGTGCGCGCGCCCGTCTGGAACCAGAACGTGCCGTCCAGCCACATGGCACCGACCGCAGTCACATGCGGGCTGCCGTCCTGGTTGATGGTGGACAGCCAGGTCGTGCGGGAGTTCACCCCGTCCGGAGCTGGCGCCGACCCCGCATCGAGCTTGTCCGCAATGGCGGCCCAATCCACCGGCGGCAGCCCGTCGGCCTTACCCAGATTGGTGATCTCCATCAGGCATCCCCTCATTGTCCAGCGAACGACATCCTGGCTAACAGCGTCTGGCAGATAAGACGCGCGACGACCGCGAGAGTCATCGCGCGTACGCGGGTCACGAGCCGTCCGAGCGCGCATACACCGGGCATATGCGGAGCGGTGCCGGGCGCCTCCGGGGTGGCTGCGGTCGCGAGCACGGCGCTCCCGGACCGAGCACCGTCCGGGTTCCGGTCATGCCGCCGAACCGAGGCCCACGCGGGTAAACTGTCAGCCCGAGCGCTCGCGTTCTGGTGACGACCAGGCGACATCCTGCCGCAAACGGGGGACCATGGCGAACCAGCAGCCGCTAGGCCTGCTCGGGCCTGACGTGGCGGTCACGCACATCCTGGTGGTCACCGACCCGGCGCGGTCGCGGGATTTCTGGGTCGACGTCCTGGGCGCCGAACTATACCGCGAGTACGGCGGAACCAGCGTGGTGCTGCGATTCGCTGGTACCTGGCTGCTGCTGGTCAGCGGGGGCGGCCCGACCGCCGACAAGCCCACCGTGATCTTCCAGCCGCCCGCCGACGCCGACCTGGTCAGTCACGCGATGACGCTGCGCGTGGCTGACTGCCAGGCAGCCTATGAGGCGCTGCGGTCCAGAGGCGCCGCGTTCCTCACCCCGCCGCATGACTGGGGTGCCGAGATCCGCTGCTTCCTGCGAGACCCAGACGGCCACCTCGTAGAGATCAGCCAGTCAAAAGCCAGCTGACAGCGGCAGATGCGGATGCGCCTGCCCGGATGCCTGGATTACCTGGCGGAATGGCCCGTGCGGTTGCTGGGCACGCTGGATGGCATGGAACTGGTGGTGAAGCAGATAAGCAGGCGCCACGGATCGCCCAGGTTTCCAGGGGCCGGATGGAAGTCGAGGACCCTGGCGCGGGGAAGGACGCCGGCGACGCCCTCGGCCGCGTCCGCCAGCACTCAACTGCGTGCTGATCTGGCCCGGCCTGGATGACAGATGATGATCAAGCTGAAGATGCCCAAGGCAAAGTGGCGGGTAATCCTTGCCTGCTTTTCAGTCATTGCCGGGATTACCGTCCTGACCAAGCCTGCATGGAAAGAATCGTCGGTGCCGGCCCGCCCGGGCAGGCCGGCAATCACGGCGTCTGGCGCCGCGGATTCCGAGCTAGAAGCGCTCTTGAACGATGGCGGGCCGAATTCCGCCACGCCTGCTCGTCACAAGTCAGACAGCTCTGCCCTGGTCGCGGCAGCGGCGGGCGCTGATGATCAGCGGTTCTACCGGCTAGGTGAATTGCTGGTACGAGATGGGCTCGCCGGCACCATCATCAATCTCAGCCGCGAGATGAACGGCTGGTGGTACGCGTGGAGCGTATGGCACGCGCCGCCATCTGAACTCGATGCCTTTATCCTGGCCTGGCGGCAAGTCGTCACGACTATGCGGTCGGTGCCCGGTGAGCATTTCAAGTTCTTGTGGACCATCTACCCCGGAGGGGCCACGGTGACGGAGTGCTGGCCTGGCAGCGCGTACGTGGACTACGTGGGAACCGATATCTTCGACTGGCACGGCAGCCCCGACGGCAGGTACCCTCATACCGCATCCGGCGCGCTGGACTGGGCCCTGCACTGGCAGCACACCCTGACGGCCGACCCGGGCGGACTGGACTGGACAGCCCGGTTCTCCGAGCTGACCGGCAAGCCCATCATCATCCCGGAGTGGGGCCTGGACTTCCACACCTTCGGCGGCCAGGACGACACGTATTTCCTGACCCGCATGACGGCCTGGCTGACGGCTCATCATGCTATCGGCCTTTACTGGGTGCAGGGCCACGTTTCCGGGTCCGGGTGGCCCGGCGGCCCGCTGATAGCTGACCAGGGCGCAGCGGCGCAAGTCAACAGCCCCGCTGCTGTCAACGGCCTGGGGAAGCTGCTGGGCGGGCACCTGCAGTACGCGGGCGTCTACCTGAACGACCAGGAGACAATCTCGGATGCCACGGCGCAGCCCGTCCTGGCTCCGTGGGAAAACGCGGGCTACCAGCTGGTCCTCAGCGTCGACATCATTCCGAACCCGCCAGTCATCAAATCCTATTCCGGCCCGCCCGAGCCCGGAAACAAGCCCTACCAGCTTTCCAGCTACCCCGACGCGGTTGCCGCGCTCAGGCAAGGACTCAGATGATTACTGAGGCGAGAATCATCCGGTAACCATGGCACCCGCCAGGAGAGACACTCTATAGTCCGGAGCGCGCTGTGATCCTGCTCTTCGGCCAAGGTGATCTGCCCGACTACGGTCCGGCCGGACCCTCTCTGATGGCCGCGATGACTCTAGTTGCAGCCGCTGATCGCGTTCCGCATCAACTCGTCTCAACCCGTTCACTGTCTTGGTCGCTCGTGCTTCCGGGCCTGGAGGAGAGGTCCTCGGCACCTGGGGTGGTATCGGTCCCCCGCTGGTCTGCCGGTCGTGTGCATCAGTCAGGGCGAGGCTGCGGGGCAGCCCACCGATCCCGCGCTCACGTCCGCGACCCTGGGCACCGGCCCGGTTGCGCGGTCCGGGACGCCGGTAAGGTAGCCGTCGAGCATCCCGGTCGACGTGGTGACGCGCCAGCTCCCGCCTTGGGAGGACAAGACGACGAAGGCGCTCCCGTAGATGCGCCGGGCCTGCGCGACATCGTCGCCGATCCGCAGGCCCGCGGCCGTCGATGCGTCCGGGACCACATCCGGGGCGCCGGATCCCCGGGCTCCTAGCAGGCTGGCCGAATCGTAGCCGACGAAGCGGCCGCGGAAGAAGTACGCGGTCACCGTCGGCCAGGTGAGGTAGGCGTCGACGGTGCAGTTTCCGGCGTCGCCGGCGGGCCGCGGCGTCCTCGGCGAGCCGAGGACCTTGTCCAGCTCTGCGATCGCGACAGCCTCCGGCTGGCCGAACCTGGCGCCGCCGATGCCGTTGCCCCGGAACGTGAAATGGCCGGCGACGGCTCCGGGAGCCCCTGGCATGTTCCCGGAGCTGGCGCCACTGCCGGACCGGCCGGGAGGCGCCCCGCCGACGGCGAAGACCAGTCCCGACGCCAGGCCACCCAGGGCGAGGAGCACGCCAAGCGCGACCGCGTGGCGCCGTCGTTCGCGGCGCCTGGCCTCCCGGAACAGCACCTCCACCGCAGAGCCAGACGGCCCGGCCATCGGCCGGTCCGCGGCGCTCGTCCCGCCGGTTCCCGGGAGATGGATCGTTCTCATTGACGCTACTATCGTTAGCGTTATGAGCGCTGTCAAGCCGCCCGGGTACGACGACAACAACCTGGCCCTCGGGGCGGTAGACCGCGCCGACCCCACATACCTCCACGAACAGGTCGCCGCCGAGATCCGGCGCGCAATCGCCGACGGCGAGGCCGGACCGGGCGAGCGGATACCCCAGGCAAAGGACCTGGCAGCGGTGCTGGGCGTGAACACCAACACCGTGCTGCGGGCGCTCCGGATGCTCCGCGACGAGGGCCTGCTCGAGATGGGCCGCGGCCGCGCCATCGTCGTCGCGGGCACCCCCGAACGCGGCGCCATCGTGACGAAGATGAAAGAGCTGCTCGAGCTCGGCCGCCGCAGCGGCTACCGGCGCGAAGAACTCGTCAAGATGCTCCAGACGCTGCCGGGCTGACCTGATGACGGCGCTCGCCCGCAAGCCAGCGCGCTCCGCTGAGCCAAGCGGGGACATCTCCGACAACGCGGCAGCGTCCCGCGCGTCGCGGGCCCTTCCGCAGCACGCCATTCTTGTAGATACGGACGCCTGCCAGCGTAGTGTCCATGTCCCCAGGGTCGTAGACCGCGACAACATGGATCCACTCCCCTGGCGTCAGCGGGCGGGTCGTGTCCTGGCTATAGAAACGCAGTCCCCATTCCTCCACGCCGGACATGCCCTCGGGTTGTCCGACGACGGAGGCCGCGACGACGTGGACGAATCCCTGCCTGGGCCGCTGCTGAACCTGAACGGCCAGGTCCGCCGCCGCACGGTCAGTCGAACCGGATATGACGGATGGTCGTCGCATGCCGGCGCAGCGAGGCTCGCAGCGGGCCGTCAGCAGACGGCCTGATCGCCAGGCCTGCCGAGCTGGCGACGGCATCAGCTACCTGGGCTACGGTCAGGCGGTCGGTGTGGATGTGCTCGCCGAATTCGGGGGCACCAAGCCGATGGAGATGTTCGCCCAGGTGCTCGACCGCCCAGCTTCCGCGCCTGACCCCAGTTCCCAGACTGCGCCTGCCCAGCCGCCGCCGCACGGTCGCCGGCTCAGCCAGCAAGGCGAAGTGATGCACCGCCAAGCCATCCTCCCGGAGGGAGCCGACGACCTCCCGGAAGTAGCCGGAGTCAACCAGCGTCATCGGGACGATGACCGGGCCGTCGTAGCCCGCCAGCGTCAGGCGGAGCAATTCCACGACGCTATGCCTCCAGGCCGGCAGATCCTGGAAGCTTCCCCGCAGCGCGGCCGGCAACATGCGGCGCATGCCGAAGCCGACATGCTCCGGGTCGCACACGACACTGCCCGGCAGCCGCCGGTTCAGCTCATAGGCCGTCGCGGTCTTGCCGCCTCCGAAAGGGCCGTTAATCCACAGCAGCATCCCGCCGGATCGTACTGGCCGACCCCGCCCTGAGCAAGCGCAGCCCACCGCACCAGGACCACCTCGCCTCGCCAGACCGGCAGATCAGCACCGTGTTGGCCCGGATGCGCAACCACATACTGTAAGCCGCCGACGCTTGCTGATAGCCACCGGCAAGGAGCTCGTCGTCGCTGACGAGCTGCCACACATCGCCGACGTCGGTCATGGGACGATCCTGCCGCCCACTCGGTCGTCAGCACCCATAAGAGGACGTATGGTCAGCGCATCAATTCGGTAGTTGCCGTCTGCTCTCCGCGTTGTGTCTGCGACCGTGCTCAGCACTGGACGGTGCCGGGCACAGAGATATTCGCTATCCGCGGCATCGGCATCCGGCGGTCAGCGATGGGCGCCGACGACAAACAGGCGAGGCCGCAACTGGTTGATCGCGGCTGCTGATCACGACGGGTAACAGCGGAGCGTCCTCGCCAATTACCTTGCGCGGAGGAGGCCCAGGGAGCGGGCCCGGCTAACCGCCGCGTCCCGGCTGTGGACGCCGAGCCTGTTATATAGGCGCGCTGCGCGCTCTTTGGCTGCGGACCGGGAGATGCCCAGCTTGTCGGCGATGACGGAGAAGGGGAGCGGTGTGGGCAGGTACCGCAGGACCTGAGCCTCTGCCATGGTGATCGACGCTGCTTTGACTCGTGCCCCGGCTTGACTGCTGGCTTCAGCGCCTATTTCGTCGGCGGCGACAATGGTGATGAGGGACTCCGCCACGGACTCGGCGGCCACCTCGTCGGCGGCTTTTATGGTCGCGGTGTCTTCGGCTACGGCGGCAGCGGCGGCCTGGTCGGCGGCGGCCACGATGAGGCCGGCCGCGGTCAGCGCCGCGACCGCCTCGTGGGCGGCCGCCTCTTCCACCAGCCCGGCTGTGATCAGCGCCCGGACGGCGTCGGCGGCAGCGGCCGACTGGATCCGCTCGGACTCAGCCACCGCCTCGGCCGCCTCGGCCCGGGCCGCAGCCATCGCGAGCACGGCACTGGCCTCTTCGGCCTGGGCCTGGGCGATCACCTCAGCTGCCTCCTCCATGGCGGCGACCTCGGCCCCCACCACCAGCCCGGTCTCGGCGGTCAGGAAGCCCTCGCCGACCAGCATGCCGCCGGTCTCCGCGATGGCGTCAAAAAGGGGGGCGGCCCAGTAGTGCTCGACGAGCAGGAAGGCCAGGGCGGTCCCTGGCTCGAGAGAATCGGCCAGAGCCCGCGCATCGGCCGGGTCGAAGGCCGGCAGACCGTCAGCTGGCACTGGCACACCCGGACCGCCGTCCGCTACGGGAAGCACTGCCGCCAGCAGCGAGCCGAAGTCCTCGTCATCACCGATACTCAGCCGTTCGATGGTGCCGTCCTGGATTCTGGCCACGAACAGCATGTCGAGCAGGCGAAGAACTCCCCGGCCGCGCAGACGATCGACCTCGGCCAGGATCTTGTCCTCCGAACCAGCGCCGCGGCCGAAGCTCAAGGCGATCACCTGGAGCGGTGCGGTCATCGTTGCCCTCCTTGTCCTGGCCCGTAAACGTCGCCGACAGTACCACCAACCGGCGTCACCGCCGGCTCGCGCATCCTCGTCTCTCCCAGCAGAAGAGGGGCCTGTCCCGGCGCAGCGGTCCGGGCTTCGCGGCGCACCCGGAAACCGGCTCAGCGGGCCGACCGCCCGAGCCACCTCTCGATACTCCGGCGTTCGCGCTTGGTCGGACGGCCCGTGCCGCGGTCGCGGGCAGCCACCGCGACCGCCTCCTCGCGGGGCGGAGGGGGAGGGCTGTTGTCGATATAGCACCCGGCGGCAACAGGTGCGCCGACACGCTTGGTGATGACCTGCTGGACGACCACGACGCGCTCGCGCCCTTCGTAGCGCAGCCGCACCTCATCACCGGCGCGTACGACATGCGCGGGCTTGACCCGCACCCCGTTGACCCTGACGTGCCCGGCTCGGCAGGCACCAGATGCAGCCGAGCGGGTCCTGGCCAGCCGGACCGACCAGATCCAGCTGTCCACCCGCCCAGCCTGATCATCTGCCACGCAGCAAACTGTACGTTGGCTGGGTCCAGCTTGGTGTCAGGGGCTGAACAGCTTCCAGTGCCCTTCGGAGACGACCTCAACGGTGCCGTCGATCACTTTGACGGCCGTCTCATCGTCTATTGCGTACGTCGGCACCGCCGCCGGCCGGCCCATGTCTCTGCGTTCGCCACGTCTTGGTGATCGTGGTATTCCACGTGCGGAATGATCGCGAAATCAACCGGTCACCTGTCGGCGGCACAGGGAAAATTCTTCGCGCCCTGGATCTGCGTGGCGGAGAATGCGTACCTGGCGCTGATTCCGGCGACGACCGGAGGACATCGATTGCGGTGAGGACGCGATGACCCTGCCGACTTTCGTGGTGATCGGGGCGATGAAGGCGGGGACCGTGAGTCTGCGTCATTACCTCGATGAGCATCCCGACGTCTTCCTCGGGCGCGGCGGGAAGTTCGGCGAGCCCAACTTCTTCACAGCTGAGTACAACTGGCCCCGCGGCCCTGGCTGGTACGAGTCTCTCTTCGACGGCGCCGGCCAAGCCGCCGCGATCGGAGAGTGCTCTCCGAGCTACACAATGGCCCCCGCCTTCCGCGGTGTCCCCGAGCGGATGGCACAGATCGTTCCGGACGCACGCCTGGTCTACGTGGTGCGCGACCCCATCGCCCGCATGCAGTCGATGTACATGCATCAAGTATCAGCCGGCCGGGAGCGACGCCGCGCGGAGGCGGCCCTGCTCGACGACCGATACCTCGGGCCAAGCCTGTACGGGTTCCAGCTCGCGGCGTTTCTCCACCACTTCGACCGCAGCCAGGTACTCGTGATCGCGAGCGAGGTGCTCCGCGACAGGCCACGTGAGGCACTGAGCGCGGTGTTCGGCCACCTCGCCGTCGACCCGGCCGCCGTCGACCTCGACGAGCGGCATCGCGACCACCGCTCGATGGACAAGCCCGTCCCGCGCCTGCACGATCTCACGTGGCTGCCCCGACGCCAGGTCAGGCTCCATCCGCGATGGCGGCCCGATCAGCGCACCGGGCTGGCCCGGGTCCTGACGACCCGGCGAGCGCGCGCCGACGACTCAGCGATCCCCCGCGAACTCCGCGACCGGCTCGCCGAGCGCCTTTCCGCCGACCTGCACCGCTTCGAGCACCTCCTCGGCCACCAGGTACCCAGCCACTGGAGATGGTCAACGTCAGTATCTGCCCCCGCCATGCAGTAGACCGCCTATGCCCTCTGGTGTGATGCAGCCACCAGAACGGCCTGAGTGCCACAAACGCCATGACGAACCACCGGGCACCTATCCAGTTACCGGAACGGTAAGTACGCTATTCAAGTTTCCGCTAGTGCTCCCGCGCGGCGCGGTCAGTGTCAGTGCCCTCCACGGGCTTCGGAACTCCCGGCGCGACCGCCTCGCGGATGACGTTCAGCTCGGCGTTCACGTGCTCCAGGCCGCCGAGCATCCTGTTGGCGGCCGTCTGCAGCTGATGTATCTGCGCGATCACGTCCGTGTTCGACCGCAGCAGAGCCAGGCTTGCCTTGGCCTGCTCGTCCGCCGACCGTTCCAGCTGCTCTATCCGGCCCAGCGTCACCTCCAGGTTCCGTTCAGAGCGGTTCGACGCCGCCCCGACCAAAAATCCGATGAACAGCTCGGCGACCGTGGTGATGAGATTCAAGGGAAAGTTGAAACCTTGCGAGGTAAACCAGGCGGGTAGCCAGTCCCCGCTCGCTATATGCGGGCCGCCGAGCGCGAAGGTGAGCGTCCAGGCGATCACAGCGACCAGCCAGATCATGATGTTGGTTGGCCGTCCCATCGCCGCTGACGTCCAGTCGGCGACCCGCTGGAACACCGATGCCTGCTCCGGGTCAGCGGTCAGGCCGCCGTGCGGGCTCTTGTACAGCTCAAGCTTGAGCCCGTGCCGGTCATGCAGGATGCTCACGCCGCACCCCCCGGCAAGACGAGCCAGCAGCCCATGACGATCACGACAATCACGATGAACCCTCTCCTCCCAAGCAGGAAACAGCGCCCCGGCGCAGGCCGCGCTTCGTGCACTGGCCAGCCTGTCCGCGCTGGGGAACGGCCGCGAACCACGATGAAGCGATTGACAGTGATCCTGCCCGGTCCGCCCGAGCCTGAGCAGTTGGACGGATAAATCGTGACGATGCGAGATGACCACCCCCGACAAGTGCAGGCGGCATCGGCTGGAGCCGCTCTGCCTGGCGGCCGCCAGCTGCCAGGCAGAGCTCCCCGTCGCCAGCGATCCGATCGGCACTCGCCGGTCACACACCGCGATCCCAGGGCAACGCGAACCGTTCTGGCACGAGCCCGGGCCGGCCACCATGACGGTCCATGTCGCGCTCGGACGACCGTTCTGCGCTCACCGCCCGCAGCATGCCTCCGCAGGAGTCCGGCCGGTTGCTTACTGGAGCCCCTCCTGTGATGGGGATGGCGATACGAGGAGCGTGGCTGCCTGCTGCTGGGTGAGCGCGCGGCCGGCAGCCAGCTCGGCATCTCACTGTTCGGCCGCGAGGGCCGCGCGGGCGGGAGCCAGGAACCGCTCGAGCACCACCACGTCGCGTTGTTTTATCGGGATGCCGGTCTTCTGCCGGACGGCTTCCACGGCGCCGGTCAGCCGGGCCGCCCGCAGGGCCTGGCCGAGCTGTGCGGCGTTGGCGGCGGACATTTCCAGGGTGGTGGCCAGGAGCTCGGGGTCACCGCAGCTGACGATGTAATCGGCCAGGCCGGCCAGCAGGTCGCGGGCCTCCCGGGCCCGGCCCGCCCGGAGGGCGACCCCGGCCAGCGATTGCTGGTCTATGGCTACGCCATGCATGTCCCCCTGCTTCCGGTCGATCGCGAGCGCCTCTTGCAGTACCTGCGTGGCGCGGTCGAAGTTGTCCGCGTCGCTTTCCAGCTGGCCGAGGTTCGTCAGGGCCGCGGCGAGCCGCATGGCACTGCCGACCTCGCGGGAGATGGCCGCGCTTTCCTCCAGCAGGGACCGCGCGGCATCCAGGTCGCCGAGGTGATGATGGGTGATGCCGAGGCTGTTGAGTTCTCGTGCCTGCTGGTCCCGGTCGCCGAGGTCACGCCAGATCGCCAGGCTGCGCTCGAGCACCGGCAGCGCGGCCTCCGGCTCGCCCAGCTGCTGCAGCAGGACCCCGAGCCAGTGCGCCAGCTGGGCCAGCGGTGCCCCGCCATCCTCGGCGGTCAGCTCGATGGCCCGTTCCAGCCACCGCCGCCCTTCGGTGATGTAACCATGCCGGTACCAGAACAGGGCCAGCGACTGGACCAGACGCAGGCCGGTGGCGGTCCGCTCGCGGTCGCCGGGCACCGGGCCCGCGGCGGGGTTTTCCAGCGACCAGGCCAGGGCGGCGCGCAGGTTGTCATGCTCGGCCTCCAGCCGGTCCAGGGCCGCCAGGTGCGCCGGGCCCGGGCCGCGCAGCTGCTCGTCCGCCCGCTCGGCGACCTGGGCGTAG
>Ga0335074_10001824_pt1 | contig 28883 bp, 23 predicted proteins | sample Lox_Sample_23_FD_206715 | JGI IMG/M metagenome (GOLD analysis project Ga0335074, IMG submission 206715) | Soil microbial communities from Loxahatchee National Wildlife Refuge, Florida, United States - Lox_Sample_2.3 | ecosystem: Environmental > Terrestrial > Soil > Wetlands | place: USA... | reverse complement strand
CTCCACCAGCTCCTTCGGGATCGACGGCAGCCTGGCTACCTCGCGCTCCAGTTTCTTGGCTTTGCTCGGCATAATACGCCTCCTTGGCGTCGGTTATGCCCCGCACACAGAATTACGGACAGGCTCCTGTGAGTCATAATCCAGCCGCAGACAGACTCCTGCCAGCACGACCAATTTAGTTACCCAGCAAGCGATGTCATCGCCATTTATGCTTCAATTTATTAACCCGATTTGCCTCGGCAATTCCGATACCAGCCCAGCTTCGCGTTTCGCGCGCGGCGCGGGAGTACACGATAGACGTCACCGCATTTACGCATGACCTCGCGATGCGGCGACACCATACTCCGTCACACCACCCCCTTCTCCCGCAACGCCTTCACCGCCGCCGCATCCAGCCCCAGCCGTTCCTGCAACACCTGCTCCGTATGCTCCCCCAGCAGCGGCGGTGGCAGGCGATAATCCACCGGCGTCTCCGACAGCTTCACCGGGTTGGCAATCATCTTCATCGTCTCGCCGGAGCCATGCTTCATCTCCACCACAGCGCCCCGCGCCACCACCTGCGGATCGGCAAACACTTCGGAAAGCTTGTTGATCGGCCCGCAGCCGATCTTCAAAGCCTCCAGCCGATCCACCCACCAGCTCGTGCTGTGCTGCTGCATCACCGGCGTCAGCGTATCCGTCACCAACTGTCGATGGCTCACCCGAGCAGCATTGGTGGCGAAGCGTTCGTCCTCCAGCAAGTGCGTCAGAGCAAACGCCTCGCAGAACCGCTTGAATGTCGGGTCATTGCCGATCGACAACACGATGTGACCGTCCTCGGTCGGGAACACCTGGTACGGCACGATATTCGGGTGCTGGTTACCAAGCCGTGGTGGGTTCTCCCCCGTCGCCAGGTAGTTCATGCCCTGGTTCGCCAGCCACGCCACATGCGTATCCAGCATGCCGATATCGATCTGCTGACCGGTATGTGTCCCTTGGCCCGTCGCATCGCGATGCCGCAGAGCCGCCAGGATGCCGATGCAGCCATACAGCCCGGCAAACAGATCGCCCACGGGCACGCCGACCTTCTGCGGCAACCCATCCGGTTCGCCGGTCAGGCTCATCACGCCGCCCATCGCCTGGATCAGCGAATCATACCCCGGCCGAGGCGCATACGGCCCCGTCTGCCCAAAGCCGGTGATCGAGCAATAGATCAGCCGCGGAAACTTCGCATGCAGTTGCTCGTACCCCAGCCCGTATTTAGCCAGCGCGCCGACCTTGAAATTCTCCACCAGAATATCGCACTCCGCGATCAGACGCAGCGCTAGGTCCTGTCCCTCCGGCTGCGCGATATCCAGCGTCACCGACCGCTTGTTGCGATTCACGCCAACGAAATACGCGCTCTCCTTGGTGTTCGGCATATAGGGCGGAGCAAACCCCCGCGTGTCGTCACCGGCACCGGGGCGCTCGATCTTGATCACGTCGGCGCCAAGATCGGCCAGCATCTGCACGCAGGTCGGTCCTGCCAGCACACGGGTCAGGTCAAACACGCGCAGGCCCGCCAGCGGGCCGGATGGTTCGCTCATGCAATTGTCTCCGCTTGCCGGGGCTTCCGCCCCGGTCCATACAGACTGCCGCTTATAAGTCGCCCGCCCGCCACGGCAACACCAGGCGGCCCGAGAACAATACGGGAGGAAACCGCCGGCAATGCCGGACTCCGCACTATTGCTGCGCCCAGGCGACAGCATCGAGACCCGCCGTTCCTGGATCGCCGCCGGCCTGGCGCTCGCTTTGCTTGCGGTCAGCTATGGCGCGCCGCTGCCTGTCGTGGTCGGGCTGAAGCCAATCCAGGCAACCTTGGGCGCCGACCGCTCTGTCGTGGCCCTCGCCGGTGCGCTGATCTGGATCGGCACCGGACTGGGCGGCATCGGCATGGGCTGGCTCGCCGACCGCATCGGCATCCGCGCCACTATCGCGCTCGGCGCGGTCATGTCGGCGTGTGGGCTTGCGCTGTCCTCCACGGGCAGCATCTGGGCGCTCTATATTGGCCATTTCCTGCTGATCGGCTTGCTCGGCAACGCGGCCTTCTACGCGCCGCTGCTGATCTACGTCAGCCGCTGGTTCGACCGCCGCCGCGGCACGGCGTTGGCGTTGATCTCCTCCGGGCAATATATCGCCGGCATGGTCTGGCCGACGGTGTTCGAGCGAGGCATCGAACGTTTCGGCTGGCAGACGACTATGTGCGGCTTCGCCGTAGCTACTCTGGCACTGATCCTGCCGATCGTCCTGTTGGGTCTTGCTCCCGCCCCCGAGCCGGCGGCGGCGCCGCTGCCACCAGGCCGACGTACCGGAACCCGACAGGTGCTTGGCCTGCCGGCCAACACGGTGCAGGCCATACTGTGCGTCGCCGCCTTCCTGTGCTGCGTACCGATGGCGCTGCCGGCGTCGCATCTGGTGGCGTTTTGCAGCGATCTCGGCATCCCGGCGACGCAAGGCGCGGCGATGCTGTCGGTGATGCTGGGCTGTGCATTCGTCTCACGGCAGTTCTGGGGCTGGTTCGGCGACCGTTACGGCGGGTTGCTGGCGGTCCTGGCCGGCTCTGCCTGCCAGGCCGCCGCCATCGCCTGCTTCCTGCTGACGCAAAGCGAAGCCGGGTTGTTCGTCGTTGCGACCGCCTACGGGCTGGGCTTCTCCGGCATCATCCCGTCCTACGTGCTGGCCGTCCGTGAACTGTTCCCGTCATCGCAGGCCGCCTGGCGCGTGCCGACGCTGTTATTCACCGGCATGAGCGGCATGGCCTTCGGCAGCTGGTTCGGCGGGGCCCTGTACGATCATTTCGGCTATTACGCGCCGGCATTCGGCTCCGGCGTGGTGTTCAACCTCGGGAACCTTGTCGTGGTCGGGCTGCTGGTATGGCGCCAGCGGCGCGGCGAAATGGAGCCGCAACTGTCGCTGCGTGGGGCATAACAAAGCAATGCGTCGGTGCGCCACTCCACCGTGATTGCTTCGTCCGCTGCAGTCCTCACAACGTCTCGAATTACCGCATGCTGGCAAACGCCAAGCCTGTGCCGGTAAGCGCCGGCGTGCGATACCCTGGGATGTAGGCGCTCCAGGCAACATCCATCCCACCAGCCGCCCCGGCAACGCAGATCCAGTTCCGGATCTCCGAACTTCCCGACTGTAACTTCGCCAGCGGCGCCGTCCGGAAGAACCCTGCATCCTTCCGCCGCAGCGCATCCAGCAGCACACGATCGAACGCTTCATCCACCACGAAATGGCTGAGGCCCCCTGACGCCATGATCCCCACGCGCATCCCGCCCGGGAACGCCGCCACCGCCCGCGCCAGCGCCTCACCCAACGCAAAGCACCTCCCCGGCGTCGGTTGGTTCGGCGCGTAATACGCGTTCAGAAACACCGGCACGATCGGCACCTCGGCGTTCGCCATGCAGAACCGGTGCACCTACGAATACGCGTGACCCTCGAACGTCCCCGCCGGCACCGCCCGCATCACCGAAATATCGAACCCATCCGTTTGCAGCGCCCCGATCAGATGCCGCGCTAGCTCCGGATGACACGGATGCTCCACCGCTTCCCCCACCTCCAGGTAACGCCGGCGCGCCAGCGCCATCCAATCGTCGCCCGCGACCGAAGCCTGCCCCGCGTTGCGGATCGTCTCCCCATAGTAAATGCCGATCGCCGGCATATTGGTGTGATCGAACAACTCCTCCTGGTCGTCCCCCACCACGATCAGCGCATCGAGCGCCGCCCCCGCAATGTCATCGGCCAAACGCGCGATCGACGCCTGCACCTCCGCATGCCGCCCCGCCAGCAGCTCCGGTGCAATGCGCGCCACGGCATCGGCCGGCGCAATCGCCAGCAGATCGTCATACCGGCATGGCTTTCCATCCAGATCGACATGCGCCCGCGCCCGATCGCGGCCAAGGAAGCCGCCATTCCAGTCCGCGGCCTGCGCCGCGAGCATCGGGCTATGCGATGAGCCAAACGCCGCCACCAGTCGGGCCATAGCGCGTCTCCTCCGAACCCTGCTCCCACTGCGACGGAGCATTCATATGCGGCATTTTCGTTCTTTCCGCTCTGTCACGCAACCGGTGGCATCCCACCGCATTCACCACCGACGGTGCCCCAGTACGCCGCCATCGCAAGGGGAGATTCCTATGTCCGAGACAAGAAGGAATCGAGACGCCGCCGTACGCGCCTCAGGCGAGGCATTGGAACGCGGCGAAACCATAGCGCAGGAGGCCGCGGAAGAGTTCCGCGGCATGGGCGAAAGCGTCGCGGATACTGTAGCAAAGACCGCCGACGCAGCGGTCAAAATGAGCCAGCGCGTGGTCGAGCAAGGGCGCGAAGTCATCATGCTCGGCATGTGCGCCGCCGCCGGAATGAATGGCCGCCTGGCCGAGGTCGGGTGCGGCAGCAGCCATCGCGCGCTGGGCTCCGCCGCCCGCGCTCTCCAAATCTGGCACGCAGCCGGCGACAGCAGCGCGGAGAATCTGCAAGCACTGTTCTCGAGTTATCTGCGATTGGGACACGGGCTGCAACACATGCAGCATGTCTGGCTCGATATGCTCGATCGTGCGATGGACGAGGCGTCGCGCGCCCCGCAAGACCTGTTGCGCTGCAAGTCGCCGGAGCAATTTGCCGAGGTACAGCGCAACCTCTATCTTGGTGCTGTGAATCGCGCGGTGGAATCCAGTTCAACGCTGCTGCAGCTCGCCGTCCAAACGGCGCAGCAGGCCATGCGCCCGGTGTCGGCCGGCACCGGTAACGGAACACGCGCATGACCTTGGCCGCCTGGCGGGCACGCCTCTCTACGCCGCCCCGGCCGCCGGGCGGCCCGCCCGATCCTGATCCTGATCCCGACCCGGACGCACCGCCCCCCATCGAGGAACCGCCACCGCCCATCCCCGTGCCGCCCGATCCCGGCCCGCCGCCTATCCACGCAGCGATCAGTCGTGAACTCGCGGGGTGTCCGCCGGGCCGGTGATCCACGCATCGGGCCCGTCCCGCGCCATCGTTGCCTCACGCCGTGCCATCGCACCGATAGTGATGCCCAGCTCTAACTCTGTCGGATCGCGGCCAAAACGGCCTCGGAACCAGTTCCTAACCGCTTGTTCCGAAGGCGGATAACCCTGAGCCGGCAGCTCAACCTCCGTGGCGTCGCTTTGCGTTCCATCGGCCAACGCGCGGACTCCCTTTTGTTTCCGCGTGAACCAACGGGAACGGACGTGGTTCCCGATTGCGTGAGGATTGATGTGTCTCCCGCCAGGATTTATGCGTCTCCCACCGTCTGAGGCGCGCCCGCGCCCAACCGGTTGCCCGGCCAACTGATTACCCGGATCGTGAACGCCTGGCCCTTGGCAAGCCGCTCGATATCGGATTAACCGTTACACCACGGCTTTCAGTCGCAAAAAAACAATGTTCGTCGCTTGCGTGTGCGCAGGAAGGCAACATGTGTCGGTACAAGTTAAAACTGCCGGCGCGAGGACCCCCTCGTGTGTAAGGCACGTTCAAACATGGCCGCTGGGAACCTGGCAGAGATGTCAGTTTTGACGTCACCGGCTCGATAACGGGAGGGCCGCCGCACGATGCATCTGAACCCGGCCCGGTCGCTCCGGCCCGCCCACGCTGCAGCCAGGCACACAAGTTCCTGCCTGCTTGCCCCCCTGCGCGCCCCCCTGTTTCTTGCCCCCCTGCTGTTCCTCTCCGCGTGCGACGGAATCCTGGATCCGCGAGGCCCGATCGGCAATGCCGACGGCCTCATCATGCTCAACTCACTCGAGATCATGCTCGCGATCGTCATCCCGACGCTCGTCGCCGCCTTGATCTTCGCCTGGTGGTTCCGCGCCTCCAACACCAGGGCGCGCTATCTCCCGCATTTCGACTATTCTGGCCGCCTCGAGGTGATCGTCTGGGCCATCCCCATCCTGGTGATCCTCTTCCTCGGCGGCGTGATCTGGATCGGCTCGCATGATCTCGACCCGTCCAAGCCCATCACATCGCGCAACCAGCCGATCAACGTGCAAGTGGTCGCACTCGATTGGAAATGGCTGTTTATCTACCCCGATCAGGGCATCGCAACCGTTAACCAACTGGTCGTACCGGCCGACACGCCGATCCATTTCTCCCTGACATCCGCGAGCGTGATGAACGTGTTCTTCGTGCCCCAGCTCGGCAGCATGATCTACGCGATGAACGGCATGGTTAGCCAGCTCTGGCTCCAGGCCGACCGCCAGGGCGACTACTTCGGTGAGTCGGCGCAATTCAGCGGCGACGGTTTCTCCGGCATGCACTTCACCATGCACGCCGTAACATCGGCGGACTTCAACACCTGGGTCAATGGCGTCCGGCAGGGCAGGGGGCCCACGCTCGATTGGACCGGCTATTTGGACCTCGCAAAGCAAAGCCAGAACGTCCAGCCGTACGTTTACCGCACCGTCGATCTGTCCCTGTTCCGCGCCATTTCGACGCAGAGCCTGCCGCCGGGACCTGGTCCGAAGACCGGACGCAGCGGCGAACAGGCTCATCCACGTCCGGAGGGTTGACATGCTCGGCAAGCTCACCTGGCAGGCCATCCCGTTCGACCAGCCGATCCCCCTGGTGGCCGGCGGCGTCGTCTTCCTCATCCTGGTCGCCGTCGTCATCTGGATCATTGTCAAGGGCCACCTGCCGTATCTGTGGAATGAGTGGATCACCAGCGTCGATCACAAGCGCATCGGCGTGATGTACATGTTGCTGTCGCTGGTCATGCTGCTGCGCGGCTTCATCGACGGGCTGATGATGCGCTCGCAGCAAGCTCTGGCATTCCGCGCCCCCGGCTATCTGCCCCCAGAGCATTACGACCAGATCTTCTCGGCCCACGGCACGATCATGATCTTCTTCGGCGCCATGCCGATGGTGATCGGCCTGATGAATTTCGTCGTGCCGTTGCAGCTCGGGGTACGCGACGTCGCCTTTCCAACGCTGAATTCCACCAGCTTCTGGCTGACCGCGACGGGCGCCCTGCTGGTGAACGTCTCCCTGGTGGTCGGTGAGTTTGCCCGCACCGGCTGGCTGCCTTATCCGCCCTTGTCGGAAGCGACATACACGCCGGGCGTCGGTGTCGATTACTACGTCTGGGCGCTGCAGATTTCCGGCGTCGGCACCCTGCTGACCGGCGTCAACTTCGTCACCACGATCCTGAAGATGCGCGCCCCCGGCATGAGCTACCTGCGCATGCCCGTCTTCTGCTGGACCGCCCTGGCCTCGAACCTGCTGATCGTCGCCGCGTTTCCCGTGCTGACCGCGACGCTCGCCATGCTGGCGCTGGACCGTTACCTGGGCTTCCACTTCTTCACGGACACCGCCGGCGGCAACCAGATGATGTTCGTCAACCTCATCTGGGCCTGGGGCCATCCCGAAGTCTACATCCTGGTGCTGCCAGCGTTCGGCGTGTTTTCCGAAGTCATCCCCACATTCTCCGGCAAACCCCTGTTCGGCTACCGTTCCATGGTTGCCGCCACATTGTTCATCTGCATCGTCTCCTTCACGGTTTGGCTGCACCATTTCTTTACCATGGGCGCCGGAGGTGACGTGAACGGCGTGTTCGGCATCGCCACCAGCATCATCGCCGTCGGCACAGGAGTAAAAATCTACAACTGGATGTTCACAATGTACGGTGGCCGCATCCGCTACACCACGCCGATGCTGTGGTCCGTCGGGTTCATCGTCACCTTCGTGATCGGCGGCATGACCGGCGTGATGCTCGCCGTCCCCCCCGCCGATTTCGAGCTGCACAACAGCCTGTTCCTGGTTGCACATTTCCACAACGTGATCATCGGCGGCGTGGTGTTCGGCGGCTTTGCCGGCCTGACCTACTGGTTCCCCAAGGCATTCGGCTTCCGCCTGCATGAAGGCTGGGGCAAGGCTTCGTTCTGGTTCACGTTCATCGGCTTCTATGCGACCTTCGTCCCCTTGTACGTCGCCGGATTGCTCGGCATGACACGGCGCCTGCAGGAATACGATGTGGCGTCTTGGCAGCCCTGGGTTCTCGCGGCCGGCGTTGGTGTACTCGTCACGCTGGTCGGTGCGGTGTGCCAGGTGACACAGCTTGTCGTGAGCATCCTGCACCGCGACGAGCTCCGCGACGAAACCGGCGATCCCTGGGACGGCCGTTCGCTGGAATGGTCCACCGCGTCGCCGCCGCCGGCGTTCAACTACGCGGTCCTGCCGAACGTGCAGGGCGAGGAGCCGTATTGGGAAATCAAGCGCCGCGCCATCGAAACCCAGCAGCTCGCAGCCGAACCCGACTACAAACCGATCGAACTTCCGCGCAACAGCCCTACCGGCTTCATCACCGCCTTCTTCGCCACGATCACCGGCTTCGCGCTGATCTGGCAGATTTGGTGGATGGTCGTAGTCGGCCTCGTCGCGGCCTACCTTGTGTTCGTGGTCTTCGCTTGGCGCGACGTGACCGAATACGAAATTCCTGCGTCGGAGGTCGCGGCGATAGACCGAGCCCGCCGCACCGCCCGCCAGCAATGGCTTGATACGCACGCCCGCGTCGGAGAGCAGGTATGAGCGTCAGTCAGGCTCTGCCCGGAACCCATCGGCGGGATATGGATGCGTACCGGCTGCGCCACGGTCACGGCGGTGGCCATGGCGGCCATGATTTCCCCACCGGCCACGGCGAGGGCGGTCCCGCGCCACGCCATGTCGTTGTCGCCTATGGATTCTGGATTTTCATCCTCAGCGACATCATCATGTTCTCGACGTTCTTCGCGGCGCATGCGGTGCTGGCGACAGCAACCGCCGGCGGTCCGTCGGGAACCGTGATGTTCAATCCTGCGAATGTCGCGTGGGAAACCACTGCCCTGCTGTTGTCGAGTTTCACCTGCGGCCTGTCCGCCGTGGCAACCCGCGCGCGCAGCCTGGTATGGACCGAAATCGGCCTGCTGATCACGGGTGTGCTTGGCGTCGCCTTCCTGGTCCTGGAATGCCGGGAATTCGCCTCCTTCGTGGCACGCGGTGCCAGCCCGGAAGCCAGCGCCTTTCTGTCATCGTTCTTCGCCGTCGTAGGCTGCCACGGCCTGCACGTTACGGCAGGTCTGCTGTGGCTGGGCACCATGATGGCACAGGTCTTCGTTAAGGGCTTTCGCCCAGACATCCTGCGCCGCTTGCTCTGCTTCAACCTGTTCTGGCACGCGCTGGACATAATCTGGGTTGCCCTGTTCACCATCGTTTACCTGATAGGGTTGGGCCGATGAACGACACCAATCATGATGGGGACCCGGACTTCGGCGATGTCGGTCCCGGCTATATGGAAACGGTCGACGGCGGCATCCGCGCAGGCATCCAGGGCTATGTGCTGGGCCTGTTTTTGGCAGCCCTGCTGACGGCAGCCGCCTTCTATATCGAAGGCACGCATCTGATCTGGGGGCCGGGCATTGCCGTGGCGCTGATCGTGCTGGCCGTGGCCCAGATCGGCGTGCATCTCGTGTTCTTCCTGCACATCACCACTGCGCCCGACAACACCAACAACATCCTGGCGCTGGCTTTCGGCGTGCTGATCGTAGCGCTGATCTTTGTCGGCTCGGTGTGGATCATGGCGCACCTGAACGACAATCTGATGCCAATGCACGGGGCGGTGCCAATGCAGCCGTGATCGGCGCGCGAACAACCGGTGGTCAACTAACAAGAAACAACTCGTCATGGCCGGGCTTGTCGCGGCCATCTACGCACCGCTGATCGGGCCTCACCGCGACGACACCCGATCAGCGTGGGAAGATGGCCGGCTCAGGCTCGGCCGCGACGAGGAGGGTCGGCGCCGCGACGTTTCACTCAGTCGCGAGTCGGCCACCAAACCGGTGCCAAACTCGCAATAATATCCCGTTATGACGGCTCCGCCCGCACCGCCCGCCGCAGCATCAGCGCCGCCGCTTCACGCGCAGACATGCCAACGCCCACACCAGCCGCTTCCGCATGCTGATTGGCAACGGTGACAACCCCCTCGCCATGAATGCTGCGCGCGTTCCCCAATTCGGCACTCAGGTGTGACACCGCGGCGCACGCGATTCCCATGTCCTGCAAAATCCACAACCCCGCGATGGCCATCTGCGCACGGCCGAAGCCGCCATCGCTGCCGATCACGCCACGCGGCAGGATGCGGTGGTTGTACATGTGCACTGTCATCGTCGTATCCACCGGCGTGCCGACGCAGAACACGTCGCGCGCGCGATCGCCGCGCGGCAGACCCATGCTCCAGCAGCCGAAAATGCCACCATCCTCACCCGCCTGAATCACGAAATCGCCATCGCCTTCCGCATTGGCGAGATGCCGCGGCATGCCGTACGGCGCGCGCAACATCAGCACTGCCGCTTCCTGCGTGGAGAGCCCCGGCTGCACGCCCAGCATCGCCCCGGTCGCATTGACGCGGCTGATCACGCCATCGTCCCAGACCGACCGCCCGACACACATTTCGGCGCTGAACACGCTCACCGCGGCCGCGGGCACGTGCACGCTGTCTGCCAGCGCAAGACCGCCCACGCCGGAATCGTTGCGCCCAATCCCGGCATCCACCGCGATGACGCCGCGGAGGCCACGATTGAGCAAACCTACGGTCGGTGGCGCAGCGAGATAGGCGGCATGCACCAGCACATCGCGCGGCGCATTGATCGGCGCCGCCGACTGCGCGACCAGCGAGGGCGAATCGATCACCACGATGTTGCCATCGGCCGTGGTCACGCCGTGGAAGGCGCGGTTGCCGAATTCCAACGGCGGCACGCCGCCTGGGGCATGCAGAATGCGCGGCATCGATTAGCCTCCCATCTTCCAACCATCTCATCGGCCAACGCGCCGCGCCGCAAACCGCGTCACGCCAGCGCGACCGCGATGCCGCACAACGCCCGCAGCACCAACACTGCGGATGCTACCAACCTGACGTTGCCACCGGAATATGCTGCGGCCACGGTTGGCAGCGTTCTGCGCCTGCCCCAGGCATCGAACCGTTTGCATCCCGCGACGAGCATTCCACGCCTGATCCACGTTTGATCTGCATCAAAGCCAAGTCGCAAGGTCCGGCCTACACGATCGACAGATGCACGAACGCCGCGCGTGGTCGCCGGGGGTCGCGCAGGCGCGAAGGGGATGATGTCGGACTTCCGCAACGGGCGACGGTCGCGGCGGCTGGCGCAAGTCCACGGCTCCACAACATCGACAAACTCCCGATCCTGGCAAACCTGGTGCGCCGTGCCGTGCTGCAAGCCGCCGGCGCCGCGAACGAGGAGAGTGTGCGATGACCACGCGACGTGAACTCGGACTGGGACTGCTCGCCGCGGCCGGCATGGCGATGGCACCGCGGTTGGCCGCCGGTGAGGCGGGGGCGCCGCTTGCCGCAAGCCAGGCACTGGCGCCGATCGCCTTGCCACCACCACGAGCCGATTTCGGCTGCTCCATGGTGCAGGCGCTACGGCGACGATGCTCCACGCGAGCCTTCGCACCACGGCCCTTGCCACCGCAGGTTCTCTCCGAGCTGCTGTGGTCGGCCTATGGCATAAACCGTCCCGCAACGGCTGACCGTACGGCGCCCTCGTGGCGGCATTCGCGCGAGACGGAGATTTTTGCCGCCATGGCCAATGGGGTATGGCGCTACGACCCGTTCGCGCATCGGCTGGTGCCGCAGCTTGCCGGTGATGTGCGGGCGCAGTGCGGCGTGCAGGATTTCGTCGCTATCGCGCCGCTGAACCTGGTTTACGTCTCCGATGCCGAGCACATGGATGGCGTTTCGCGCGAAGAGCAACGGCGGTTTGCCGCGGCGGATATCGGGTTCATCGGGCAAAACGTGTATCTGTACTGCGCCTCGGAAGGCCTGAACTGTGTGTTCCGCGGTTCACTCGACACCGACCGCCTGGCGCGGACGCTGAAGCTGGGAGAGACGCAGTTCATCAGCTTCTCGCAGACGGTGGGATATCCGCAGGGGTGACCCGCCGCTTGTACTCATGGTGCGACTCGGACGGATGAGACCGGCCTCGGCGCGTATCCACATTTTTGGGATACATCCGCATTTTCCGTACAAGACGGGTCGACCACCGGCGAGCTAAAGCCGGGGCTGGCGGCCTGGCCGAGGCAATGTTCCCGGGGCGGGAGAGGTTGAACCGCGCACAAACCGCGGCGCTAACAGAACTGAGGTGAGGTGCGACCGCCAATGGCAAGCGACCAGGTCGCCATCGATTTACTCTACGCCCGATTTGGCCGATCAATGTTATTGCTCGGCCTTCTTGTGTCGGTCATGTGGCTCATCGCGGCACTCTCGTACTACCTGTCAAGGGAAACGGGAACTGATTGGTTTTCCCGCTCGGGTTCGCTGATGGCTCTGGCCGGCGCAGTCACCTCCTTTCGGGCCGTCGGTGTGTATCAGCACAAACTCGCGATCGCTCTTCGAGAAGGTCTGGTGTCGGTCGCACGGGAAGTCGAACTTACGCTTGACCCACCAAGGTCGTTCCGGTTCGTCACATATTCTGGCTACCTGACTGGCATCATCGGCACGGCCATCTGGGGTTACGGAGATCTGCTACTACGCTAGCGCCGCATTCAGCCATCACCTCGCCCTCGCTCCGCCTGGATGCAGCGCATATCGAATCCTGGCAAAAACATGCAACCGAAAGCCAAGGGTAAAGATGGATGAGACCGGCTGTCCCAGTCGTCACCCTCGCCGACCTTGGGTGCCGATTGCTCGTGTTGTGCCTGGCAGGTTGTAGCGCCTCACCGTCGCAGAACATGTTCGGTTCGTTTTTCCCGGCCTGGATGCTCTGTGCCGCCGCCGGAATCGTCATAACGATCTGCCTGCGCCAGATCCTGTCCGCGCTTGGCGTCAGCCGGTATGTGATCGCGCCACCGCTGACCTGGCTCTCCGTCGCGGTGTCCGGCACCCTGCTTGTCTGGCTGCTTTGGTTTGGTCACTAGATGAGGCTCGCACCCATCCAGAAAGGCGTGGGCGTCCTGGTCAGCCTGCTGGCCTTCGCCGCTGTGATTCTTTCCATCGCCCTCACCGCACGGCGTCTCGACGTGCGGCCAAGAACAGATGATGCGTATGTGCAGGCCGACGTGGTGCACATGGCGCCGGATGTCAGCGGCCGGATCGTCGAACTTGATGTGCAGGACAACCAGGCGGTGCACCGGGGCGAGGTATTGTTCCGCATAGACCCGGTCCCTTATCGGCTGCGTGTAGAGCAAGCGCGGGCGACGGTGCACAGCCTGGAAGGCAAGCTCGCGGTCACCGCGGACCAGGTAGCTGCCCAGACCAGCACCGCGGATACCGCCAACCGCGGCATCGCCAGCGCCGAGGCCCAGTTGACCCTCGCCGCCTCGACGCTCGCGCGGATGGAGCCGCTGCTGCCGCGTGGCTACGTCACCGCGGAGCAAGTGGACCAGGCGCGGACCGCCCGGCGGACAGCGGAAATTGGCGTGCAGCAAGCGCGGCTGCAGGCGCAAAGCGCACGACAAGCGATCAGCAGTACCGAACCGGTCGCCGGGGAGCTGGAAGCCGCCAGGGCAACATTGGCGTTGGCCGAACGCGACCTGCGGCTGACCGACGTGATTTCTCCGTGCGACGGCCGCATCACCGCACTGGATATTGCCGAGGGCGAGTTTGCCGTCACTGGCAAGCCAGTGTTCACCATCATCGACACCGAGCACTGGTATGCGATTGGGAATTTCCGCGAAACGGACCTGAGCGGAATCAGGCCCGGGCAGCGGGCCCTTGTGTATGTGATGCAGGCGCCACGCGTCCCGGTGCAGGGGGTCGTCGACAGTATCGGCAGTGGCGTCGCACCGGATGAAGGGGCGACCTTCCTGGGTCTCCCGCACGTCCCGCGCAGCCTGAACTGGGTCCGCATCGCGCAGCGCTTTCCGGTTCGCATTTTGCTCGACAACCCACCGCCAACCCTCATGCGGATCGGCGCATCGGCGGCGATTGTGATCGAACGATGAGCGCCGCCCCCATCATCGATCAGGCGCACACGTCCAGCCTCGCGCAGCTTTGGCGGCTGTTGATCGACCCCACGCCGGGGCGGCTGGCAAACACATTGCGAGTCGTCGTGCTGGTACTGATTGTCGTGGCCATCGGTGAGACGTTCCGCATCCCGGAAATCGCCGTCTCTGCCTACATCGTGCTCTTTGTGTCGCGTGCCGAAGCCGCATCCACGGCGATCACCGCGCTGCTCGCTGGTGTCGCCGCGATCCTGGCGATCTTCGCTGCCATGGTGGTGCTGATGGTCAGCCTCTCGCAGCCGGCGCTGCGCATCCCGATGATCGCGGGCATGACGTTCGTGGCGATGTTCCTCGCCCGCACGGGCGGCGAACTGGCGCCGGCATTGTTTGCCGCCGGTTTCATCGTCGCCTACGGCCTGACTCTCGGCGACGAAGTGCTCGGCTTCGCGCTGATGCCGGGCTCGGCAGCGAACACCGGCGCGTTCACACTCCCCGAAATTGCCTACATTCCGCCGGACGAAGCGCTGGTTCGGTTCCTGCTCTGGCTGGCCCTCGCGGTCGCCATCCCGGTTGCTGTAGTGATCATCGGCAACCTGCTGACGGGCCGAGACCCGGCCCTGTTGCTTCGTGCGGAACTGATCGAACGCTTGCGCGCGGCCGCGGGATATTGCGAAGGCCATCGAGGCGCGGATCGACGCATCGACGCCATGGTATGGGAAGGCACCAATGATTTGTTGAAACTGCGCCATCTGTCAGGCCTGCTCAAGAAATCCACACACCGCGCGCCGATCATCGAGATTCAACGACTGCTGCTTTTGCTGCTGGCCGTCCGGCGAGTCAGCGGCGGCGCAACGGATCAGCCGGGATTGGTCCCGGCGGCGCAATTCTGCCGGGACGCAGCGCAGGCACTCGCAGACGGCAGTGTGACCTTGCCGCAAGCCCCTCCGATTGCCTTGACCGGCGCCGCGGCCCCTTTGGCCACGCAGATCAGTGTCGCGCTCCAAGCAATCGCGGAGCAATCCGAGGCCGCGCCGCCCGCACCGGCCGGCCCGCGCAGCCTTCTGGCGCCCGATGCCTTCAAAAATCCCGAATACGTGCAGTTCGCCCTGAAGGTCACACTGGCCGTATTGCTCTGCTACTTTGCCCAGAGCATGCTGGACTGGCCGGGCATCCACACCTGCATGATCACCTGCTTCTTCGTCTCCCTCGGTGCGGTCGGCGACACCGTGCACAAGGCGACGCTGCGGCTGTCGGGCTGCATCGCTGGCGCCGTGCTAGGAATCGGCACGATCCTGTTGTTGATGCCGCAGATGACCGATCTGGGAGACCTGCTGCTTGTCGTCGCAGTGGTGACATTCCTGGCAGCGTGGCTTGGCTTCGGCGGCGAGCGCATTTCCTACGCTGGCTGGCAGGTGGGCCTGGCGTTCTACCTCAGCACCTTCCAGGACTACGGCCCGACACTGGACATGGAAACGGCGCGCGACCGGGTCGTGGGGATCATGCTGGGCAATGTCGTGATCTTCGTCATCTTCACGACACTCTGGCCGGTCAGCGCGGCCACTGTTGCGCGGCGCCATCTGGTGCAGGCGGTGGATCACCTGGCCGCCCTGTTCCGAACCGGAACGGCGCCGGCAGAACATCAATCGGGCTTCGCTGAGGCAATGCGCGACGCGCGGGCCGTGATGGTGAACGAGCCATTTGAGAGCCACATGATGCTGCAACGGACAGGCCAGCGGCAGATCGACCGAACAGTACTGGTTCAGATTCAGGCGCTGCTGGTGCCTGTCCTGGTAATTCTCGATCTGCGGCGGGAGGGTCCAGAGGCGCCGGATGTCGCTCAGTACAACACCGCCTTGAGTGCCTGGTTCCAGCGTGCTGCCGCCTGGATCAGGGACGGCAGCGGCGCGGCCGAGATCATGGCAAGCCTGCCCCGCCCGCCGGACGCAAGCGAACCGTTGCATACCTGGCTTTGCGTTCTGAACGACGACATACGCGAGATCGTGGCACGGACCACACCGCCCGCGCGTCCAACTCTCGCTGCCACACCGAACGAGTTGAGCCTTGCTGCGAATTAGTAGCCAGTACCAGAGGATCGCGCGTCGCCACGTGAAATGTCATTGCGAGGAGCGCAGCGACGAAGCAATCCCCCGCAAGGTAAGCTTCGACACCGCGTCCGGCAAGAGATTGCTTCGCCGCAAGGCCTCCCCCTCCCCTTGCGGGAGGGGGTTGGGGGGAGGGGTCGAAACGTACAATCCTTGCGTCGCGCGCAGTTCCATCCAGTCGCGGGTCGGCCGCACTGGCCGGTGGTCAACTCGCAAGGACACATTCTGGCATATCGCAATGACACGTACGGGCACGCGTTTCCAGTCCGGCTGCAAGCGCGTGAGGCGCCTGATTGGGGCATTAGCCGTCTGTGTCGTCGCCGCGGGCTGCAACGACACGCGCGACCTCGCGCCGTCCACCCCCGATACCCCCTGGCCGGTCCCGGCCTCCGCCATGCCGATGGCTCACGAAGTCGCTCCCGTTTCCACAACGCCCCCAACCGAGGTCAATCCGGCGCAGCGCTACTCCCTGGCCGAACTGATCGACCTCGCGGAGCGCCGCAATAAGGCAACGCGCATCGCGTGGGAACAGGCGCGACAGGCCGCGATGAAAGTGGGAATCGCACAGGCCGCCTTCCTGCCTGTGCTCACGGCCGAGGCTATTGGCGGCTACCAGCGGATCGCCTCGCCGTTTCCCAGCAACCTGGTGCCACGCGGCTTCATCACCGCGAATACGGAAGAGGTGCTTCCCACGCTCGCGATCAGCTACCTGCTGTTCGACTTCGGCGCTCGGCAGGCGGCCGTGAATGCCGCACGAGACCTTTCTGTTGCCGCGAATGTCACCTTCACCGCCGCGCACCAGAAGCTGATTTTCGAAGTCGCACGCGCGTATTTTTCCCTCGACGGCGCCGACGCCGCGCTGCGTGCCGCAGAGCAGGCGCTGAAGGATGCGCAGGAGCTGCAAAGCTCTGCGGAAGCCTTGCAAGGACGCGGTCTGGCAACAATCGTCGCGCTCCAGGAAGCACGGCGCAATACCGCACAGCGGCGGTACGATCTGGCGCTTGCGCACACGGCGCAGCACGACGCGGTCTATGCACTGCTCACTGCGATGGACCTGCCGCCCACCACGTCATTGCAGACCCTCGACGTCTCGACGCGTCCGCTGCCACAGCCTGCCGGCATCACACTGGAACGCCTGCTCGCCAATGCGTTGCGTCAGCGTCCGGACCTGATTGCAGCGGTGGCGAAACTGCGCGCGTCAGACGAAGGAATTGCAGCTGCCCGCTCGGAGTTTCTGCCGAAGGTGTCGGTCAGCGCGAACATCCAGGGAAATCTCGGTCAGATCAGCGTGGATGGAACGCCCTACGAAGGGGTGAAAGAGCCCCAAGCCGGCGTTTTCCTGAACTTCCACTGGCCCTTGTACCAAGGTGGGTTGCTGCAGAATAAGTTGCGCGAAGCTGAATCCCAGCACGACGAGGCGATGGCTGCCGTCGAGGAGATCCGTAATCAGGCTCTGCGCGAAGTGGCTCTCGCCTACGACCAGCTCGAGACGGGTCTGCAGCAATACGACGCGGCACGCGCGTTTCAGACCGCGGCAGAAACCGCATTTTCCTCGGCCAGCGATTCCTACGCGCACGGCATCGCCACGTTCACTGATGCCGCAACGGCCGAGGCGTCGCTGGCGGCGGCGCGTGCCGATGTGGTGCGTGCACACACGCAATCGCTGGTCAATGCCGCGGCCCTGGCGTTCGCCACAGGGGCCCTGAATGCAAGCACGGCAACCGGTATTGGCTTGCGCTGACAGTCAGGCGACTTTGCGGGGCCGTTACCGAACAGAGTAGCCGGGCTCGTTCTGCAGCTCGCGGTTGCTTGTTAGGTTCGACCCGTCACCGATTCGTGCTGAACCCGTGCCAATGCTATAACCTGGCTCGTTCCGGAGTTGCTTCTGCTGCTGCTGGTAATTCTTGCTGGAGCCACTGCCAATATCCGCGGCATTCGCAATCCCCATGCCCAGCGTAAGCACAATCGCGGCTGCACCTGCCATAATCTGTGCTTTCATCGTAACCCCCTCCTGTTCAGCCTCGCTCGGTTGCGGGCAATGCATCGTTGGGCTCAGGCGCTGTGCGTGGTTGAAACAAAACGCGCCGGGCCGATGCACCAACTTCCGTGACACTGCATGGGATCGTAGTGTTCTGAAGAGATCGCAACAAATACGAGATTTCGCACAACACCTGTGCATCTGCGGAGTAGGCGCATGCCCGGCAATGGGGCGGTTTTTCCTGTCGTCTGTCCGATACTTTTTCCCAATTGAAGGTTCTTGTCAGTACGACATTTTTCTTGCGCCATTCCTTCGGCGCAGCAGCGTTCGACGAGCGGAGCGCGTTGCAATGGATAATTGGTCTGGGATCGAAGCGTTATGGCCGGAACATCGGCGCCCCGATCGCCGAGCTTTCAAACCACCACCCCAACAACAGCTGGGCCGCTATTGACTGTCCGCCACCCCAAGGCGCGATAGTACCTCAGCCCCAAATAACGGGAGCCCCCATTCGGGAGGACAAATCATGCTGCAAACCGGGCGCGTCGTGTTCGGCAAAATGGAGCAGGTGCTGTTTGGGGTTGCGGCGGCCGATGGCGTCGCAGAGGAGGCACGGCGCCTCGACGCAAGCCGCGTGTTTCTGATGGTCAGCGGCACGCTCAACCGCACACCGGGCACGATTGACGCGGTGCGCGCCACCCTCGGCAACCGCCATGCCGGCACGTTCGAGCGCATGCCGCCACACACGCCGCGCCACGCCGTGATCGCGGCGACAGCCCAGGCGCGCGAGGTGCAGGCAGACCTGATCGTCACCATCGGCGGCGGCTCGATCACCGACGCCGCCAAGGCGGTGCAGCTTTGCCTCGCCAGCGACATCGCCACGCCCGAGGCGCTGGACGCGTTGCGCCCGGTGAAGTCACCGGATGGCGCGATGGTACCCCCGCCCTGCCATCCGCCGACAGTGCCGCAAATCGCTGTGCCGACCACGCTGTCCGCGGGCGAGTTCAGCGCCATCGCCGGCGTGACCGACGAGCGCACCAAGGTGAAGGAATTGTTCCGCCACCCGATGATCATCCCGCGCACCGTCATACTCGATCCCTTGCTGACCGTTCACACTCCGGAATGGCTGTTCCTGTCCACCGGCATCCGCGCGGTGGATCATTGCGTGGAGGGAATCTGCTCTCGCGCCGCGAACCCCTACGCCGATGCGCAGGCGTTGCGCGGTCTGGCCCTGCTCGCCCGCGGACTGCCGCGCGTAAAAGACAACCCGCAGGATTTAGAGGCGCGGCTGGATTGCCAGATGGGTGCGTGGCTTTCGATGGGGCCGCTGGCGGCCGGCGTGCCGATGGGGGCGAGCCATGGCATCGGGTATGTGCTTGGCGCGGTGTTCGACATTCCGCACGGCCACACCTCCTGCATCATGCTCCCGGCGGTGATGCGCTGGAACAAGCCGGCGAACGCCGATCGTCAGGCCCTGGTGGCTGCGGCGATGGATCATCCCGGCGAGGACGCCGGCGATGTGCTGGATGCCTTCATCGAAGGGCTCGGCATGCCCCGCAGCCTGCACGCGGTAAACGTGTCACGGGACGCGTTCGATCGAATTGCCGAGGACGCGATGCACACGCCGTGGGTGCCGCGCAACCCACGCCCGATCAACGAGCCGGCCGACGTGCAGGAGATCCTGGCCCTGGCAGCGTAGCATCCAAAAAACAGGCAAGTGCGCGACACGCCCCATAAGCGTACGATAAGCGAGGACAGGCAAAAAGAACTCCCCCTCCCCTTGTGGGAGACTTGTGGGAGGGGGGCAGGGGAGGGGGTTGGGGCGCGAGCCGCAATTCTGGCGTCTCACTACCGCCAGCCCCGTCGTTGACAGACGCTCACCACTCCACGGGATCGGCAGCCTCTTGCTCCTCCGCCGAGGCTTCTTCAGCAGCGCGCCGCACGACCAGCAACAGGCCGCGATCGGGCAGCGGTCTCGCACGCAAGACCCATGCGGTGCCGTCCTGCCCCGTCCAGCCGAGCAATCCTTCCCCCGCCTCCGTATGCAGCATGGCAACGCGGCGCGCCACTTCACCCTCCAGGTCCCCCGGCTGCCCGGCCTGTTCCTGCACCACCTGCCGGCGAAGAAGATCGTCCAGCGTCAAACCTTCGCCCAAGCTGTCCGGCGGCACCCCGAGCGATTCGACGAAACGGGGATTCCAGCGCGTAAGCCTATCCTGCGAGTCGGTGACCGCGATCCCTGCGGCGGCAAGGGTAAACAGCGCCTGCGCCTGCACCTCATCCACCGCATTGCGCCGCCGCAGAGCGGCGAGTTCGGTCTGTGTGCCGGCCAGCAGCATCTGTGTCTGCGCCAGGTTGCGTTGCCTGCGGCGACTCTGGCGCCAGTGCCAGAGTTGCCACCAGATGCCGCAGCCGACCGCGATGACCAGCAGTGTAGCGATGACCGCCAGCGACTGCGCGGCCGCAGCCCAGGACTCTGCCGGGCCCATCGCGATGCTGACCGTCTCGCCCACCAGCACGACAAGCTCGCGGTCAGGGACCTTGCGATAAGCGATGATCCGCTCGACCTGGTCGATCGGAGTGACGCCGGCCCATACGCCGCCGTCGGGATGCGCCTTCACCGTTTGGTACAGTACGGAGTTGGGGATGCTGAGAGTCGGATGGACCGCGGCGCTGCCCGCCACCGCCTGCACGCCGCCTTGATGGGTGTCGACCAGGGCCGCAAGCCCGCCGTGTCCCAGCCCGGCGACGGCGAATACCTGGGTCAAGGCCTTCGATCGATAGGATGCTCCAACCAACCAGCCCTGCGGCTTCAGCAGCGGCCGCACCAGATACATCGTGTACGAACGGGTGACCCCGTCGCTGCCCAGTTCGCCGATCAGCAAGGTGCGGTCGCGCACCGCCGGATCATCGAGGCGGATCGGCTCCAACGAGCCGTTGGCGAGATGGGCATAAGCCGAGCCGAGGCCCTGGCCCACTGCCGCCGGAAGAATGTCCTGAACAATGATGTGGTGCTCGTTGGCGATGAGGACGTCGTCCGACAAGGCCGACAGCGCCGGCATCTTTTTGCGCCACTCGTCCAGTCGGAAGAGGTCCGGGTTGTCCTCCCATGCTGACTGGATGATGGCGAGCGACTGGTCGATCTGTTGCAACTCATGCTCCACCTGCATGGTGAGCGTGGTGACTTGCGCGGTCAGCGCGGCCTCGACCCGGTTGCGCTGATCTTCCGTTTGCTCGCTGATCGCATTGGTCGCGTTGAGCCAGATCAGTGCAATCAACGCGACGCAGATGACGGCGATGGCCGCTGTACCTAGAGCCTCGGCAAGGTGATCGCGGCGGCGAGCAATGGGTTGGTGCAATTGCTCGGGTGTGCGCCGAACAGAGGATGACTCGTGCCTGCGTCGACGACGCCGGGGCCTCGAACTGGTGGTGGCGCTCATCGGCGGTTCCCGGCGGAGCATGGCGGGGCGGGCAGTGGGCGGCGGCGCATGGTGCTGTGGGTCCTGCAGGCGGGCGGCGGTGCGCGGCGGAACAGGAGTTTAACTTTTTGGTCTCAGGAGATGCAACGGTTTGGCGGCGAAGCAATTGCGCAATCCCGAGTTTGGCCAAGCCCAAGGTTGGTTACCCGTAAATTAGTTGTATATTTGCGTACGACTTCTTGCTATGGTTGCAGCTATCGGATCGCTGGCGTATGGTATTCGCCGAGCCACCTCACCGGTGCTCTTCTCAAACGCAACGGCGAGACCATGCAGATCCTAATCACCGGCAATATGGGCTATGTTGGCCCCGTTGTTATCCGCCATTTGCGCGCACGCTTCCCGGACGCGGTGCTGATCGGTTACGATTCCGGTTTGTTCGGCCACTGCCTCACCGGCTCTTCTTGCCTGCCTGAGATGGTGCTGAACCGCCAGATCTTCGGCGACGTGCGCGACATCGAACCGGACGTTCTCGCTGGTTGCGACGCTGTGGTTCACCTGGCCGCTATCTCCAATGATCCCATGGGCGACCGCTTCGCCGAGCAAACCAACGCGATCAACCACCTCGCCAGCGTGCGGCTCGCCCATTTGGCCCGCGACGCCGGCGTGCGGCATTTCGTGTTCGCGTCCAGTTGCAGCGTCTATGGCGCCGCCTCCGACGGAGCCCGCACCGAGACCGACAGCGTGTTGCCACTCACCGCCTATGCCCGCTCCAAGATCGCGACCGAGGACGGGCTGCGGCAGATGGACCGCGGCGGGATGGTGGTCACGTGTCTGCGCTTCGCGACCGCATGCGGCATGTCCGACCGTCTGCGGCTGGACCTGGTTCTGAACGATTTTGTCGCCTGCGCTGTCGCAACCAAGGAAATCACCGTGCTCAGCGACGGCACCCCGTGGCGCCCGCTGATCGATGTGACCGACATGGCACGCGCGATCGAATGGGCTGTGGGGCGCCGGCCCGAATCTGGCGGCGATATGCTTGTGGTCAACGCCGGCTCGGATGCGTGGAATTACCAGGTGCGCGACCTGGCACACGCAGTCATTGATCGGGTGCCTGATTGCTCTCTGTCGATCAACCAGAATGCGCCGCCAGACCGGCGGTCCTATCGGGTCGATTTTTCCTTGTTTCGTTCCCTGGCACCGGATCATCAGCCGCAGGCAACATTGCCGGACACCATTCGCCGCCTGGTGGAAGGGTTGGACGCAACGGGGTTTGCCGACCCCAATTTCCGCCAAGGGCGCCAGGTCCGCCTGCATGTCCTGACCCAGCATGCAGCCTCCGGACGGATCGACAGAGATATCCGGGTTCGGCAGGCGTGAATTTATCCGAGTCAAATCCCGCTTTTTGATGAGACAGCGCAACCACGGGTGACGCGGCCGCGTGGCGGCATGAGGCTATCAGCCCGTCCCTCTGCCAGGTGCAGCGCTGATCTGCAGTCCCAATAAAAGACCGCGCAGCCGCCGCTCGGGCCCGTCAGGCCACCTGACGAAGGCCAGCGTCATGGTAGCGCGTTGTGGCGGCAACCTCCAGCAGTACCTCGCAAGGACCCGCAAATCCCTCCAGGAAGTCCGCGCGTATCGTGGCATCGCCATCGGTCCAGCGGTGCTCGCAGTCCGGCTCGAACTCGTGGAACCCGTCGCGCAGCGCTGCATCATCCGCGGATAGTGCGTGGTACCGCGTGCCCTGGCGGATGCGGATTTGCCGCAGCGCAACCCCCAGCACGCGCGGGTCGCGCGCCAGCCCCAACTCGGCCGGGGATGCCGCACGCGAGACAATGCGCAGGCTGGCGGGCGGATGCGGCAACAGGAACGTATGCCAACAACCGTGACGAACCCCGTCGCAGCGTTGACCATCCGCCATCAGATGCAGGTCCGGATCGTCGGTCAGCGGTACGGCGGGGCGTGGCCCGGTGCGGTCGAGCAAGCGCCGCCAAATCGCATCTACCTGCGTCCCGCCGGTCAGTACCGGCGCACAGACCGGCTTCGGCGGCAGGTCCCAGCCGCTATTGGCATTCCGGAACAACCAGCGATTGCCGTCGTCGCGATAGGTTTCCGCCGGTGCGGCGTTGGCGAGCAACACGTCGTGTTGCGTCGTTTCAATATGATAGAATTCGACCTCCTGCGCCCGGTCGTCCCATGCAATGGAGCGGTGATTGATCAGAAACTCCGCCGGGATCAGCACGCCGTCCAGGAACAGGGCATGGCCTTTGGTAATGCGCAGGTCGTGGTGCGGCACGTTGTCGGCCAAGGCGCCTTTGCGCACCACGATCGGTGTCGCGGCACAACGGCGGCCACGCGTGATCAGGATCCGGCCGGTGCCAATCCAGACGATCGGTTTCGCTGCGCCCGACACTGTATTCACAAGGTCGCCGACAGTCAGGGTCTCGACCGGCACTTCGCCGCACGGCGTGCCGATCAGTGTGCCGCGCAGGAAGCAGGGCACGTTGTCTGTGACAACGATGCCGGTCCCGCCGGATTCCTGCGCCACGGTGAACGACGCAGTCCCAAGGCCATTGTTCTGACCAAAGAACAGTGAGGCGACGGTGTTGCCGCTGTGAATGATGTCGAGTTCGCCGGTGGCGGAATTGTAGTCCGGCGTATCGCCGCTGGTGTACGCAATGCCATGCAGGTCGATCGTGTCACCAGACACGAACCGCGTGATGGTGTTGGCTGGCGCGCTACTCGCATCGATCCGCAGTGACGCGTTCGCAGTCGAGAAATCGATCGTGCCGCTGCCGATCGCGCCGCTGCTGCCGATTTCCACGGTGCCTGCAGCGATCGTAATGCCGCCGCTGATAGCGTTCGCACCGCTCAACAGAAGCGTGCCGGTGCCTTGCTTGATCAGCGCACCGGCACCCGAGATCGCACCGGCATAGCTGATATTGTTGACGGTGCCTTCCGTCAGCGTGCCGCCGCCCAGCGTGACATCGCCACCGCTGCCGGACAGCACGGCGATCGTCTGGCTGATGCCATTCAGGTTGAACGTCCCGCCATTCACCACGACGGTACCAACGGACGGCAGGTTGGCACCCGTGGCGAGGTTCAGGCTGCCTGCCTGCACCGTCAGGCCGCCGCCGAAGCTCTCGCTGCCGCTCAGCGTGATGCTGCCGCCATTGACCAGCAGGTTGCCGATTTGCTCCAGGCTGCCGCTCAACGTCAGCGGACCGGAGACGGTAAGCCCGCCGCCTCCGGTGACATTGCCCGACGTTGCGCGAGGACGAAACGGCATTCGCCCCTTCATTCCATTCCAGCGCACCACCGGCAAAGGTGACTGCCCCGCCGCTGTTGCCGAGGCTGGCATCGGCGTCCGCTACCAGCGTGCCGGCCTCTATCGAGGTGCCGCCGCTGTAGCTATTGCTGCTTCCCAGTGTCAGCGTGCCGCTGCCCTGCTGCACCAGCGCACCGCTGCCGGAAATCGCCTGGGTGAAGCTGACGCTGCCGCTGTTGTCGAAGATCAGCGTCGCGTTGTCGGTCACGCTGCTTGTGTTGCCGATGCTGCCCGATGTGCTGCCGTTCCCAATTTGTAACGCGCCGGCCTGGATGGTCGTCGCACCGCTGTAGGTATTGGCACCGGTCAGCGTCAGCGTTCCGCTGCCCTGCTTGATCAACCCCCCGGTGCCGGAAATGGCGCCGGAGAAGGTGGTCGAATTCGACGTCCCCTCGGTCAGCGTGGCGGCACCGAGGATGATGGAACCCGCGCCCGACAGGTTGCCGATCGACTGGTTGAATCCATTCAGGGTCAGCGCGGCGCCGGACGCGACGGTAATGGCGCCGCTGCCGATCGCGCCCGTAGCGCCGGCGGCGAGAGTACCATTGGCTATGTCGTATCCGCCGCCGCTCGTCGCATGGCCGCCGTTGAAGGTGAGCGTATCGCCGGTGGTCAGGTTGATCGTCTGCGTTGACGCGATCGCGAAGCTGCTGACGAAGTCGAAGACGTATGTCGCATTGGAAAACGCGTCGATGCCACCGACATTGATCGCGCTCAGGTCGTTCGTGAGATCGGCAATGCTGGCGATGGTGAAGTTGGGATCGATCACCACCGCCTGGGCGCTTGAATTTTCGACCACGGAAGGCGTGAAGGAGAGCGCGGAACCGGCGGTGAGCGTGTCGGTGGTGCTGCCGCTGGTTACCTTCAGGGTGGTATTGCTATTGCTGAGCGCGACGGCGGCGCCCGGTTGGAATGTCAGTCCGGCCAGAACGATGGCATCGCCGGCGGCGAAATTGGTAATGGTGTTGGCAAATGTGCCGCCGTTGGCCAGGTCAGCGGAGCCGATCACCAGGCGGTTGAAACCGGTGCCGAAGCTGATGCCGGTATTGCCGCCCGCGCCACCGGCAGTCAGCGCGAGCGTCCCGCCGCCCTCCAGCGTCGTGCCGCCCCAGAACGAGTTGGTGTTGGCGAGGACCAGTTCGCCGGCACCGTTCAGGATCACGCGTCCGGTGTTGCTGCCGTTGTTCGCGCCTTTCTGGTCGTAGATCTGGTCGGCGACGGTGACGGTCTGGCCGAGACCGGGCGAGAAGCTGGCACTCTGGTTACCGCCGTAGAGGAAAATGCCGGAGCCGAACGCCTTCCCAGCCGCACCAGCGGTGGTGCTGGTGTAAATCGCGGCGCCGCCTGCACCGCCCGTGACAGAGCCGCCGGAGAGCGTGCCGCTGTCGATGATGACGCTGGCGCCCTTGTAGACGAAAATATCGCCGCCCGCGCCGATACCGCCGCCGCCGCCGCCGCCGCCGACGACTCCGGTGTAGTTGGTGCTGACCCCGCCCGGTTCATAGATCGTGCCCTTCGTGCCGCCGCCGATGCCGCCGCCGAATCCGCCCGCGCCGCCGCCGCCGGCCCCGCCGCCCCCCCACCCACCAGAAGCCTGGCTTGCGTAGCCGCCGCCACCGCCGCCGCCGAAGCCGCCGCCACCACCGTCGGTGAAACCACCGCCACCGCCACCGCCCCAGCCCCCTTTGCCGCCGTAGCCGTTAACCGGCGAACTGGTGGTCTGACCATTGCCCCCGCCGAGGCCACCGCCGCCGCCACCACCACCGCCCGAGGGATCGTAGCCGCCGCCGCCGCCGCCGCCGTTGGCGCCACCAGGAGAACTCGTGCCGTTGGCGAATTTACCGCTGCCGCCCGCAGTGGTAGCGCCATAGATGATCCCGGCTTCGGCGGATTGGCGGAAGTTCGTAGGGTCGTTCCCGCCGACGGCGGTCCGTCCGATGCCGCCGCCACCACCTGCGCTGACCTCATCGCCCGCTTTGTTGATGCCGGTTAGGCCGTAGCCACCGCCAGCGCCGCCCAGACCCCCTCCGCCCGCGTAGCCCAAATTCCCGTGCGCCACGGTGCCGTTGAGGAGGAACGTGCCACCGCTGCTCACCCCACCGGCACCGCCCACGGCCCCGTCATTGAGGAAAGACACGGCATTCAAGGTGACAGCAGCGGCTGTGAATGACGTGGTGGTACCGTTCGCGACGACGCTGCCGGGGTTGCCGACGAACAGGCCACCGCCAAGGCCGGCACCGCCCCCGCCGGCAAATTGAGCCGAGCCGCCGGCTCCGCCGGTGGCAACCGCGCTCGCGATCGTCAGGTTGTTCAAAACGACGTCGCCGCCAAGCACAAACAATCCACGGAAGGTGGCTGCGGCTGTCGCGACCGTGGTGGTGCCACCGGAAAAGGTGAAGCCGGTGGCGGTGTTGTTTACACTGGCTCCAATGATCGTGGTTGTGGTTGCGACTGGATTCGTGCCGATCAAACTGTCGCTGTTGCCGTTGATGTCCAGCACGACGCCGGCATGCAGATTGATCGCGGCGAGGTCGGGCGGAGCTTCGATGATTTCGTCGGTTGAATTGCCGGAAACGGCCACTTCGGTCACTTGGGTGACTATCTGCGCCAGGGTTCCTTCGGTTATCGCGTTGCCGAAGTTGATGGTGTAGGTGCCCGCCGTCGTGATGCTGTCGGCGGCGACGATGTCAGCGTTGAGCTGCGTCTCGTTGGTCACCGTGCTGAAAGGAAGGCTGCCGGACATGATCTATCCTCCCGCTGGCGCGCGGCGTCCGCCGCCAGAAGCACCTTTGCCGCAGTCCGGCGCAAAGGCTGTGATGCCGGCCACATCTGCCGAACGAGCCGCGACGGGACGCCGGTTGATGGCCGCCTGAGTCACTGGATGACTGCCGGTGCGTACGTGCAAGGACGCACGGCTTGCCGTGGCCCGACCGGCGGGCAGGGGCGGCTGGTGTCACCTCCGGCGCCGTCGTCACGCGCCATTGCTTCCGCCCCCTCTGTCATGCGTGTACCCTGGCTGCCAACCGCAGGGCCGGCAAATATCCACCAGGGTCCCGCCATGAATTTGGCTACGCGCACCGTCCGGACCGCTCGGCACCCACCTTAAGTCGCAGGCAGCGGACCGTTCCAACGTCCCCGAAATTCGTCGCCCCCATTCCCGATGCAACCAATTCCAAATTTAGCTTAAAGCATAAACCGGACCGCAGCAAACAAAAGATCGCAGCATCGGTCCCGATCCGGGCAACGGCGCGGGCTTCAAACGATTTTCACGCCCCGCTGGTTCACCGCCGGATCGCGCCAGAACGAATCCTGCTCCACCCGACGGAACAGATCGGGCGGTAGGATGGTGCGGCGCTCGTTGGCCTGTACAATCTTGCCCACCGTATGCAACCCTGGCGTACCGAGCCGCGCGTCGAACTCCGTGGCATCGTACTCGATATTTTCGAAATCGTGACCGAACGGTCTCTCACCGATGAACTCGTACACCGCCTCCAGTGCGTGCTTCGGATCGCTGGTCAGCGTTTCATAGGTCAGCAGCATGATGCGATTGGCGTCCTCACCAAAGAACGCCTCGCGCAGCGCGTTCCAGGCGAAGCCGACCATGCCGGAACCGGAGCCAAGGCCTTCGACGCGGGAATACACCGTCCCTCCGGGTTCAAAATTGAAGATCTTCGACGGCTCGAACTTGTTGCGCCGGATCAGCCGCTCGATGCTGTCGAGAATCCAAGGCACGTGGCGCACGCAGCAGATCACCTTGGCCTGCGGGAACAAGGCAGCGAGCGCAGGCAGCTTGGAGCACCACAGACGGTTGGTATCGAACACGACCTTGCGCGGGTGCTCGCGGAAATAATAGGCGTCGAACACAGCGGTCAGGACCGCATGGCGCTGCGCATCATCGATGAACACGGCGGCTTCGTTGTCCTGGCTCATTTGCCGCAGCAGGGCGTTGAACAGAGTGCCGACGGGGCTGGACATGCCGGCGTGGAAATGCGGGTTCTGCCGCAGGATGGCCGCCAACAGCGTGGAGCCGGAGCGGGGCAGCCCGGAAATAAAGTGGATACCCTGGTTCATGCGGCAGGTCTCGGAGCGAACGCGCCGGC